>FWPV01012243.1_pt1 | contig 13299 bp, 7 predicted proteins | sample 2228371 | NCBI WGS metagenome assembly FWPV01 (sample SAMEA103939776, study PRJEB20133) | metagenome | reverse complement strand
ACGACATGATTGACAACGTATTCGACCTCTGCCGCACCCAACTGCTGTGGGAAGAGTTCCTGGATGCGGTGGCCGAATACTCCCCGCGTCACTACAACCGCGTCGCCGCCGAGCAGGGCTGGTCCCTCTCACCCCATCCCTCGCCTCCCCCCACTCCCCCACCCCACGAAAAATATGACGATGTCGAGATCCACGTCCGCGCCGGCGAGGGCCGCTACCCGGTGGAGATCAAGACCTCGCTTACCGGCGATGCCCAGGGCAGCCTGGAGCTCCCCTGGACCGCCGAGGAGATGTGCCGGTGGGTGGCCCGGCTGGAAGATGGCCCGACCGACCGGGAATTCCTGGCCGAGGTCGGGGGCCGACTGTTCGAGGCGCTGTTCCGGGGCCACGTCCGCGACCGCTACCTGGAGGCGGTGGGCAAGGCTGCTGCCGGCCTGCGGCTGCGGCTGTGGTTCGACGTGCCAGAGCTACAAGCCCTGCCCTGGGAGATGCTCTACAATGCCGAAGGGGACGAGTTCCTGGCCCTGTCGGGCCGGGCGCACGTCACGCGCTACCTGTCGGTGCCACGCGGCGAGCCACCGTTGCAGGTGCCACCGCCGCTGCGCATCCTGGTGGTCACTGCCTCGCCCCGGGGGCAAAGGTCCCTCGCCGTGGACGCTGAAGCGGCGGCCATCCAGGAGGCGCTGGCCCCCCTCATCGCCCAAGGTCTGGCCCACGTCAGGCCGCTGCCCCACGCCCAGGTGTGGGCGCTGCGCGACGCCCTGCGCGATTACCGACCCCATGTGTTGCACTTTGCCGGCCACGGCGATGTGAGCAGCGAGGGCGGGGTGCTGCTCCTGGAAAACACCGACGGCGAAACCGACCCGCTGCCCGGCACGACGCTGGCCACCCTGCTCAAAAAGGCGCCCACCGTGCGCGTGGCGGTGCTCAACGCCTGCCTGACGGCCAGAGATGCCCCGCCGTCCGCCGAAGCCCTGGGCCAACGGCGGCGCGCCCTGCTGGGCGTCGGCCCGGCGCTGGTGGGGGCCGGGCTGGGCGCGGTCGTCGCCACTCAATTCTCCCTGACGGATGAGGCGGGCTGCCTCCTGGCCCGCGATTTCTACACCACCCTGGCCCGGCTGGACCCGGTGGACGAGGCGGTGTCGCGCGCCCGCGAGGCGTTGCTGCTAACATATGGCGAGGGCGACCGCCACTGGGCCGCACCGGTCCTCTTTTTGCGTGCCCCCGACGGCGTCGTCTTTGTGCCACCAGCCTAACGCAGAGGCGCTGAGGCGCGACCTCTACGTTTCAACCTCAGAGACGCAGAGGACGCAGAGCTTTTCAATAAGTTGCTATCAGATTCTCTGCGTTCTCGGCGCCTCGGCGGTAAAGCCGGACGGTTAAAACCGCACCTGAGAGGGCATTGGATACCCACAATGGGTATCCTCACCGCGCCGGCCGACCACCTGCGTGGTCGGTTGGGACGTCCTCGCAGGAGGACGCCCGGCCAACGCCCCTCGAGGCGCGACCTCGGTCGCTATCGGTGAACAATCACCAGATTCTAAAAACCTGCGGGTGGTTGTTCAATTTGCAAGCTAACCGGCATTCGTGCTATAATTGTTGCACAAGAGGCGCTTACGATTTTCATCCATGCTGTCTGTTCTCTCCGACCAGATGGTCAAGGAGGACCGGCTGAGCCCGGCCCCTTGTGTCCAAACCCTGGCCGATCCCGGCACCGATGCGCCGCCGAGCAGCAGCATGGGGGGCAGGTTCAGGGCAGCGCCTCAGGAGATAGGACGTGGCGGGTGAACACATCCTGGTAGTTGACGACGAGCCAGAGATCGTCCGGCTGTACAGCCTGACGTTGGAACAAGAGGGCTACAAGGTCCGGGGGGCCAGCAGCGGGCAATCTGCCATCGCCGCGCTTCAGGCAGAAACCTTTGACCTGCTGGTAATAGACCTCAAGATGCCCGACCTGAGTGGCCTGGCAGTGCTGAACCAGGCCCGTGAGATAGACCCTCACCTGGCGGCTGTCGTCATCACCGGCTATGCCATACCGGACCTGCTCATCAAGGCCCTCCATGCCGGTGTGCAAGGCTTCTTGTTCAAGCCCTTCGGGCCGGAAGAGCTCATTGCCGAGGTTCAGGCCGCCCTGGCTCACCGGCAGAAGGAGGAAGAGCGGCTCAGCCTGCGCGCCCAACTGCCCATCCTCAAGATCGGCCAGACGTTGATGGCCGAGGGCAACGTGGAATCAATAGCCGGTCCCCTTCTGGAGACGGTAGCCCGGCAGGTAGGCGCAGACCGGGCTTTGCTGCTGATGCTGGACGAAAAGGCCGGTTTGTTCCAACCTGTGGGCGCTGTGGGCTTGCCGGCCGGGCAGGGGGAGATATGGCAGATTCCCATGCCCTCCCATTCCGACCCGATCCTCTCCCAGGGCAAACCTGTCGTTGTGGATGCCGACTCGTGGAGCCGCCTGGAACCGCCCTGCCACCACCTGCTGGCCGGCCCTGCCACAGAGGTTGTCTGCGTCCCGCTCCAGACCAGGGGACGGTCGGTGGGCCTGCTGGCGTTCACCCGCCCGGAGCAGGCAAGGAGCCGCCTCTCCGCCGCCACAGACCTGAACCTGCTGTCAATTCTGGGCCGACAGATCGCTACGACGCTGGACAACGTGCATCTCTACGAAGAGGTAAAAGCCGCCCGCGACTATGCGCGGACCCTGGTCAACAGCCTGCACGATGGGATTTTTGTCCTGAACCGAGACCTGACTATTGTGGATGTCAACGATGCGGCCGTGCAGCGCATGGGCTATAGTCGTGAGGAAATGGTAGGCCGACCTTGCTACCAGGTCATCCACCGCCGCGATCGCCCCTGCAACCGAACCGAGTACCCTTGCCCGGCAGCCGAGGTGTGGGCCACAGGGCAGTCGGTACAGAGCCTGCACATCCACCCCACGGCCACAGGGGAACGGCTCTACGTGGAGGTGACTGCCGCACCACTGCGCGACAAACAGGGTCAGATCGCAGAGGTGGTCGAGGTCCACCGCGATGTGACGGCTGAATGGCGGTTGGAAAGCGTTTCGGCAACGATCCGGGAGATGGGACAGGCCCTGGTGCTTTCCCGCGACGAATCGCAGATCGCCGAGGTAGTTGTCAGCGCAGCCGAACGCCTGCTGGATTTCCGCCTGTGCGGGTTGTGGTTGGTCGATCAAGAAAAAAAGCTCCTGGTCCGTCAGGCAGCCACGGCTGCCGTGGAGGCAATAGCGCCGCGCAGCCTGCCCCTGGACGGCGAACGGGGCATTACGGTGGCCGTAGCCCGGAGCGGCCAGGCGATCTATGTGCCCGACACCCAACAGGACCCACGCTACATAGAGAGCGGCTTTGGTAGCCGCTCGGAGCTGTGCGTCCCCCTCAAAGTCGGAAACCGGGTCCTGGGTGTCTTGAATGCTGAAAGCACCAAGCCGAACGACTTTGACCAGGCCGACCGGCGGCTCCTTTCCAGCCTGGCCGATCAGGCAGCCCTGGCCCTGGAAAACGCCCGGTTGTTCGGAGAGACGCGCCGCCTCAAAGAGTTCAACGAGAACCTGGTCCAGAACATGGGCGAAGGGATCGTCATGGAGGACCAGACCGGCCGTATCCTCTTTATGAACCGGGCCGGCGCGGCTATGCTGGGCTACGAACCGCAAGAGCTGGTCGGCCGGCATTGGCAGGAGCTTGCCCCGCCCGAACATCACCCGACCCTTGAGGCCGCCCACGAGCGGCGCCGGCGAGGCGAGGCCAACCGCTACGAGCTGGCCCTGAAGCGGCGCGACGGATCGTCGCTGCCGGTCTTGATGGCCGACCAGCCCCTATCCGAAGGAGAACGCATCACCGGCAGCCTGGCCGTGTTCAGCGACCTGACCGAAGTCAAACGGCTTCAAACCCAACTGATCCAATCGGAAAAGATGGCTGCCCTGGGCCGGCTGGCCGCCTCCCTGGCCCACGAGATCAACAACCCCCTCCAGGCGCTGCGCAGCGGGCTGCGCCTGCTGGCCGGGCGCTCCCTAAAAGAGGAAAAGCGACAGCAATATGTGCGCGTGATCCAGGGCGAAGTGGAACGCCTGGTGGAGATTGTCGAGCGGACGCTGAACTTTTACCGGCCCGCCGGCGAGCGACGCCGTCCGACCGACATTAATGCCATCTTGGAAGAGACGCTGGCCCTGGCCGGGAAACAGTTGCAGCATAGACGGGTGACGGTGAGCTATAGGCTGGGCCGCCGGCTGCCCCTGGTGGATGCCGTAGATGGTCAGATCAAGCAGGTCTTTCTCAACATTATCTTTAACGCCCTGGACGCTATGCCCAACGGCGGCGACCTGATAATCGAAACCGGCTGGGACGACCGCCGCCGGGAGGTGTGGGCCACCTTTGTGGACAGCGGGGAAGGGATCCCGGCCGACGTATTGGAACAGATCTGGGACCCCTTTTACACCTCCAAGCCGCAGGGAACCGGCCTGGGACTGGCCATCAGCCGTGGTATTGTGGAACAGCACGGGGGACGGATCGAGGTGGCCAGCACGGTAGGGGTGGGCAGCAAGTTCACCGTGTTCCTGCCTGCCCTGACAGCGCCTACCGGATCGGGGAAGTAGGGCGGGTTTGCTACCCGCCGGATCGAGGGACCAGAGCGTGACAGACAGAGGACATATCCTGATCGTAGACGACGAGCCGGCCATCCGCCTTTTCTTAGAGGAGGAGCTCTCTCAGGCCGGCTATGAGGTCACGACGGCTGCCAGCGGAGAGGAAGCCTTGACCCACCTGCAAAGGGAGCCTGTGGACCTGATCCTGCTCGATCTCAAAATGGGGGGCATAGATGGGCTGCAGGTCATGGCTGAGGTGGGACGGCGCCCCCTGCCGCCGGTGATTATCCTGCTCACCGCCTATGCCAGCCTGGATTCGGCCATCGAAGCCATGCGCCGGGGCGGGCACGATTACCTGCTCAAACCGTGCCGCACCGAGGAGCTGCTTGCCAGTGTAGAGCGAGGGATGGCCCGCCGCCGGGCTATGCTGCGCCAGCAGGAACTGGCGCGCCTGATCGAGGAAAGCGCCCGCCAACTGCGAAAAGATGTACCGGCCCCACCAAAGGAAGCCAGGTTGCCAACTCTGCCCCGTTTCCTGGAGGGCCGGGGACTTCTCCTGGACCGGGAGCAGCAAGTGGTCACCCGCTACGGCCAACCCATTCGCCTCACCCCCACCGAGTTCCGGCTTTTGCACTGCCTGATGGAGCGCGCCGGTCGAATCGTGCCCCTCGCCGAGCTGATGCGGGAGCTGCACGGCGACGAGGGCGAAAAATGGGAGGCCGCTTCGGCGCTCAACACCCACCTGTGGCGCCTGCGGCGCAAGATCGGACATGGACCGGACGGCGCGCCCTATATCGAAAACGTGCGAGGGCAGGGCTACCGGTTCGTCGGCAAATGACAGCCAGCGTGGCCGCTGAAAAAGGGGTAGGGGGGCCTTTCATGGGTTGGTTTTTCGCTGGCCAAACTCTTGCCCCTCCCCCAGAGGGTGCTGAAAAAACATGTTTCAATCGGAGTTTTTAAGACAATTACTGTCATATTCTATGTGTTCTAGGCACATCTGGTCTGAAAATACACTTGTAGGACAACTGCTTAGCAGTTGTCCTACATTTTCATGCTTTATGGTGCCCGAAAGGGAATGGTAAACTATGGTGCACAAATGGGTCCTCCCAACACTTGACAGGAAGACTAACGGCGAGGGCTACCAGGAGGTGATGACATGATCAAGAAACATACATTCAAATTACAACCGGCGGCGGCGACCCCCAACCACGAACCATCAGACCTGTTCGCCCCCCTCCATCTGTTTTCAGCCGGCTCTGGAGATTCTCAGGAAGGCAAAGAGACGGTGCGGGCCGAACGGCGTCGGCGCGCTGAGCCGGCCGGCCCCGAAGGCCGGGAACGGGCCGAGGCCCCCAGCCGTCGCCGGCCAGAGGGTGAGCGCCCCGCGGCGAGGCCGTCAACCGGCACTACCACCCGGCCGGCCGGCACCACCACCCGGCCGACCGGCCAGCGACCCTCGACAAGCCTCCCCAGCCAGGCAGGCCTGTCGTTGCCCATCGGCCGCTTGTCGTCGATGATGATCATCGGCCTGCTGATCGTAGCCTGTATCTGCATCGGCGCCTTGTTGCTGCTCAGCGGCGGCAACGAGGAGCAGGAGGGCGTGGTTTACGAGCCGCCAACGGTGGTGACACAGGAACCCGCGCCCACCTGGACAGCACGACCGACCAACACACCCCGGCCCTTCGTCCCACCGTCTGGGGCGACCACAGGACAGCGTTGGCTGGTCATGCTCTATCAGGATGCCGATGACAAGATCCTGGAGCAAGACATCTACATTGACCTGAATGAAGCGGAGCGCGTCGGATCCACCGACCGGGTGCAGATCGTGGCGCAGGTGGACCGCTACCGGGCCGGCTACCAGGGCGACGGCAACTGGATCAACACCAGGCGCTACTATGTCACCCAGGATAACAACCTGCAACGGGTGGGTTCGGATCTGATCGCCGAGTTGGGCGAAGCAAACATGTCCGACGGCGACACGCTGGTTGATTTCGCAACCTGGGCCATCGGCACCTTTCCCGCCGATAAATATGTCCTCATCCTCTCCGATCACGGCATGGGCTGGCCCGGCGGTTGGAGCGACTCTGAACCGGGCGGCCTGGGCAACCCCAACATCCCCCTGGCCGCCCGCCTGGGCGATGAGCTGTACCTGATGGAGCTCGACGAGGCGCTGCAAACGATCCGCGACCACACCGGCCTGGCCCAGTTCGAGATCATCGGCCTGGATGCCTGCCTGATGGGCCACCTGGAGGTATTTGCCGCACTGGCACCCCACGCCCGCTATGCCATCGCCTCGCAGGAAACCGAGCCGGCTTTGGGCTGGGCCTACACCAGCTTTCTGGAGGCGCTGACCACCCACCCCGACATGGACGGCGCCGAGCTGAGCCGGCTCATCGTCGAGAGCTATATCCAGGAAGACCAGCGCATTGTGGACGACCAGGCCCGTGCCGAGCTGCTCAAGGGCGGTTCACCGCTGGGCGGCCTGTTCGGCACGTTTGGCGCGCCGGGCGCTGCCGAGGTGGCGGAGCAGATGGGCCAGGGCAGCACCCTCACCGCCGTAGACCTGGCCGCCCTGCCGGCGCTCATGGACGCCGTCAACGAGCTGGCCTATGCCCTGCAGGAAGCCGATCAGTCGCAGGTCGCCCGGGCCCGGACCTACGCTCAGAGCTTTACCAGCGTCTGGGGCAAAGAGGTGCCGCCCTCCTACATTGACCTGGGCAACCTGGTACAACTGCTGAAGCGCCAGACCGACAGTGGCCGGGTTACCCAGGCCGCCGACAGGGTGCTGGCCGCGCTAAAGGGGGCGGTCATTGCCGAGAAACATGGCCGCCAAAAGCCGGGGGCAACCGGCGTCTCCATCTACTTCCCCAACGCCCAACTCTTTAGCTCGCCTCTGACCGGCCTGCAGTCGTACACGGCCATCGCCCACCGCTTTGCCAACACCTCGCTGTGGGACGACTACCTGACCTTCCATTACACCGGCCGCTCTTTTGAGCGCAGTGCAGCAGAGCCCGTTATCCCCGGGCCGGGCGCTGCCGTCCGCGGGCCAGGCGCCGGAACGATCACCCTGTCGCCCCTCAGCCTGTCGAGCCGCGTGGCCGCCCCGGGCCGCCCGGTGGTGCTGAGCACCGATGTCCAGGGCGAAAACATCGGTTACGCCTACCTGTTCGTCGGCTTTTACGACCGGCAAGCAAACTCGATCCTGGTCACCGACCGCGACTACCTGGAAAGCGCCGACACCCGCGAGATTGACGGCATCTACTATCCGGTCTGGCCGGCGAGCGGCAACTTTACTCTGGAGTTCGAGTGGGAACCGGTTGTCTTTGCCATTGATGATGGAACGACCAGGGCAGTAGCTCTGTTCACTCCGCAGAGCTACGGCGCGACCTTTGAGGAAGCGGTCTATACGGTGGATGGCATTTACACCTACGCCGACGGCGGCGACTCGCGCTATGCGCGGCTGTATTTTAGCGACGGCTATCTGCGCCACGTGTACGGCTTTACCGGCGAGAACGGCACCGGCTCCCCCCGCGAGATCATCCCCCAGACCGGGGACCGGTTCACCGTCCTGGAAAAGTGGCTCGACCTGGACGCCGGTGGTCGCGTCGTCCGGGCAGCCACCCAGGAGGGCAAAACCCTGACTTTCGGCAACCAGATGTTCGCCTGGAAGACTTTGGACGCTGCACCGGGCCAATATGTCGTCGGTTTTGTCGTCGAGGACCTGGATGGCAATGCCTTCGAGGTGTACGAACAGATTACGGTTGAGTAAAAGAAGCTGGCGGAGGTCAGAAAGCTACAGGCGTTCCTCTGGCCTCCGCCAGGCTGTATCTTTAGGGGTATAGCCGCACCTTGGTCAGCCGGGCGCGGTCGCTCCGAGGGCGGCCATCGGTCCCCAGCAGCGGCAGGGTCTCCCCCGTCGCCGGATCGGCGACGAGCAGCTCCAGATCGTAGGCACCGGGCGGGGTGCCGACAGGCAAGGTCAGCGTGTACACACTCCAGCTCAGGTCGCCGGTGGCCTGGGCGCTCACCTGGTCTTGTTCGCTCACGAGTTGGACGGTCACGGCGGCCGGCCCCCCACCTGCCCAGTGGAGCGTGAGGTGCAGTGTCTCCCCCGGCATCAGCGCCAGCCGGTCCAGCTCGTAGCCGGTCAGCGCCACCGGTCCAAATTCGAGGCGCAGCGGGTCGGGGGCAGGTTCGATGGCGATCTCTCCAAAGCGCACATTGTCGCCGCCGGCAGCGATCGGCAGCCGCCGGCCGGTCGCGGCATCGTACAGCCCCACTTCCCACAGAGCCTGGTCGGGGGCGTAGGTTGCATCGGGCAGGGCCAGCAGGTATGGATCGGCGACGATCCGGCCGGGCGCCCAGCGGCTTGTGGGGCGGGCACCCAGGCCCGGCGCGGCGTCGCGCTGGGCGATGACGCGATCGTGCCGGCCCAGCAGATGGACAAAGACGGTATAGTCGCGATCCACCGGTCCCACAGCCTGCCAGTAGAGGGTCAGCGGCAGGATGTCGCCCGGCCGGCCGGTGTTTGCCCCGGTCACAGCCCCCAGCAGACGGATCTGCCCGCCAAAATCGGCGTCGAGGCGGATGGCCCCGGCAGGCAGACCCTCGGTCGTCGGCTCGACCAGGGGGACGCGGGGCACCTGCCGCTCATAAATTGTCAGCGGCGATCCCCAGAAGCGTGGGTCGTCAAAGGTCTGGATCGGCGCATAGGCAGCCTGGAACCAGGGGTCGGCGCGCAAGTCGTAGGCGTAGAGCGGCGAGACGGCGGTCAGGGCCAGGTAGTCGGGCTGGTAGCGGAGCAGTGCCCAATAGAGGTCCCCTCGCCCCACGGCATCGGCCACGTCCGGCTCCAGCAGCCCCAGGAAATCGAGCATGGGCCGCCCGGCATAATAGCCCAGGATCCCCACCTCGGTCACGCCGACGAGTGCAGCGGCAGGGGTATGATCGCGCAGCCAGCGGCCGGCCTGGGCATAGACCTCGACCTTGGCCTCGGGCAGCACTTTGCTCAGCGGGTCTTCCGGCGGCGGCACCGGGCCATCCAGCGCCCGCACCAACATGCGGTCCGACCACAGAAGCGCGGCCAATAACCCCACTGCCCACAACCCGGTTCCTACCCGCAGAGCAAGAGGGCCCCTTGCCCTACAAAGCCGGCGCATCCCCTCGACAATGCCCAGGGCTGCCAGGCACATCCCCCCTGGCACCAGGGGCGCGTAGTACCAGTAGTACGGCGTCACCCCCAGGACCACATAGCCCAGCAAGTGTGCCCCTCCCCAGGCAAGGGGCAGGCGCGCCCATCCTGCCTGCCGCCCCACAACGACCAGGCCCACGGCAATTGCCGGCAGGAAGAGCAGGTAGAGTGGGCTCTGGGCCAGCCGGGCGCGGGCCAGGATCCCCAACCCTTCCAGATAAGTTGTGTGGGCGTAAAAGCCGGTGATGCCCAATCCGGTTTGGGCGCGCTTGGCCGCCAACGTAGCCGGCAGCGGCGAGCCAAACTGCCAGGTCAGCCAGACCACCACCGGCAATAACAGGCCCAGATAGATCGCCACAGCCCCAATCGCCTGGCGGCGGGGAGCAGGCTGCCCGCCCGCCCGACGCAGGCGGAGAAGAGAATCGGCAACGAGGACGCCGGTCAGGACCAGGCCATCGCCGCGGGTGAGGGTGGCCAGGGCCAACAGAGCAGCGGCCAGATACAGCCGACCGCTGCGATAAGCGAGCATAGCGCCCAGGGCCAGCGCCAGAAAGAGGGCCGTCTCCAGGCCCAGGCTGAGCCACAACAGGGGATAAAGGACAAAGAACAGGGCAGCCAAAGCCCCGGCCCAAGGGGACCCTTCGCGGCGGCCCAGCAGGTAGAGGAGCACCGCCCCGGTGCCAAGCGCCACCGCCGAGAGGGTATTTGCCAGGGAAGGGATGTCCGGCCAGAGGAGCGCACCGGCCGCCAGGATCAGCGCCCACAACGGGGCCGTCGTGCTCAAGACCGGTTGCCCGGTGTTGTAAGTGAATCCCTGTCCGGTCGCCAGATTGTGGGCGTAGCGATAGGTGATAAAGGCATCGTCTACGGCCAGGGGATGCAGGGCTATGCCCAGCACCAGCGCGACGGTGACAGGGGCGAGGCATCCCGGCAGGAGGCTTCCATCCCCTGGCCGTTTGCTACTGCCCATCGCCATCCTTTCGGAAAAGCGGCTTTTGCTATTCTTCCAGGCTCTCTACGTAGGCCTTGTAGGCTTCGGCGTCCATCAGGTCATCCAGCTCGGCCGGATCGGCGATGGCAATGCGCACCAACCACGCCGCACCGAACGGATCCTGGTTGACCAGCTCTGGCGAGTCCTCCAGCTCGTCGTTGATCTCCAGGATCTCGCCGCCAACAGGCAGATACACGTCAGAGGCGGCCTTGACCGACTCGACGGTGGCAAAAGCTTCGCCCTGTTTAAAGGTGTCGCCCACTTCTGGCAGTTCCACATAGACGACATCGGACAACTGCTCCTGGGCATAGTCGGTGATGCCAACGACTCCTTCTTCGCCCTCCACGCGGATCCATTCGTGATCGCGGGAGTATTTGCAGGTGAGATCGATCTTCATGTTCCTCTTTGAACCTCCTTCCTTTTGGCTGATGGCCGATGGCCGATGGCTGATGGCCGATGGCCGATGGCTGATGGCCGATGGCTTTGCCGCCGAGGCCCATTGTAGCACCAAACAGCGTGGCTGACAAACTATGGCTCTGCCCTTCACCGCCAGGCACGGTCACAACACGCAGCACTCGCGCATCTGCCGGCTGAGCAGGCCTAGTTCGGCGGCCAGGCTTCGGGCGGGGCGGGCAGGGCTGACAATGACGTTGACCCCGGCCCGCACCGCCAGCGGGTCGAGCTGGTCGCGGTACTGCCCCCGGGGCCGCATACAACCCAGGTAAAGCGGCACATCGGGGAAACGCAGCCGGGCTTCGGCCAGCAGGTCGGCGACCGCCTGGGGCGCAGGTGGCCGGCAGTCGGCGTAGCGGGTGCCGGGCGTGGGAATGAAAACGAGCAGCACCAGGCCGTCGGCGCCCAATTCCTGCAGCCACTCAAAGGCGGGCAGTTCGTGGCCCAGCTCCCCGCCCCGCAGCCCAATGGTAATGTGCGGCAGCGTCCGGGCGTAGCGGCGCAACAGGCGATAGGTCTGGGCATATTCCTCCACCGTGCGGTCCAGGCCATATACCTCGCGGATGGTGGCGTCGTCGCCCACAAAGTCAAAGGAGACAACATCCACCAAGGGGGCAATGGCCGCCATCTCTGCCTCTGAGATCAAGCCGACGTGCCAGTTCATCCTCCGACCCGGCCGCCAGGCGCGCACCCGCTCCAGGTGGGCCAGCACCGGCACCTTGCCGCCGGGATCGCAGCCGCCGGAGATGAGGCAACTGGTGCTGGCGTCCGGCTCCGCCTCCCAGATAGGGCGCATCCCGCTCAGGTAGTGGCCACCGCAGTGGGCGCAGTCCAGGGCACATTGCCGACCGGTTAGGCTCAGCACCGCCGTATCAAGCGGATAGGCCCAGGTGATCTCGTCGGGGAAGTGAGCGCGCCGCACCGCCCAGGCACGGGCGAGTTTGTTGTCCAGGCTGGGGTCGTGGCTGTTCGTCCGAACCTCACTCCAAAGCTTCTTCTTCGGGTTCGATTACCTCAAAGCCCGCTTCCCGCAACGCCTGAGCACGCTGGCTGTGGATGGAAGCCACGGCCAAGACCACCCGCGCCGGTACGACGCCGGTTGCCTCGGTGTAGAGACGGCGTTTCCGCTCCAGACGTTCCTGGATTTTGGGACCGGCGCTGGCTGCGATCTCGATCAGGATATGTGCCCCATCGGTGATCAGCACATCATACTGTTCCCCGTTGATAAAGCGCGATTGCACCTGAGCACCAAACGACTTTTCCAGCACCGAAGCAATGGTCTGACGGAACAGGCTTTCATTGCGGATGCCCCACCGGGCTCCCAGTCGTTCGATGGCCCACCGCAGCTCCTGAAAGCCTTCTTCCATCCGTTTCTCCAGGCTGATAAAACGACTGTCCACCTCGTCGAAACGCCGGTCCACCTCCTCGAAACGCCGGTCCACCTCCTCGAAGCGCCGGTCCACCTGGTCAAAACGCTGATCCACCGCGTCGAAACGACGGTCTATCTGGTCGAAACGATAGCCGGTTTCCTGCCGAAACTCTTGCACTTCCTGGTAAAGTGCAGCAAATTCCTGCCGTGAGGGAAAGGACTCCAACATCAGGCCCCACAGCTCATGGCGGGACTCTGGATGCTCACGCAACAGGCGCGGCAGCTCGTTTTTCAGCAGCTCGCGGAACGTTTCCACATCAACCGTGCTCATACCTCACCTCTGGGTCGGGACAACCGTCCACTTGAATTATAGCACAGAGCGGATCATTGTGCAAAGGAAGCACCTCTCTTGCCAAAACCCCTCATCCGGGTTATAATGCAAATCACGCCGTGGTCTGCATCTGGATGGCGCAGGGAGGAATATGAGAAACCGTCTAATCATGCTGGCTGCAATCTTTTTCCTCTGGGGGGGAGTTGCCTGTTCGCTGACCCAATTAGGGCCGAAACGAGAGGCCCGTCTCACCGCCACGCCCACCCGCACGCCCAAGCCTACCTTCACCGCCACGGCCACGCCCACCCGCACCCTGACCCCTTCCCCCACGCCAACCCCGACCCCCACCTCTACGCCGACGCCCATCCCCACCCAC
>FWPV01012242.1_pt1 | contig 13299 bp, 11 predicted proteins | sample 2228371 | NCBI WGS metagenome assembly FWPV01 (sample SAMEA103939776, study PRJEB20133) | metagenome | reverse complement strand
GCGCGTTTTTAGGCAGCCAAAGCCAAGCTATGGTTGGCACTTATTGTTGTGACCGGCTTTTTACGTGGGCCACCGATCAACCACGGCACGCCGCTGGAACCTCAACCTGTCCGGTCGAAGCCAGTTCGCCCCCGATACTCTGTCTTTATTTTATCGACCGCCATTCGCAAAAGCCACAGCCGCCCCGCGCTACAGCGGAAAAACCCGCGATCACTCTCACCTACCGCCCTCCCGCAAAATGAACCCACCTCTCTAGCCCCCATCGTGGGTGTCGTCGTCCTCACTTCCCTTTCCGCTGCCCCTCGAAAATTTGCAACGCAAACGGCTTTGCGCTACAAGCGGGATGGACGCCCTGGGAAATATCCGAGACGGATTCGCGGCCGGAAGGTCGCGCAGTTTCCTCCTTTCCATGCTATGTTTCCATCAAGACGGCCCGGGGTGCATTTTTCGGAATCGCCGCGGTGGCAAGCCCTTTCCACCTCCCGCGGCAATACCCTTTACCGGTGGGATCCGGCGGCTACCGACGGGTGGCAGCTTCCCCGGCCCATTATCAAGAAGACGCGGCCGGCACGAAGTCTATAACTAGCTTGCCCAAATTGGCAGAGTGCTTCGCCCGATCCAATCGGCCTTTTTCCAAAGCCGGGCGATCCCGGGGGCACGGAGATCAGGCACATGAGCGAATCCATTTCCAGCACGGCCACGGACGCGGCGCATGCGGCAGGCGACCACTGGGCGGATTTCTTTGCTCGCTGGCCCAGCAGTGTACCCCAACGGGGCATCCTCGTGACGCTGTTCGGCGAACAGATCCCGTTTTCAGCCTTCTTGTATCGCGCCGGGATCTTATTCGTGGAGCGGACAACCCCGGACCAATTGGGGGGCCGCGCCCTCCTCATCCCATTTGAACAAATCGCCGCCGTAAAGTTCCTGGACGTCGTCAAAACGAAGGCCTTGGAGGCTTGCGGTTTCCGTCCCCCGGATCGGGCAGGCGGACCTGAACGCCCCGGAACAGAGCAGAATCGGCCGGTGTGACGCCAACCTGGAGAGAGAGCGGGCGAGCGTAGCAAGCGCGGCAGGTCGGCCGGGAATTACACGAAAAGGCCGATAAAGCGGACGAGCGGATCGCGCCGCAGAAAAGACTGCGCGTCCGCTCGTCCAACGAAGCGGGGGTTGTGCCTGAATGGAATCTAGGGTGCCGGGCACCCTAGAGAACTCTGGGATTGAAGCCGATCGGGAATCCCGCACACGGTTTGGGATTCGAAGCTCGGTGTTCGCCCCGCGGCGGACCCAAGCCGAGGATTCCAGCAAGTCCTCAATCCGCCTCCCCAGGGTGGGTTCACCAATTGAGGGCTTTGCCGGAACCCGCGTCCGCCCGATCAGCTTCTAAGGTATAATTGCCGTGGGGTCGCGAGGCGCACGCACGGCGGTCAGGGATTTTTCGGGGCCGACGCTTTCGCAGTGGTTTTGCGGTTTGCGGCGGTGCGGTTCGATCCGCGCCCCCTGTCGGGCTTTGCCGCGGGAAAGCGGCGGCGGACGGGGTTGCGATGCGGACAAACCGGCGGAGTTGCCTCCCGGCTGCTCGCAGGGGACTTGACGAGGAACGCCCATCCGCTACAAAATGAGAAACGTCGATAGTGAGCCGGAATCAGGTCGGCTTCGGCTTTCGATCGCGGGTGTAGCTCAGGTGGTAGAGCACGACGTTGCCAACGTCGTTGTCGTGGGTTCGAGTCCCATCACCCGCTCTTTTAGGTGACAATCGTATTTTTGTAGCCCCGGGTTGCTCCATGACCTTTTCCAACCCCTCCGAATTCGACGCATCCCTCCCATCCTCATCCGGTGACAAGTCGGTTTCCGATGCTTCCGGTGAATACTCGGACGAGACCCGGGCGGAGTTGGAGCAGTCCGTCGCGGTTGCCGGCGGACAAGCCGAAGGGGAGGATTTGGACGAGGCCCCGAAGCCGCCTTTGGAATACGAATACGCGATCGAGGAAGTGGAGGCTTGCAAGCGTCGCGTCCTGGTGACGATTCCTCAGCGCGAGGTACAGCGGTTTTTCGCCGACGAATTGATGGAAATCAAGGATACGGCCGCGGTCCCGGGTTTTCGGCCGGGTCACGTCCCTCGAAAGTTGCTGGAAAAGCGCTACTGGGTCGAGCTGAAGGAATCGCTGAAGGCCAAATTGATGCTGGCGGCCTTCGAGGATTTGTCCGAGAAAAAGGCGTTCGCGCCGATCTCCGATCCGGATTTGGATTTGGCCAAGGTGGAATTGCCGGACGACGGCGATTTCGTGTTCGAATTCAGCATCGAGGTCCGGCCGCAGTTCACGATCGAGAACTGGAAAGGATTGAAGCTCCAGAGGCCCGTCTTCCAGGTCTCGGACGCCTTCCGCGATCAGAAGGCCCGCCAGTTTCTGGAGTCCCAGGCCGAGTTGGCGGAGGTGGACGGACCCGCCGAGATGGGCGATTACATCGTCGCCGATCTGACGTTGAGGTTGGACGACCGGGTCATCAATTCCGCGGAAGACGAGACGATTCGGATCCGCCCCACGCTGAGCTTTTTCGACGGAATCGCCGAGAATTTCGGTGAGGCCATGGTGGGTGTTCGGGCCGGGGAGACGCGGACTTGCGCGGTCACCGTGTCCCAGGAGTGTCGCGATCCGGAGTTGGTCGGCAAGACCGTCGAGGCGGTGTTCAAAGTGCGGGCCGTGAAGCGGCACGACCTGGCCGGTCTGGCACAGCGGTTAGGTACGACCGAAGCCAAGTTGGCCGAGGAAATGCGCGAGGAGCTGGATCGGACGTTGGCCGTGCGGCTGGAGAGCAAACGGGCGGAAAGCCTGCGGAAGCAAGTGCTGGATCAGTTGATCGGCCAACTCAGCTTCGAACTGCCCCGCGACTTGGTCAAGAAGCAGACGATTCGGGAATTGCGGCGCATGGCCCTGGACATGCAGTCTCAAGGCTATTCCGAGGAGGATATCCAGCGGCGGCTCAATCTGCTGCAACGGCAGGCCGGAGAAAGGTGGATCGGTTGCTGCGAGAGCACTTCGTCTTGGAGCAGTTGGCGGAGCAGGAAGGCATCGACGTTTCCGAGGAAGACCTGGAACGCGAGGTGGTTCGCATCGCGGAGCAGACGAACGAAAGCCCGCGGCGGGTGCGCGCCAGGATCGAGCAGGAGAACGCCTGGGACGTGCTGCAAAACCAGGTCACGGAGCGCAAGGTCATCGAGCGCGTCTTGGAGTTCGCGGAGATCGAAGATCAGACCGTCAACATCGACCAAGAAGCGGACGAAGAAGAGTTGGAGTTCGCCCTGTCCGGCAGCGTGGCGCGGACCAAGTCCGACGAGACCGCGGACTCGTCGCAGGACGGGAACGATTAGCGGTCTGCGCGATCGCTTCCGGCTCGCGAAGATTTTTGAAGACGGCGAAGAACCGCGCGGATCGACGCGGTTCTTTTTTTGGGGCTATGCTTGAAGGGTCGCGAAGGCTGTGCGGAGAACCGTCGATCGACGTACGCGGTTCAGCCGTGCAGCGGGCGACCTTGTGCTCGTGCCGAATTTGGTCCGAAAGGACGGCATCGAAGAACGATAGGAACCGACCATGGACGATCCCCTCCTTGCCTTGCGTCCCCTCATGGACCCCGTCGCGAGCTATCGCGATTACCAGCGGCAACGGCAGTTGACGTTGGGCGATTTGCTGCTGGAAAACCGCATCATTTTGCTTCAGGGCGTGATCCACGACGGCAACGCCAGCGAAGTGATCATGAAACTGTTGTATCTGCAAAGTGAGAATCGACGGAAGGAGATCCACTTTTACATCAACTCGCCCGGCGGCAGCGTGAGCGCCACCCTGGCGATCTACGACACGATGCAGATGGTCAGTTGCCCGGTCGCCACGTACTGCGTGGGGCTGGCGGCCAGCGGGGCGGCCGTGCTGTTGGCCGGCGGAAGCAAGGGACGGCGGCTGGCCCTGCCGCACTCCAAGGTGATGATTCACCAGCCCTACGGGCAGGTGGGGGGGCAGGTCTCCGACATCGAGATCCAAGCCCAGGAAATCCTCCGCACGCGGGACCTGCTCAACGAGATCTTGGCCCAGCACACCGGGCAGCCGCTGGAACGCATCGCCAAGGACACCGATCGCGATTTCTATATGACTGCGGAAGAGGCCAAGAATTACGGTGTCGTGGACGACATCCTGAAGAAGCAGGCGGTGGAAGAAGAGGAACAGAACGCTTGATCGAGTCGGCGCCGAGCGGCCGCCGCGAGGCGGGTTCGGCTGTCCGCTTTTCGCGCATTCGCCAGGGAGACGGACCCCATGACACTGATACCCTTCGTGATCGAACGGACGGGCCGAGAAGAGCGGGCGATGGACATCTACAGCCGCCTGCTTAAGGATCGCATCGTCTTCATCGGATCGCCCATCACCGACGAGCTGGCCAACGCCGTGGTCGCCCAGCTCTTGTTCCTCCAGTCCGAAAACCCCAAGGCCGACGTGCACCTTTACATCAACTCGCCCGGCGGCAGCGTGTCGGCCGGGCTGGCCATCTACGACACCATGCAGTTCGTCCGCTGCGACGTGGCGACGTATTGCATCGGGCAATGCGCGTCGATGGCCGCCGTGCTTCTGGCGGCGGGCACCAAGAATAAACGCTTCGCCCTGCCCAATTCCCGGATCATGATCCACCAGCCGATGGCGGGCATGGAAGGCTCGGCGTCCGACATCCTCATCCACGCCAAGGAGTTCAGCGCCATCAAGAAGCGGCTCAACTCCATCCTGCTCAAGCATACGGGGCGGCCTCTGGAAGAGATCGAACGCGACACCGATCGCGATCGCTTCATGTCGGCGGAGGAAGCCCGCGACTACGGCCTGATCGATCAAGTCATCGAACGCGCCCCGGAGATGGAACCCGCGAGTGCGTGAACGGCCTCCCGCTCGCCCGCAGGGACGCGGCGAGACGACGGCTCACGCGGGGAGGGGCACTTCCTGAATCAGCCGCGCGACGAGCGATTCCACCGCCTCGCGCCGGTTGCCGTGCAGATAACCCTGCGGAATGACTCGGTGCGCCAAGACGGGCAAGGCCAGGCTCTGGATGTCGTCCGGGACTACGTAATCCCGGCCGGCCAGCATCGCCGACGCTTGGGCCGCGCGATACAGCATCAGCATGCCGCGGACGCTGGCCCCCACCCGCAATTCCGGGCACCGCCGCGTGGCGTGCACCAGTTCCAAGAGATACTCGTCCATCTCCCGCGTCGTCCGGACTTGGCGCACCGACGCCTGGAGCGTCAAGATCTCCTCCGCGGAGGCCACCGGTTCCAAGGATTCCACCGGTTCGCCGTTTTGGTGCTGCGTCAAGAGTCGCAGTTCCCAATCCCGGGCTGGGTACCCCAGCGAGATTCGCAGCAGGAAACGATCCATCTGGCTCTCGGGAAGCGGATACGTGCCTTCGAACTCGGCGGGATTCTGGGTGGCGATGACGATGAAGGGTTTGGGCAGAGGGTAGGTGTGATTTTCGACCGTCACCTGGGACTCGCTCATGGCCTCCAACAGGGCGCTTTGCGTACGCGGCGTGGCGCGGTTGATCTCGTCGGCCAGGACGACGTTCGCGAAGACCGGGCCGGGATAAAACACGAATTCCCGTTTTTCGGCGTGGAACAGATTGCTGCCCGTGATGTCGCTCGGCATCAGGTCCGGGGTGAACTGGATGCGTTGGAAGATGCCGTCGATGCTCCGCGCCAGGGCCTTGCCCAACAGCGTCTTGCCCACCCCGGGCACGTCTTCCAACAGGATATGTTCGCCGGCGAACAGGGCCGTCAGGCAAAGGCGGATGACCTCGTCCTTCCCCAGCAGCACCCGGCTGATGTTGGCGTGCAGTCGGCGGACAACCTCGGGAGATCGGTCGAACATGATCAAGTCCAAAGCGACGGATTTCGATCGCCGGAGCACTGCGGCGCGGCAGCGAGGGAAGACGCAATGCGGCCGACGGGCAGCGCCGGGGTCCTCGCCGCCGGACCGACGGCTTCAGGGAGCGGCCCGTTCCCTACCAGAAAGAACCCCGCGACGCCGGTTTCGGCATCTGGTATTTTAGCCCGGCCGAAGGGTGAAGAGAAATCGGCACGGAAAAGGAGGCGGAAGACTCCCGCGATTGAGTCATCCACGTGAATCGGCCGAGCCGAGGAGCGAGGCCCTCGCTCGGCCCGCTGCCGGCTGGGCGACCGCCATTCCGCCTTGAGCGGGCCGCGCTTCGTCGCCTCCGCGGATCGCCCCATCCCCTGCCGCAACCTCCCGCAGCTCGCGAGACCGTCGGTGAAGCGTTTCACGCAGCGCGAAAAAAAGGCCGCCGCATTCGAAGAAATCGCGGGCGAGGAGGAAGATCGTCGGTCGCAGCCCGCGAAGAATACGGCGGCGAGTCACGCGGCCGGTGCTCGAACGATTACCCGATCCGGCCGAAGGACCCCGACGGATTTCTCAAGACACGGCGAAAGAGGTTCCGCAGCCGCACGTCTTGACCGCCAAGGGATTGTTGAAAACGAATCCCTTTTGCATCAGGGAATCGTGGAAATCGATCGTCGTGCCCTGCAAGAATCGCACGCTGGCGCGGTCCACGACCACGCGAACGCCCAAGCATTCTCCGACCACGTCATCCTCGGAAGCAGGTGACGCGTCGAAATCGAGCCGATACTCGAAACCGCTGCATCCGCCGCCGACCACGGCAATCCGCAGGGCCGTTTCCGGCGACATGCCGTTTTCCGCAAGGACGCGCTTGACCTCTTGTGCAGCTTTTTCTGTCAACGTGACCGGTGCCATCTTCTCCAATGCACTCCTTTCCTTCAAGGACACTTGTAAAGCCATTTCGCGCGAATTGTTCACAGATTATCGCAGACAATCCCTTCCATTGACTAGGTAGTTTAACCCCCGAGCCTGCGTGGTCGGGGCGGCCGGAAGCGTCGCAAAAGCGACGCCCGATTCGCACCCATGCACCTCTGTGCGGGAGTCCCCCTAATCTTACGCCGCGCGTATAATAACGTCAATTCCCATAGCTTATATTGTGGCAAATACCTGTTCCGGTTTGGGAACGCGATACGTCCAGCCTTTGGGAGACCACCCGATCGCATGTCAATGTCAATGAGCGCAACAGGCGGAGAATTGCGGAGTTATGCGGCCGCGGCGGAAGAGGGCCGATGCCTCGTGGAGTTACCCGACTCCACGGAAATCGTTGTTCGGGGTCGGGATGCGTCAAACTACTTGCATCGGCTCTGCTCGGCCGATATCCGCCCCCTAAATCCGGGAGAAGGGCTTCCCGCTTTCTTCCTCGACGCCCGGGGCCGAGCCGTGGCGCTGGTCGATATCTACCGGCACCGGGACGGCTTTGAGTTGGCCTCCGCGCGGGGGCAAAGCGGTACGATTCTGGATCACTTGCAGCGCTACCGCATTCGAGAAGAAGTGATTTTTGAGGATGTCTCCGCCCAACGCCGGCAATTTCGCCTTGTTGGGAAGGGAGCCGCCGCACGCTTGCAGGCCCTGCTCGAGGCCTCGCGTGCAAGCAGCCTGTCGCCCGACGCGGAAATCCGGTCCGTGTGCGACAGCCGCTCCGGTGATCACGGCACTTTCCCAATTGGGGGGAATCCGGTGACCGTCCGCTGTCTTCGTCGCGGTGATTGGGATGCCTTCGCTCTGGTCTGCAAGTTCGAGCATGGAGACGATTTGGTGCGGTCCGCGGCGGCATGCGGCGTGGTCGCGGCCCCCCTGCCCGTCTGGGATGCCGTGCGCATCGAGCTTGGACTGCCCGAGTTCGGACGCGACATCAGTCCCGATTGCCTCGGCCCCGAAGTGTCACCCGATCCCCGCGCCATTTCGACCGCCAAAGGCTGCTACTTGGGGCAAGAGACGGTGGCGCGGTTGGAGGCGCATGGGCACCTCAACCGTAAGCTTCGCGGGCTGCTCGTCGGGAGCGAGATCCCCGCGCCGGGGACCGAGCTGCTGCTCGAGAATCGGCCGGTCGGCCGCGTCACCTCGGCGGTCTATTCCCCCTGTCGCGGTCAGGGCGTGGGGCTGGCTATGGTGCGTAGAGAGGCCTGGGATGCGGGCACGGTACTGGTATGGCAAAAAGGGGAGGCCGTTGTGACCGACCTCCCCATGACGCCTTGGTATTGACGGGCCGGGAACATCCCTCCGTTCGGACCGGGATGAGAACCGCGCCGAGCTACCCACGATCCCAACCCGTTTCGAGACGCCGGTCTCGGTACGAGCGCTATTGCAGTTGGATGTCGTAGGTGTTGGCCTTGGCTTCGACCTTGAAACTCAGCCCGGAGGTACCTGGATTGGCATACTGCGCCGGTAGCACGTTCTTGGGAACGGGCACCTCCTCGCCGGGCACAGGCGGACGGTAATCTTCTTCCGAGCCGCTCCCACCGCCGGTCGGGCCGCCGCCTTCGTACTTCGTCACAGAAACCAGGTATTCACCCGGCAAGGCCCCGTCGCCCTTGGCGAAGGTGCCGAGTTCATAGCGCCCCTGCTCGTCGGTTACGGCGCTGGCCGCTTGCGGCCCCGCTTGGTCCGCCCCGGCCGGCTCTTTCGGCGAGAACGTCACGGTGGCACCGGGAACCGGCTTCCCGTTCATGGTGACGGTCCCGGTAACCGGATAGGTCTTTGGTTTGGCAGTGCCTCTATTGCAGGCGCCACCCAAGACGATGGCCGCAACCGCCGCACCGGTGAGCACAACCGTCCACCTGGCAACGTAGTTTTGCATCGCACCCTCTCCCAGAAAAAAGGTTCCACCCGCTGTTGAGAAACAAAGCGACAAGCCGCCCCGATCCGTGTCCCAAGGTCGTCGCGGCGAGCCGTAAGATCACGGTCAGGGTCGCTCCCTCACGGCGGCGCATGCCTGCCGCGAGGGAGGAAGATGGCGGCAAAAACCGCCCCAGCCCTGGAGGCTCACCGCGACGGGACGCCGAATCTGGGAAATAACATAACGCGCCGCGCCGTGCTTGTAAAGCATTTTCGCAAGCGCCGCGCTCTCTCCGGCATGCCCACGCGCCGTCTCCCCCGCCGGACTAGCGCCTCGCAAGGGCGCAACAGGCCAGGGAGAGTCGCACGTAAGGCTCAGCCGCCGTTACGGGGCAGAGACCGGCTCGCTTCCCGCTTTCGATCCGAGCGAGCCCCAAACGCCGTACAACGACGGCCCGCTTTTCGGTTGCGTCTGATTGGAAGACAGGGATCCGGTATCAATCGTCTCGCTGATGAAACGCACGGAGCCATCCACAAGCAAGACGTTCACGCCGCCCGGGTGCCGGCTGGTGGGTGGCAAGACCATGTGAGCCTGGTCGCCCCAATTGGCAGTGTCTTCCGAGCAGGATGGGCTGTTCGGGGGCAGGACGGTGTTGAAGCCCGTGTACGCGGGCTGACCGTCGGTCCAAGCGACTCCGGTGCAACTATTCAGCGTCAGTCCGGCCGTGTAGTATTTTCCGTCCGTGGTCGGGCGACAATTGATGGGGTTCGCGCGCAACCCTCCGACTCCCTTCACGTAAGCCATGACATGCTCCGTGCCTTTTGCCACGCTGGCGGTACCGCCCGAGCTATGCCCCACGCCCCGGCCGTGCGCGACGCGCTCACTCATGGCGATCGTGTTGCTGGTCCCGTCGATCACGTCCGCCATCGAATAGGTTCGACGGAAGCCGAACATGCCGCGGACGTCTTGATCATCTCGAATGTTTTCGATTTGGTCGCCAACGCAGAAGGAATAGCTGTTGAACGGATTGTTCTTGTCGGTGACGCCGTTGTCGGATGGGCAAAGCAGCATATCGGGAGAGTTCCGCCAAACATCCCACCATGCGTTCCAACCCGCCGGTCCCTCTGGAGGAGAGACAGGGTTGCCGCCCCCCGAGCGGATGCGATCGTACAATGGGGTCTGCTCCATGAACGGCAACAAGGGAATGAAGCCGCTCTTCCTTTCGTAGTTCGACTCGTAACCACTCCAGGTCGGACTGGGGGTTGCAGTACCACCCTTGCGATAGGGGAAAACTTTATTGACATCGTGATAGTTTTGCAACGCAAGCCCCAATTGTTTCAAATTGTTGGTGCACTGAGACCGTCGCGCGGCCTCGCGGGCGGCCTGCACAGCCGGCAAAAGCAAGGCGATCAAGATACCGATGATGGCGATCACCACGAGAAGCTCCACCAAGGTGAACCCCGGCCGGTGGCGCCGACACTTAGTCCCGTTTGAACCGACACGTGCCATTTTTGCCTCCCGAACAAAGAAACGAAAGATCAAGTACCATGGAGTTCCAGCCGATCTGGATCTCCCCGGCAACCGTATCCACCGAAAGGAGTGTTCCGAGGTAAGGCGTATTAAGCCATAGTTTTACTTTAACCAGTTTTCGCGTCTCAGTCAATCGTTTGGAGCGCCTTGATTTACCTCCGATTTTTCAAGCAACCGGGCGGGCACGCTGATCCGTCGCGACCGCGGCGTTCTTCAAAGGCCTCAAATGAAGATTTTTCCCGGCAGTTGGCGGTTTTCCCTTCGGGTCGCAAAACCCCACCCCTGCCGTAGTGGGATTGTTTCGTGTTGTTTCATTCGCTATTTTCCGCCGTGATGCGGCTTGACTACTTGCGTCGCCGCATCGCAACCGGTTGACGCGCGGCCGACCACGACTTCGGCCGTTGGGGCAAAGCGGGGACAAAATTATCCGCGACTTTTCTTCCATCCTTTTGCGATCATGGCCCGGCCCGACATCTCCATCATCATTTGCACCTACCAGCGGCCTCGCAATTTGCGGCTGTGCCTATTGGCAGCGGCGGCCCAGCGGGACTTTCCCTACAAAATCGAGCTGATCGTGGCCGACGACGGTTCCCAGGACGAGACGCCCGAGGTCGTGGAGCGGTTTCGGCGCGAGACGGGCCGGCCCGTCACATTCTGCACGCACCCTCACCGGGGCTTCCGCCCCGCGCTGACGCGCAACGAGGGTTTCGCCCTTTCCACGGCGCCCTACGTGCTGTTCTTGGACGGCGACTGCCTGATTCCGCCCGACCACTTGGCCGTGCATTTCCGCCTCCGCCGCCCCGGTCGGGCGCTGACCACGGACGCCGTGCGATGGGACCGCGCGGCAAGCGAGGCGTGCGGCGAGGAAGATGTCTTATCCGGCGCTTTTACGCGGCGCGTGCCCCCGGCCGAGCGACGGCGTCTGCGATTCGCCCATTGGAAAGCCTTGCTGTATCACCGCCTGCGACACCCGACCAAGCCGCGGCTCCTGGGCGGCAATTTCTCCGCATGGCGGCGAGATATCGAGGCCGTCAACGGCTTCGATGAGAATTACAACGGTTGGGGCTGCGAAGATGACGACGTGGGCATCCGCTTGCATCAACGGGGCGTCCGCGTCTATTCCATCCGGCGGCAAACGCACACGTTCCATCTTTGGCATCCTCCCGTCGATTCGGTGCCCGCCAAGATTCGGCACGGGCGGAACTACGAATACTTCCGCCGCCGCGGACGGCTCGCGCGGTGCCGCAACGGCCTGGAGAAGCGGGAATTGGGCGACTTGCGGGCGATCGTCTCCGGTCTGGAGCCGGGCGATCCTTGGCTCCGTCGCTTCGTCCGATCGGGACTCCGCCCCGTGGTATTTCCTTCGGCCGATTCCATCTTGAGCCGCACGGCGCCGAAGCCGGGCCCGGCGTGCTGGATGGCAGGCCCCGCCGACCTGGACGAACCGTCGAATCGCCTCGAAGCCGGCCTGTACGACGGCGATCGGCGGCAATGGCGGACGGAGCGGTCGCACGTTCTGGAGACGACGGCCGTGGCCGACCCTCCGCCGAACGATTCCGCCGAACCCGAAATCGAAATCGCCGTTTGGCCCCGGGTGAAATCATTCCGCGGGCAAGTCGATTGCCGCGTGCTGCTCATCACGGAAGCCGCCCTGCCCGATCGGCGTCTGCTGCGTCAAGCGGACATCGTGCTCGGCCCCTGGGGCAGCCCGCCGGCCGGGTTGCGGCTCGTCGGCGGCACGAGCTATTTCCCGATCGCTCGGCTGGAATCGGCCGTGGCGGGCATCCAATAGTGTTGCCGGCGGCTCGCGCCGGCGTGTTCATCCCACGCATCCCCGAGCCGCCGGTGGAAGTCGCCGGTAAATTCACCGCCGCGTCAATCGAGAAAACCGACCAGGTCTTGGCTGCGGGACGGTTGCTGAAGTTTGCGGACCGCCTTGGCCTCGATCTGGCGGATGCGTTCTCGGGTCACCTTGAAGATGTGCCCGACCTCTTCCAAGGTATAGCAGTAGCCGTCGCCCAGGCCGTAGCGCAACTTGATGATCTCGCGTTCGCGGTAGCTCAAGGTCTTGAGGACCTTGTTGAGCTTCTCGCGGAGCATCTCGTTGGTGGCGCCGATGGCCGGGCTTTCCGCTCCGCGATCCGGCAGCAGGTCGCCGAAGTGGCTGTCCTCGCTATTCCCCACCGGGCGATCCAGACTGATGGGATAGCGGTTCATGGTCAGCACCCGTTGGGCGTCGTCGGCCGTGGTCTCGACCGCGGCGGCCGTCTCCTCCAGGGTCGGCTCTTGTCCCAACTCCTGGAACAACTGCCGCGAAGCGTTGCGCACCCGCGTCATGGTCTCGGACATGTGGACCGGGATGCGGATGGTGCGGCTTTGGTCGGCCACGGCGCGGGTGATGGCCTGCCGAATCCACCAGGTGGCGTAGGTGCAGAACTTGAACCCGCGGCGATACTCGAACTTGTCCACCGCCCGCATCAAACCGGCGTTACCCTCTTGAATCAGATCCAAGAAGCTCAACCCGCGGTTGCGATACTTCTTGGCGATGGAGACGACCAACCGCAGGTTGCCCTCGGACAAAGCCCGTTTGGCGAACTGATATTCCTCGTACACCCGTTTGACGTATTGCACGCGATTCCGCAAGCTGGTAGGGGTCTCTTGCGTCAACCGCAAGATGTCGCGACACTCCTTGATCCAGGGCTTGCGTTCGGCGGCAGGCCGCCCCGCTCGGGCGTGCTCGTCGATCCGGGCCTTCAGCTCATCCACGCGGCTGCTGAACTCCTCCAGCACCCGAATCATCGGCTCCAGGCGTTGCGTTCGCAGCCCCAGCTCCTCCGCCAGGCGGACGGCGCGGCGACGCGACCGCCCCAATCGCTTCCAGGCGGCTTGCCGCTCGTGCATGGGCCGAGACTTGCTCAGCGCGATCCAGTAGTCCCGCCGATTCCGCTTCACGATCACCTGCAAGGTCTTCAGGTTGTGCGGCAGCCGGCCGAGAATCTGCTCCTTTTCCAGCCGATCGGTGACCGAAACCTGCACCGTGCGGTCGAAGGGCAGCTC
>FWPV01012241.1_pt1 | contig 13300 bp, 5 predicted proteins | sample 2228371 | NCBI WGS metagenome assembly FWPV01 (sample SAMEA103939776, study PRJEB20133) | metagenome | reverse complement strand
GGGCTGCGCTTTCAATCGGACCAGCTTCTGGGTTAGGCGCTGGTGTTTCACCACCGGTGTCACCGCCAGGCAGACCTGGAAGTTCTGGCAAGCCACCTTCAGCCAAACCAGCCAATGGAGCCAATACTGCGTCCAGAGGTGTTCCGGTTGGGCCTTCGCCTGGTTCGCCTTCGTCACCGCCAGGCAGGCCTGGGAGTGCAGGTGCGCCGGGGATGCCACCGGCCAGCAGGCTGTCCAGTGCAGCAGCGCCAGTGATGATACCGTCTTCAATCGGCTGGCCAATTGTTGGGATCATCTCGATTGGAGCCACATCCACAAACTGTTGGGCTGCGCTTTCGATTGGGCCAGCTGTTGGGTTGGGCTCTTCAGGCTCTTCGCCATCGTCACCACCGCCCATGTCTGGCAAACCACCTGAACGAAGTGCTTCGACCAGAGGTTCAGTAACTGCTTCGAATGGCGTGTTGGTGCCAATGTCTTCAATTACACCCGCCAGGTTTTCAGCGAAAACTGCTGGGTCTGCATTTTCCATCAACGCGTCTGTCAGTGGTGACAGTGGAGTTTCGGGAATGCCGCCTTCGCCGCCACCAGGCAGGCCTGGCAGTGATGGAGCACCGCCACCAATGGCGTCAGCGATCGGGTCAAGGATTACATCCAGCGGTGTGCCGGTTGTGCCACCGTCACCAGGCTCTTCACCTTCGCCTGGTTCGCCACCATCGTCCTCGGCACGTTCGCCGCCGAGCAAGTTACCCACCGTTTCAACCAGTGGTTCACCTGGACCTGCAGAGCCAGAGTTGTCGGTTGCTTGTTCACCAAGAAGGGCGACGCCACCGGCCAAGCCGCCTGTAAGTTGCTCGGGCAATTGTCCGCCCGTTGGGTCTTCCCCACCGGCCACTACAAAGGCCAAACCACTGGTAAGCGGGGCCAAAGGAGCAAGTGCGCTATTCGGGTTGGTCAGGTCGGTCAGGCCTTCGGCCACATCTTGCAATGTGCCGGGCACGCCGGGTGAGCCGGTGTTGTCTTCCTTGGTGCCTACGACTGGAGCCAAGATGCCAGCAGTCAATGGGCTCAATGGGCTCTCGTCTGATTCGAGAACGTTGCCAGCTTTCGTCAGGCCCTTGGCTACACCGTCCACTTCCCCTCTGTTTCTAGCACGTGGGTTGGCGGCAGCCGCTGAAATCACGCCTTCCTGCGCGGCAGGCTCATTTTCGCTGTAACCCAAGGTTTGCGCCAAGGGGTCGACCAGCGGGTCCAGCGGTGTCGGCTCAGCGCCTTCAGCCAAACCTTGAGACAGGTTGCTCACCGTGCCGGCAAGGCCTTCCTGCTCGTTGGTATAGCCCTCTTGTGGCTGACCAACCGTTTCAGCCAACAAGTTGGCAACGCCGGTGGGGTCTTGGTCGGCCACACTGGCGATGCCGTCGGATACGGTCGTCAGGCCGTCGTTCACAGCGCCCGTCACTGCGGTGATTGGCGCAAGTGGAGTCTGTTCCAGGCCCTCGTTCAATGATTCAACACCACCGATCAAACCAGATGTGTCGTTTTCAGCATCGCTGTCGGAGTCAGAGTCGCTGTCGGAGTCAGAGTCGCTGTCGGAGTCAGAGTCGCTGTCGGAGTCAGAGTCGCTGTCGGAGTCAGAGTCGCTGTCGGAGTCAGAATCGCTGTCGGAGTCAGAATCGCTGTCGGAGTCAGAATCGCTGTCAGAGTCAGAATCGCTGTCAGAGTCAGAATCGCTGTCAGAGTCAGAATCGCTGTCGGAGTCAGAATCGCTGTCGGAGTCAGAATCGCTGTCAGAGTCAGAATCGCTGTCGGAATCAGAGTCGCTGTCGGAGTCAGAGTCGCTGTCGGAGTCAGAATCGCTGTCGGAATCAGAGTCGCTGTCGTCGCTGGGATCAACGGTGGTCACTGTGTCGTCGCCATCGTCGCTCAGTGCAATTGCACCAAGGGCTGCGCCACCAATTGCTGCGCCAACGCCGGCGCCAGCGCTACCGCCAGCCAACAAACCTGCGCCTACCAGGCCAGACATGGTGCCTTCGTAGGGAGTCAGGATTGCAGAACTTACTTCATTGTCAATGTCATACAACTCCACACCTTCGCTCAGCGCAACAACCTCGGTTCGGTTGGCGCCGTCTGCTACGGTGGAGGTAATCTGTTCCAGCTTGGCTGACGCGTTGGGCGCCAGCTGCAGCAGGGTATCGCCATGTCCGGCAGACACTGCGGGCATCAATACTTCAGCAGTCTGAGTGCCGGTATTGGTTACAACGTCGTTCCATTTCAGGGCATCGCCTTGGCTTAGTTCAACGATTTTGCCGCCGCGTTCGACCTGAAGGCCGGCCGGCGATTTGATGATTCCAACATTCGGGTTGGCGTTTTCCATGATTCACATTTCCTTGGGGCTAGAGAGTTTCGTAGGCAAGTCCACTGCTATAAGCGTTTTACTCACAGGGGATTCAATCGGATTCAGGAAAATACAAATATGTGCGTGAATAATTTTTAGTCGCCAGGCAATACAATCTAGATTGTTAAATTTTTCAAAAAAACCTGTGAATGGATTGTTGTTTGACGCTGTTTTACGGGTTATTTACTGCAGTAATTTCTTTAGCGTGTCGTGTTGCTGTGCAGTCGTTAAGCGTCAAATCTACGTCCTTTAGATGCGATTTTTTTAATGACGCTGATTTCGTTGGGGGACCCATTTTGGTGGGGGGTCTGCGTAAATATTCGGATGAGGCACTGTAATTTTTGAACCTCTGCGTGATTCAAGGTGCTGTTTGGTCGGGGCGTAACGTAAATTTGTGTATTTTTATTGGCAATTTGGGCTTGGCCAATTCCCGATATCCAACCGGGGTGTCAAAGTGTCAACTCAGGGAGAATTGATCAATCTATCCAGGAAAGCATGAAGAAGTTTTTGAGTAACCACACAGGCAAGGCTTTTCTCTGGCTTTGTGCCGCATGCAGTGCAATCGCCCTTCATACAGGCGTGGTGTACGCTCAAGACACAGTCACCGAGTTCGATCTTCCCACTGTGAACTACGATGTGCCCGATGAATTCAAGGATTTGATTGAACAGTCCACCCGGCAAATTCGCTCGACTGCGCAAGTCAACGACAGTGGCGATGCCTGGCAACTTTTCAGAAGATTAAGGCCCGCCATTCGAGATGCGCTCGGCACTGAAGGCTATTTTTCGCCTTCGATTCAGCGAATTGTTGATGAAACAATTCCTGAAGATATAGCACCACCACTGAACATAAAAATCGAGCCGGGGGTGCAAAGTCAAATTGTTTCGGTGGATATTCAATTCGATGGTGAAATCAACGAGGACGAATTCGCGGAGCGGCGGGAGCGTCTGAAAACCTTGTGGCTGTTGGGTGTAAATCAGCCTTTTAATCAAGCCGACTGGAGCGCCAGTAAAGATAGTCTCTTGCGAGACTTGTTGGCCAGAGATTTCGCCGCGGCAACTCTTTCCGAAAGTCTGGCGAATGTCGATCCGGAGAACAACACTGTTGCTTTGAGTGTGGTTTACGACAGTGGTCCTGTGTTTACTTTTGGCGAGTTGCAAATTGAAGGGCTGAACAAATACCCCAAGGATCTGGTTTCACGTTACAACACCATTCGTCCTGGCGATCGATATGAACAGGAGCGGTTGTTGACTTTGCTGGCGGACCTTCAAGGCACCACTTATTTCTCAGCGGTTGATGTGAAAATTGATGTGGATGATCGACAGCCCATTAACGTTCCAGTAGAAGTGACTGTAATGGAAAGTGACAGCAAGCGCCTTGGTTTGGGTGCTGGTTACAGCTCCAACACTGGATTTCGAACCGAGGCCACTTATCAATTCAATAATTTGTTTGATCGGGCGTACTCACTGGTCACGGGTATTCGACTTGAGCAGAAGCGCCAATCGGCGTATGCGGATGTGTTTCTTCCTCCATCAACCCGTGGCATTACCGATTCGGTCGGGGTGGCCGTTGATCACCAGGAAATATCAAACCTGGAAGTCGATCGCTCGTCCGTGGGCGTGATCCGGGAATTCAACAAAGGCATCAACGATTACCGTTTGGGGCTGAATTTTCAGCTGGAGGAGCGAAGGGCACTTGGCATTGACTTCGGACAAACTCAGGCGCTGGTTGCAAGTTCATCCTGGACAAGAAATGCCGTTGATGACCGATTGAACCCATCGGAGGGGTATATCGCTTTTGGTCAACTGGCGGTTGCTGCGGAGCAGTTTGCATCCGATCAAGACTTTGTGCGCCTGTACGGGCGAGTGCAGAAGTTTTGGTCACCTTCGCGAGAGAATTTGTTCTCCGCCCGATTCGAGGCTGGTACTGTTGTTGCCAGTGCGCGTCGTGATATTCCACAGGATTATCTGTTCCGCGCTGGCGGTACCAACAGTCTTCGCGGGTTTGATTTTCTCGATTTGGGTGTCATTGATCAGGGTGTGCTGGTGGGCGGCCGTCGTTTGATGATTGGTAGCCTTGAGTACACCCGCTGGTTTGATGGCGGACCCCTCGGTGCAGCAGTTTTTACAGATGTGGGTGATGTGTCTGACAACTGGGGTGACCTCGATCCCAAACCTGCAGTGGGTGTTGGGGTGCGATACAAAACGCCAGCCGGCCCCATCGCTTTTGATATTGCCAAAGCTGTAGACCAGGACAATTTGCGAATTCATTTTGCATTGGGGGTCGCATTTTGAAGCAGAGTGTGATCGCATTTTGTCTAGTACTACTGACCACATTGACCGCACTTTTAGTGGGTGCGGCTTGGCTGATTCATTCGGAGGAAGGGCTGCAGTTCGCAGTGGTAAATTCTCAGAACTGGATCAACGGCAACTCGGATCAGCACATAGAGTTTGGAGAAATCCGTGGAACATTGTGGGATGGAGTTGACATTGAATTTGTCAAATGGCAGCAGGAGGATACCAAGGTCGAGGCCGATCAAATTCAGATTGTGATTGACTGGTCCGAGATTCTGGATCGAATGGTTCGGATCAATACCTTGTCGGCACAGGTTGTACGCGTTGATTCGCCCCCTTCGGAAGAAAACACTCCATTGGTGATTCCAGAAAAAATCAGCGTGCCGATCGATCTTGATTTGCATCAACTTGAGGTGCAGCAACTGTTGATCAATGGCGAAGAAGTGAAGGGCTTGAGTGCCAAGGCTTCAATTCAATCGGAACAGTTGAGCGTCGACAATTTTTCCTTGAATGTGCGCGACACGCAGATCAAGTCGACCATTAAAATGGGCTTGGCGAGACCGTACCCACTCAGTGGTGAAGTGAATGCGCAGCGCAAACTGGATGATATGTGGCTGAATGCCCAGTTGGCTGCAACAGGCACTATTGAACGCCTGGAGTTAGCACTGGATGCCAAAGGGGAAAAACCCGGCAAAGCGGATCAAGCTCAGGACTTGCAAGCCAAGGCGGTACTTACTCTTTTTGGTGCAACTCCATTCGAAACTTTGCGTTTGAATGCGAAAAATTTTAATCCGTCACACTGGTTGAATGGTGCGCCACGCGCATCGCTTGAGATTGCTGCGATGGTTGAGCCGAATGAGGATTTTTCTGAAAGTGCAGGAGGTTTCTCGGTGCGCAATACCCAACCGACATCCATGCAGTCTGGCGGCTTACCTCTGTCTCTGATTCAAGCCCGGTTCAATTTAATTCTCAAGGAGCAACTTCCCGAACAACTCGATTTGTGGGTGGATGAACTTCAGCTGGCCGATGGAAAACGTCAGGCCGGTAATGCGAATGCCACCATGCAATGGCGAGCACCCAAGCAAGTCGATGATCAAGTGGCCACTCTGGATGTTCTCGCAGGGGATGTGAACTTTGATGTGAAGACCAACAACGTAGATGCTTCGGTATTTGCCAGCTTGCCTCAACGACTCTCATTGACCTCTGCGATTCAAGGTACTAAAAAAGGCACGCAGTTGCGGATAGATCGTTTCGTAGTTCGCGATCGACAAGCGGAGCTTCTGGGCAAGTTGCGTGTCGATTTGGTGGGTAGAGTACCGGCCGATGTTCAGATTGAGTTGATGAAAATCAACCCTGCCAACTATGTTCCGGATGCCAGCCCTTTGTTGCAAGGTGATTTGAATGGAAAGGCCTCATTCAATGGGGTTTTGGTTCAAAGCGGGCAGGCTGGAACCGTTGATCCTTCGGGGGAGTTCAATCTTGATTTGGTCAATTCCCGTTTGGCCAATGCCCCGCTTACTTTAGTTGCCAAGGCCACAGGTGGCGTGTCGCGCCTAAGCGATGTGCTGCTGAATCTGGATGTGGTGGGCAACACAGTGAAAGCCAACGGAAGTTACGGCACTCAGTCAGATTTTATTGATCTGGATGTGAATCTGGATGAACTGCCGCGCCTCGGGAAATTGATTCGAATGGAGCTTTCCGGAACAGCGCGAGTACAAGGAAAACTGAGCGGGTTTGACGGAAATTTCTCGGGTGAGGGTGATGTTGATATTCGTCAATTGAGGCTGGACGACACACTTCAGATTGGAACGGTGTCGGGCCAGTTCAATCTTGGTTCGGCGCCAAACTCACCCTGGGTTGGCGATATCTTGGCGACTGATGTGAAGGCACCCGGTGAGGTTGCGAATATTCTGAATGAACTGAAGCTGACGCTACGAGGTGTTCGAAGTCAGCATGCGCTACAGGGTGTTTTTTCAAGTGGCTTGCAGCCCTTTAGCCGCATGCGTCAGCTAAAGGGTGGGTTCGCGCTTTCGGGCGGAATTGGTGTTTTGCAAAAACCGAAGTCGGTCTCGGGTTGGAAGGGGCAATTTGATCAATTGAAAGTGGAGGGCATGTGGTTACCGGCGCGCAGTTTTTCGCTTCAGGCTCCAGCTCCGCTTGTTGTTGCGCCGGGGTATGTTGAGCTTGCAGATTTTGTCCTGAAAGGTGAAGACACTTCTGTGTTCAACAACAAAGTGCTTCGTGTTGCGAATCGGGAAATACGGGTTGAGGGAGAAATGCCTCAGTTCTATTTTCCGCGCATGTCACCGATATTGCGCAAGCAACTGACCGTGGAGCCCAAAGACCTGATTGCCAAGGTGAACTGGAACTATGTGGCGAATCCCAACAAGGTCGATGGACAAGTGGATATTCGTCATGTGTCGGGTGGTCTGCAAGTCTTGTCGGATTCACAAGTGGATGTGAACATTCGAACGATGACCGCAAACCTCGATTTCAATCGAGAGGCGGCCAGTGTTGATTTGAATATTCTCGCGGATGACTTCGGTGCGGTGACTGCAAACCTGAAACTTCCGGTTCAACAGAATCCGCAAACCAAAGCCTGGGGTATTGCTGGCGATGAGGCCATGCAGGGTTCGGTGGCTGCGGGCTTTACCGAATTGAATTGGCTTGGCCCCATGATCAGCGGTGGGGTTAGAACCAGCGGTACCGGTCAGGTTGCGATGGCTATTGCGGGTACTGCAAACAATCCTGATGTACAGGGGCGTCTGTTTGCGCTGGATCTGGATGTTTTCCAGCTCGATCAGGGTGTTCGTTTTGAAGAGGGCAATGTGGTGGTTGATTTCACCACTGACAAGGCCAGCATCGATACCTTCGAATTCACGGTCTACAACCGTCGCCCACCACGCCGCTATATTGAAGAGTTGGGTCCGCTGATTCAAGGCAATGGAAAAGTAAAGGCGGAGGGCGTGTGGAATTTGACCGGTTTGAATGGTGAAATAAGACTGTCGATGGACAGGGTTCCCTTGCTGCAACGACCCGACCGATGGATGATGGTGAATTCGAGCGTGACGGTACAGCAGCCCAATGTGGATGGGCAGCCGCTCAAGATCCGGGGGGAAGTGAATACTCTGGGGGCGTATTTTGAGATGCCTGAGAGTGGGCCTCAAACCCTGGGCGACGATGTATTTATTCAGGGGCGCAGCGAATTGGCTGGGCAAGGTTTGCCGATAGACTTACAGTTGCGTGCAAATTTGGGCGACCGGTTTTACGTCAATGCTGAAGGCTTGCGCAGTCGGCTTGAGGGTGGTTTGCGTTTGGTAATGCTGGAGGGGGTTGGTGGCAGCGGACAGCGTCGATCAGGCAGGCGTTTAAGCGCAACCGGAACCATTCAAACAGTGAGCGGAACCTACCGTGCGTACGGGCAAGATCTCTCAATTGAACGAGGTGTGGTGAATTTCCAGGGGCCTTTGGATAATCCGGGGCTGAATGTTCGTGCGGTGCGCAAGGGCGTTGCGGTTGAGGCCGGTGTTGAAGTGACCGGCACGGCTCAGCGACCCAAGGTTAGCCTGGTCAGTGAGCCGGCGGTGCCTGACTCGGAAAAATTGTCGTGGATGATACTTGGGCGAGGCAGCGGCTCAGCAGACCGTGATTCCACTTTGCTGTTGACTGCAGCCGCTGCAATTTTTGGCGATGAGGACGAAAGCACCACCCGCAAAATTGCAAAATCAATCGGGATTGATGATTTGAGTTTAAGCACGGGTTCCCTGACTGCAGCCGATTCCCGTGCCGTGGGCAGCAAGGTGGCCATTGCGCCTGGCGCCGATGCCTCTGCAAACGTGATAGGTTCTGATGACCCATTGCTGTCCCAGCGAATTGTGTCCCTGGGAAAGCGATTCAGTGATCGTGTGTATCTGAGTTTTGATCAATCGGTGACCACGGCAGCCAGTATTTTGAAATTGAATTATCAATACTCCCGCAGGCTCAGCTTTATTGCCAGAACGGGTGCAGACAATGCAGTCGATGTGCTTTATCAATTCTCTTTTGACTGATCGCAAGGCCACATGATTAATCCTGTCAGACTTGAAAAACTTGGCAATTTCCTTGCGGGAGTGAATTCAGCTGTCCGGCATGAGCCCTGCGTGTTGATGTTGTCCTGGTCCGACGGACTTGAGCGTGCCAGTGTAGAGACGTTCATTGACCAGTCTTTTGAAACCTGCTGGCGCGCCTTGAGTAAACATGCGTCTGCCTTGTTTGACACAGCACGGGTAGATTGTGCGCATGTTCGTGTTGACTGGGTCTGCGAAGTTCAGAGAAGCAACTGGGCCGGGCTGAAAGCCTTGCTCGCGACCACAAAACGAAATTACTTCAGTTACGGCCTCGCACTGGATGCGCATTTCAAACATTCTTTTCTATGGGGCGAACTCAATGGCAACGCCATGCTGTATGGCGGATCCGAGGAGGAGTTTGCCAAACTGAATGTGGGTAATTTTGAGAAGTATGCTCGGAAAAAGTATGGCCAGTCATTTGCATTGAATTGCGGTGATCAAGAGCCCGTCTACCTGTTCTCTACACAAGGCGCTTATATAGGCACTGACGAAATAGTGCATGGACTTGGGCCCCGTGGTGTGGCCACCGGGCGGCGTGAGTTGCCCGATCTGGATGTGCAAGCGACCACAGGGTTGGTGTCGAACGCCAGTGAGTTTCTTGCCCGCCAAGTCAAAGACAGCGGATTGTTTGTGTATGGATTGTTTCCATGCTTCAACAAGGAAATTCCGACTTACAACACACTTCGTCATGCGAGTTCCACCTACGCGATGATTGAAGCGTGGGAAGTGACTCAAAGTGCGTTTTTAAAGTCAGCGATTGATCGTTCGCTGCGTTGTTTGACGCAGGAGTTGATCAAGCAGGTTCAACTCAGCGGCGGAATTCAGGCGGCTTTTCTGGTCGATACCGGCAATGAAATCAAGCTGGGTGGGAATGCGGTGTGCATTCTCGCGCTGGCCAAATACACCGAACTGACAGGGACCACCGAATACATTGAATTGATGGAGCAACTGGCCCAGGGCCTTGTTGCCATGCTGAATCCGAGCACTCGCCGCTTTGTGCATGTGCTTAACTATCCGGATCTTTCCGTCAAAGAACAATTCAGAATCATTTACTACGACGGAGAGGCTGCGTTTGCCCTCATGCGTTTGTACAAAATCACCCGTCGATCCCGGTGGCTTCAAGCGGTGGAGTTGGCATTCGAATACTTTATTGAAGCCCGCCACTGGAAAGCGAATGATCACTGGATGAGCTACTGCGTGAACGAGCTTACCCAGTACCGACCCAAGCGAGAGTACTTTGAGTTCGGCATCCGAAATTTCGCGAATCACCTGGATTTCGTGCTGACACGCATCACCACGTTCCCGACCTTGCTTGAGTTGATGATGGCCGCGCAACAAATGCTCTCCCGTTTGCGGGCCATGCCCGAGTTTGCAGACTTGTATGCACAGGTGGACACCGAGAAATTTTATCGAGCCTTGCACTGGCGTGCTAATTATTTGACAACCGGTTATTTTTGGCCGGAATGGGCCATGTATTTTGCGAAACCCGACACGCTGAACGGTTCATTTTTTATTCGTCATCACGCTTACCGGGTGCGCATTGACGATGTAGAGCACTATGTATCGGGGTTGGTGGCTTACCGAAAATTTTTGATGCGGGGCGAGTTGAACCGAGGTCAAAAAGAGGCCAGGTCAAAAGTTTCCTTAAACGCCAAAGTTGAGGAGACTACTTTTTGGTTTCTCAATCAGAACTTTGGTTTTCAGCGTTCTGGCGTTGAGAATGCAGCGTTGCTTCGATATCGTGTTTTTCAGCAAGAGATACATGTGCGACCAGTGTTGTTGACCTGTCGCTATAACCCACGATTGCATGAGTCAATCGAGAAGTTGGTGGCCAACAAGGCTTTGCCCGAGTCTTCAGTGTGCCGGTCTGTTCACGATTATTTTCAGGATGCGGAAGAGGTCCCGGCGCAACTGAATACCGGACAATCGCTCTTTGACAATCCAATGCTTCGCAGTCAGCTGGTCGCCGACAGGCGTGATATTCGCGTAACGAGCCCGCAAGGACAACTGCTGATGTACGTGGTTCGCAATCCTGTGAACGATGCGCTGATTCACATCAATCATTTTTCTGACGGAGTGAAGTTCAGAAAGGATTATTACGATAGTCGTGGCTTTTTAAGTTGCATTCAGTATCTGGATTCAACTGGCGCGGTGAATCATGAACACTACTTGCGCCCCGATGGCACATTGGCGATTGCCAAGCTTTACAAGCGAGTTGACAACAAATCACAGCTGTCCAATATTCGCCGGTACGATTCAACTGGGGTGCTGCTGGCCTGTTGGTTCAGTGAGTCGGAATGGTTTGCTTTTGCCCTGCAAGCCATGCTCAAGAGCCAAGGCGGCAAACATGTGTTGGTCGTTGATAAAAATCGGTACTGGTACTTGCCTGCCGTGGCTGCGCGTGATCACTTGCATCGGGAATCGCCAGGTCAGGTGGCAGTGGTGCCGGTTATTCACGCCCTTCATACACACACTGTGGCAGATATGGCCACGAGTCCGACTAACTCCAATTTCAGGGACATCTTGCACGACATCAAGCGTCCGGATGCAATCATTACGTTGACCGATCAACAAATGAATGACATCACTGCACGGTATGGGGCTGGGCAACTATTTCCCATCGGCCATTCATGTGAAATAAAAAACTCAATTCCGGAGTTCAAGACTCGGGACAGATTTCGAATTGTCTCCATGGCAAGGTACAGCCCCGAGAAAAATCATCACCTGGCAATCGCAGCTTTCGCCAAAGTGGTGGCGAAGTATCCTGAGGCGCGTCTTGATTTTTACGGTTTTGCGGTTGCGGGAAATTCCCTCTTGTCTGATCTGAAGGCTCAGCTGGAATCGCTTGGCTTGCAGAATCATGTTGGTTTGAATGAGTGGACCGATGATCCTGCGGCCCATTACACGCGTGCAGGTTTGTCCTTGTTGACCAGCCAGGCCGAGGCTTACTCACTGGCCATTATGGAAAGTCTTTGCCACGCATGCCCTGCAATTGCTTTTGATGTGCCCTATGGCCCCTCGCATTTGATTGTGCACGGTGAAACTGGTTTGCTAGCGCCATTTGGGGATACAGATGCGCTCGCGGATCAAATACTTTCTGCTTTTGACAGTTATGAATTTCATGAGCGCTTAAGCAAAAACGCGTTTGCTTCTGCCAGCCGTTTCAGCCATGCCGAAGCGGCGCACCATTGGCGTCAATTGTTCTCTGTTGTTGGAGTGTCGTCATGACTGCTGTTCAAACCGCAATTTCCTTACTCACCGTATTCGACTGGATCGCGGTGGCATTTTTTGTGATTTGCTTTCGGGGTTACAACTATGTGTTTGATGGCCGCAGCCGATTTGGACGCCACGGTTTGGCGCAAAAAACGCATGAGTTCCGCAAACTGTGGGCACGTGAAATGCTTTCTCGCAGCAACCGCGTGGGCGACACCGCGTTGATCGGTAACCTGGTCAACAGTGTTACTTTTTACGCCAATACCACGATCTACATCATTGCCGGCTTGTTCGCCCTGTTGGGTACGCTGGACCAACTGGTCAACATCACCAGCGACTTGCCGTTTAGCCGGGAGGTTAGCCGTGGGTTGATGGAAATCAAGGTGCTGTTGGTGCTCACCGTGTTTGTGGTGGCCTACTTCAAATTCACCTGGAGTTTGCGTCAGTTCAACCTGCTGACCATTTTGGTAGGTGCTGCACCGGACGGTAATCCGGACAAGGATTACAACGAGGCCTATGTGTCGCGCATGGCGCGCATCAACAGCCTGGCCGGCGATGAATTCAACCGAGGCTTGCGCAGTTATTATTTCGGCATTGCCTCGGTCACCTGGATGATTCATCCAGGTTTGTTGATGGCCTTTAGCGCTTTGATCGTGTTTGTGTTGATCCGCAGGGACTTCTATTCAGAAGCCCTGGAGATCATGTCGAAATAAAAATTTGCCTGTAAATTACCAGCTGCTGGTTTCTCGCTCGGGGCTGGCACTGACCTTGTGAATGGTCAGGTCGGCACCGTTGAATTCCTCTTCGTCATTCAGGCGAATACCCACGGTCATTTTCAACAGGCCATACACCACGAAGCCTCCCAGCAAAGCGAATGCCACGCCAGCCAGGGTGCCGATCAACTGGCTCATGAACGACACACCGCCCATGCCGCCCAAGGCTTGCTGGCCAAACACACCTGCTGCAATACCACCAAAGGCACCACAAATGCCATGCAATGGCCACACACCCAATACATCATCAACCTTCAAGCGGTTTTGCGTGAAAGTGAACATGTACACAAACAGCACACCTGCGATGGAGCCCACAGCCAGCGACCCCAGCGGGTGCATGATATTGCTGCCCGCACACACGGCCACCAAACCGGCCAAGGGGCCGTTGTAGGCAAAGCCTGGGTCGTTGCGGCCCGCAGCCAAGGCACCCAGGGTGCCGCCCACCATGGCCATCAGGCTGTTTACGGCCACCAAGCCTGAAATGCCTTCAATTTTCTGGGCGCTCATCACGTTAAAACAGAACC
>FWPV01012240.1_pt1 | contig 13301 bp, 15 predicted proteins | sample 2228371 | NCBI WGS metagenome assembly FWPV01 (sample SAMEA103939776, study PRJEB20133) | metagenome | reverse complement strand
CCAGCCCTCCGGGATGGATTGTGAGCGACAGTATGCCCGCTCAGGGCACTGTTGTCAAGACCGTGCTATGTTAAATTTGTCAGCCAATCACATCTATTAACTCAAATGCGAACCCGGGCGCGTCAGCAGGGAGTGTCCACGGAAACCCTGGTCAATCTGTGGCTCCAGGAAATGCTGTTTGCGTCCGAAAGACAGGCCAGTCCGGTGCAGGCATAACGGCCTGGTAGGAAGACCGACCACGTGGACTTTTTCATCCGAGAGGCCCGGCCGGACGACGCTGAAGCCATCATCCACATTCTCAATCCCATCATCGAGGCCGGCGCGTACACCATGCTGCTTGCGCCGTTCACGGCCGATGCCGAGCGCGAGTTCATCCCGAACTTTCCCACGCGCGGCATCTTCCATGTGGCGGAGGTTCTGCCGGCACAGCGCGTCGTCGGCTTCCAGACCGTCGAGCCGTTTGCGGCCTACACGAGCGCGTTCGACCACGTGGCGATCATGGGCACGTTCGTGGACCTGACCGAGCGACGCCGGGGCATCGGCGCGCGCCTGGCCCAGGCCACGTTCGAGGCCGCCCGGCGCGCTGGTAGCCGTGTGATGAAGCGTCGTGCGTTGTTGAAGCACGCGGAGGATACCTTTGCCGTATCAGATTGAATACTCCCCTGATGCTGAGGAGCACCTGCGCATGATGACTGCTCGACAGCAGACTATTGTTTTAGACGTAGTGGACGAGCAATTGACGCACCAACCAACCGTCGAGACGCGAAATCGCAAGCCGATGCGGCCCAACCCACTGGCTCCCTGGGAGTTGCGGATCGGCAACCTGCGCGTGTACTACGATGTAGAAGATAGGCCCGAACCCACCGTTTTCATCCGCGCTGTGGGTGTCAAGGAACGCAACCGGGTTCGTATTGGCAAGGAGGTGATAAACTTATGAGCATTCGGACCGTGGATGTAAACGAGGCGGTCCGGCCATTGGCTGAATACGCCCAACAGATTGCCGCCGGGCCGGTGGTCGTCACGGTCAAGGGCCGGCCGGTGGCCGTGATGCTGGCGATTGAGAACGCAGACCAGGAAACGATCTCACTGAGCACCAATCCTCAATTCCTGGCGCTGATCGAGCGCTCCCGTGCCCGACAGAAACGCGAAGGTGGGATTTCCAGCACCGAGATGCGGCGTCGTCTGGGCTGCAATTGACTATGACGCACATGGAACCACCAATAGACCTCGGCATCGTCATCGTGAACTATAACACGGCGGACCTGCTGCGCGATTGCTTGCGGTCGCTCTATGCCAGCGTCGGCCTGACGTTCCGGGTCATTGTGGTGGACAATTGCTCGCCGGACCACAGCGCGCAGGTGGTGCGCGAGGAGTTCCCCCAGGCGCAGCTCATCGTCGCCTCGGAGAACCGGGGCTACGCCCACGCGAATAACCTGGGCCTGCGCACGTTCCTGGGCGGGGCCGAATCCCCGCCGCGCTACCTGCTGCTCCTCAACGCGGATACGTTGCTGCCGCCGGATGCCCTGGCGCGGATGGTGACCTTCCTCGACGAGCACCCCGACGCGGGCGTGGCCGGCCCCAAGCTGGTCCGCCCGGACGGCAGCCTGGACCTGGCCTGCCGCCGCAGCTTTCCAGATATGGCGACGCTCATCTACCGGCGCATGGGCCTGCACAAGCTGTTCCCCCACCACCCGCGTTTCGCCCGCTATAACCTCACCTTCCTGGACCCCAACGAGACCACCGAGGTGGATTCCGTGGTAGGGGCGTTCATGATGGTCCGCACAGCGGCTCTGGACAAGGTCGGGCTGCTGGACGAGTCATTTTTCATGTACGGCGAGGACCTGGATTGGGCCTTTCGCATCAAGCAGGCAGGTTGGAAAGTCTACTACTACCCGGCCGTCGAGGTCCTGCATTACAAAGGGGAATCCTCCAAACAGCGGGTATTCAAGACCACCTACGAGTTCTATCGGGCCATGTATATCTTTTATCGGAAGCATTATGCGCGGCACACGTTCTGGTTGTTGCGCCCGGTCATTGTGACCGGGATCATCGTCCAGGGCAGTTGGGCCCTCTTGCGCAATGCCCTGCGGCCGGCGACCAGTCGGCGCGTGTTCTGAGGTACTGGCATAGGGCAGGCTTTCGAGCCAGCCTACGCCACGGGTGACCGGCGTCAAGCCAGCGCGTTTGTTGAGTGGGGAAGGGGAAGAGCGGTTCTATGCGCAAGAAACGTAGCACGTGGGTTTCCACGCTATCCCTGATGCTCGTGGATGCGCTGCTGGTTACGGCAGCCTTTGTCTGTGCATACTATCTCCGCCGGACTACGGAGATCATCCCGGCCATTGACGTGCCGCCGTTGGACACGTACTATGGGCCGTTGACTATCCATGTGCTCAGTATCTGGGTGGTCTTTTTCTTCTCTCAGCTCTACTATCTGAAGCGCGGCATCTCGCTCATTGACCTGGCCTACCGGATCTTTGTGACCGTCTCTGTGGGCACGGCCATCGCCACAGCGCTCACGGCTTTCACCGTCAAGGGCCTGGAGATCGTCTACCCCCGGTTGATGCTGGCCTACGTCTGGCTGTTGAGCATCGCCTTCCTGATCATCGGCCGCGTGACGATCAGCATGGTACAAGGCTGGTTGCGGGCACACGGACGCATGAAGGAGCGGATGGTCATCGTTGGGGCCACCGACATCGGCCGGCTGGTATTGAGCAAGGTGCAGCAGTCGCCGCACCTGGGCTACCAGGTGGTGGGCTTTGTGGACGACGAGCCGCCCGGCCCCACGTTCGAGGGGCTGCCCGTGCTGGGCCGTACCGCCGAATTGGGAGACATCGTGGCCGAGGGCCGGATCTCGGAGGTGATCATCGCCCTGCCCCAGGCCACGCGCCGCGAGATCCTGGCCATCGCCGCCCACTGCAACGATCGGGACGTGAGCGTGCGCGTGTTCCCGGACCTGTTCCAGATCATGACCACGGAAGTAAGCATCGGCGACCTGAATGGCTTGCCGCTGGTCAGCATCCGCGATGTGGCGTTGCGCGGCTGGCGGCTGGCGTTAAAGCGCGTCGTGGATGTGGTATTCAGCGCGGCATTCCTGGTGGCCTTTGCGCCGGTGTTGTTGCTCCTGGCCTTGCTGGTGAAGCTGGATTCGCGGGGGCCGGCGCTCTACATCCAGGAACGGGTGGGGCTGGACGGCAAACCCTTCCCGGCCATCAAGTTCCGGTCCATGCGCCAGGACGCTGAGGCGATGACCGGCCCGGTCTGGGCCTCGGCCAATGATCCCCGGCGCACGCGGGTCGGGCGCTTCTTGCGCCGCTTTTCGCTGGACGAAATGCCCCAATTCATCAACGTGCTGCTGGGGCACATGAGCATCGTCGGGCCACGGCCGGAGCGGCCGGTCTTTGTGGAAGAGTTTGCCCGACGTGTGCCCCGCTACCAGGAACGCCATCGGGAGAAAGCGGGCATCACCGGCTGGGCACAGGTCAACGGCCTGCGCGGGGACGTGCCCATTGAGGACCGCACGGCCTACGACCTGTGGTACGTGGAGAACTGGACCCTGGGGCTGGATTTCAAGATCATGCTCAAGACGGTCTTTGAGATGATCCGGGGCGAGAACGCGTACTGAATATATGAATTGACGAATATACGAATGGGCGAATAGGTTTGTGCATGACAGACCGTTCGTCCACTTCTTTATTCGTCCATTCCCTGCGGAGGCAACGGATAGGCTGGCCGGCGGCCGTTTAGCAGGACACCAGGCAACATGATTGAGTGCAGACAACTGCAAAAAATCGTCGGCCGGGACACGATGGTGGACATCGAAACCCTGGTCGTCGGGGCCGGCGAGATCGCCGCTGTGGTGGGGCCGGCCGGCAGCGGCAAGTCCACCCTGCTGGCGCTGCTCATCGGGCGACTCCGGCCCACCGCCGGCACGGTGCGGGTAGCTGGCCTGGACCCGGCTCAGGACCGGAACCGATTGAGCCAACAAATCGGCGTCCTCTTTGCCGAGAATGCCCTGTATGATCGGCTCACGGCCCGGGCCAACCTGATCTTTCACTGCCGGCTCCGGGGTCTGCCCCTGGCCCGGGCCGACGAGGTGCTGGCCCACGTGGGCCTGGCCGACCAGTCAGCCGCGCCGGCCGGTCGGTTGCCGTCCGGCCTGGCCCGTCGCCTGGCCTTTGGGCGCGCCATCCTGCACCGGCCAACGATTTTGCTTCTGGTCGAGCCTTTCGCCGGTTGTGATGTGACTTCCCAGGCCTTGCTGGCCGGCCTGATCCGCCAGTCGGCCAATGAAGGGACAGTCGTCCTCATCCTGGCAACAGAGACGACTGGGCTGCACAGCCTGTGCCAGGTCATCCACGAATTGGAACGAGGACGCATCGTACGCACTCGAACCCCCCAGGAGGTCGAGCGGACCGCGCCCCCCTTCAAAATTCCGGCCCGACTGGAGGGCAAGGTGGCGCTGCTCAACCCGGCTGACATCCTCTATGCCTCAGCCGACGGCGACCGGACCTACCTGCACACTGCCGAGGGCCGGGTACCTTCCCATTTCACGCTGGCGGAGCTGGAAGAGCGTCTGGCTCGCAGCGGCTTCTTCCGCGCCCACCGGAGCTTCCTGGTCAACCTCCAGCGCGTCAAAGCTGTCATCCCCTACACCCGCGATAGCTACACCCTGATCCTGGACGACACCGCCAGCACGGAAATCCCTCTCAGCAAGACCTCGGCCCGCGAACTGCGCGATCTGTTGGGCTATTGAGACCTTGCGCCGTTCAACCCCCCTTTTGCGCCTGTGGCCGCCTCTTTGCGCCTGTGGGCGCAAAATTGTTGCTCAAGCCCTACTGGTATGGTACAATAGCAGACAAAATAGACAGCGTCAGTTTGGCTGATCCGGACCTCGTCCATGCTTTCCTCAATGCCTTCGTGTTGATGGCGTCGTTGTATCTGCTCACCCTTGCGAAGGTTTGCGGCCCATTCGCTGGCCAAAGCGGTCTGTTCCGGCGAGATCGTGCCCGAGCACAGGCGCATTTGTCACCTTCGCAAGGGTAGGCTGCATCAATGCCTTCGTGTTGATGGCGTCGTTTAGAATTGGCTGATGTAGTCGGATCGGGGAGGTCTACATGAACCGTTCAGGTTGGTCCATCGTCGCCGTCGCCATCGTCTGGGCGGCGGTTATCTTGGCCTCGGCGGTGGTGTTGAAAGATACGCCATACTGGACGCCGATGCTGCCCATCCTGGGCGGCGGCGCCGGGGCCACCATCATCATCATGGGTGGGGCACGGTACAAGGGGGGCGACCAATGAGCGTCATCGAGGTCGAGAACCTGACGCGCACTTTTAACAGTCGGCGCGCTGTAGACGGCCTCACGTTCGCGGTGGAAGAAGGCGAGGTCTTTGGGTTCCTGGGGCCGAACGGGGCCGGCAAGACCACGACCATCCGTGTGCTCACCGGCCAACTGCGCCCGACGATGGGTTGGGCCCGCGTGGCCGGCTGCGACGTGGTAAGCGACCGGGATCGGCTCAAGCCGCAGATCGGCGTGGTCTTTGAACACCAGAACCTGTACGAACGGCTGTCGGGCCGGGAGAACCTGACCTTCAGCGCCCGGCTCTATGGAGTGGAGCGTCGGCGGGTGAACGAGCTATTGGAACAGGTGGGTTTGGGGGATCGCGCTGGCGACCGCGTCCAGCACTACTCCAACGGCATGAAACAACGTCTGCTCATCGCCCGCGCCCTGCTCCACCGGCCCCGGGTGCTCTTCCTGGACGAGCCTACCCGGGGCCTGGACCCGAGCATGGCGCGAGGGATTCGCCGCCTGGTGGCTGAGCTGGCCGGCCAGGGCGTGACGGTCTTTCTGACCACTCATTACATGGAGGAGGCCGACCAGCTCTGCCAGCGGGTCGCCTTCCTCAACCAGGGGCGCATCGTGGCCCTGGATACGCCGGAGCGATTAAAGGTCGCCCACGGCCAACGCGGCTTGACGGCCACCCTGTACGATGGGGCGCGTCTGGAACTGGCGTTGGACGATCCGGCCGCTGGGCGGCGGCTGGGTGAACTGGTGGCTGCCGGCCAAATCCTCACTCTACACTCCGCCGAGGCCACGCTGGAAGAGGTCTTCACCTGGCTTACGGGAAGGGGGCTTTCCGAATGAACTGGCGAATAGTCCTGGCGATTGCTCGGAAAGACGTCGTGGATGCGGTCAAGAACCTGTACATCCTCTTCTGCCTGGTGCTTCCCATGGGCATGTGGCTGATCTGGCGGTTGATCATCCCCATCCCAGATGAGCTGGGTGCCCTCACCGTGGCCGTGTACGACCCCGGCAGCTCGCGCCTGGTGGCCGGGCTACGGGCGCTGTCTCAGGTGCAGGTGTTGGACGCGACCTCGGCGGAGCAGTTGCCGAAAATGGTGGAGGAGCAAGCGGTGGGCGGGTTGGCTGTGCCGGCCGGCTTTGACGCGGCCGTGGACACCGGGGAGCAGCCCGAACTGACCGTCTACCTGAATCGTCGGCGTGGCGGGGGTGGGGTGGTAGCCTTCCAACGGCTGGTGGAACAGCAGGTGTGGGCCATGGTGGGACAAGAGTTTCCGGCTCGCCTCGTGACCACCGACGTGGCCGCGCCGCCCGGGATGCAAGACCAGGGCGGGCTACGTTTCGATTATTATCTGCTGGTGTTGCTGCTGGTGATGGCCCTGGCCATGACCGGGGCGTTCGTGGTGCCCACGTTGCTGGTGGAGGAAAAGGAGAAGCACACCCTGGAGGCCCTACTGGTGTCGCCGGCCGGCCCGGCCGAGGTGGTGACCGGCAAAGCCCTGACCGGGCTGGTCTACAGCCTGCTCATCGCCGGCGTGCTGATCGCCCTGAACCAGGGCTGGGTGGGAAACTGGCCGATAACGGCCCTGGCGGTGCTGTTGGGGTCGTTGTTCCTGGTGGCCGTGGGATTGCTGATGGGCGCGCTGTTCCGCACCACCATGCAGGTGAACACCTGGGCGAGTCTGGTTATGTTGACTTTGATGGCCCCCAGTTGGTTCACCATCTTGCAGATGCCCGCGCCCCTGGAAGCCGTCATGCGACTGCTCCCCACCTATTACCTGACAGCCGCCCTGGGGCTGGCCCTGGCGGGTGAGGCGTCCCTGGCGCGGGTATGGGGCGACCTGGCGGTGCTGCTCGGCAGCGTGATCGTCACCCTGGCTGCTGTGGTTTGGGTGCTGCGGCGAGAAAGCCGGTAGCGAATCTACGAATAGACGAATGCAGCCTTATGCAAGCGGCTCATTCGTCTATTCGTCCATTCACCACAGGGGCAACTGGTAGGCCGGCCGACGGCCGTCTAGCAAGATGTAGGGCAGCGCGCGGTCCACGACGGCCCCCAGTGCCCTGAGATGCTCCGGCGCGCGGAGCCGGCCCCGCCGCCGTTCCTGCAGGATGCGACTGACCGACCGGGGGCCGAGGCCCGGAATGCGCAGCAGCTCCTCCCGGCTGGCCGTGTTCACCTCGATGGGGAAACGTTCCGGGTGCGCCTGCGCCCAGAGCAGCTTGGGATCGGCTTCCAATGGCAGGTTGCCATCCGCGCCAAAGACCAGCTCGTCAAAGGTGAAGCCATACTGCCGCCGCAGCCAGTCGGCCTGGTAGAGCCGGTGCTCGCGGTCCAACGGTGTGGGCGGATGGTGCTCCAACGGGGTGCCGGGCACGGGCTGGAACGCGCTGTAGTAAGCCCGGTGCAGGTTCACCTGACGATAGAGTTCCTCAGCCGCCGTCAGGATCTCGCGGTCGCTCTCGTCGGCCGCGCCTACCACGAATTGGGTGGTCTGGCCGGCCGGGAGCATTCGCCCGGCCTGCGCCGCCTCGTGGATCCACTGCTGTCGCGCGCGGATCTGGGTGGCGAATTCCTTGTCCGGCCCGATGCGGGCCAGATGCCCGGCAGTGGGCGCTTCCAGGTTCACGCTGACCCGGTCCGCCAACCGTACGGCCTGCTCCACCGCCGCCCGGCTGGCCCCGGGCATGACCTTCAAATGGACGTAGCCCCGGAAGTCGTACCGCCGGCGCAGGATGGTGACCGTGTCAATCATGCGGGTCATGGAACGGTCTGCACCGCCAGCCACGCCAGAGCTGAGGAACAGCCCCAGCACTTGCCCCCGTTGGACCATATCCATAAACAGCCGGGCCAGCTCCTCCGGCTGAAACGAGACCCGAGGGCCATTCGCAGACTTGCGGGTGGCGCAGTAGAGGCAATCGTTCTCGCAGACGTTGGTCTGGAGCACCTTGAGCAAGAGGATCGTGCGGCCATCCGGCAGTTTGGCCGGGTAGATCCAATGGCCCAGGTCGTCGCGCTGTTTGTGGGCGCCGGTGCCGCACGTCGCGCAGGTGTCGTACTGGGCCGCCTGGCCCAACAGCCGGGCCTTCTCGATGCTCTCCATGCTGCACCCCCGACGCGCTTTCGTCAACGATATTATAGCGAACGGATGTTCTATTGTCAAGCCCATTTCATCGTTGACAGCCCGCCAGCGTTTTGTTACAATGGGCTGGCGGAGGTCGTGATGTTCGTTGACGCGCACGCCCACCTGGACATGTACGGAGATGCGCTGGCGTCGGCCCTGGCCGAGATCGCGCGTGAGCCGGTCCTGACCGTCAGCGTGTCCATGGACCCGCCTTCGTACCGGCGAAACGTGGAGATCGGCGCGCGCTGCCCGTGGGTCTGGCCCGCGTTCGGCGTGCATCCCTGGAACGCCCCGGCGTATGCGGATCGCCTGAAGGATTTGCGCGACGACATCCGGGCCAGCCCCATCCTGGGCGAGATCGGGCTGGACTACCATTGGGTGGAGGATGCGGCCCAATACCCGGCCCAGCGGCGGGTATTCGAGTTCTTTTTGGCCGCGGCCCAAGAGCAGAACAAGATCGTCAACCTGCACACGAAAGGCGCCGAGCCGGAGGTTCTGGACCGGCTCGACCACTATGGCCTTTCGCGGGCCATCGTGCACTGGTATTCGGGGCCGTTGGACGTGTTCCACGAGTTGGCGGCCCGGGGCGTCTATTTCACGGTGGGCGTGGAGGTGCTCCGCTCGGAGCACATACGGACCATCGCGCAGGCAGTGCCAGCGACGCAATTGCTCACAGAGACGGACAATCCGGGCGGCTGGCAGTGGCTGACCGGCGCGCCGGGCATGCCCCTGTTGGTGCGAGATGTCGTCCAGGCGTTGGCCGGGCTGCGGGGGACCACGGCCGAAGCGATCTGCCAGACTGTCTGGACGAACTGGCAGCGGCTCATTCGGGATGATCCGGGGCTGATGGGTTTGTACGCTCGGGTGATCGAGGCGCAGCGCGAGGGAACCGGCGAACGCGCAGGCCCTGGAGGGGAGCAGAAACCCGTTTTCTCTCCCGAAAATAAACCCCTCCCCCGGCCCACCTGCACCCGTCAGGGTGTCCCCGGTGCGGGGAGGGGAGTCTTTGGCCCCAGGCTCCCCCTGCCCTCATAGGGAAGGGGGCCGGGGGGTTAGGTCGCCGCCGGACGCACATTTTCGTGCCAGGGGGTGCGCCGGGGCGCATGGATACTCCCTCGTAAATAGCCCCCCGGCCCCCCATTCTGGGGGAGCGCGCGGTGGTTCCCCCCCTCACCCCGGCCACCTGCACCCGTCAGGGTGTCTCCCTATGAGGGAGAGGGGGCCTGCCGCGCCCGGCCGATTTTCGTACCAGGGGGTGCGTCGGGGCGCGCCAAGCCCAGGCTTGACTGGGTGAGCATTCCTTTGACAGCGCGGACCGAACGTGACAGCCCCCAAAGGGCTTGCGGGTGGAGATCAGGAGTGGAGCTGGAAACCGAACCACCGGTTCCAGCTCCACGACCTGCGCGTCGAAAAGTCGCCCCTGGTACGGAAAACGCCGCTCGGCGCGGGGCTGCAACCCCACGCCCGGTGCGGCGGGTAACATGCCCGCCGCAAGCTAAATCCAGTGATGAGCGCGGCTCATCCCGGCGGCTGGGTGTACCACTTGTCTTCCAGTTCCTTGATGATGCCCCGGTCCAGGACGATCTTCAGCCCCTTGTTGATCCGGTCCAGGATCTCCGGCGCGCCCTTGCGCACGGCGATGCCATAGTACTCCTCCGTGAAGGGCTGGCCTACCGCCTTGAGCTTGGGCTTGTGGAGGTTGACATACCCCACCGCCAGGGGGTTATCGGCCACGACCGCATCCACCTGACCGTTGACCAGATCCATGTAGGCCAGGTCCACGGTGTCATAGGTCTTGAGGATGGCGCCGGGGATCTTTTCGATCTCCATGGCCCCGGTGGTGCCGATCTGGGCGCCGCAGACGTGGCCGGCCAGGTCCGCCGGCTTTTCGATGCCGGTCTGATCCGCCCGGACCACGATGAGCTGGCCCGCATTGTAGTAGGGGATGGAAAAGTCAAACTGTTTCTTGCGCTCCTCCGTGATGGTCATGGACGAGATGGCAGCGTCATACTGGCCCGCGGCCATGCCGGCCAGGAGCGGGTCCCAGGCCACGTTGACGTATTCCACCTCCAGATTCACTTCTTTGGCGATGGCATTCATCAGGTCAATGTCAAAGCCCACGATCTCCTTGGTCTTTTCGTCAATGAACTCCGCCGGGGGCCAGGTGGCATCGGTGGCTACGGTGATCTTGAGCTTGGGCAGTGCGGTGGGAGCGGCTGTAGGCGGCACCGTGGTGGGTGCGGGCGGCGTCGCCGATGGACACTGGGCCGCCAGCAGTACGGAGGCCATCACGAAGACGGCCAGGATCAGGTAAACGTTCTTTTGGGTCATGGTACTCTCCTCCTGTGATTTGGGATATGATCGAGCCTGTCAAAGCGGATGATGTTCGCATCTATTCCCTGGCCTCACCTCCTTACCAACGCGCTCGCAAGTGATTCACGATCGGGTACAAACCGCTCACACCTCGCTGACGTCCGAAGCTGCGAGGCTCAATAGGTGGGACAAGTCGCCCAAAGTAGGGCGGGCTTTCGAGCCTGCCGCAGCCTGGAAAGGCTGCGCCACGATTAGCCGGCCGCAGCCGCCACGATTAGATGGACGCCACACACGTATTATACTGACCCCGGTCTTGGCTGTCAATATCCGGTTTATGGACGTAGCGCGGCCGCCGGTCGCGACCAAAAGCTGATCCACGAATCTTCACGAATCTACACACAGTTTCGATTGGCGAAGATTCGCGTGGATTCGTGGATCGTCTCTGGCACGGCCCCCACATGCTCGCGGATCGCGCCCCTGTCGCCTGACGCGGCCGGGAGACCACGCCGGTGGTCGTCCGACGGGCCTGCGCTCCCCGGTGCGGTTTGCCGCAGGCCCCTGTGGACAACCGCGCGTGATGCCCGGTTCTCGAACGTGGCGACTGGCAATCGGCGGCAATGTATGGTATGATATATGCCAGACCGCGCCGTTGTATGGAGGTGAACGATGGCCGGCATTCAGGTGCCGCCGCGTATCCGCGTGCTCAAGCATGAAACCAACGTGGTCGAGGAGATGGACCTGGACGAGTACCTCCAGGGCGTGGTGCGGGCCGAGATGGGGCCAAACTATCCGCTCGAGGCGCTCAAGGCCCAGGCGATTGCCGCCCGGTCTTTCGCCCTGGCCGCCCGGAAGCACGAGACGCAGGCGCACGTATGCACGAATCCCGCCCACTGTCAGGCCTGGAGAGCGGACCACGCCCCGCGCCCCGATCAGGCGGTGCGGGCGACAACGGGCCTGGTGTTGGCCTTTGGCGATGCTATCGCCACGGCGTTTTACTTTGGGCATTGTGACGGCCACACCCGCAACCTTGAGGATGTATGGCCGTCCTCGTCGCCGGTGCCCTATTGCCGGCGTGTCCCGTGCCGCTGTGGGTACACGCAGATGCACGGTCACGGCGTGGGGATGTGCCAGGAGGGCGCACGAGCTATGGCCCAGCAGGGCGCCACGGCCTCGGAGATCCTGCAACACTATTACACCGGCATCCGGCTGGTCCAGGCCGGCCCGGCTCAGCCGGGCCCCGGCCTGCCGTGGACCATGCGGGTGGAGGTGCGCCCCGGCCCCCGGGCCATCGCCGGCACGCTCCCCCGCGCCGGCATCCCCATCAGCATCAGCGACCCGTGGGGCAATCACTGGATCACCACCAGCGGCGACAAGCCGGAGCACGGCGTGGGCGGCTTTGAGGTGCTGTTGTGGGCCAACGCGACGTACACCGTGCGGTTCCTGGATCAAGAGTTCCCGGTGCCGGTAACCGGCGCGTTCCTGTTCCTCACCTTCGAGGAGCCTGGCGCGGCCGTCCCGGTCAGCCCGGCCCGGCTCGTGAGCCGGTGGATGTCGCTGGCGGAAGCCCGGGCCTGGCAAGAGCGCTTTGAGGCCGGGCCGGAGACCCGGGGCTTGTTCACCGTGGAGGAGCGATGACGACCGAGACCCCCACGCGCCTGGACGATCCCCGGCAGCGACCGCTCCGCGAGGCCCTTGTACAGGACGGCCCCGGAGCCGGCCACGTGTTTCACAGGCGGCGGCCCTCAGTGTGGCAAGGGGTGAAAGCAAGCCCGGCGACGATGGTAGCCGGATTGCAACTACTCAGCCGTGTGCTCATAGGCGGTTTATAACCGCCGTCTTGCGCCATCTGCGTCGTTATTCGGGCCATGACGCGGGTTACCCAGTCAGGCCTGGGCCTGGCAAACCCGCTCGGAGCATAGGCTGAGTGGTCACCAAAAGACGTCGCTCAGCGGGATTCCCAGGCCCGGCGGATGGCCCGGATGATCTGGACACAGGCCCGCCGATACACCATCCGCCCGGAGCCGATCACTGCCAGGATCAGCGTCTGGCCCTGCACCGAGAAGCTGCGCGCCGCCAGCCATGCGCCGCCGCTCATGGCGATGCTCCATTCGTCCACTGCCGGCCAGCCCAATTGTTTCTGGGCCTGCCCGGCCGTCCGACGCATCTGGGCGATGGCCGCCGCCAGGTTTTCCGCATGGTAGGCGCCCGCCATCGCCGCCAACGGCAACCCCTCTTCACTCACCACGGCGGCCGCGGCCCACCCGTGCGCCTGGCACGCCGTCTGGAGCAGTTCCTGTATCGCTTGAAATCGGGTCTGTCGTTGCGTCTCTGGGACTGGGGCCATGCCTGCCTCCCTATATCTGCCGCCGGACCTGCGCAAAGACCTGGTTAATGATCGCCTTCAAGGTATCGAACACGCCTTCGCCGGTGAGCGCCGTAGCCGGGAAGCAGGGCGTTGCGCCGTTCAGGTTTAGCATGGTCTGCAACAGGGGGATAGGAACGGCCCCCCGCACGTCTCGTTTGTTGAACTGCACCACCAGCGGCATCGTGGCCGGGTCGCAATCCAG
>FWPV01010236.1_pt1 | contig 13302 bp, 9 predicted proteins | sample 2228371 | NCBI WGS metagenome assembly FWPV01 (sample SAMEA103939776, study PRJEB20133) | metagenome | reverse complement strand
GAGAACCAGGAGCTCATCAAGCTGATAGAAAGAATCTTGTCATCATAACCAAAAGCAAGACGGAGCTCTTTAACTGGCGAATGCTCGGTATAGAACAATTAAAGTCAGCTTTGATTTCCGCTAGGGGGTTGGTTTAATGATCGAGATCGAGCCTCTCCCGGCTCTATATCTCTCAGCTGCTCTTTTCCTCCGCTCATCTCATCCACCCGCCAGAGGCGGAAAACAGGAAACCACATCTCCCTCCTTCAGCCTGGTCTTTTTACCTCGAAGATGAGCAATGTTTCTTCCGTTCACTAGGACAGTGCAGTGTCTCATCTCTCTCTCTATTTTCGGACCATATCGGTTATTGATCTCTTCAAGCACCTCTTGAACGGTGAATGCTTCCGTTTGAAAGCTCTTTTCGCCCGCAGCCTTTCTTATAGTTGCAAAGAATCTTACCTCAACCATAACCTTTTCAGCTTGCTCTATATCCAGGCCACCTTCGATTAGCTAGCCAGCAAAACGTGTCCAACCAAACTTCCGACGCTGCCTATTTCTCTATCTTCAACCTTCTTAAAGTTTTATCGGTAGGACGACCTTCCTGATCCCATCCCCTCAACTTGTAATAGGTGGGAAGCATCTCCGAAAGGCGAACCCGGGAGTTTGGCTCCTCCGTTCTCTGAAGCTCCTCAGTTAACCTCTCGGGAAGAGAGTCGTCCTTAGCGGCAAATCCTTCCCTGACATTGAAGAGCTTGTCTATGTTATAAGACCTCTGGCCCAACTCAATGAACTTGCCCATGGTAAAATCGGTTCCTGTACACTGGGCGTGGGCCTTTACCTGAGGGAACATCATGAAAGGCGGTTTTACCGGCAAAGTCCAGGAAGGCATGGATAGCGACCTGCCCAATACATTGCCACTGTAAAGGAACCCCAGGCTCAACATCTTAGCCACCAAGGGCGATCGGGCATTGATCTCCAGAAGCTTAGGGACAAGCATGGTAAAGATGGTAAAATTGCAGCAGCCCAGGGTGCTCACAGCTTCCAGCATGGTTTGGTTCATGATGACCAAGCCTGGTTTCCCCCTGGTGGTCAAAGGATCCACCGTGATAGGGCCATTCGCCTCCAGGTAAACCAGGTAACCTCCCTGAAGGTGACATCCACCCCGGCAGGATACCGCATAGCCCAGACCATGCCCCACTGCCCCTCGGGGCTCATAAGAAGGAATCTCCAGGCCCTTAGAGTGAATCGCGAACTCCCCGCCCCCATATTTCTGGGAAAGAGATCGGACTCCCTCAGCCATTTCGTCTCCCAAACCCCTGCGATAAGCTATGTCTTCGATGGCCTGGGGTATATTGTCTATCTTCCCGAAGGCTAGATCGGTCTTAAGCAGGCCCTTTTCTCCCGCTTCCATGACAAAACCAAGAGTATTGCCCAAACTAATAGTGTCGAGTCCCAGCAGGTCTGCCTGGTAATTGAACTCGCAAATGGCCTTAAGGTCTGAGTTCAAAATGTTGGGCCCCAACATGCCCAGCGTCTCGTATTCCGGACCTTTGACCTTCTTTCCTCCTACCTCCACCTGCCGGCCACATGCTATTACACAACCGTAGCACGCTGTGTTCTTGATCAGGTACTTCTCCGCCAGCGCCTCCCCGCTGACCTTGTCGGTCTCCTCCCAGGTACCATACCTGAAATTTCTGGTGGGCATGGTAAAGGTGGCATTGCACAGATTGATGAAAGAGGCAGTGCCGTAGCTGGGTAACTGCTGACTGGTAGCTGGATGGGCTTTAAGCACTTCTCGCCAAGCTTTGCAGGTCTCCCGATAGGCCTCCTCGTCGGGGATATAGGGCCTCATCTTCCCCCAAGCGACAACCGCCTTGAGGTTCTTGCTTCCCATTACCGCTCCCACCCCAGCCCTTCCGCTTACCCGCTCCTGAGAGACAATGCAGGCAAACTTTACCAAGTTCTCGCCAGCTGGCCCGATCACCATCTTGCCCATCTCCTTAGGGAGCTTCTCCTGGGTCTCCTGTGTATCCAAGCCCCACAGATTCTGGGCGTCTTCGATTGATACTCCTTCTTCGGTAATCTTCAAATATACCGGCTTGGGAGCCTTTCCCTTGATTATCAAAGCGTCATATCCCGCTCTCTTTAGATGCACCCCGAAGTTGCCGCCGCTGTTGGAATTGACAATGGCTCCCGTCAAAGGGGACTTGGTGGTTATATTGAACCTATTGGTGCTAGGAGCTCCAGTCCCCGTCATAGGAGCGGTGGTAACGATCATTACATTGTCCGGACTCAAAGGGTCTATACCTGGGGTAAGGAGATCGTACAAAAGGCGAGCCCCCAACCCCTTATTGCCCACATACAACTCCTTGATCCTTCGGGGAACTTGATAAAGGCTGCTCTCACCGCTGCTCAGATCTACCTCCAACACCCTTCCCATATAGCCGCCTAACATTTCATCCTCCTTCCCTTCCTGAGTTTATCGGTAAAACCGACTACACTTGCCGTTGCGGTAGCCATGGAATAACGTTGACGAGAATGCTGCTTAATTTCTTAAGTATTATAACCTTTTTTTCGAAAAATATATAAAACTGTATTCGTACGAAATAAACCATTTATGGATGTGATGTAGCGCTGCATTAATCGCGATTGAACTTTCCAGGCAGCACGAACAAAACGGAGGCCAAAAATATCCTTTAAATCGAGGGGTGCGCACAAAGGGCCCGTTAGATTAACGATCTAAACTTTGGTAAACGGGCACTAGGAAGTAAGTTAAAGGTTTTAGTAGAATAATTATAAGGACGAGTTGCGTAAGTAGCGCCCAAAAACAGGACCTGGTTAGGCCTGTTTGTGAGAAGCGCAGATTTGCGTCCTTCTCCCAGCGGATGCAAAAGACTCGAATCTGGAGGAGGAGTTTTGGAATTTAGGCAGCGGATGCTGTATATCAGCAGGACTACCAGGGCCCTGGCCTGGTTTTATATATTCATTGAATATTGGTTCGTTCGCGAACATCTCAACAACAAAGCTCTAGTGCCCCTGGTAATAATCGGAACGTTGTTTTTTGCCTTGACCCAGTACTACCTGACCCGCGTCCCGGAAGAACAATTCCACACATCCCTGCGGATTATCACCTTGGGAGAGATTGCGCTAATCTGCGCTTTTATTTTCTTTACCCCTCTTAAAACGGACTCGCGTACAATCCCCGGTCTCCCTTACCTTTTCTTTCTGCCCTGCTTCACCATAGCCCTGTGGTATGGGGCAAGGGAAGGTCTCGTTTATACCCTCATATCCATCCTATCCTATGCGGCAATCATGTTCGCTTCCAACAAGATAGGCACTCAAAACGTCGGAGAACAGCTCATCGCCCCCATGTCCATAACCTTCTTGATCACCTGGATCTCGGGTTTTATGGCGGAGACCCGCGAACACGAACGCAGAGAGAGAAGGAGGAGAACGGTGGAGCTAACCACCCTCTCGGGCTTTGCCACGCTTTTCGACTCCACCCTGAAGGAAAAACATGTATATAAAAGCCTGGTTGATGCAGTGTCCCGCACCATAACCTGCGACGTGGTGACGGTATTCGCCTTTGAGCCGGGCGGTGAATACCTTAATGTCGCCTCCTCGTATAACATGAGCGAGTTAGAGGCATCCATTCGCATTCCCCGCGACTATGGGCTGGTGGGCATGGTTCTGGAGAACGGAGAGGCCACCATGATCGAAGATACCGACCTGGAACCGAGGTTCCGCCAGATGCTGGAGACCCGTCGCATAAGATCCGCCATTTACGCTCCTATCAAATGGCGGGATGAGGCCTACGGGGTGATAACCGTGGGTAGCGTGATAAGAAACAATTTCAATCACTTCGATCTTAACCTGCTCAACTCCCTGGCCGTGCAAGCCGCCGTGGCCATTCACAACGCCCGCCTCTATGCCGACCTGGAAGATCGCATTGGTGAACTCCACGCCATCTTCGAGATAGACAAGGCCATCACTTCAGCCATCGAGTTGGATACTGTGTTACAGCAGATCGTCCAGATGAGCATCGGTCTCTTCGCCGCCAAGATCTCTTCTTTGATGCTTTACGACGAGGAAAATCAGGAACTGGTGATCGCAGCGGCACACGGTCTCTCCGAGGAATACATCAAGAAAGGCAGTATCAAGTATGGCGAAAGCATCGCAGGTAGAGTGATCAAGGAAGGAAGACCCATCGCAGTTTACGACTTGGCCAGTGATCCCCGTCATATATACACGGATTACGTGAAGAAAGAAGGGCTATGCTCTCTCCTCTCGGTTCCTCTGAGCCTGAAGGATAAGATCATCGGCGTGCTCAATATCTATACGGACGAGCCCCATATGTTCACTACCCATGAAATAAATCTTTTTACCAGCTTGGCTAGCCAGGCAGCCATAGCCATCGAGAACGCTCGACTCTTTGAAAGCCTTGAGGAGATATACCTGGATGTTATCACTGCGCTGGCATCGGCCATAGACGCCAGGGATCCCTATACCCACGGCCATTCTCACCGCGTAACCGAGTACGCTATTATGATCGCCGAGGAAATGGGGATGTCTGCCAGCGAGATAGACATTATTCGCAACGCTAGCATTCTGCATGATGTGGGGAAGATCGGGATCAGGGAGGAGATACTGAAAAAACCGGGAAGGCTTACGGAAGATGAAAAGCAGGAGATGCAATACCACCCCTACATCGGCACCAAGATTCTACAGTCGGTAAAACTACTAGAACCGGTCCTGCCTCTAGTCTACCACCATCAAGAGAGGTATGACGGAAGCGGATATCCTGAGGGGCTGAAGGGAGAGGAAATTCCCTTGGGTGCAAGGATCATATCGGTATGCGACGCCTTTGAAGCCATGACCTCAGATCGACCCTACCGCAAAGCATTACATCCCATGGAGGCACTGGAGGAACTGAAGAGAGAGTCGGGAAAGCAATTCGACCCTGAAATCGTCGAGGTCTTTGTTAGACTGGTGGAAAAGGGCACCATCGATTTGGAGGCCATCTATCGGCAACAAAGAGATGTGGTGGAAAATCTTCCCAGAGACGCCACTATGAACATTTAATTATTCATCCCTAGTCACGCACGGCCTTAAGTTAGGTCTTTCGCGATTGCGGAGGGAATATCTATTTATCCTCAGTCACGCACGGCCATAAGCCTTTCACTATCCTTGTTTTTCCACTGCGAAAACCGCCCTGGAATAGAGTTAAGCTTCCCGCTCTCTTTCAACCCGGGCATTACCATGGCTGCGCATGCTCATAGTGGTAACAAGGTGCCACCCTTTGACATGTTTTTTACCTTGCCTGTAAAGGAGATGAGAATATGCCCGGCCAGGAAAAGTCTAGACGTTTCCCTGTCGTCACTATCGATGAAAAGGTCAGGATACGGTGGACAGGCAAAAAAATTTAAGAATCATTTTGTTACGTTAGGAACTCAACATCGATGGAATCCGCTAAACGGAAATCGTTTACGACAGCAACTAAGAGTGCCTGCCCTGCTGATGCGATGCCATGAAAGCTTCGCCGCTGGAAAACCCTTACTCGGGCCACTCTTCGTCTATCACTCCCGACTCTTCTGCTAGATCCCGGCGATACTCCTCTTCTTTCCTAGCCCGGAGGATTCTGGGGATGATGGTTATTATGAAACTAAACATTATCACCACCAGAAGGATGAAGAACAGCTGCTTGGATCTGGCAAACTCCAAGGTCAATGCTATGCCCGTGAGCAGAGCAGTCCAGAGATAGATGAGCAGCACGGCTTGTTTCTGGGAATGGCCCAAAAAAAGCAGGCGATGATGGATATGCTCTTTATCTGCATGGTGTATAGGGCGGTGCAGGCGGATGCGGCGGAAGATAGCCAGGATGGTATCGACTATAGGAATGGCGAATATTATCAGAGGTGGAAACAAGGTAGCCACCGCCGCTCTCTTCAAGATGCCTTGAATGGAAATGGCTCCGAGAATAAAACCTAAGAACATCGATCCAGCATCCCCCATGAAAATACTCGCGGGGTTGAAGTTGAAAAAAAGGAATCCCAGGGTTGCACCGGCAATGGCTGCGGACACCACCATTGCCTGTAAAATGCTCTGATCTCCACCCACCTGTCTACCGTAGAGGAAAAAGGCAGCGGCGGAGATGAGAACCACCCCCGCAGCAAGCCCGTCAAGTCCGTCTATAAGGTTTATAAAGTTGATGAAAGCAACCATCCAGAGGAGGGTGAGAAAAATGGAAGCTATGGGGCTGCCGCTCAAATCTATTACGTTTCCTCTAATAAAGGAGATGCTGGTTATTTGTACTCCGAAAGATATCATTACCAAAACGGCGATGATCTGGCCCAATAGTTTACTCATCGCGGAAAGGTCCCTGATGTCATCGACCACTCCCACCAGCAATATTAATAGGGAGGAGATGAGTATTCCGAAAAAATCCAGAGAGGAAAGGGCTTCCCGCATCCCTCTGGGAAAGTAGTTGGAAGGAGCCACACTAATCGCCACTTTGCATAAGAACAGGGAGAGGATAATAGCCAGGAAGATGGCCACTCCTCCCAGGGAGGGCGTGGGATTCTCGTGAATCTTACGATCGTGGGGCATAACGATTATACCGAGCCTATTGGCCAGATATCGAACCAGGGGAGTGAAGATAAACACGAGGATTAAAGCGCTAACAAACACCAAGATATATGGGAGCAATGGAAACTCCTTCCCGATTAATCCTTCCCATCAATCCATATGGATCTTTCCAGGATATACGCCGTCACGTTCATAACGAAAAAATTTATACCAGAACTCTTTCTCAGATTATTTTCTCTCATGAACCCGCCGTATGGGGCAAGTTTCTTTCTCTCCCCCGATTAACCATTGCGGAGCGACGCTTTTGACCCATTGCCCTCAATCAAAAGTTTTGTCTCTTATTCTCTCCACTAATAGGCCAGATTCCTTGGCCAATTTTTCAGCCAGTTCATCGGGATAACCCTCTAAAAAAATAACCCTCTTAATCCCAGCATTGATGATCATCTTGGTGCATAGTGCACACGGCCTGTGGGTGCAATAAAGGGTACCGCCCTCCAAGGCTACCCCGTAGAGTGCAGCTTGAATAATGGCATTCTGTTCAGCGTGCAGTCCCCTGCACAGCTCGTGTCTTTCCCCGGATGGAATACCTTCGGATTCGCGAAGACATCCTGCCTCGTTACAGTGGCGGATTCCACTAGGGGCGCCATTGTAGCCGGTGGAAACGATCCTTTTGCCCAACACCACCACACATCCCACGTTTCTCCTCAAGCAAGTGGAACGGGAGGCCACCTGGCGAGCAATGGACATAAAATAACTGTCCCAGCCCGGTCTTTCGCTCATATCTTCGCCCCATATTTATGCCGGTAGATTTCCCTCATAGAAGCGGATCTATAAGAGACTCTTACGCATACCTTTGTTTCTTTGGTTCCCGCTTACGACGCAAGTATTTCATAAGCAATAAAAAAATAATCATTTTACAGGTCCGGATATAGCGGGAAGTTCTCTAAAAAGTCTTCTACCTTTACCCTCAATTCGTCCAGCGCCCTCTGGTCGCCAAGGTTATCTATTGCCTCGCTGATAAAATCCGCAATGGTTATCATGTCCTCTTCCTTCATCCCCCTGGTGGTCACAGCCGGCGTCCCCAATCTTAACCCGCTGGTCACTGCAGGAGGTTTATCATCGAAAGGTATCTCATTTTTATTGGTGGTTATACCTACTTTGTCCAAGGTATTCTGTACCTCCAGACCAGTGAGACCACGAGGGCGAAGATCAAGGAGTATCAGATGGGTCTCGGTGCCCCCGGAGAAGAGCCTGAAGCCTCTTTCCTCCAAAGCGGATGCGAGTGCCTTGGCATTATTAACCACCTGCCTCTGATAAGCTTTGAATTCCTCGCTCATGGCTTCCTTCAGAGCCACCGCTTTTGCAGCTATGTTATGCATAAGCGGGCCTTCCTGTATTCCGGGAAAAACAGCATGGTCGATTTCGTGAGCATATTCTTTCCGGCAGAGAATCATGCCTCCTCGCGGTCCCCTAAGGGTCTTGTGGGTAGTGGTGGTAACAAAATCGGCATGGGGAACTGGATCGCTATGAACTCCCGCGGCAACTAAGCCTGCGAAATGGGCCATGTCCACCATAAGATAAGCTCCGACTTCCTGTGCAACTCTTTCAAAAAAGGGGAAGTCTATGTCGCGAGGGTATGCGCTGGCTCCAGCAATAATCAGCTTGGGTTTGTGAGCACGCGCAATCCGGGCCATCTCCTCGTAGTCAATGCGTTCGGTCTCCCGGTTCACACCGTAATAAAACGCCTTATAGATAGTTCCGGAGAAGCTCACCTTGGCTCCATGGGTGAGATGCCCACCATGAGCCATGTCCATGCCCAAGATGACATCTCCCGGTTGCAGAGCGGCATAATAAACCGCCATGTTCGCCTGGGCTCCAGCATGAGGTTGCACATTCGCATGTTCCGCCCCAAAAAGACTTTTGGCCCTTTCTATGGCTAATTCCTCCGCCACGTCTACCCATTCGCATCCACCGTAATACCGGCGGCCCGGATAGCCTTCGGCATACTTGTTGGTCAACACGGAGGCTGCGACCTGTAGAATGGCCAGGGAGGGAAAGTTTTCCGAGGCGATAAGTTCTACCTTCTTTCTCTCCCTCTCCAGCTCCCTCCGGATAACCAGAGCTATCTCTGGATCAACCCTTTCGACCGCATCAAAGTAACCCATCTTCAGCTCCCTCAAAGGACTTATCTGTTAAACGCCCCGTTCTCCATCCTCTATGGAGGCGATTAAGGCTGTCCTTCTTTCGTGTCTACCCCCTTCAAAACCGGTCTCCATCCATGTCTTCACGATCTCTAGCGCCAACCCCTCGCCCACCACCCTAGCTCCTATACAAAGAACATTGGCATCGTTATGTAGTCTGCTATACCGGGCTGTATATAGATCGTTGCATACCGCAGCCCTTATCCCCTTCAACTTGTTCACCGCGATAGCCATTCCGTTACCAGTGGCGCATATGAGAATACCCCGATCGAACCCTCCCTCTTTTAGCTCCCTTCCCACCTGGTAAGCGAACTCTGGATAATCGCAGGAATCTTCGGAGAAAGTGCCCACGTCTTTCAGCTCATGGCCCTGACCCGCTAGGTGCCGGGAGACAATCCCTTTCAAATTGAAACCCGCATGATCAGAACCTATCGCTATCTTCATATCTATTCCTCCGCTTCTCCAAACAAGATATACATCAAATCTATCACCGCGGAGTTGATCTCCTCGGCCACAGTGAGATAGGTCTCCAGGGTTCCCCCGATAGGGTCAATTATATCAGAGGAGGCATGCCCCATTACCTTAAAGTCTTCATCGGATTCCATGATATCCAAAACAAGACCCCTGACCCTGACCAGCCTAGATTTCAAATCGTCTTCTTCCCTTGGTGACTCCACTCCCAGATTATCTAGTATTTCCTCTTTGAGGGAAGTGACGTATTTCAGGGGAAACACCTTGCCCAGTGCCTCCCCGCTTATCCTCCCAATGGAGAGAAGATGTTCTCGGGCCAGCGCCAGCACCAAATCCGCCTCTTCAATCATGGTTGTGGTGAGAGCGTGGGCCCGATGATTGCTGATGTCGATACCCCATAGATCCATGGCCTGCACGGCCCTCTCCGTGACCCGATTTCCCTCGATTGCGGCGGTCCCAGCGGAATGCACCTTTACCAAGGGAAAGAGATGGGGATATCCCCTGACCAGCCTCTCCTCGAAGATCGCTTCCGCCATGGGACTCCTGCAGATATTCCCCGTGCACACGAAAAGAATATCCAGTTCCCTCTCCTTTGATCATGCTACCGGAAAATTCCGGTTTTCATCTGGTTTTTATAGAAATAATTAAATTTATTTTTTCTATTCATTTTCGATAAAATGTCCGACGGCTATTAAATGATGATCTACACCCGTTATCAACTCACATTTATTTAATAAACCTCACCATACAAGGGTTTTGCAAATCCCCGCACCTTTCATTAACCCCTGCATAATCCCATATTAACTGGTCAAAGAAGTCATAATTTAAGCTATTTACATTATTTTTATGTAGATTATTCTCAATTACTACCGATCCTGTCCATACCAGGGCTAACGGCCCTTTCTGCGGGAAATCAAATTTTTTCCTAGCGCCTCCCCCAGTTCTTTACCGGTTATGCTCCCCTCGCGCAACAACTCCGCTCCGCCCTCCAACAACTTTACCACGGAAGAAGGTATTCCGCTCAGCCCAATGTCTCCCTTAACCGCGATGTCCACCTCTTGCAAAATAGTTTCCGGAATCTCCCAGAAAGATCCAGGAGTCTTTCCTCCGCTTAGATTGGCACTAGTAACTGCCAGTGGGCCTACCCTTTTCAAGACGGCCAGTATTAAAGAATGGTCGGGCACCCTTATCCCCAGAGAATCTCGGCCAGGCGCTAAAACGGGCGCCCATTCAATATCCCTTCTCCTGACCACCACGGTTAAGGGGCCTGGCCAGAAGATAGACAATTTTTCCAGCGCTTCCCTGTCTTCTTCTTTTATCAGTGCTTGCGCCTCTGCCAGTGTGCCCACCATCACCACTATGGCTTTGGCGGCATCCCTCCCCTTGAGCTGGAAGATTTTCTCCACCGAGGCGCTGTGATAAACAGAGGCGGCAAGGCCGTAGACGGTATCCGTGGGCAGGACGACCAGCCCTCCCCGTTCCAGCGCCCGGGCGACCTCATCCGCTATCTTGCCTATACGATCCTGGGCAAAATCAATTATTTTTGACATGCAGACCTCGAGTCAGACCCTCTCCTCTTCTTTTTAACCGCTTAAATCCTAAGAGGCGATATAACCTCAAAACATTTTAATATGATTCCCACATGCATATAGAGCTTTTTACCGTTTAAGCCCTATGAGACGATACAACCTGTCTATGTCGACGTAAATATCTATTAGCTCACAAATCCGTGCAACCTTTTTCGGCTCATGGGACCGCGCAGTCCTGATGATTATCTCCGCCTTCTCCGCAGCAGTGAGGGTATCGTCCGCTACCAGGATTACCGGAACGCCCATTTCTTCCGCCTTCCCCAAAATGATGGGGGAAGGATAAAGGCTGCCCGAGAGTATTAAGCAGGAAGCGTTTGCCTCCAAGGCAGCCAGCTGTATATCGGATCGATCTCCGCCCGTCACCACGCACTGATTTCTTCTCTTGCGGAAGAAGGAAAGGGCATGTTCCTGGCTCATGGCACCCACCATTACCCCTTCCACCAACTTATCCAAATAGTCCTCACCACATAGAAGCTCCCCTCCTACTCCCTTTACCAACTCCTCTATGCTCACTGACCTTAGCAGATTATCTTCCGGGATAATTCCCAATAAGGGAATTCCATTTCTCTCTAAATAAGGTTTCATTACCTCCTCAAGGAAATTATGTCGCAGTGGTGGAACAATGTTGTATATGGCTCCAATCATTCTCTCTCCCAACATTTGCTTGGCGAAAAGGATGTTATCCGCCAGCAAGGCATCATCATATCTCTCCACCAAGACCACTTGAGCCTCTAGTTCCTGGGCCACCTTATAAGCGGATATACCCAGGAACTCGCCCTGTCGAGAATTTAAGGGCGCCTGGAGGACTACTACATCCTTCCCATTGGCGATGCGCTTGAAGGAATTCTTTATCTTGGATAGATAATCTTTGCCTTCCCGGGTCAAGGCATCGCGTACCAGCTGGGGCACGAGCAGAATGGGGCATACATCCTTTATGGCCTCCGCCATCTCCAGTTGTTTCCAGATAAAAAAGGCATCGCCGTCGGTTACGGTTTCGCCTTCCCTGAAATAATTGTTTCCTAATGGCTTCATATACCCCACCTTGCGACCCTCATCCCTGAAGCGGAGAGAGAAGCCAATGCACAGGGAATGTATCCCGGAAGAGCCCCCTTCCGATATGAAATATAGATTCTTCATCCCACTCACTCTCCTAATACTATTCTCGCGTCAGCAGCAATGCACCCTTCCCCTAACCCGTAAACTCTTAAGGGATTGATATCCAACTCCTGAATACAAGGAAATTCCATCACCATCTGGGATACCCGCAAGATCACCTCCACCACTGCACCGGTATCAGAGGGCTTCTCCCCCCGCACACCTTTGAGCAACCAGTAAGACTTAAGTTCCCGGAGCATCAAGTCGGCCTCTCTTTTGCCAACCGGAGCCAAACGAAAGCTTATATCCTTCAGCGCCTCCACGTATATTCCTCCCAATCCAGTCATGATCAGCGGACCAAACTGTGGATCCCTATTCATTCCCACAATCAGTTCTTTGGAATTGGGAAGCATCTCCTGAACCGCAACTCCCCAGATCTGGGCATCGGGCATGTATCGCCTCGCGTTAGCGGTAATCTGTTCGTAAGCGGAGATGAGCTCATCGGTATTCTGCAGGTTCACCATGACCCCCCCGACATCGGTCTTATGAAGTATCTGGGGGGAGGCGATCTTCGCCACCACCGGATATCCAATCTCCCTTCCAGCCCGGATGCATTCCTCTAGGTTGGTGGCTAGTTTGGTCCTTGCCACCTTAATACCATATACCTTAAGAACTTCTCTGGCTTCCAAGTCTCCCAATTGAAACCTTCCGTCGTCCAACACCCGGTGAAAGATCTTCTCCGCGCTTTTTTTGTTCACATTGAACTGGACTATGATATCCTCGTCCTGGCGGGTTAAATTCCCGTAATCCACCATGGCTCTCAAGGTACGCACCGCGTCCTCTGGGAAACGGTAATTGGGTACATTTGCTTCGCGCAATATATCCTCAGCCTTTTCTATCTCCTTTCCTCCCATGAAAACACCTATAATGGTTTTTCTGCTCCTCGCGCTAGCCTCGCCGACAATCCGGGCGGTTTCATCGATTTGGGTTACCGCTTGCGGTGTGAGGATACAGATGATGGCGTCCACTTTCCTATCCTTGATTAAGACATCAATAGCCAGTTGGTAACGTTCTGCCGTGGCATCCCCGAGAACATCCACGGGGTTATAGACATTTGAAGCCGGGGGCAAGGTCTTCCGCAATCTCTCGATAGTTCTCTCTTCCAGGTTGGCAATGGACAATCCGGTGCGTTCCAAAGCATCCGCAGTAATAATACCCGGCCCTCCCGCATTGGTTAGTATCGCCACCCGCGGTCCCCGAGGAACTGGTTGGCGTGCAAACCCCTTGGAAATTTGCAGCAGTTCATCCACCGTTTCCGCCCTGATCACCCCGGTCTTTCGAAACGATGCTTGGTAGGCATTTTCCGATCCTGCCAGCGTACC
>FWPV01008480.1_pt1 | contig 13302 bp, 14 predicted proteins | sample 2228371 | NCBI WGS metagenome assembly FWPV01 (sample SAMEA103939776, study PRJEB20133) | metagenome | reverse complement strand
CTATCCGAATGCCAGTTCTCACGATCACCCCCGATCTCGCATGGAAAGCGCGCCTCGCCGGGCTGCTCTACCTCGTCATCATCATTGCGGGCCTCGGCGCCGAGCTTGGCTTACGGGGCCCGCTGATCGACTTCAGCGATGCCGATGCCACCGCCGCCGCGATCCTCGCCGCGCCCGCCCGGTTCCGCCTGGCCATCGCCGCCGATCTCGTGCTGGCACTCAGCGACGCGAGCCTTGCGATCCTGCTCTATCTGATTTTCCGGGCCATGGCGCCGGGACTTGCCCTCTCGGCGATGGTGTTCCGCCTGATCCAGACGGCGCTGATCGCGGCCAGCCTCATGGCCCTGCTGACCGCCTGGCTGGTGCTGACCCGCGCCCAGGGTCTGGCCGCCGCCCCGGCGCTGGCGCTGGTTGTCCTCGACCTGCACGCGCACGGCGAGGACCTCGGGCTTGTCGTCTTCGGCGTGAAGGGCCTGATCATGGGCTTGCTGGTGTGGCACTCGGGCCTCTTCGCGAAGGTGTTCGGTGCGGGCGGTTCTTCGCCCCCGACCTGTCATCGGCGTTCACGCCCGCCCATGGAATGACGATCCTCGCCGAGACGGCGTTCTGCCTGCGCCTGCTCTTGCAACGAGGCGCGTCATGATCCCGGCCTGCTCCCAAGCGCCACGCGCAGCCGTCCCCTTTTGGCATGGCGGATTCCGGTCAGACATCCCGTCGCACATGCCCGCGCTCGGGACCAGGAGACGGCCTGTGACCTCAGATATCGTTCGTGGTATTTTCTCACCCGATTGTTCGCTCCACCCGTCATGCGGACTCTCGGGAGACGAAGAAGGATCTCGACACCTGTCATGAAAGCCCTCATCGCTCTTGTCCTGGTCGTCGGTCTCGGCGTCCTCTCGCTGGCGTTTGTGCTGTTCCTGGATCGACGCGCCGATCGCCTGGAGCGGGAAAGGCTGACCGCGCTCCAACCCGCGTCGCCCGAGTCCTTCGACCCGACGATGGTGGCGGACCTGCCCGAACCGGCCCGGCGCTATTTTTCCTATGCGATCCGCCCGGGCACACCGATCCTGCCGGTGGCCGAGATCGAGATGCGCGGGCAGTTCAGCCTTGGCACGAAGGAGGCCCTGAACTACCAGCCGATGGAGGCGCACCAGATCCTGGCTGCGCCGGAGGGTTTCGTCTGGGCCATGCACACGACCGGCGGCATGCCCGTCTCGGGGTCGGATTCCGGCCACTGGACCCGGTTCCGCATCTTCGGACTGATCCCGGTGGCCCGTCTTGGCGGGGATCCGGACCACACGCTTTCAGCCTATGGGCGCTATGTGGGCGAGGCCGCGATCTGGTCACCGGCTGCGGTGCTGCCCGGGCCAGGTGTGTCTTGGGAGGCGGTGGACGAGGATACCGCCCGCGTGACGGTCGCGCATGGCGGCCTCGCACAGGCCGTGGATGTCACCGTCGATGCCGAGGGCCGGCCCGTCACGGCCGTCTTCCAGCGCTGGAGCAACGCGAACCCCGACAAGGGCTACCGTTTGCAGCCCTTCGGCGCGACCATGTCCGACTTCCGCGAGGTCGGCGGATACCGCCTGCCGTTCCGCGTCGAGGCGGGCAACCTCTATGGCACGGAGGCCTACTTCCCGTTCTTCCGCGCCGAGGTGACCTCCATCAGCTTTCCCGTCGCGGAGCCATGACCCGGCCAGCCGGACGCTTCGCGCGGGCTGTCTTTGCCGCTGTCCTCCTCTGGCTGGTGGCCGCATTTGCAGCGGTCGCGGATGAGGATGCCGAGATCGCGGCGCGGCTCGATGCGCTGGCGGGCGCGGTCATGGTGAGCGATCAGGTGCCCGGCGCCATTGCCGCCGTGGTCAGCGGCGACACGGTGATCCTGCGTGCCTACGGGCTCGCCGATCTCGACGGCGCAATCGCGGCCGGGCCGGACAACGTCCGGTTCGAGATCGGCTCGATCACCAAGCTCTTCACCTGGATCGCGGTCATGATGCTGGTCGAGGAGGGAACTCTCGACCTCGGGGCGGACGTGGCGCGATACCTGCCGGACATCGAGGTGCCGGGGACCGAGCCGCTGACGCTCGCGCAGCTGATGAGCCACCGCGGAGGCTTCGAGGAGAGCTACGCGATCTTCGACCCGGCCGTGGCGGCGCTGCCCCGGGCCGAGGCGCTGTCGGTCGCGGCGCCCGACCAGGTCTTTCCGCGCGGCGAGATCACCTCCTATTCCAATTGGTGTGCGGCGCTGGCAGGGCATATCGTCGAGATGGTGTCCGGTCAGCTGTGGGAGGCTTTCGTCGAGACGCGCATCCTGGGTCCGCTCGGCATGGACGACACGACGACGGCCAAGCGGCGGCGGCGGCCGGATCAGCCCCCGCTGGCGGCCAGCTACCGCATGCAGGGCGGCGTCGCGCATCCGGCCTTCCGGGTCGATATCGGCGCCTTCGGTCCCGCCGGAGCCATCGCCAGCACCGCCGCCGACATGGCGCGCTTCCTGCGGTTCCTGATGGGGGACGGGCCGCTTGACGGGGTGCGCCTCCTGCAACCCGAGACGATGGCGCGGATGCGCAGCCGGCGGTTCGACGACAGGCCGCTGGCGGCGGACATGGCACACGGGTTTCAGCGCGGCCGATGTTCGGCACCACGGTTTACGGCCACGGCGGCGGCGTGAACGAGTTCCTGTCGACCCTGGTGTTCATCCCCGAGATCGGCGCCGGAGTGTTCCTCTCGCAGAACGGGGGCACGGGCGCCGATCTGCCGCTCATGGTGCCGACCGAAATCCTTGGCGCGCTCGCCGCGCAGGCGGGGCTGCAGGCGGCCGCGCCAGAGCCTGTCCCCGATGCCGCAGCCCGCGCCGCCGAGGCGGCGGGACGCTACCTCACGAACCGCCGGGTGTTCTCGGGGCCGGAACAGATTCTGGCGGCACTGTCACCCATGACCGTGACCGCGCTGCCCGATGGCGCGCTGCTGATCCCGACGCCGCTGTCGCAGGGGCCCGTGCGCCACGACCCCGTCGCGCCCGATATCTGGCAGGACGCCCACGGCGCGCGCGTGGCCTTTCTGCGGGACGGGACGGGGCAGATTGTGCGGCTTGCCGACGGGACGGGCGCGCAGACGCACGAACGGCTGCGGGGCCTTGCCGATCCGGTCTGGCTGTGGCTGGCGCCGGGGCTGGCGGCGCTGCTCTCGGTCTCGAGCCTTCTGGGACTCACATGGCGGCATGGCCTGCGCGGCGGCACGAGGGCCGGCACGCTGGTCGCTGCCGTTCCGCTGGCCGGTGCGGTCTCGGTCCTCGGGCTGATCGGAGCGGGCGCCGCGGCGGGCCTCGCGGCGGCGCGCCTGGGCTCGCAATTCCTGTTCGACCAGCCGCAACCGACGCTCGACGCTTTCCTTGCCATGGGCGACGTGGTGGCGGTCGTGGCCGCCCTTGCCCTGCTGGCGCTTGTCCCGGTCTGGCGCGTCGCGGGCTGGAGCCTCTGGCGGCGCATCCACGACACATTCTTCGCACTGGCGCTGGCGGCTCTCGCGGGCCTCCTGCTGCGCTGGGGGCTCGCTTTCGGAGGGCCGATCTGATGCACGCCTCGCGCGGTTTCGGAAGGAGGGCTTCGCCATGACGGCGCTGATCCTGCTCACACAGGTCGCGGTGCCCATGGCCCTGTTGGCCTGGCTTGGCTTCTGGCCCGCCGGCAGCACGGTCGGGCTCCTGCTTCAGGCTGCGGGAACGGCTGCCTTTCTCTTCGCGCTGGCGAGGGTGGCGCAATGGGCGGTTCCGGTCTGGTGGCTGCCGTGGGTCTATGATGCGCTCTGGCTCGTGCTCACCGGCGCCGCGCTCCTGCGCCGGGATGTCCCCGGCCTGCCCTGGCTGCCCGACGCGCCGGCGGCATGGGTCGCGGCCGCCGTGTCGGTCGTGCTCCTGGGTCTCGGCGGCTGGTATGGGGCACGGGCGATGCTGGGGCAGCGTCTGCCGCCGGTCGAGGTGGTCGACATCGCCAATCCCTTCGGCCCCGGACGTTATCTGGTCGGCCATGGCGGGTCCGACACGCTGGTGAACGGGCATATGCGGACGCTCGATGCCAGCGTCGCGCGGTTCCGGCCCTGGCGCGGTCAATCCTACGCAGTGGACTTCTTCGGGTTGGGACCGTTGGGCCTGAGGGCCCGGGGTTGGCGGCCTGCCGATCCCGCCGCCTACGCCATCTTCGGGGCCGAGCTTCGCGCGCCCTGTGCCGGCGTGGTGACCGCTGCCGAGGGCGACTGGCCCGATTTCGAGGTGCCCGAGCAGGATACGGTCAACCGGCTCGGCAACCATGTGATCCTGCGCTGCGACGCGGCCGAAATCGTGCTGGCGCACATGCGGCAAGGGAGCATCCCGGTCACGCCCGGCGACAGGGTGGCCGTGGGCGACCGGCTGGGCGAGGTCGGCAATTCCGGCGCCTCGACCGAGCCGCATCTGCACATCCACGCGCAACGGCCCGCGCCCGAGGGCGCGCCGCCGATCGCGGGCGATCCGCTGGCGCTGCGCATCGACGGCCGGTTCCTGGTGCGGGGCGATCGTCTGTCCGGCGCGCGGGTCTGATTGGCCACTCAGGACAACCAGGTCAGGGCAGCCAGAACCAGCACGATCGGCAACCGGGCCAGACCGATCCGCCGCCATGTCTTCGGGTTGGATACTGAAGACACGGCCGCGCGCCCTCTCGGATTGAAGACCAGCGCGGCCGACTTGACCACCCAGAGCGCCGGGACACCGGCGACCAGCGCCCAGCCGGCCCAGGTCCTGCCCGCTTCAGAACGCAGGACGAAATCCAGCGCGCCAAGGCCCCAGAGTGCGAGCAACAACGCCGCCAGACCCCATACCTGCCACGGCCGCCGGGCGCCGCCATAGGCCCAGGCCTCCAACCTGCCCCAGCGTTCGGGGACGAGGAGCATGCCGAAGCTCGTAGCCGCGGCCAGGCCTGTCAATGAGAGGCCGAAGATCGTGAGCCATGGCAGGGTCATTCGAGGTTCCCGGCCGCGATCCCGGCCGCAAAGCCGCGCACCGTCTCCACGAAGCGATCGGTCTCTGTCAGGAACGGCGCATGGCCCGATCCGTCGAACACCTCCATCCGCTTGCCAAGCGGGGCCTCTACCGTCTCGAACCAGTCGCGCACCAACGGGACCGGCGTGTTCCAGTCCTGCGCGCCCGAGATCAGCAGCATCGGCACCGGCATGCGCGGCACCTCGGCGATCAGGTCGCGCGCGAGATACTCGGCCCACATCGGCCCGCTGCCACGGTTCGCCCCGTCGAGCCAGCGCCGGTAGTCCGCCAGCCGGTATTCCGGCGCGGGGAGCGCGTGCCGCAACATGGACAACAGCGAGACGTTCATGCCGCCGCCATGGGTCTCGACCTCCTGCATCAGACGGACGTAGAGATCGTGGTCGCGGAAGGCCTGCGGATCCATGTCCGCAAGATCGGACGGGGCAACCTGCCTCAGCCAGTCGAGCGTCAGCGCCGCGCCGCGCAGCGTGTCCACCTGCTGGCCGACACCGACATATCCCGCGTAATCCTCGGGCCAGCGCGCCACCAGCCGCGCGCCCAGCATGGTGCCCCAGGAATGGCCGAGCACGATCACCGGCCGGCGGCCGAGGCGTTCGCGCAGCAGCGCGGTGACGTCACGCGCATCCGCAAGGAATTGCTCGAGCGTCATGGTCGCCGGGTCGAAATCAGGCGGGTTCGACTTGCCCGCGCCGCGCTGGTCCCAGTGGACGACGACGAAATCCCGTTCCAGGTCGCCCGTCAGGCCATGGATCGGCATCTGCGCCGCGCCCGGCCCGCCGTGCAGCCACAGCAGGATCGGGTTGGCGCGGTCCGCCCCCCGGATGAGGAGCCACTGCGTCATGCCGCCGATCTCGGCCGTGACCAGTTCTGCAATCGGGTCGGGGCCGGCGATGGAGGAGGTGCGGGCCGGCAGGGATTTGCAGATCAGTCCGCAGGCCAGCACCGCGATCAGGACGAGGGAGGCAAAGCGCAGGAAGGTCATCGCCGCCGCTCCGGAGCGAGGGCCAACGCGGAGAGGCCTAGCCCCGCAATGCCCGAGGCCGCGCCAAGCCAGGGCCACAGGCCTGGCAGGATCGAGAACAGGAAGAGATAGTCCTGCGCTGCGGCCCAGAGGGGCCAGAGGATCAGGCCTGCGCCGACCCCGCCCGCCGTGAGCCTTGCAACACGGGGGCGTCTTCCGGGCCGTGACGCCATCCAGATGGCGAGCGCCCCAACGACGAGGCCGACTGCAATGCCGATACGCGCCGCCTTCTCGGCCAGAAGGACGCGCGACATGCCGACCGGTGCCACGCCAAGGCTGTCCGACCAGTCCCGCAAGAGGGCCGCGAAAAGCGGCCAGGCCCGTTGGCTGTTCGACAGGATCACGATGCCGTCGCCCGTCTCCGGAACGAGGTGCATGTGGCTCATCCAGCCGTATCCCTGGCCGCCATGCCAGACTGCATGCCGCCCGTCAGAAAGCGTTTCGGTGAAGTGCCCGAGCGCGTAGCCTTCCGCGGCGAAGCCGAACAATCCGCTGACCGCCACCTGGGAACGATACAGGCCGGCCACGCCCTCGGGCGAGAGCACGGATTGCTCCGCGCCCGCCATCCCGGCGATGGCGAAACGCGCGATGTCGGCGGAGGTGGCCTGCAACCCACCCGAGGCGCGCCCCGGATAGACATAGGCTGCGACGGGGCGTCCCCGCAGGTCGTGGCCCACGGGCATCTCCGCGCCGGTCCAGTTGAAGCTCGCCCCGGTCATGCCGAGGGGCGAAAGCACCTCGCGCGCCATGAGCGCGGCGAAATCCTCACCCGTGCAGTCCTCGATCACGAGTTCCAGCAGGTTGTAGCCGGTATCCGAGTAGGAAAACACGGTTCCCGGCGCGGCGATCAAGGTGAAGTCCTGCGCGATGTGCTCGGGCAAGCCGGGCCTCGGCCCCTCGGGCGGGAAGCGCGCGGCGTAGTCGCCGAGGCCGATACCGGCGCTGTGGCTCAGGAGCGCGCGGGGGGTTATCAGATCCGCGCCTTCGGGCAAGCGCCAGCGCGTCCATCGGCGAGTAGACCATGCGCACATCAGCGCCGTCCTTCGGGCAAGCGCCAGCGCGTCAGGCAAACGTCGATCGGCGCTTCAAGGCCGAGCCGCCCCGTCTCGGCCAGGCGCATCGCGCCCCAGGCGGTGAGGGGCTTGGACAGGGACTCGACGCGGAACAGGGCATCTTCCGTCATGCGGATGCCGCGTTCGGGATCGGCCATGCCAAGAGCACCGGTCCATACCGCCTCGCCGTTGCGAAGGAGCACGATGACGGCCCCGGCGACGCCATCGGTTGCGATCCGGGCCGATGCCGTTTCCGACAAGCGGGTCCTCAAGGGGGACGCGACGTCCTGCGCCGCGACGGCGGGTGCAATCAGGACGAGCATGGCCATCACTGTCAGGGCCGCGTCACGGAGCCGGGCAACCGGGGTCATCCGGCCGTTCCTCGTCCCGTCATGCGCCCCCGGGCAATGGTCAGTCCGATCGCGATGTACCATTGATGATAGGACCAGGTCAGCAGCCGCTCGAACAGGCCGACCTGATCGGTTTCCGCCAGCCCGATGGTCACGGCGGCCAGCCCCGCACCCGCTACGGCGGTCGCCCGGGAATAGCCTGCGAAGCGACGCCATTGTGGGGACGCGCGCATGGCGCCGCCGACCAGCCAGATCGCGATCAGGATCGACAGGCCCATGGGGATCGCGATGAAGATGTGGAGCGTGCCGCGCAGCGATACGAACGGCTCGCACCCGGGGTCGCAGGGAAAGAACAGCGTGAGGATCACGCCCGCGAGACCCGCAAGGCCCAGCATGAAGGGTCCGACTGGCATGGCCGCGTCGGGATAGATCACCCGGTCGAGGCCGACGGCAAACGGGATGACCAGCGCGTGATAGAGCAGCAGGACAGTATCCACGACGTGCTTGGCCGCTGCGCCACGTTCGACCAGTTCGCTGATCGCGTCCGACCAGGCCGAGTAGTCGGGGTTCAGCGCAATCCCCAGGCCGTCGGCCAGCGCGAAGGCGGCTGCCGCGGGCACGCCGCAACCGCCCAGAAGGCGTGTCGAGCCCCGGCGCGCGGTTTCCGTCATGGAACCCCCGGAAGCACATCGTTCAACAAGATTTCCGTGGCCCGCCCGGGTTCCTCGAAGAGCGGGCTGTGAGCGGAGTTCTCGAAGACGTAGAAACCCTTCACCGGTGCCTCGACCCCATCGAAATAGGCGCGCGCGAGGTCCGGGTGCGGGGTCCGGTCGTGGCGGCCGACGAAGAAGTAGACCGGAAGTTCGAACTGCGTCAGTCGCGCGCTCAGGTCGTCCCGCAGCAGGTCCTCCCAGAAGAACGGTCGTGACCGGATCTTGCCGCGCCAGAGGTTGATCTTGTCCATGAGCGTATAGGCCCGCACCCGCCAGACCGGCAGGAAGATGCCCGTGACGACCGACGAGATGTCGCGGGCATGCCCGACGCCCGCCCGAAGCATCGCGGCATCGCGCAGCGGGTCCGGTCGGCCGGGGCTGATGGCGACAAGCCAGGCGAGGCCAAGGGCGAAGCCGATCAGAAGGATCAGACCTGCCACCATCATGGCCCTGCCGACCCTGTTGGCGTGATACCGGCGTTTGGTGCGTGATGCCATGGCGGCGCGCCTTCCCCAGCAGGGCCCATGCCTACCGTCCGCGGTCCAGAAGCGCGGCTTCGAAGCCGTCCAGCGCCGCACGATCCAGCACATGCCCGCGGACGATGACCATTTGCGGTCGGCGCAGCGTCGAGAGGCCCTCCAGCGGGTTGGCATCGAGCAGAACCAGATCGGCACGCCGTCCGGGCGCGATGGTGCCGTCCTGATCCGGCAGACCGAAAAAACGCGGCGGGGCGACGGTCGCGGTGTGGAGGGCTTCGCGGGGGGTGAGGCCGATGGCAACGTAGAGGTCCAGCTCGTCGAGCAGCGAGAAGCCGTGGAACAGGTAGGGGTTGGCGAAGGAGGCATCGGTAGAGGCCAGGATCGGCACGCCCGCCCGATGCGCCATGAGGAACGTCCGCCGGTCGAGCGCGATACTGTCCCGGGCCAGGGCGCGCACCTCGTCGGCCATCGCCTCGAGCCGGAAATCCGGGCGGCCCCAGGCCTCGCGCACGTCGGCCGGTATCATGCGCATCCGGGGCGCGTCGGGTGCAGGCCAGTTGCCGGTGTAGAAATCGGCCACGACCAGCGTCGGGCTGACATGCATGCGCGCGTCGACCATCCGGCCGAGCATCGTTTCGCACAGGGCCTCGTCCCAAGTTTCCAGGATGATCCGGTTGCGCGCCGCCATGATCTCGAAGACGCGATCGCGTTCCGCGCCCTCGGCCATGGCGGTGCGCAAGCTCTCCAGCATGGCGTCTTCGGCGGTCGAGCAGGCCATGGCCACCCGCCCGAAATGTTCCATCCCGTGCTGACCGGCGTCGATGGCGGTGCCGAGCGCGACCCGTTCGGGAACGTGCCCGACGAAGGGCAGCCCAGCGTCGCGGGCCGCCTCGGCCAGCGCGAGATAGGTCACTTCGTCCAGCATCGAGTATGCCTTGACGGCGGCCCAGCCTTCGGCGGCGATCCGGTCCACGACGCCCCGTGCCTCGTCTGGCGTATCGGCCAGGAACATGCCGGGCCACGACCCGGGGCTGGCATCGACCCAGGCCCCGGCGAGGATCAGACGCGGGCCCAGCACCTCGCCCGTCTCGATACGGGCCTGCAACGCCTGTTGCTCGGCGATGGGCCAGAGCGCGCCCATGTCGCGGATGCCGGTGACCCCGTTGACGAGGTAGAGCGGCAGCGCCGTTTCGGGTTCGGACACCGAGGAGAAGATGTGCACATGGCTGTCCCAAAGGCCCGGAATCAGGTAGCCGCCCGCTCCGTCGAGGCGGGTCGCCGAAGCCGACGTGACATCTGCGCCAACCTCCACGATCAGACCGTCACGGATCAGGACGGATTGGCCCGGGGCGAGCGTTCCCCCGGCCACATCGACGATGGTCACATCGGTCAGAAGCGTCTCCGATTGCGCCTGTGCCTCTGCCGCGACCCCGAAGGTCAGGGCGAGCGCAAGAAGTCCCTTGAACATGGTCCTCATCGCTCCGTCACCCTCAGGACGAGTTTTCCCGCAACCTCGCCCGCCTCCACACGCTCATGCGCCCGCCGAACCTCGGCCAGCGGCATCACCTCGGCGACGACGGGGGCGATGCGGCCGCCCGCGAGCATCTCGAAGAGCGTCGCCAAGTCGTCGCGGAACCAGTCGGGGTGTTTCCGCCGCATCGCGCCGATGGAGTAGAACGCGGTCGCGTGGCCGTTCGGTAGCCAATCCCAGAGCGTCAGCTTGACGAAATCCATCGGGATCGAGCCGCCGCGGCCCAGCACCTCGTTCTGAAAACCGAAGGCCACCAGCATGCCGCCGGGCTTCAGCGCGTGAAGCGAGCGTGACAGGCTGTTGCCACCCAGCGGGTCGAAGACGGCGTCCACGCCGCCGCCGGTCACCTCCAGAAGGGTCGCCTCGGGCGCGTCGGCCTCCAGCGGCGTCGCGCCAAGGCTGCGGATCAGGTCGTGCTTGGCGGCGATGTCGGTGCCGAAGGCCGCGATCCCCGCATCGCGCGCCAGTTGCAGCATGGCCGTGCCGACCGCGCCGCCCGCGCCGTGGATCAGCAAGCTCTGGCCCGCCTGCATCTTCGCCACGCGGGTCAGCATCTGCCAGGGTGTGACCGCCGACAGGATCATGCCGAGCGCATCGACATCCGACACGCCCTCTGGCACCGGCGTCAGCCTGTCCTCGGGCAAACAGATGTACTCGGCATAGGCGCCGATGGTCGTCAGGTCCGCCACCCGGTCGCCCGGCTTGAAGCGCTGCGCGCCGGGGCCGGTGGCGTCGACGATCCCCACCATCTCGTAGCCCGGGGTGAAGGGCGGCTTGTCCTTCACATCCGGATACATGCCCTTTCGGATCATCACGTCGGTGAAGGCGGCGCTGGTCACAAGGACCCGGATGCGCACCTCTCCGTCGCGGGGTTCCGGCAGGTCGGAGACGGTTTCAAGCTCCAGTTCCTTGGGGCCGCCGAAGGCGTTCAGTCTTACACGGGTCCAGGGCATCTTGTCTCTCCTTGCGGGGTCAGGACCGCCCCGTCTGGCTCACGAAATCGGCGATCTCGCGGGTCAGGGCGTCGTCATGGCCCAGCCAGATGTGACCGCCGTCGGGGTAGAGGATCAGCCGCGCATCGGGGATGCGGTCGGCAAGAAGGCGCGCGGTGTCCGCGGTGCCGAACAGGTCATCCTCGCAGGACAGGATCAGCGTCGGCACGGTGATCCGCTCGTAATCGGTGGGCGATGGCGCTCCGGCCCAGAAGCCGTCGGTTCGCAGGCCGTCGATCTTGCGGCTGATCGGGAAAATCTGGTCGAGGATCGTGCGGGCGCGCAGGCGCTTCGCCTCCGGGACCCGGTTGAGAAGGTCTGGGTCGGTCGCCAGAAGCGTGCGGATCATCTGGCCGGGTGCGAGGCGCGACAGGGACCAGAACGCGAAATCCGACCCGAGCACGGCGCCCACGGCAAGCCGCTGCAATGCCGTGAACGCCACTGGGTCGCGATCCGTCAGGTTCGCCGCCGGGACGATCAGGACAAGATGCGAACACCGGTCGGGATGGCGCAGCGCAAACTCGGCCGCCGTCAGCGCCCCGGCTGAGCCACCGGCGACGGGCAGTCGGTCGATGCCCAGATGGTCGAGCAACGTGACCAACGTGTCGGCCTGGTGCACTGGCGAGGCGTCGTCGGGAAAGGCGCTGCCGAGGTAGCCGAAGCGCGAGGGCGCAACGATGCGGAAGCCGTTCCGGCGCAGCCCGGACGCGAAGAGGAGTCCCTGGTCGAACCCGCCGCCGGTTCCGTGGATCATCATCAGGGCCGGGCCGTCCCCGGCGACCGCGTATTCCAGCGGCCCTGCGCCTGTTTCGAGCACGGTTCCCTGCCCGAACAGCCGGCTGCCGGCCTGCTTGCGCGCCTCGTGGAAAGCGCCCGCGGTATAGCCGCCACCACCCAGTGCCAGCCCGCCCAGACCCAAAAGTAGGGCGCACCGCGTCGTCATGTCGGTGCCCGCGCAAACTGAGGCGTCAGCCTGTCCGTCCAGGCGGCAATCTTCTCCCAGTCTCGCCTGTCGCCGACCGGGGATTTCACGAAGCGCACGGCGAGGCGGTCGAGGAAAGACAGGCGCGCGGGGTCGATCATGCCTTCGAAGAAGACCTCGTCGGTGGGCGTGATCAGATCACGCGCCTTCGCGGTGTATTTCGCGCGCTCGGCCGCGGCGGCGGGATCATCGCCGAGGGCGAGCATGTGCATGGTGAAATAGGCAACCGGCATGGCGGACAGCGCGTCGCGATTTGCCGAAACGAAGTCGGTCGTCTCCGGCAACCAGGACGCGAAACGCACCGCGCTGCCGAGGACGGCGCCAGAGTAGTCTTCGAGGTTTGTCACCTCGGTTACGGGTCGTGCCTCGGCCGAAAGGCCCGCCTGGCAGAGTCGCCCAGCGATCCGGTCCGCCACCTCGGCCGTTGATCCGGTGCGGGTCGCATAGGCCACCAGTATCCTTTCCTGCATCGCGCGATCTCCGACACAGGACGATGAAATCAGTTCGGGGACGGGGCGCCTCGTGGCGAACAGCAGCCCAAGGCCGGCCACGGCCATGCCTCCGAGGACCCAGATGAACGCCCGACGCCGCATCACACGATGACCGAACTGACCGGCCGCCGCAGCGACATCGGCAGGGCGGGCGCGCGACCGAAACGGATGACGAGGTTCGGGCGAACGCCCGGCTGCCCGAGCCACCTTGCGAAGTCCGCGCGCACGGAAAGCACCTCGACAGGCATGTTGAGGTGCGCATTGCGGATGCCAAGCGCCGTCGCCTGCAGGGCGAAGCGCTCGAAACTGCGGCCGACCCTGATCCAGTGCTCGGGGTCGTCGCGGTTCCCCACAAAGACAGCGATGCCGGCAGAGGACCGGACGTGCTCGGTGTATTTCCGGTTCTCGGCCTCCTTGGTAAAGAAGGACCGAAAGAGCGTTGCCCCGATCCAGTCCGGCGCGACCGGGTTGCCGGAGCAGGCCGAAAACAGACCATCCCCCATCGCGACGGCGCGCGTGGGGCTGAACCGAAGCCAGTCCTGCAATTCCTGCACGAAGGCCAGGTCATCCATCTGCGCGCTGTTTCCCGCGATGACGAACTCCAGAATCGCCTCGAGATCGGCGCGTTCGGTGAACAACAGCAGGGTCACACCCTCTTCGCG
>FWPV01012230.1_pt1 | contig 13308 bp, 8 predicted proteins | sample 2228371 | NCBI WGS metagenome assembly FWPV01 (sample SAMEA103939776, study PRJEB20133) | metagenome | reverse complement strand
AACTTTCACCTGCATAACTGTTGAGCGTTTTTCTCCAGGAAAAACATTATCAAAGGAAAACTTAACCTGACGAGTATCTGGGTCATAACTACCGCCGGAAACATATTTAACATAGGCGGGCAAATAATCAACAACCTCAATTCTGGACAGGGTAGTATCTCCCACATTTTGCACAATAATACGGAAAAATACCGCGTTATCGCTTCTGTATTTTGAGTCAGCAAGCCCAAGGTTGTCTACATATTCACCGGTTTGCGGATCGCGCACCAGCTTATCAACCAGCACAACGCCTTTGCCTACAGGACATCCGTATTGATTACACCCGTATTGTCCATACTGCTGGGCGTTTATCTTAGTATTAAAAACTAACGCAGAAAAGATAACTAAAGCAACAAATAAGTTTGCGTGTTTAAATAATTTTTTTATCATGGATGAGATTATAACATAGTCAAACCATAGTGTCAACTATAGGACAATAATAAACACTTTACCCAGATTAACTCACAACAGACCTTTCGCACGCCTCACCTGCCATCTCGCCCGTACGCCTTACTCAAAACAGGTATTTTTGCTCCAAAAGAATGATAAGATATAGCTTATGAAAATCGCCATACTGGGGGCTGGCTTCTCCGGCCTGACCGCCGCATATGAACTACAAAAGCGCGGCCACGAGGTTTGGCTATTTGAAAAAAACTCTGCCCCCGGAGGCGCAGCAGGCGGATTTAAGCGGCCAAGTTGGAGCTGGTATTTGGATTACACCTATCACCACTGGTTTGTCAACGACCACCATATATTCCGCCTGTGCCGTGAAATAGGCTGGAACAAAATTCTCGTCAGGCGGCCGGAAACGGCAACCCTATATACCTTATTATATAAGAGCAACAAATTGCCAAATCCAAAATCCAAACAAACTCAAAACAATAATCAATTATTTAAACAGCTTTTCGGAAAACAAACTCAAATCTACAAACTAGACAGCCCGCTTGACCTTATGCGTTTTGACCGCTTAAATCTTTTTGAGCGGCTGCGTACCGGACTTGTGCTTGCCGCGCTTAAATACGGGCCAAAATTCTCTATATATGATAAGTTAACGTCAGAGCGTTTTTTAACAACTGCGATGGGGGATAAAAGTTTTAAAACGCTCTGGCATCCGCTTTTTGCTAAAAAATTTGCTAAATATGCAAACCGAATAAATGCGGCTTTTTTCTGGGCAAGGATAAAAAAACGCACAACTAGGCTTGCTTATCCTGAAGGCGGCTATCAAGCGCTTGCCAATTACTTTGTTAGACTGCTGCAACAGCGCGGAGTAAAAATTATATATAATTTTGAGGTCTTAGAGCTTCGCAAAAATCCAAATTCCAACTCCTCCTTTTCTCTCACAGGTACTCTACCTCAAAGTACTCTACCTTTAAGTAGAGCACCTTTTGAAGCTGTTATCAATACTCTTCCCTCCCCCATATTTCTTAAGCTGGAGAAGGGTATATTACCGCATAATTACCGCAAACGCCTGGCGCGTATTGAATATTTAGGCGCACAAACCGTTATTTTCGAAACCCCCTCCCCCGTTCTCCCCCGCACCTACTGGCTAAATATAGCCGATATGGCAAACCCGTGGATGGTTGCGGTACAACACACCAATTTTATAGACCACAAGCATTTTAACAAACATCACCTTCTCTATCTAGCAACCTACACCAACAACCCAAAGCAAACTCCGTCTTTACCGCAGGCACTCTGGCAAAAGAGTATTTTTATCCCTTATGCCCAGCCTGTTTATACAACCGACTTCCCCGCGCTTATGCCGGACTATAAACCGCCTGTTACCAACCTCTACTTTGCCAATATAGAACTTACCTATCCCTATGATCGCGGCACTAACTATGCCGTCAAAGTCGGTAAACAAGTGATAAAATATATGAGTATTTAGAAAGCACATTGGTAAAAACAGCCGGGATGGCGGAACTGGCAGACGCGCACGCTTCAGGAGCGTGTTCCCGCAAGGGAGTGGAGGTTCGACTCCTCTTCCCGGCACATAAAGTAAAAACACAGCAGACTCAATACACAAATAAATGTTAAATTCTGTATACTATTTTCATGTCCCGTCTTATACGCTTTAAGTACATCTTTAGGGCTATGCGGCCCAACCAATGGATTAAAAATTTGGTCGTTTATACTGCAATTGTCTTTAACGGCCAACTGTTTGACTCAACGCTTTTCAGCTACAGCACCTATGCTTTTATCATCTTTTGCGCAACCTCCTCTGCCTCCTACATCTTCAATGATCTTGTTGACGCGCCGCTGGACCGCAAACACCCGCAGAAGCGCCACCGCCCCATCCCCAGCGGCCAACTCTCAATCGCTGATGCAACATTTGTAATGTTTTTGTTGGTTATTTTTTCTATAATTGCGGCGCTTTTCTTGCGCATCGGCTTGGCCATACTTGTTTTGTTGTTTTTTATTCTGCATGTTGCCTACTCGCTGTACTTAAAAAAACAAATTCTTTTTGATATTTTTGCAATTTCTGGCTCGTTTATGATTCGCCTCTTTGCCGGCGAGATGATTACCGGCTATCATGTTCCTATTTGGCTGTGGCTGACTGTGTTTTTCTTCTCCTTATTTATTGCCTCGGTCAAGCGCCACAGTGAATTTATCAATCAAGGCACCCGAACCAGACCGGTGTTAAAACTTTATACTCAAGAGCTGTTTGCATTTTTAGTCAATTCGTTTGCAGTTATGACTATTTTTGCCTACTCTTTCTACACTTTCCTAGAAAAACCGCCGCATATCCGAACTACCCTAAGCGAGCTCATCGAGCCGATTTTCCGCGCAGCTGAAACCAGAAAATGGTTCATGCTAACTATCCCCTTGGTTGTTTTTGGCATTACTCGCTATGCCCAGCTTTTATACGAACAGCAACAAGGTGAGCAACCGGAGAAAATTATCAGCAAAGATTTGGTACTAATCGGCACAATTTTTCTATGGGGGTTAATTTTAGTCAGTTTAATTTATATCTTGTAGATTTATTAAAAAATGGCAGATGCAGCAGTCCTAACTCACAATAACTTAAGTTTGCTTGACAGCGTCGAAGAAGAGCAAAAAAAAGACAATTTAGAACTGCAGCAGGTTTTAGCAACTTTTGCCGTCACGACTGTCTTAGCCAAAAAAATAGCTGATTACAATCATCCTCTATCCCAACGCCAGCGTCTGTTTAACAAATGGCAAACTGGTCTTTTGCAACACATCACCAGCACCCCTAAGCTTGGCAAAGAATTCCAAACCCCGCCCAAACCCAAACGCAAACTTTTTGAAAAACAACAAGATTATGAGGCACGACTGTCTGCTTATCAGCAAACTGTCCAGCCAATAATCAAACGGCAAGAGGCTTTGGCACGACTAACGGACAGATTAATGGCAGTTGGCCGCGATAATTTGTTCTCAACCAGTGCCGAGCTGGATAGTTTCATTCAAAATCTGGTTGAGTCTTCTCCAGAATTGCGTGGTTTAGGACTTGATGAAGCCATAATATCTTTTCGTCAACAACAGGCAGAGCGCTTTGCCGCCAAAAACCAACGCATTAATCAAAGCCCTTGGATGAGGCGTAACCTTGCCTCGGTTCGAGCCGGAGAAGATGCAACCTACCTTGGCAAATTGCACGAGGCGGAATATCAGCGTTGGTTACAAGCCAGCAGTCGCAACCCGCAAGAAAGTGTTGGCAGAGGCACACTAAGACAGGGGCGACGGGTGGTACAAAAAAATGTGCGCCTCCAAGATTTGGCAGCTGTCCAGCGTGATTTTGTTCAGGAGTTAATCTTTGCCGAGTTGTCCAAAGGCAACACCGACGGACTGATGGACACTGTTTTGGCTGCTTACCGAAGAGGCGCCGCAACGCGCTTTAAAGAGCATCTGGGAATAACTTTGTCTGCTGAACAGCTTGCGGAAATGGACAAACTGGTTATTGGCTTAACCCAAAGGTATCTAAATTTTGCAAGCTTCAGGCAACGGGTTGAAGAAACACACAGAGACAAGCAACAATCAAAGAGCCCTGACATATCCCAGATACAAAGCGCACAGCAGAAAATCAAACAAATACAAGAACTGCCGCAAAAATTACAAGAGTTAAACATTAGGTTACAAGAATTTGCAAAAACTGCCCAACAAGCGCTTGAATCTTTCGGCAAATTTATGAGCGAAAACCTACCCAGACTTGGAGAGGGAGTATTAAATGTCTTCTCAAAAGTCGGCAGTTTTTTGGGTGGCGGAGGGGGTGGAGTTGTCGCCGGTGGCGGAGGTGCAGCGGCTATTGGAGGAGGCACGGTTGCTACCGGCGCAACTGTCGCGGCTGGAACAGCCGCAGGAGGAGGAGCTGCCGCTGCCGGTGGCGCTGCGGTAGCTGCAGGAGGTGTCGCTGCTGTTGCAACTTCAGAAGTTTGGGTACCAATACTTATAATTGCATTGGTAGTTATTCTCCTGATAATAATTTTTGTTTTAGCTGCCGTGTTTATTCTGAACAGCGGCTCGGTAACTAAACCGGCACGCTTTGGCAATACCACCTTTGAAGTCTCATCTACTACCAGCACAAACTTCGACTCATCTTCGGTTTTGGCGCTTTTGCCCGATCCTTTACCCCCGCTTACCGATTCGGCTCGCGGCTATGAAAATAGCGTTCGCAGCAACTGCCTACCAAACCAAGAAGTTTACAATACAGTTGGTCAAAACACTGGTCTGCCTTGGCAGGTCCTTGCCGGAATTCACTATATTGAAGGCGGCTGCAGAGCTAACGCCTCCTTGGTTAGTGGCAGAACCATAGGCAATATTGAGCCAGATGTTGGCCTAAACTGCACCACTACTCAAAGTGCACCTGGGGACCCAATTGTCATTGTTACTGACAGCGGAGAAACCGGCTGTGGTTTTACTTCGCTTGAAAACTCTGCTTATTATGCTGCCAATCACCTTAAAGGCAAAATCGGCGGCCGCGCGCCAAGCAATTACCAAGAGTTGGCTTCGGCTCTGGAGAGATATAACGGACTTGGCAACCGCAACTGTCGCCCAAGTGTTTTAAATCAGTTACCCTCCCCACCTCCCTATTGCCCGCCCGAATTTCCCGGTGATGACCATATCTACCCAATGAATTACTTTGACCAAAAACATGAAACAATGTATCTGGTTTATTGCGCCGACCACACCCCTTGTTCTCCGCCTCGAGTGTATCGCCGCCCGGGAGTATTGGCTATAATAAGATTACTGGTTGAACAATCACCATCACCATAATGAAAAAAAATAAACTTGCACTATTTTTGCTTGCGGCGGTTTTGTTGTTTTTACTTTTGATATATGGCTATTTCCAACTTCTGCAAAAAGCGGTGCCAAAAGATACGGTTTCGCCATCGCCCGCACCCTACCCATTTGTTAGCCAAGCTGTTAAGCCCAAAACTCCTCGACGAACTCTTTATGTTCAGCCAAAAACTCTGGACGACCTGCCAATACTGCCGCTTGAGCAAGGTGGCGGAGTTGATGCCTCCTCAAAAATTGTCAAACAGTCAACTCTGGAAATTGATAAGCTTGAGAAGGCTCTTCCCTTCACTCAAGATTTCACCAGCCGTGCCGGAATTACGGTATCAATAGTCATTCCCAGCCGTTCCGCCCAAGACAACCCTTGGACGCTTTTAATTCAAGTTTTTGGCATTGATTACAACACCCCAAAAACCAGCCCAGACTACAAACTTATGCGCGACTCATTCTTAGAAGCAGCCAATAAAGCCCTATTTTGGATAGAACAGCAAGGCGCCAATCCTAAAAATATAATCATCAGCTGGGGGGACAAAAAACTCATCCGCGACACCGCACAGGCATGGATACACGGAAACTAGACTGTGTGGACCTGATGGGTCTCGAACCCACAACCTCCTCCATGCCATGGAGGCGCGCTACCAATTGCGCTACAGGCCCATTCTTTTTTTGTATTATACAAAAATTAAAGCCTTGCCCTTTGGACAATTTCTTGCTCAACCAGCTCTTTGGGGCGGCCGTATTTGAGGCGTGAAAGCTGAATAATTGCCTCGGCAATTTTTTTATTGCGTTTTTTCTCTTCTTTTGCCATATCTTTGGTCATATCAACTGAAAAAGGCGGCATCGGATCGTTGTTGATATTGGTTTTCATATAGGCATGGAAGCGCTCGATGTTAATAAGGTCCGACTCGTTAAAAACCGGCTGAAACTCGTGCTGCAAGTAATTTGCATCAGTTACCCCTACTCGAAAAGCAATTATTGTCCCGACATTGCCGAAAATTGCGTTCTTCACCTCTTCCTCAACCTGACCAATAAACTGATTAGCTACCGTTAAATTCAGCCGGTATTTTCTCGCTTCAGATAAAATAACTGCAAAATCGGCGGTGGCAAAGTTTTGAAACTCATCAACATAAAGGAAAAACGGTCGCCTTTGCTCCTCTGGAGTGTCAGCCCGACTCATTGCTGCAGCAAGAATTTTCGGGATTAACACCAAGCCCAAAAAGCTTGAGTTTTCCTCCCCTAGTTTTCCTTTGGACAAGTTTATAATCAAAATTTTGCCCTCGTCCATAACTTTTCGAAAATCAAATGAGCTTTTTGACTGACCAATGATATTTCTAATCATTTTATTGGTAACAAAGCGGCCAAACTTTGAGACAATATAGTCTAAAACCTCGCTTTTGTGGAAATCAGAAGTCTGCGCTATTTGATCTGTCCAGTAACGCCTGATTATCGGGTCTCTGACTTTGGGAAGAAGCTGCCTGACATACTGTGGATCGGTGAGAGCACGATTGACCTCAATAAAAGTTGAGCCCTCCTCGCTCATTACCGTCAGCATCGCGTTGCGAACAGCGTGTTCAAAGCGCGGACCGACAATACCGGTTCGCTGCGGGTCATAAAGTTTGTACATCAGATTAATAATTGCCGCTGCGATAAAATGCTGCTGTTCTTCGCTGTGAGCCTCCATAATATTCAAACCCATTGGCCGCTCGCTGTCAAAAGGATCAAAGTAAATCACCTCCTCTGCCCGCTCCGGCGGGATAAACTCCAAAAGTGTCTCGGCAGCATCGCCGTGAGGGTCGATAAAACAAATACCATGTCCTTTTCTCACATCTTGAGACAGCATTGACAACAAAAGCTGGGTTTTACCTACGCCGGTTTTACCGATAATATATACATGGCGCTCGCGGTCCTTTGGGCCGATAAATACCGGTAAGCGTACTCCGCGGTGTTTGGAAAAGCCGATAAACACGCCGTCGGTTGGCATATTTGCCGGCGCCGGCGCCCGCTTTGCTTTTAACCACCGAATATGCGGAGTCTCAACGGTTTTGTTGGGAAAATGAAACAAACTTGCCAACTCGTCCGGAGACAAAATCGAAATACTTCGCCAGCGGGCAAAATTCCACAGCGGAAACATTCGGTAAACAAAGTTAAACATAAAGGCAGGCTTAAATAAAATTTTAGCCGAGCGTAAACTATTGAGGTCCGAGCTAAACTGCGCAAACGCCCCTTTAATATTTTTCAAATGCATGTTGGCAAGCTCTTTGCTGGGTGAGTTGACCACAAAGCGAATAACCGTTTCAAAGCCCGGGCGACTGCATTTCTCATCAATCTTATCCAGCGTTTTCTGGTCAACCTTGTAAGTTGCTTTCTCCGGGTTTGTTTCCTGCTTGCGAGTTTCGGAAACGTAGCTTTTACCCATTTTTTTCCATTTTGGGTTGGCCGGGCGGATTAAAATTTGGACAATTGCTCCCTCCTCCTCGTTCATCTTCGACAGTGCCGTAGTCAGAGCAGAAATAGAATCGGTGGGCAAGTCTTTATAGGTCTTAAGAGGATAGTAAGCGGCCTCTTTTTGCACCAGCGCCCCATATGCAACTTTCCCCCCCTCGCTGAAAATATTTGGCTCATCAACTACAGTAATGTCAGCCGTCTGGTAATTGGCGTAAATTTGCTTTTCAATTAAATCTTTGATGCGCATCGGCGCATGAACATAAAAAGATATTTCGCCTTGTTTGCCAACAATTTCAAAAGCCAAAGTCTCCTCCAGATTTATCATATCCAACAAACCCGGCAGAAAATCGTAGCTTTTCTTTAAGGCATATAAAGAGGTAAAAAACTGTTCTGCGGCGTCAATTTTAATCTCGTTATCCTTAGGCAGCCTCACCTGTAAAACGACCATATCCAACGACATCTCTTCCCGTTTTTCAATTTTATGAAACAGCACTGCCAGTCTAAATAAGACATATAAAAACAGAGCGATAAATACCGCCGAAACCAACAGCAAGCCATAATACTGCAGACGAAGTAGTGCATCCACTGCCAGAAGCTGATTCATATTTATTTAGTATATAACAATTACAGCCGGATTTTTACCAGTTCTTCCCTGGTCCGTAAGAAACGCCGCCCGAGCCGTAGAACGGCTGAATTAAGTAGAAGGGTGCGTATTTTCTCCCCGATTGGAAGAGTCGTACCCGACGAACTACTTGGCTCTCAAGATCGGCAACACTGCCTTGCGAGCTTATCGTCTCGCCCTGATCTGGGAGAATCGCGCCGCCAGCCGCATTAAAAGCAATTCTTACCACATCTTGATAGAGCGGCCTTACTACCAAGTAGTCATAACTTGTGGCTGTAGGCAGGCCAAGATCATAGTAATAGCCGCCAGTCATACCACAACTTGCTCCGGCTACAGCTGTATCTGCGCCTTGAATTTTGGGATTTTGTGCGGCGGTTGTGTTTACCGCATAGGTATATTTTTTCTTTGCCGCGGCGCTAACATAAAACAGAGTTATTAACACCGATGTGTCGGCTTTATCCCAACAAACTCTAAGACTGCTGCCGGTATAACCGGTTAAGTCAAGATAAAAAACTTCACCAGAATTGAGCGACAAGCCAATGTTGAAAGCTGCTCCGCCGCCTGCGGTTTCGGAGTCAACCTTAACGTTCGCGCCCCCCAAAGCAAACTCGGTTGCAGCTGACTGCCCCTGTTGGATACGCTTTAGCGCCTCTTCAATTCCCGACTCTGCGGCATAATAAGACTTTTGTGTCTTCTCCTCAAGCGCGGCTTTTCGCTGTTCAAAAACCATCTGGGTAACAACCGACGCCCCAATTACGGTAAAGGTTGCCAGCATTAAAAGCGTAATAATAACTATTTGCCCGCTTTGCCTTTTAGCAAGCCAGTTTGTGTTTTTCATATTAATAAGCATTTTAAAATTCTCCTAACCAAATTCTCTGCTCTGCAACTATATTCGTTAGAGAATTGGCTAAAGCTACAAGCATATCTTGACGACTTTGGAAAATAACCGGCGGCGCATAGTTATTAGCAACTCCCATAGTACGATTAATGTAGGTAGTGCCAACAACTGCCAGAGAACCTCTTAAAGTAAACTGTTCATCTCTGTCGTTTGGATCAAGATTGGCTACTCCATTGTCTTCAATAGTGGCGTCTCCCTGAACAAAAAACAGACCGTCAACATCTGTAACATCTGGCCTAACTGTTAAGTTGCCAGAAACTACAAATAACACAAAAGTATCTTGAGCAACATTAAGATTTGCATCAATAGTCAAGTTGCCGTTGATAAAATAAACCGTGTCCTCCTGCACATTAATTTCGCTCAACAGCTTATTGCCGGTCAGCTCTGTATAGCCTGTTCCCTCATACATTGCCTTAATGTTGTTATAGCTTGGCAGCTCGGTATAGCTAAATGGCTTTTTGCTCGGTGTTCCTCCCTCTACCGCATACCAATTGTTAGGATTGCCATAGCGGTTATTTATCTCGCTGCCAATTGTGCCGTTAACAACCGCCAACCCATTGGTGTCCATATTTAATATGTCGGTAAGGTAACAACTGCTACAGGTTGAGTCAACTATGGCAACATTTATGCTACTTGCGGTAAAATAATTACCGTCAAGAGTTGTTGACCAAGAACCTGCCATCTGCCCAACTCCAAAGGCAGCCTCGGCTCGGGAAGAGTCGGCAACGCGGACACCACCTTCCCGGTACTGTACATCCCTTACTTGAGCCCCAATTACTTCGCTTGAGTCATCATAACAGGTTCCGCCATAGCGCTGGTTATCCATAGACATAAGGTAATACTGTCCCGAAGCCGATAGGTAATCAACAGTATAGCTTTGGCTGTTGTAAAAATAATAAGGCTGAAGCAGTGTTCCGCTGGCCCAATTGGTTATTGGGTCGCTCCAGTTGGGAGAGGCCGGGTCATAGCTCGGGTCCAAATTGAAGTTTGACACTGGAGTAAGTCCGGACTTATCGGCAACACAGATGTCTGACGGGTCAGCTACCTCATAAAATTTGCCAATTACCTGAACATCTTTGCCGTTCCAAACGTCCATTGCGGCAGCAGCATTCCCGCTCTCTGGGTCATCTGTGACTAAAAATGCACCCGTTCCAATTTTGCGAACTACCCCTGTATCTAAATCTCCAAAATCTACGGCTTGAAGGTAGGCGTTAGATAAAAAGGCTCCGGTCCCGTTCAAACCATCTAAGACCAAATCAAGATTAACCGTCAACCATGGATTAACAAAAGAGGCGGTAGCGTTTTCAACCCTAATCTCTGTGTTTTTGCTGCCAGAGTAAGTAAAGGTATAGTTGCCGTCTTGAGTGTCGGTATATTCAATTCCATAATAGTAACCGTCTGCAGGATTGTTGTTGGTATCAAAGTAAATTCTCGCGTAGCGGATATTGGAAATACTGCCTCCGGAACCCGGATCCGCGTCACCAAATACGGCTCTTACCGGCAGCTTTTGGTTGTGGTCTTTATCAAGGTCAACTATTATATCTTTGCTGTTGCAGGCAGAGTCAACGCATTGTTCGGTTTGCCCAACTGCTAAAGTAAGGTTTCCGGTTGAAGGCTCACAATAACAGCCTATCAAGCACGAGCCGCTGCCGTTAGTACACCACTTTGTGCCGCCGTTACTGCAAGTGCCACAATTGTAAGTTCCGGCAAAAACTCTAGCAGGATTAACTTGCCAAAGCAAAAATAAAAAAAGACCAGCTAAAACAGCAAGGCTTACTCTTTTGTCAAGAGTTGTCATTAAAATTAGCATAACAAAATCAAAAAAAGCAAGCAACTTTTTCCGGTCAAACTTGCTACAATTAATTTGTTTATGTTGGCAACGATAAAACAACTTCTTACGCTTCTTTTTAAATCAAACAAAATTTGGCTTATTCCGGTTATTCTCTTCTTAATTATTATTGCACTGCTTATCATCAGCGCCCAAATTTCTCCCCTGCCGGTTTTTATTTATCCGATTATATGAGAAGAGCTGTGCAAAAACTCAATTTTTTGTTTATCCAACTTGTCCTTTTATTTTTTTATCTTATAGTTATTGGTGTTGCTTCGCTTGTCTTCCGACTGATATTGTTTTTGCCAAAAAAAACCAACTCAAAAACTTTTTGGACAGACAATAAAACAGCAACAGTAGAGCTTGCTTCGCCTTACTAGTTGTTTCAAAGGGGCTCTGCCTCAAGGTAGAGTACTTAATATAAAAATGTATATCTTGGGGATATCTAGTTATTACCATGACAGCGCGGCAGCGCTTATTAAAGACGGCCGCGTTTTGGCGGCTGCGGAAGAAGAGCGCTTCAGCCGCATAAAACACGATAATCAGTTTCCTAAACAAGCGGCTTTAGCCTGTCTCAAACAAGCCAAACTAACCATAGACGACATTTATGCCGTTGCCTATTATGAAAAACCGCTTGTTAAGTTTGAACGCATCCTAGAGACCTTTGTTGCAACTTATCCCTGCTCGTTGCGAGCTTTCAGCAAAGCTATCCCCGAATGGCTCGGCGACAAAATCAAAGTTGAGCACAATATTAGAAAACACCTTGGCTTCCGCGGCAAAATTTATTTTGTCCCCCACCACCTGTCTCACGCCGCTGCAGCTTTTTACCCCTCGCCATATAAACAGGCTGCCATACTAACCATCGACGGAGTTGGCGAATACCAAACCACTGGCTTGTGGTATGGACAAAACACCACTGTCTCCCCACTTAAAGCAATTGACTTCCCCCATTCACTGGGGCTTTTATATTCCACTTTTACCGCATTTCTTGGTTTTCAAGTCAACAATGATGAGTATAAAATGATGGGCTTGGCCGCCTATGGAAAACCAAAATACATGAAGAAAATATATAAAGTCATAGATGTTAAGCCTGATGGCAGCTTTAGGCTTAATCTTGAATATTTTGCTTTTCGGCAAAGCTTTACTATGTGGAGCAAAAAGTTCGAGATGCTTTTTGGCCCACCAAGAAACCCCCGAGAGCCCTTTACCTCAAGACACAAAGATCTGGCCGCAAGTATTCAAAAGGCAACAGAAAATATTTACTTCAAAATTCTCAACCATCTGCACTCGTTAACCAAAAGCGAAAACCTTTGCATTGCCGGCGGCGTTGCCCTAAACTCCCTCGCCAACGGCAAAATTTATGAAAACACGCCCTTTAAGAAGGTCTATAATCTTGGACCCGCAGGCGACTCCGGAGCCTCGCTTGGCGCAGCTCTATACACTTATCACTCATTGTCACAAGGGATAATCCCTTCAAAGGGACTCTCCCTCAAAAAGAGCCGCCAACCAATAACCTGCCTATACTTTGGCTCAAGCTACTCAAACCAAGAAATAGAACAGACGCTTAAAAAATATGGATTGAAATATAAAAAGTTCAAGAATAGTAAAGCACTCGTTCAACAAGCAGCTAAATTACTGGCGCAAAACAAAATCATTGGCTGGTTTCAAGGCAAAATGGAGTTTGGGCCGCGAGCCTTGGGAGCGCGCTCAATTCTAGCCAATCCGCAAGACAGACGGATGAAAACTTTAGTAAACAAAATCAAACTGCGCGAACAGTTTAGACCATTTGCCGGGTCGGTACTTCAAGAGCGAGTGCACGAGTTATTTTGCGTACCAGAAAAAAACCACTATTCTCCGTTTATGAATTTTTGTTTTAAGGTTCGCCCCAATAAAAGGGCGCAAATTGCCGCCATTGTTCATGCCGACAACACCTGCCGAATTCAAACTGTCAATAAACGCGATAACGGCATATATTACGAACTAATTAAGGAATTTTATAGGGTGACCGGCATCCCCTGCCTTCTTAATACCAGTTTCAATACCAAAGTCGAACCCATTGTTGAAAATCCCAAGCAGGCTATAGAAGACTTTTTAAATACGCAGATAGACTGTTTAGTGCTTGAAGGTTTTCTTGTTTATAAAGCTAATCGCAGGGGATAATTTTGCTGCTTTTAAGATAATTAAAAAGGTCTTCAGCAATTCTTTGGTGCCCAAATTTATTTAAAT
>FWPV01006936.1_pt1 | contig 13308 bp, 5 predicted proteins | sample 2228371 | NCBI WGS metagenome assembly FWPV01 (sample SAMEA103939776, study PRJEB20133) | metagenome | reverse complement strand
CCACGCGTGTGGCATTCGTGTAGCCGCAAGCGTCCCGCTTGGGGTCCTCCCCGACAAGCGGGACGCTTGCCGCCACAGTGCGGGCGAGGAAGAGGTCGAATGTGCGGAAGTGGCCGCCGTGGCTCACCCCCTGCGAGTCGCCGATGATGGGGTAGAAGAGCACGCCCGAGCCGTCGCCGTGGAGCCAGAGCGACAGCTCGACGGGCACGCCCGGCAGCGCAGGGTCAATCGAAGCGATGAGCACCGGCTTCGACGGTGGCAGGCCGGGGCGTTGGGGCGGCGCCTTCGCCTTGTCCCACGCCAACGCAAGCGAGCGCTGGCCGCTGTGGGCCTGCTCGGCGCTCGTGCGGGCCGCCGGCTGGCACGCGGGCGGCGAGGTGTCAAGCGAGAGCGCCTTCAGCCCCAGGTAGCCGCGGTCGCTCTCGAAGCCCGTGAGGGGCACAACGCTGTCGGGCTTGGCCAGGATTAGCTCGTGGGTGGCCGACACGCCGGCGTCCGCAGCGTCGGCGGCGATGATCTGGAGGCGGAGCGGCCCGTCGCGTCGGACGGCTTCGGGAGCATCCTTTCCCAGCTCGATTCGGAAGCCTTTGGCCTCAAGGGGCGCGAGCTTGAGGTCCGCCTGCCCCTTCGCCACCAACTCGCCCGCTCGATCCAGGAGCGCCCAGGTGGCGCGGACGCTTCGGGTGCGGACCGGCGAAGCGTTTTGGACTACTGCCCAAGCGTAGTGCTTCGGGTCGAAGATGCGCTCGGGGTCGTCGTAGCCAGCGTGGAGTGCGAGCGTGCCCGATGGCTCCTGTTGGGTGTGGACGATGATCGGCCCGATGAGTACGCAACCGGCCGCTGGCGCTTCTGCGGCTTTCGACGGCTCGATGCGGAAGGCGGTGAGCTCGAGGGGGAAGTCGAGCTCCTCGGTGGAGCCGCGGGGGTTGTTGCTGCCGAGTCCGTTGCCGGGCATGGGGGCCTCGATGTAGCGCCAGTCGGTGAAGTCGAGGGAGCAGAGGGGGATTTCGCCGTCGTAGATGCGCTTCCAGCCGCCCTCCCAGAAGTCGGCGGCATCGGTGTAGTCGAGGATGAGGGCCGACAGCTTCGCTCCGCTGCCGTCGCCCTTCACCCAGGCGCCAAGTCGGAAGGCGTTGCCTGGGAGCAGCCGCTCGCGACCGCAGTAGACCGCCGCGTCGCCGCTGAAGTCCACCCGCAGGGCGCACGGGCCGGGCGGCAGTGGGGATTTCGGATTGCGGATTGCGGATTGCGGACTGGCAGAGAGAGCCGCAACATCCACGCGCGAGATTGCGGCGGTTGTTTGAGTCCACGGGCTGGCGCGCTGGGCCTCGCCGTGCGTCCAGCCAACCCAGGAGCGCGGGTTCTGGCGCATGTCGGCGGGGTAGCCGGCGGTGAACCAGCGGGCGAGGGCGTCGGACATGTCGTCGAAGAGGAACACGCCGTTGGCCATGACGAGCTTGAGCTCGGATTTCTGGGAGAGCTGGGGCAGGTCGGCGGACACGACGTCGCAGGCGATGGTGAACGGGGGGAGGTAGGCGTCGAGCTTGTCGGGGGCGAGCTCGAGCCGCACCTCTTGGCCATCCGAGGGGGCGAGCGGCACGTCGAAGTCGCGGTCCGCGGCGACGTTCTCATTGCGGTCGGTCACGGAGAGCCGGGCGCGCACCTTGGCGGGCGCGGCGATGAAGCTCCGCACGTCGAGCGACACGGCGATCTTGGGGTCGAAGTCGCGGGCCGCCGGGCCGATGAGGCGCGCCGCCATCGTGGCGGTCGGCGCGCCTGAGGCGGGGTAGAGCCGCAAGTCATCGAGCAGGACAGTGGCATCCGGGCGCTCGCCCTCCTTGCGGCGGCCGGAGAAGTCGAGGCGTTCGAGCCAGATGCTCTTGCCTGCGGGCACGTCGCGGAGGTCGAAGCCCAGCTCGCGCCATTCGGCGAAGTCGAGCTTGGCCTTTGGCAACGCCACGCGGGCGTGGTTTCGGAGGTGTCGGCGGCCGCGGTCGTCGTGGAACGGCTCGGCGTGGAGGATGGTGAGCTGCATCTCGTCGCCGGGCGCAGCGGGCTTCACCCACAGCCGCAACTGCCCCGGCCCCGCGATGCGGAGGGCCTCCTGGGGGAACTGGAGCGTGGCCTGCTGCACCTTTGGGGTGAGCTGGTATGAGAGGCGGGCGGCGGCGAGGCCGACCTTTGCGTGCTCGAAGTCCACCTCGGCGTTCACCGTGCCTCTGCCAGGCAACGGCGCGGTGAAGTTCTCGACCAGATGATACCCCGCTCCCAAAGCCGTGGTCGCGGCCAGAAGCCACAGGCTGGGTGTCAGGCCCACAAGACGTGGAGCCAAGCGGTTGTCACTTCGCACTGTGCCGCTCACCGAAGGGGTGTCCCGAACTGAAGGGTCTCAGAGCTGGAAGCGCTGGCCCGCGAACCGGACGCCTCGGGCCGATAGGATGCGCCTCTGGGGGCTGCCGGGAGGGATCGCCACGCTCCCGCTGGCGACCCACACGTACTCCGCAGTGATTTGCCTGAGCGCCTGCGCTGAGGACTCAAGCCAGGCCTCGAGCCATGCGAGCTTCTTGAGGACATCTCCGATGTGATGCGATGACGCAGGGTGCACCTCGATCCAGATCGCACGGTCAAAGCCTCGGCCAGCCCTCACTCCGATGCCGTAGTCCCACCGTGGCTCATTCGGGTGGGACCGAGCCAGCGCCTTGTCAAGGTTCACACTGCCCGCCAGACAGCGAGGATTCGCACAACGGATTCGTTGCCTGTCACGTGTCCTGACAGCACCGATGCCGGTTCGGTATGCCTCCTGAAGCCCCCTTGCGTTACGCACCGCATCCCGGAAACGCATGAGCGCCTGGCTCCTTGCCCAAGGCCGCGCGGTCAGCCACTACGTATGCGACTGGCCCACTGGTGCTTCAGGGAAACTGAGGCGCTTCTGCCCGTCGTCCGGCGCGACACGCGCTTTGGCCTTCCTGCGCGGACCGAGCTCCTTGTGCCCAGCGACGACGTCGGCCACGACATCCGCGACCCGCCCGCTGAATTCGGTCAACCCGCCCCAGCGGGCCTGGGCGGCATCGGGCGCTCCGGGATCGAGGTCCGAGATGTCGGCAGTCTTGTGCGTTGCGGGGTCAAAGTAGTAGACATTCGCTGTCTTGCGGATCGCTGCCCCGGCCATCTCTTTCATGCCTACTGTGGGTCTGACATCGAACAACTGCAAGAGTTTTTCTGAGCCGGCCCTATGGCGCTGGAACACCTTGATCGCCCAAACAAGGTCAAGGACGTGGGGTGAATGGGTGGAGATACAGACCCTGTAGCCGCGCGACAGGAGTTCCAGAACGATGAGCAAGACGGCCGAGATGGCGCGAGGGTGCAATCCCATCTCGAGTTCCTCGATCACGACCCATTCGAGCTTGGCGCGGCGGGAGACCTTCGTGGGCGGAAGGAGCCAATAAAGCCCGAGGAGCAACGGCACAAACTCCCGCTGCCCGGCCGACCAGACCATGAACGGAAGCGAACTCTCGGTCTCGGACGACCCGAGAACGAGCCGCTTCTGCGCGCCGTGCGTGTCAACGCTCAGTTTGAAGCCGGAGAACACGGTAGCGTCGAGAAGGTCCCTCAACTCGTTCTTCAGGCGGCGTGTCCGGGGAAACAGCGCCGGCTCGGCGCCGAAGCCCGTCTCCATCAGCAGCCGGAGCTTCTCGCTGAAATCCCTCACCGTGAAGGGGTCGCCGGCGCCGTAATCGCTAAAGGGGCGCGGCCATCCTTCTCTCAAGGTCAACACACGCTGTGCGGGAATGTAGAACATGGCCTCGGGTCTTTTCCTCACACGACTGATCAGTTCGCCAAGGTCCACTTGCTGTCCATTGAGGAAGACACTGCTTTCTGGGCGCCAGATGCTCTCCATGCCTTCGCCCAGGTACACCTTCAGGAACTGGCGAACGTCTTTTCTCCATTGCAGTCCATAGCTCTTCAGGTAGGCGAGGATCGGGCCGGTGTCCGTGAGCAGCTTCAGGAACTCCAGGAAGATGCTCTTCCCCGTCGCCTGTGGCCCAACAAGCACGGTCAGGTCGCCGAAACTAACCTGGGCATCGTCAATCTGGCCGACACGTGAGATACGCAGCGTGCACGCGTGCATAGTTCACCTTCTCTCCGACAGGGATTGCCACTGCGCCTTGCGCCCTACTGGCTCACAGACAGCGTACCACGCGCGCCCTAAGCCGTCAAGCGATGAAGAGCTCGTGCTCTTCCGCTTGGGCCGCCGAGGTGCTAGCCGCCGGCGCGGTGAAGCTCTCCACCAAGTGATGGCCGGCGCCGGCCGCGCCGCGGGCGATGACGAGTGCCAGGGTAAGGGCTGCGGCAAATGACCAATGACCAATGATCAATGACCAAGTAAGACCTCGGCACGGGTTGCTTTCATTGGTCATTGGCAATCGGTCATTGGTCATTTGGCTTCTGCCCTCGGCTTCGGCCCCCAGACGATGGCGTGGCCCTCATAGGTCACATAGGTTCGCGGCGGGTTGCGCTCATCCACCTCAGCCTGGGCCGAGATGAGGAAGAGCCTCTCGCCGCAAGGTATGGCAGAGATGATCTTGCCAGGGCTGTCGGGCGGAGCGAAACGAGGATCGGGCTGGCCATCGGCGCGGCGGAGGACGAGGACGCCCTTCTCGGTGGGGACGATGAGCTGGCTTTGGGTCGCCATCGGCTGGCCGGTGATGCGTGCGCCGAGGCCCCGCTTCCATCGCACCGCGCCGTCGTGGCCCAAGAGGGCGGCATCGCCCTGTTCGCTCGCGAAGAAGATGCCATCGGGCGTCACGGCCGGGCAGGCGGAGATGTGGCCGCCAAGCTCAGTTGTCCAGAGCGGCTTGCCGCTTGCGGCGTCGAAGGCGTGCACGTGGCCCTCCTCGTCGCCGATATAGACCTTGCCATCCTGAACGGCGGGACTTGAGCGGGTGAACCTGGCGATGGGCGCCTTCCATGCCTGAACGCCCTTGTCGGCGTCAACAGCGTAGAGAAAGCCATCCCAGGATGCCACAAAGACCCGGCCCGCGGCGAGGGCGGGGGCGCTGCGGACCTTGTCGCCGGTGGGGAACTCCCAGAGGAGGATGCCGGAATCCACGTCGAGCTTGTAGAGGCGGCCGTCGTCGGAGCCGACGTAGACCTCGTCGCCGTCGGGCGTGGGCGCGGAGTAGACCCTGCCGCCGGTCTGGAACGCCCAGAGGCGCATGCCGTTATCGGCGACGGCGTGTACCTTGCCATCGGCGGTGCCGACGATGAGCCGGCCGGCGTAGCGGGCGGGCGTCGCCGTGGGCGTGATCGTGCCAAGTCCCCAGGCCGGCCCCGCCTCGACTGCCCGCGGCCGTTTTTGCTTCGGGTCAGGCTCCTTCAGTTGCATCGAGCGGATGGAGCCGGCGGCCTCGCCGTAGGCAAAGGAGCCGTTGACGGCTGTGCCGCCGACATGGTAGGCGGGCGCGCCGATGCGCATGCGGCCAAGCTCGGCGAACTCGCCGACGAGGTCGGCGGGGAGCGCCTTCGGGACGTGCGAGTGGCTGCCCATGAACATCGGCGTGCCGTCGGGGTCGTCGGCGAAGCGCTTGCCCGCCCCCGCCATCTCGGGGCCGCCGGGCGGGCCGTAGACCTCGATCTCGGTGAGGCACTCCTTCCGCGAGCCGTGGAGGCCGGGCAGCACCTTGAGCGAATCGGTGTGGAGGAGCTTGGGAAAGTGGACGACGATGAAGCGGCGGCGGTTGCCCCGCACGAGCGCCACGGCCTCGGGAATCTTCTTGTCGAGGTTGTTCGCCAGGATGCTGATGGTGCGGTAGACGTTGTCGGGCGTGGCGTTGTTGAGGTAGAGCACGAGGTGCGAGACCCAGGCAGGGCGGGTGAGGACGACGCTGAAGCCCGCGTCATCGGGCTGGTAGAACCAGATGGGGCCGAGGTCGTCGAGGCGGCCGTTGTGGAGGAACGCCTGCTCCTGGGTGAAGCGGGCGGCGGTGGTGACGAGGCCCTGCTTGAGGACGACGACGCGGTTCTGGCTGCGGAGCTTTTCGTCGAGCGAGGGTGGGATGCGGGAGTAAGCGACGCGGATGTCGCGGACGAAGGTGGGCTCGACGGCGTGGAGCTCGGCGTTGGCGAGGAGGTTTGCCGACGGGAAGCGGATGGTGCGGAAGCTCGCGTCGTCAACGGCCACCGTGCCGCCTTCGGCCTCGAAGCCGACCTCGATGGCGGTGGTGTCGGCCATCGTCTTGACCGCTAGCCGCCCGAAGGCCCGCTCGCCCGGCCTCGCCGTGAACTTCGAGGCCGTGAGGGTCTCCTTCGCCCCCTTCAGCAGCGCCCCGGCGACTAACCTCCCGAAGGTTCTAGAACCTTCGGGAGGTTCTACGCGGTAGGAGAACTCGAGGAGGTAGGTGGCGGAGGGGACGACCTTGCGCTTGAGGGGCTGGGTGACGAGTTGGCCGGGGGCAAGGCGGAGGGGGAAGCGAAGGCCCTCCGCTCCGCCGCTGTTGTCGAGCTGCTCGATGCCCATGCGAAGCACGGCATCGTAGTCGCCTGGCTTGTCGTCGCCAATGGGGAACAGCTCGGCGGTGGAATCGGGGTCGCGGTCGAGAGCGGCACGGACGTATGCCGGGTAGTCGTTGGCCGGAACCTCGTGATGCTCGCGCAGTCGAGTCTGCCAGAGGACCTTGCCGCTGGCGTCGAGGCGGGCGACGGCTCCGTTCTGCGCGCCGGCAACGATGCCATCGTCAGTCGAGGCGATGACGGCGGGGAAGGGGAACTTGTGCTCCCAGAGCGCCCGCCCCGTCGCAAGGTCAATGCACTGGATGAGGCCGTCGCGGTCGCAGCGGTAGAGCCTGGCCTCGTCGCGGCTCACGTGGTCCAACCCTGGCACCCAGATGCGCTCGGACGTGGCTGCCCATGCGCTTCGGCCATCGGGCGCGAAGCGCTCGACGCGGGTGGTGGTTGTGAGCAGGCGGCCACCGTCCCTGAGCCAGCGGCCATCGAAGGACACGAGTGGGCCGCGCTTGCCGTCGGCCAGGAGCGGGAAGGCGAGGCCCTGGGTGTGAATCCAGGGGGTCGGGGAGTGAGCCGGCCAGCTTGTGTGCCAGCCCCAGGGAGAGGTCTGGTTGCCGGGGTCGTCGGTGTTCTCGGCGAGCACGGCGCCCGTGCGGGCGTCGAGGACCATCGGCACGTAGCGCCAGACGTTTGCGATGTGCTCGGGGTCGAGCTGGGTGGAGCCGCAGACCTGGTATTCGCCGTGGGCGAGGCGGGTGCCGTCGGGGCTGAGGGCGAAGTCGCCGACGTGAGCCGACTTGCCGAATGCCGCCCCCGCCCATTGCACGGCCTCGGCGGGATACGACGCGATGGCCGCGGCCCGATCACGAAACCACATCTTCTTGCCGTCAAAGTCCACCGCCATCAGCCCCGTCCGCCCGCCGATGATGATCTGTCGCAGTGGGGGGTTGATGGCGATCTGGACCTCGGTGTTGATGGCGCCTTCCTGGTAGGTGTTGAAGCCGCCGTGGAAGTCGGGCCACTCGGTGGCGGCGAAGCGCTTGAGCACGCGACCGTCGGCGCCGTCGAGCAGGAAGACGAAGAAGCCGCGGCCCGTGGCGGCCACGACCCGCTTGCCGCCATCGTACCAGCGGACGAAGTAGGCGTTGTGTTCGGGCAGGAACTGCTTCCAGAGCAGCTTCCCCTCGCGGCTGAAGCAGAAGAGGTTGTGGCCGAAGCCGTTGGTGGCGGCGACGACGCGGCCCGTGGAGGGGTCAACATCGATGGCGCGAATGAGGTCCTCGCGGCTGATTGCATCACGGAAACTGTCCGTGACGCGTGATGCGTGACGCGTGACTGGAACAGCCTGAGCGGGGGTGTCTTCGCGCTTCGCCTCGCGCGCCTCGCTACTCGGCGGCGCCAGCGCGGCCTCAACGCCCCGCGCCATTCCCTGGTCATCGTTCGCGAGGATGGCTATGGTGTCGTGGTAGTTGGAGAAGGCTTTGGGGACCCAGGCGACGACGGCCTTGCCGGGTCCGGGGAAGTTGGCCGAGACAGGCGTGGCAAGAACGTCGCGGCGGGCGAGGGCCTCGATGAGGCGATTCTCGAAGCCCTTGCCGAGGAGAATCAGCGGGGCATCAACGAAGAGGCCGGGGTCAACCACGTTGCCACGCCAGAGGCGCGCGCCGTCCAGGGTGTGCGCAGTATCGTTCCAGTCTGCAGGGAGGCGGACCGCGTCGGAGACGGGAACGACCCTGGCCTGGCGGCCGCGCGCGCCAAGCGCCTGCGCGAGGCGCTCGGCGTGCTTGCGCACCCAAGGCTGGTCCTCGTCCACCGCGATGGTGATGGCGTCCTTCGCCGCGAGGAAGTCGCGGACCTTCTCGGCATCGTCGACCCACACGGGGCGGGCGTCCCGCGTGCCGCGTGCCGCGTCCCTCGCCACCTTAACCTCGATAGCGGCCTCGGCGGTGGCGCCGCTGATCAGCTCGCGGACGCGCAGCCTCCAGGTGCCAGAGGGCACGTTCACGGGCAGCCGGATGACGCCCCGAGCCTCGGGGGCCGCGACGCGAAAGATTGGCGGGTCGGGGGGGCGAGGGGCTGGCGGGGCAAGCGAAATCTCCAGCGGGAAGCCGGCGTCAATGGGGTTGCCCGCCTTGTCGTGGACGGCGGCCTGATAGTTGAGGTCGGAGCCCGCGACCAGGGAGGCGGGCGCCTGAAGGGCCACGCTGCCAATCTCGGCGGGGAGAAAAGCGTAGACCTTGCCAGGGTAGTAGCGCAGGTCGGCCTGAAGCGTCATCCACTCGCCCGCCGTGGAGACGCTGACGGGCTTCATCTCAACCATGTCGTAGCAGACGGGTGGCCGCTTGGGGAAGCGGAGGGTCGGCGTGTCGGGCGCCTGGTAGAGGGTCTTGTGAAGGCCGCTGAACCGCGTTGGGGCGAAGTTGGGGATGACGAGGTATTCGGCCTTGCCGCAGCGAAGCCAGTCGGGGCCGACGAGCAGAGAATGCTCCGCCGCGGGCGGGATGCGCTTGGAGAGGAAGCCGCGCACAAGCCGCGTCGTCTCCTCGGTCTGGTCGAAGACGGACTCGAACTCGAAGTCAATGTTGCGAGGGAAGGCGCCGCCGAGCTTGTCGTCGTATTCGTCGAGGTCGGAGTCGAGGCGGACGATGCCCTCGATGGGGAGCTTGCTGGCGCGCTCGACGGCGACGACCTTGCCGGCATTGACGAGGCGGGTGAGGGCGGCCAGGATGTCGGGCGGCGTCTCGCCCTCGATGGTGAAGCCGGGGGCGAAGACCACCTCGTAGCCCATCCCCTTGCCCTGGCGGAGCTGGTGGTCGTAGAGGAACTCGGCGGGGAAGCCGGCCCGCGCGCAGGCCACCCACAGCCCCTCGCAGGTGCACGAGAGGCTTTCGGGCTTGCGGGGGGCCAGGTGGTCGGCCTCGCGCGAGTAGTAGACGGCGACCTTGCGGTAGCCCTTCTGACACGCGGCGAAGAGGCCGCCGTAGGGGGTGCAGAGCTTGCCCGCGATGTCGCGGACGGTGTCGCGGTCGTCAATCGCCTGCGGGCGCGTGTAGTCGTGCGGGATGGTGAAGAAGGCCAGGCCATCAACCTTCTTGGACAGAGCGAAGAATGCCTGGCGGAGGATGTGGTCGCCATAGATGGCGGGCGCGCCGAAAGTGTGGAGCTGGGTCCACACGGCCAGGCCGTCGCGCACCCGCATAACGTCGGCCTGCATGGGCGCGAAGACCGGGCGGTCGCCGTAGCCGCCGTCCTTGTACATCACGCAGGCCGCGATGTCGAGGCCGGCGAAGACGTTGTCGGGGGTGCCGTTGGGGGCAATGTTGCCCCCATTGCCACCCCAGAAGCGCTGAAGGGTGAGGTTCTTGGCAGAGGGCATGACGGCTTTGGCCGCGCGTGACATTCGCGTGGAGATGTCGCGCCAGTAGCCGTCGAGGTGTGCCGCCCACGCGCGGAAGGCGGTGAGGTCTTCGGGCCGGCGTTGGCTGGGCGGGCGGCCGACGAAGCGGTCGAGCGCCTTGAGTGCGTCGGCGCTCGACTTGCCCCCGCTCTTCCCGCGGAAGGCGACGTCCTGGGCCTTGAGGAATATCTGCGACATGGCCGTGCCCGTGTCGGCAGTGTCGTAGAACTCGTCGTAGAGGCAGAAGCCCTTGAGGGCGGGGCTGTGGCGCACCGAGGCGGCCTCGAGGCTGATGAACCGCTCGCAGGCGTCGAGCGTCTTCGGCTCACGCGGCAGCATCGTGTCGTTGTAGGTGAAGATGTTCTCGTAGAAGGCGAGGTTGTTTCGGACGCAGGCGTTGAGGAAGCGGTCGCGGCCGCTGGGCTGGTAGTAGCTCTCGGCGGGGCCGAGCTCGGGCCGCTCGCGGACCAGTTGCTCGAGGTCGGCGTTGTGGCGATAGACGCGGCTGATGTCGTAGGTCATCCCGATGAAGGTGTTGTAGCCCATCGCGGCGATTTCGCGGGCGAGTTCATCCGCGCCTTCGCCCGAGCGCAAGACCCGCTGATACTGCTGGCCCATGATGTTGTACTTGCCGTAGAGCACGGTGGCGAAGTGGGTGCGGGGCGTGGGGTCAACGATGTCGAGGGCGAGCGGACGCGAGGCGTGGGCGCCGAGCTTCGCCTCGACGCGATAGCGGCCGGGCGCAAGGTCGCGGCTCAGCGCCGCGTCCACGCGCACGACAAAGGTCTCGCGCTTCTCGATTCCCTTGGCCAACTTCTCGCGGAAGAGGGGCAGGCGCGTCCCCTGCGAATCCACCATGTCGGCCTCAAGAGGCGTGCCCGCCGGCACCGGCTGCCCCAACGCCAGCACGCCGAGGCCAATCCAGAACGCTTCGCCGCGGAAGAAGGCATCGCGGCCACGCTGGGTGAAGAGGCCGAGGCCCACTTGCCGCTTCCCCGCGATGGAGACCCATTGCTCCCTCGCCAGCGGCGGCGCTCCCTCGGGCCGAATGCCGAGCCGCAGGCGATAGGCGCCATCGGGAACGTTTGGAATGGCGATCTTCGCCTCGCCATCCTTGCCGGCCTCCAGCTTCAGCTCGGACCACTGGCTGCCATCGTATGGTCGGAGCTGGGCAAAGAGGGGCGCGCCGTCGAGGACCTGATTGGCATCAATCGCGCGCACGCGGGCGCGGAGGCTGCCGCCTGGCCTGAGGTGGCGCTCGGCCAATTCGACCATGAGCACCCGCGGCACGCCCTTCGCCTTGTCGGGCACGTCCATCCGCACGCTCTTGAGCGGCAGCGCGCGAAGGTCGCCGTCAACGTCGAGCGTCGGCCCCTTCTCCGAAACCCGGAGGCTGTAGGGCTGCTTCCTGGGATACCAGTTGGTGAGAAAACTCCGCCCCTCGTCGTGCGTGCCCCAGCGGAACTGCTCGACGCCTGGCACCACCAGCCTGCCGCCGACCGGCCCCGCGACGGGGTAGCCGTAGAGCGGCACGTCAATGGTATTCTTCTCGACGCGCAGCCCCTCAACGCTTTGCCCGCCGCCCGCGCCGGGTGTGATGCCCTCGGCCCCCAGGTGAAACGTCAGGCCGACGGGATGAATGATGTAGCCCTTGCCCGCCTTGTTCGCGGGCAGCCAGATGGTGAGGGGGGCGAACTTGTCGAAGACGGGCAGAAGCTCCCGCGCTTTGCTCGACTGGCCCTTCTCGGTCGGGAGATCCCTCTCGTGATCCGCGGCCTCGCGCACCGTGAGGTCGGGAAGGGGGGTGACGCGCATGGACATGGGCAGGTCGCCCTCATCGGGGTTCGCCCGGTATGCGCGGACGGTGACGGGGTAGCACTTGATGCGGATGACGGCGCCTTCCACCAACAGCTCGGGGTCGGCGGTTGTGACCTTGCCGTCCTTCTCGATGGTGAAGGCGTGGTCGCCGGGCCAGATGACGTGCTGGCCGGGCTTGAGGCTGGGGCGCGCGGCGGGCACGCGGCCGATGTACTTCCCCTCGTGGTAGCGCTCGAAGATGGCCTCGCCATCTAGGAGGACGTTCCGCGCCCAGCACACGAGGTCGAGGCCCACCTTCTCGGTCTCCATGCCGCGTTCGGTGGGCACTAGGTTGGTGATTGGCCGCTGGCGCTCCAGCTTGTCCACCGTCACGCCGGGCCGGTCGTGGGGCACGAGGCGCAGCTCGACCTCGATGCCGCCGCCGAGGGAATCGAGGACGACAACGAGGACGACGACAGGGACGAGGGACAGATGCTTCATCTATTTCCCTCAATCGGCAATTGGCAATCGGAAATCGGCAATCCCTTCAGTGTGTCAGTGCAAACAGCACCCAGTTCGTGACCTGCTGGTAGATCATCTCGCGGTGTCGGTTGTCGCCGCCGTGTCCGATGCCTTCGCCGATGGGGTTGGAGGCGGTGGGCGGAGTTGAGATTTCCCAGGCGCAGCCGTCGTCGTTGGGGCTGAAGAAGATGGCGGGGCGGTCGTCGAGCATGAAGTAGAGCCACGGCCTTGTGAACATCTCGCCCGGCCAGGGGGTGGGGTAGATCATCTTGAAAACGTCGGCCACGCGCGGGTCGGTCTTCAGCAGCCAGATGGGCTCGGCGCCGGGAATGAGCTTGGCGACCTCGGGGCGGACGCAGTCGGCGAACGGGCTGCCGCGGTTGTAGCAGTCGTCGAGGTAGAGCGTGCCGCCGCGTTCAAGCCACCGTTTCAGGTTCTCCGTCTCCTTCTCGTTCAGACTCCACCGTGTGTGGGCGGTGAGGTAGACGATTGTGAACTCGAAGAGCTCGTCGGAGGCGAGGTCGAGGCCCTCGTTGTCGGTGTAGACGGGCAGCTCGGTGCGCTTGTTGATCTGGTAGAGCAGATACGGGATGGCGGTGGGGTCGGCATCCCAGTCCACGCCGGGCATCGCGGGCTTGATGCGGCGGATGGCGATCTTGTTGCGCCGCTCCTTGGCCTCGGAGGCCGCGCGCTGGCGGGCCTGGTCCGCCGAAAGCTCCGTGCGGTTCATCTCACCCGCCCGCTTGGCCCACGATTCGCCGCCAAGAGAGGAATCGAGGACGACGACGACGACGGCGAGGACGAGGACGATGGCAGACAGGGGCCGCATGGGTCATTCCACTCCGGACAGGAGCCTGAAGTAGTCACTGACGGCGTCTTCGGCGCCGCTTGGCCAGGATTCATCGCTGACGCGGCTCTTGAGCTCGTGGCGGGCGATGTCGTGCTTCGGCTCGGTGCGGACGGTGCGGACGGGGTCGGCGAGGAGATCGGTCTCGCGCTTGATCTTCACGAGTCCGCCGAGGAGGGCCTGGGCCTCGAAGCCGAAGCGTTTCTCGGCGAAGGCCGACAGGTCGGGGCGGATGATGACG
>FWPV01012224.1_pt1 | contig 13309 bp, 10 predicted proteins | sample 2228371 | NCBI WGS metagenome assembly FWPV01 (sample SAMEA103939776, study PRJEB20133) | metagenome | reverse complement strand
GTCCTGCCCCTGGCCGCGGTGGCGGCCCTGATCCTCATCTGGTTCTTCATGCGCCAGGAGGCCTGGTGGCGGGCCTGGTTCGCTTCGGCCGGCACCATTGTGGGCGTCACCCTCTTCGGGGTGGTGGGGCTCTACCCCAACCTGCTGCCCTCCAGCCTGGACCCGGCCTTCAGCCTCACGGCCTTCAACTCTTCTTCCTCCCCGCTCACCCTGAAAATTATGCTGGGGGTGGCCCTGACCTTCGTGCCCATCGTCATCGCCTACCAGACCTGGGCCCATTACCTCTTCAAGGACAAGGTGACCCCCAAGGAACTGGAGGAGAAGGGATATTAGCAACCATAGCTGAGGGAGGGGCCAGGGGCGCAGACCCCTACCCCTCCCCCAATCCCTGATAAAATTGAAACATTTTGGCCGGTGCGGTGGGCTTAAGGCCCGACGCCCCGGCCGATTTTGTCAAAGGGGTTGGAAGGGGAGGTTGAGGGGAGGACAGGGGAGCCGCCGCTTCCCCCTGGCCCTCCCCCCGCCAACTTCTCACGGACTGGACGCCGAAGGCAGGGAGAGTTCGCCGAAGACCCGCATGATCAGGCGGGGGCGTCTGGCCGAAGTGGTGCTGAGGGTGATCATGCCCTGGTAGTTTCCCTGGTTGCCGCTCTTGTTTTTCACTTCCACCACGTAGATTTTCCCCGGCTGTTCCGGCCGGATGCCCACCTCAATGAGGTGGGGGATGTCGGTGGTAAAGCCGGTGATCTCAAAGGGCGCCGGAAGATGCGAAATAAAGCGCACCTGGCCCCGGATATCCTCTCCCGGCTTGCCCCGGAGACGCACCACGTGGCTGGGCTGGATCTCGATGAAGGGCCGGGCGTAGCCCACGAGGCGAAAGACCACCGGGGAGTGAGCCGGGTCGTTCAAGAAGACCTTGGTTTCTTTCTTGAATTGCCGCAGGACGGAATAGGGGGCGATGGTCAGTTTGAGCCGGCCTTGGCCGCCGGGGGGGATGCGCCGGTCGGATTCCGTGGTGGTGCAGGCGCAGTCGGAATCGATGTCCTTGATTTCCAGGACGGCGTCGCCGGTATTTCTGATGATGAAGGTGTGGGTGAGTTCCTTGTCCTCGAAAATCTCGCCGAAATCAAAGGTGGTGGCCGGGACCTCGGCCCGGGGACCGGCCGCGGCAACGTTGGGAGTAAATAGCAACATCAGGAACAAGACCAGCGGAAAACTCATTGCTCGGCGCACCGTTGAGCCTCTCACTTTTTCGGCCATTATACCGCTTCCCGATTCAGCACGCACCATCACGGGAGTTCTCTGGAGGGGAAAAACCCCCATCCGCCCGCCATCTTCGCCTCATCGTCGGGGCTGCGCCGGATGCGGCCGCTACCGGGGTTTATCCTGACAAAGAGGAAGAATCGGTTCAAGGAGGAAACCTGTCATGAAGAAGCTGGTGTTGATACTGACGGCGACGGCGCTCCTGAGCGGTCCGTGGCTGGACGGGGCGCTGGCCCAAGGCGGCCCCGGCGGCGGCCGCGGGGGCGGCTACGGCCGGATGTATGACCCCAAGACGGTGGCAACCCTCTCGGGCGAAGTGACGAGCGTGGACCGGGTGGCCTGGGGCCGGCGGGGGCAGGGCGTGCACCTGACCTTAAACACCGGGCAGGAGACCATCCCGGTGCATCTGGGGCCCAGCTGGTTCATCGACCAGCAGGCGGTGAAAATCGCGGCCAAGGACCGCATCGAGGTCACCGGCTCCCGGGTGGACTTCCAGGGGAAGAAGGTCATCATCGCGGCGAAGGTGAAAAAGGGCGGGCAGGTCCTGAAACTGAGGGACGCCCAGGGCATCCCGGTCTGGGCCGGCCAAGGCCGGGGCCGGCGGCAGTAAAAAGATCTCGAGGGAGGGGGCCAAGGGAGCCAGGCTCCCCGGCCCTCCCCTCACAACTTTCCCCCTTCCCCTGTCCGCCAGACCAGGCGGGCGTCCACCGCCCAGCACCCCTGGGGGGTGGCGATGACCGGGTTAAGGTCGGCTTCCGCCAGGTCAGGCTCCGCCGCCGCCAGCCGGGAAAGAGCCGAGAGCATGCCGGCCAGGGCCTCCAGATGCACCGGGGGCTCGCCCCGCACCCCGGCGAGAAGCGGGTAGCACCGCAGGGAGGCCAGGAGCTCCAGGGCCTGGGCGCCGTTGATGGGGGCCAGGGTCTGGGCCGTATCAGCGAAGACCTCGGCGTAGATGCCCCCCAGGCCGCAGACCACCACGGGGCCGAAGGTGGCGTCCCGCTTGACGCCCAGGAGGACCTCCCGGCCTTGGAGCTGCTTCTGCACCAGGACCCCCGCCAAGCCGGCGCTCTTAGAGGTCCGGGGCATCCGGGCCGAGAGGGCGGCAAACCCCCGGCGCACCGCCTCGGGCCCCTCCACTCCCAGAATCACCCCGCCCGCCTCCCACTTGTGCACCAGGGCCGGGGAGACCGCCTTGAGGACCACCGGGAAGCCCAGGCGCTCGGCCGCGGCCGCGGCTTCCTCCGGGGTGCGGGCCAGAACCCCGGGGACCGCAGCGATACCCCGGTGCCCCAGATAATCCAGGGCCTCCTGGCCCAGCAGGAGCTCCCGGGCCACCGGCCTGAGCGCGGTGGCCGCGGGGAGGGCGAGGTCCTCCCGGGGCCGGGAAAGGCTGCGGAAGTAGGCGTGCAAGCGCCCCAGGGCCCGGACGGCCCGCTCCACCGAAACGTAGCAGGCCACCCCCGGCACCGGGGCCAGCTCCCGGCGCAGCAGGTCCCGGCCGTCGCCGTACAGGGCCAGGGCCAGGGGCTTGCCGAAGCGGGGCAGGTCCAGGCCGGCGATGAATTCCCGGGGGCGGACGATGTTGGCGTGCAGGGGCGAGGACAAAGCCGGCAGCATGCACAGGACCCCGTCGGTCTCCGGGTCGGCCAAAAAACCCCGCACCGTGGCGGTGGCCACCCCGAGGTAGTCGCCGGTCTTCATGCCGATGGGCCACAGGTCCACAGGGTTGTGGAGGCGGTGCCAGTAGGGGCCCAGGGGCTCCACCGCCTGGCACACCGCCTCGGGCAGGCGACCGGGCTTCAGACCGGCGGCGCTCAGGGCGTCCAGGGCGATGATCCCCAAGGCGCCGCTGGGGGTGGCGATGCCGATCCTGGGGCCCTTGAGGGGCGGCAGTTTCGCCAGGGCCTGGAGGGTGTCCTTGAGATCGGTGGCGTCCCGGGCGCGCAGGATGCCGGCCCGGGCGAAGGCCGCAGAAAACACCCCGTCTTCGCCCACCAGGGAGCCGGTGTGGGACAGGGCGGCCTGGGCGCCGGCGGCGCTGCGGCCGGTTTTCAGGACCACCAGGGGCTTTTTCCGGGCCACCCGGGAGGCGGTCTCCAGGAACCGGCGGCCCTCTTCCCCCAAGCCCTCCATGTGCAGGGCGATGACCCGGGTGTGGGGGTCGTGCTCCAGATACTCCAGAACGTCCACAAAGCCCACGTCCGCGGCGTTACCGATATCGATGGCCTGGCCCAGGGGGCCGGTGAAGGACTCGGAGCCCACCTGGAGGGCGCCGCTCTGGGCGATGAGGCTCACCGGCGGCGGCTCGGCGGGCCGGGGGATGTCCACGAACGCGGTGGTGAAGCCGACAAAGGCGTTCAGGCTGCCCATGGTGTTGGGCCCCACCAGACGGGCCCCCGCCGCCCTTACCTTGGCCACCAGCAGGGCCTGGAGCTCCTTGCCCCGGGCGTCGGCGTCGGCGAAGCCCTGGGAGATGACCACGAAGCGCCGGAGGCCCAGCGCCAGGCAGTCCTCCACCACCGGCAGCACCCGGTCCCGGCCCAGGGCGATGACGGCCAGCTCCGGCACTTCCGGCAGCTCCTGCACCCGACGATAGGCCCGGTGGCCCAGGATTTCCTCGGCCTCGGGGTGGACCACGAAGACCTTCCCCTGGTAGCCGTAGCGCCGGAGCATTTCCAGCCCGTTATAGGCCCCCACCCCGGTGGCCCGGGGCACCCCGACCAATAAAACTGATTGTGGCTGAAAAAATGCCTGCATGAATTCCCCTTGAATCGGCCAGAGTAAGGTATGGAGAGAGGGTTCAGCCGCCGATTTCTTGTCCCCCCTCCGGCTTTTTCGGTGCAATGACCAGTGCGTCGAAATAACTCACCGAGTCCGCTTTGCTCCAGAGGCCCACGTAGCCGTGCAGCGGGTGGTCCGCCTGATACTTAAGCAAGGCCTGGCCGTCCAGGAACCCCTGGACGGTCTCCCCGGTGACCTCCACCGCCAAGGTGTACCAGCGGCCGGTGGCTACCGGGGTGGGGGCGGCAGCCCGCACGAGGCGCTTGTGGTTCACGAATTCAAAGAGGATGAGGTTGTCTTCCAGGGCGTTGAGGCGCAGCACGCAATAGTTGCCCACGTCCCTGATGGCGAAGGCCAGCCCGGCGGCCTGATCGATCTTGCCGGCCGCGGCTTTCACCCTGACCTTGATGACGGCATCGGCGGTAAAGCTCTCTTTGGCCACGGCCAAGGGGAAGTAAAAGTAAGCCCCGATATTGTCCAGGAAATGCAAGTACTTGACCCCGACAAGCTTGCCCATGAGGCCGGCCAGGCCCGAGGACAGGCCCCGGGCATAGCTGGAGCCGTCCTGGAGAATGAGCCGGCGGCCGTCCTCCTCCGCCTGCCGCCAGTCGCCGACGGGGGTGTAAAACCCCGGCAGACTCTTTTCCTGAGCCAGGCGGAAGAAATCATAGTCACCCTGGAAAAAGGCCGTCACCAGGCGGTCCACGTCCTCTTCCCCCCGGAGGGCCAGATCCAGCAGCCGGCTGGCAGCCAGCAGGCGTCCCACCTGGTCCAGGAAGGCCTCGGAGCCCGGCCGGTCCAGCCCGGTGAGGGAGGCGTCCAGAAGATCGCCGGTGATCCTGAGCCGGCATCCCAAACGCACCAGGACCTTGCCCAAAAAGCTCAGGCGCAGGGCGCGGCCGGCCGGGTCGCCGGCGCCGCCGGCAAATTGCAGGGAAAAGAAGTTTTCTTCGGGCCGCTCGCCCACAAAGGCGTCCAGGTTGGCGTAATGGTAGCCGAATTTGGCGCTCAGGTTGAGGTATTCCCGGGAGATGATGGCGAAGCTGTCCGCGCCCGGCAGGTCCTCGGGCCGCTGGAACAGACCCTGGGACAGGAGGGTGAAGATTTCCCGCAGGCCCACCGGGATGCCGCCGGACCAGTTGATGCCCGGATGGGACAGGCCCTGCCACAGCGCCTTCAGGGGAATGGACTCCACATGCTCCGGGGTCACCTCGTCGCAGGTGGTCAAGCCCGCTTTCAGTCCGCCGCCCAGGTCCATGAGGTAAATCCGCAAGGGAATGGGAGTGCTGAGCCGGGCCGACACGGCCTCCCCCGGGGCGGCTGCCCCCAAACCGAACATCTCCTGCATGGCCCGTTCGTGGGCGAAGCGGATGACGTCGTGCAGAGTGCGGCAACCGGCGGGGGTGAACTCCGGGGCCTGGGGGTCGGTGAGGTTCAGCGGCGTGAGCCGGTCCAGCACCGCCCGGAGGCGCCGGTGCATGGGGCTGTTCATCAGATGCTGGCGCTGCGGCCGGCTGTAGGCGAGGAGCTCGGCCACCACGCCCTCATAGACGGTGGCCTCATCGGCGGCCAGGGTGATTTCCTGGCCGGGGTGGAGCACCGCAGTGGCCTTGCCGGTGTCCACCAGGGCGGGGACGCCGAACTCCCGGGCCACCGAGGCCAGATGGCTGGTGACGCTCCCCACGTCGGTGATAAGGCCCCGCAGGCGCCCCATGAGCCGGGCATAATCCGGGGACGCGGTGCGGACTACCAGGATGGCGTCCTCGGGCAGCCCGGCCGGGTCCTCCGCCCGGCAGACCCGGCCGGCGGCGAGGCCCGGCGAGGCGGTTTTGCCGCCGCGGAGCAGGATGGGGTGGCCGGCAATCTCCCGGGGTGCGGCCGGCTGCGCCCCCCGGCGCGCCGCCAGTTGCAGGGGCCGGGACTGGAGAAAGAAGAGGCGGCCTGCCGGATCCACGGCCCACTCCACGTCCTGGGGACCCTGGAAAAACTGCTCCAGCGCCAAGCCGCCCCGGGCCAGGGCCAGGACCAGGTCATCGGCAATGGCCGGCCGCTCCTGCTCCTCCCGGGGCACCTCCTCCAGGCGCAGGCCGCCTTGGGGCCCGGTCACCAGGCGGTGGGTTTTGCGGCCCAGGGTCCGCTGCACGATGGCCAGGCGCTCCCGGTCCAGGAAGTACTCGTCCGGGGAGGCCTCGCCCCCCACCAGGAGTTCGCCCTGCCCGTAGATGGCGCTGATCTTGAGTCGGCCCGAGTCGGGCGCCGTGGGGTCCGCGGTGTAGATGACGCCGCTGGCCCGGGAGTCGATCATGGCCACCCCCGCCACGCACATGGGCGTGTCCCGGTCGTCCAGACCGAAGCGCAGGCGATAGACCAAGGCCCGGGCCCCATACTTGCTGGCCACCACCTCTTTATAGGCCTCCAGGAGCTCGTCCCGGGAGACGTTCAGCCGGGTGGCGTGCATCCCGGCAAAAGTGGCCTCGGTGTCCTCGCCCACGGCGCTGCTGCGCATGGCCACCCTGACCCCCGGCCCCGCCCCGGCCTCCAGCTCCCGGTAGGCCGTCAGGATGGCCTGCGCCAAGGCCGGCGGCACCGGGGCGTTGCTTATCATTTTCCGGATCTCCCGGCCAGCTGCCTCCACCTCTTGCAAGTCCTCCGGGTCCATGGAGGCCAGGATGATTTCGATGACCCGGGCCAGGCGGGCTTCCTCCAGGAAGCGGCCGAAGGCGGTGGCGGTGACCACGAACCCCGGCGGGATCGGAAGACCGGCGCCGCGTTGGATCAGGGCCAGGTTGGTGGCCTTGCCCCCGGCCTCCGGATAGGACGAGGCCGTCAGCGCCGTCAGGGGCAGGACCAGAGGGCCGGTGAGGCAGTAAGGCGCGGGGTAGTAGAGGGAGGCCAGCTCCTGGCCCAGCCGGTCCAGTACCCTGGCCAGCTCCCCGTATTTGCCGCCGCCCAGGGCATCCAGGGCGGCGACCAGCCTGAGGCTGGCGGTGAGGAGTTCCTTGACCCGGTCCTCCACCTCCCCCATGCTGAAGGGGGAGCCGGCGTAATAGAGCTGCTCCAGTTCCGCCAGCTTGGTCAGGGTGGCGTAGTTGTGGCCGAGAAATTCCTTGAAATGCCGGTATTTCTCCACCACCCGGCCGTCCAGGTTGACCAACAGGCGGCAGGATTTGGCCGAGGAGGAAAAGAGGTCCAGGATTTTCATCGGCGGCTTCGGACCAGGGCGCAGTTGAAATCATTATACTATGGCAAGGGATGACGAAGACGCCGGGTACGGGTCCACCCTTAATTTTCCTCCCGCACGCAGGGAATGAGCTGCCGGCGACTATCCTTTTTCAGGAAAGCCAGGTTGCCTTTCATCCAGAAGGTGGTTTCCCCGTCGTAAAATTTTTCCCCCGAGGCGGCCGGGACTCGAGGCAGCCGCAGGGGTTCGCCATCCTGGTGCAAAAGGAGGCTGTCCCCTTTTGCGGCCAACTCCACGGTGAGCTGCTTCCCGCCCTCACAGTTGTAGAGGAGGCGCCGACGCTCGCCGGTTTTTCCGGATTCAGGGGGGAGGTCGGTCAGTTTCCGGTTCTGCACCGTTTTGACTCCGGCCCGGCTCACCAGGGCGATAACATACCGAAAACCGGGCCGCAGGTCCCGGGTGGCCATGCCGCGGACTTCCAGATTCCCCTGATCGTCTAAAACGGCAGACAGTCTCAGGCGGCTCGCCTTAGTGGCCACTGCCACCAGCAGTTCCCGGGCAAAGTCCACCCGGGGCCGGGCCTCGGGGATTTGCCAGCGCTCCCAGAGATCCTGAAGCTTCGGCGCGGTATCGATCACCAGGGTTTCTTTGGGCATGAGCGTGTCGTCGGCCACCGATCCCGTCCAGGTGCGGATCAGCTCCACCGGGTGTGGTCCGGCCAGGGCCAGCCCCGAAACCGCACCGACGGCGGCCAACGCCACCGCTATCAGGGTGCTTCCCCACTTCCGCATCGGCCCTCCTCCTCTTTGGCAATTATTTTCCGGACTGAAAGGGGTCCCAATCGAAGCCCCAGAAGTCGCTGTGGAAAGGGGTCTTGTAGTCCCGGCGTTCCTCGTAGGAGGGGTAGCGCCGGGCCCCGCCTTCCGCGGGCAGCATGGAGACCGGGAACTGGGGCGGCAGGAGCCCGGCCGCGTGGGCCTCCCGCTCCAGCCACTCCCGGTCGTCGGGGTGGGCGATGGCGATGAGGGCCCGGGCCCGCTCGTAGCCGCTCAGGCCCCTCAGGTTGACGATGCCGTACTCGGTGCAGACGTAGTTGGCCAGCTGCGCCGGCACGTCCACCACCGAGCCCGGCGGCAGGAAGGGCACGATGCGGGAGGTGCCGTGCTTGCTCCGGGCGGTCATGGAAGCTACGCCCCGGCCGCCCTTGGACTGGGAGCAGAAGGAGACGAACTGGAAATAGCCGCCGGAGCCGGAAATGGGCCGGCCCTGGTAGAAGCTGCAGCACTGCTGGCCCAGCAGGTCCACGGCCACGCAGTTGTCGATGGCGATCATGTGGTCGATCCTGGCCAGATTGTAGAGGTTGTTGGTGTAGCCGATGTCATAGACCGCCAGGGCCTGGTTGCGGTGCACGGTGTCGTAATACCAGGAAACGTCGAAGGGAAAGGCGAAGCACCAGACGCTCTTGCCCCGGTCGATATTTTTATAGCGGTTGGTGACCTGGCCGGACTCCATCAGCTTGATGAGGCCGTAGTTGAGCATTTCGGTGTGCACGCCCAGGTCCTTGAAGCCAGCCTCGGCCATGGCCGCCACGCAGGCCGAGGGCAGGGAGCCGATGCCCAGCTGGATGACGTCCCGGTCCCGCATGATGCCCATGATATGCCGGGCGATGGCCTGCTCCTCGGGCTTGGGGGTCAGGGCCCGTTCGTTTACCTGGGGCCAGCGGAACTGCTCCACGTCCACCTCCACCCAGTAGTCGATGTCGTCGATATGGATGGTGTTGAACCGGCCCCCCTCGGCCCAAGGGTAGTCGGCCCGGACCTCCAGCACGCTGCGCTTGGCGGTCTGGCGGAAGATGTTGGCGTTGTTGGTGCCGTAGGAGAAGTTGAAAAATCCCCGTTCGTCCGGCGCCGAGGCGGCGTTCCACCACCAGTCGATGCCCCGGTTCTCCAGCCTGGCGCTGACGAAGCGGTAGTGGTGGAACCACATCCCCAGGGACCAACCCCAGTGGGCCCAGTCGGTGACGTGGTTCTGATCCCGGGCGGCCCGGTTCCAGGGGAAGAAGAAGTGCTCGTGGATGCAGTGATAGCGCTGCTGCGGGTCCACCTCCTGGAACTCCGGATGGGGGTAGAACATGGCATACTGCCAGAGTTCGATGTCCCTAAGCCCCGGGCCCAGGCGGCCGGCCAGCTCTTTCATGAGCACGGTGGAGTCGCCCCCCACCGAGCCGGGCACGATCCAGTCCCCGGAGCGCACCAGGTCGAGAATCTGCCGGGGGGTGCGCTTCTTGTCCCGGAGTTTTTGCTGCACCGGCGTGGTCATGCTGTTCCTCCTCTGCGGATTCAGGGCACCGGCTGGGGAGACCCCATGTGTTCCGGGCGACGAATTTCATTATGTAGCACCTTTGCCGCCCGAAGCCAAGAAATCTTGGGCCCTCAGGTTTCCTGTTGCCGGGGACCTGGGAGGTGCCTTGAAAGCGGGAAGGGGAAGGCTCTCGAAACCGTCCGGCTTTCGGACTAGAGCTTCTCGCAGGTCTGGAGAGCGACGATCTCCTGGTGGCCGCAGCTCAGGCAGACGGTGATCTCGTGGGTCAGCTTGTTGGGGTTGTTGCTGAAGAAGCTGATACCCGCGGCCCGAATGAGCTGGGGCCGGCCGCAGCCCGGGCAGGGGGTGTCCGTCTTGTAGCAATAGCGGATGAACAGGTTTTCGGTCAGGCTGGCGGTGGCCTTCAAAAAGGTCTTTACTTCTACCGGGGTGAGGTTGTGGCGGAAAGGATCCATTTTCTTACTTTATCCCAGGTTTCCGGATTGACAAGGGGCAATATCGCCGCCGGGAAGCCCTGGGGGATAAGGCGTCGGGGGAGGGGCGCAGAGCAGCAAGGCGATGCCCAGATGGGCCAGGAGCGCCATCCGGTCGCGGCTGCGGAGCAGGCCGATGCCCGAAGGCCCCGCCAGAATGCCGGCCGACGGCAGGGAGACGATGAGGGGCCAGCGCAGCAGCAGGCCGAAAACGCCCAAGGCGGCAGCCAGCAGGAGAATGGCGGTGATTTCCTGGAACAAATCGGCAAACAGCAGGGCTTGGTCCGGGAGGCCGGAGCACCCGGCCTGCCTCAAGGAGCGGAGAACCGACAGCAAGGGAGGGCGGGGGACCCTGGCCCCCTGCCCTCCCCTTGGATTCGTCTTCCGGTATTGCCGGGGGCAGGGTGCTCCCGACCCCCATCCCCGCTCGCGTTACACGTCGCCTCCCACTTCGGCCAGGGTTTGGAAGTAAATGCGCCGGATGTGGTGCAGACGCCTCTGGAAGCAGAGTCCCAATTCCATGCAGGCGGTGTAGAAGGTGGTGCGGGTGAATTCCAGGGGGAGCAGCCGGGCGGTGGTTTCCTGGGTGAGTTCCTGGAGGTCCTTGAGCTTCTGGCGGGCCTCCTCCAGCCCGGCCCACAGGGGGAGGAGCACCAGGTCGGCCTTCTCCTGCAAGCGGGCGATTTCCCGCTGCACCGCCTGGAGCGGGCCGGGGCCCGGCTCGCCGGCGCCCTCCAACACCACCTCCACCCCCAGTTTTTCCAGGAACCGCAGGAGAAACTCCCGGGGCTTGCTTTCCCACGTGGACAGCGACCAGATGTCCGCGGGGATGCCCACCCGGGTGACCTTTGAGGAGCGGGGAAGCCAGGTTTTCAGTTGCCGCACCCGGGCAAAGAGCCGCTCCTTGAGCTGGTGGGGATAGCCGGCCTTCTTCCAGGCCTGCCAGGTGAGGATGCGGGCGTAGGCTTTCAGCTTGGCGTAAAACAGATCCCGGGCTGCCAGGCGTTTGAGGACTGAGGGCCAGCTGTAGAACTTCTTCATGGCCCGGATGGTTTCGTACTGGAGCTCGTAGGGAGTGAAGCGCCGGGGCTGAAAGACCGTGTGGTGGCCGTCGTAATGGCTCCAGTCCCGGCAGATGATGCGGTTGGCCCGCTCCATTTCGGCAAACACCGGGGTCCCGGGCACCGGGGTGAGGATGAGGTATTGCAGGGAGTCCAGGTCCACCTCCCGGGAGAACTTGACCGTGTCCCGCACCACCTGGTAGTGGTCGTCCTCGGCCCCGAAGACGAACATGCCGTGGACCCGGATATTGTGCCGGTGGAAGTTGTGCACCGCCTCCCGGATGCCCTCCACGGTCTGGCCTTTGTTATAGGCCTTGAGGGTGGCGGGGTTGATGGACTCCAGGCCCACAAAGACGATGAAACAGCCGCTTCTGGCCATGAGGTCCAGGAGTTCCTGGTCTTGGGCGGCCTCCACCCGCACCTGGGCGCTCCACTCCAACTTGAGCCCTTCTCTGAGGATGCGCTCGCAGAGCTCCTTGATGCGCCCCCGGTTGGCCGTGAAGTTGTCGTCGCAAAAGAACACGTGGGCGGCTTGGGCGCCGTTGACCCGGATTTCCTCCAGGACCCGGTCCACGGAGTTGTAGCGGTACTTGCGGCCAAAGAGCAGGATCACCGAGCAGAAGCTGCAGTTGAAGGGACAGCCCCGGGAGGTGGCGATGGAGACATAGCGGTTGCGGGTCTTTTCCCAGCGGTGGATGAGGCCGTAGTTGGGAATGGGCAGGGCGTCCAGGTCGGCCACGAAGGGACGCCAGGGGTTGCGCCGCAGTTCGTCCCCCTCGCGGTAGGCCAGGTTCTGGATGGCCCCGAAGTCGCCGTCCTCCTGGAGGGCGGCCACCAGCTCCGGCAGGGCCCCCTCGCCTTCGCCGCAGATGACGAAGTCGGCGTGCTCCAGGCCCTCCTCCGGCAGGAAGCTGGGGTGGGGGCCGCCCAGCACCACGGGAATGCCCCGACTGCGATAGAAGCGGGCCAGCTCATAGGCCCGGGGCGCGGTGGAGGAGATGCTGGAAATACCCACCAGGTCAGGTTCAAAGTCCAGGGTGCGGTAATCGGGCTGGTCGATTTCCTCCACCACCACTTTGACCTGCAGCCCCTGGCGCTCCAGGATGGTGCCCAGGAGGACCGCACCCAGCCGGGGGATCACCACCCGACTGAAGATATGCGGTCGGGGCGCCCGGGGTTCGATAAACAATACCTTGGTGACCGGACGGGCCATAAGTGCACCCCGCTGCCAGAGGCCCGGCTTACGCCGAAAATCCGGCCGCCGGGCAATGGGTTGAAAGCCGGTTACCGAGGGAAGGAAGCCAAGGAGGCCCGCAAGGGAAGAAACCTCCCTTGCTGCTTCCTGGCGCACAAGCACTTAATTAACTTTAAGAATCGGGGATCAGATTGTCAAACGGTTCCCGCTGCTCTCACCCAAAATTCACGGCAAACTCATAAGGACCCCGGAGGGTTGACTCCAGGGAAACCTGGACCGTGCGCCGCTGCCGGGCACGATATTGACTGCTCCGGGACCGTGTTCGGAACCCCCGGAGATTCTCAGGACGCGCGCCAGCAGATTCCCATACGCCGGGTATGGGAATCTGCCGCCGCAAATTTCTTGGAGGTATGGGGGCGAAAATCCTCTTGTTAAACGCAGCCGGTGGGCTTGGGCAGTCCGGCCATTTTGCAAGCGCCTTTGCCCGGTCCGGAGGGAAACAGCTCATAGATATACTTCAGCTTGAAGCCGGTCACCTTGGACAGGATCCGCACCATGGGGGCGATGCCGTTCTTCTTGAAGTAATCCTGAAGCATGTTGATGACCTTCCAATGGTCATCGTTCAGTTCCTTAATGCCTTCCAGCTCTTTCACATAATCAACCCACTCCGGACCCCACTCGTCCAGGTTGGCCAGGAAGCCGTCTTCATCGACCTCAAAGGTTTTTCCGGCGTGTTCCACAACGGCCATATGCTTTTGTCCTCCTTGGGATGTTTGTGCACCTGTTTTTCCTGAAACTATGCCATTGTGAAAATTTTGTCAAGTATTAAAAAACCGCGCTATGGCTTGAGCAGGCTTGGAAAATTTCCCCGTGCCGCGCGGGGCCGGCAGGCGGCAGGATTCAGTCCGGGAAAATTTTCTGGGGATTCATGATGTTGTTGGGGTCGAAGGCCCGTTTCAGGCGCTTTTGCAGAGCGATCACCGCTTCGGAAAGCTCCAGGCGCAGAAAGGGGGCCTTGAGCAGGCCCACGCCG
>FWPV01006414.1_pt1 | contig 13311 bp, 13 predicted proteins | sample 2228371 | NCBI WGS metagenome assembly FWPV01 (sample SAMEA103939776, study PRJEB20133) | metagenome | reverse complement strand
CCGTCCGAAGCTCGGAGGCAAGACCGTGATGCTGTACGTGGGAGGCCTGCGCCCCCGGCACGTGATAGGCGCCTACGAGGACCTCGGCATGGAGGTCATCGCTGCCGGGTACGAGTTCGGCCACAACGACGAGTACAAGCGCACGTACCCGTTGCTGCCCGAAGGGGCCATGGTCATCGACGACGCGACCCCGTACGAGCTCGAGGAGATCACGAAGCGTCTCAAGCCCGACCTCGTGGGCTCTGGGGTCAAGGAGAAGTACGCCTACCACAAGATGGGCGTGCCGTTCCGCCAGATGCACAGCTGGGACTACTCCGGCCCGTACCACGGTTTCGACGGCTTCAAGATCTTCGCCCGCGACATGGACATGACTGTCAACAGCCCGGTTTGGGGTCTCGTGCGCGGTAGCGCACCGGCCTCCGACGTCGAGGCGGCGCCCGAGCGGCGCGCGAGCTAGAAGGGAGGGGACGACGTGGAGATCAAGGATCACAACGACCTGTTCGTCGAACCTGAGTACCAAGCACAGTTCGAGGCGAAGAAGGAGTTCGAGAACGGTTGTTCGGCCGCCCAGGTCGCCGAGATCGAGGAGTGGACGAAGAGTGCCGAGTACCGTGAGCTCAACTTCTCGCGCGAGGCGGTGTCGATCAACCCGGCCAAGGCATGCCAGCCGCTCGGCGCGGTGCTCGCGGCGCTCGGCTTCGAGAAGACGCTACCGTTCGTGCAGGGCTCGCAAGGGTGCACCGCGTACTTCCGCAGCTACTTCAGCCGGCACTTCAAAGAGCCCATCGCCACGGTGTCGAGCTCGATGACGGAAGACGCTGCGGTCTTCGGCGGCCTGTCGAACATGAGTGAAGGTCTCGAGAACGCATACGCGCTCTACAAGCCGGAGATGGTCGCGGTTTCGACCACATGCATGGCCGAGGTCATCGGCGATGACCTTCAGGCCTACATCAAGCAGTCGAAGGCGTCCGGGGCGATTCCGGCCGACCTGCCGGTGCCGTACGCGCACACGCCGAGCTTCGTTGGGAGTCACCTCAACGGCTACGACGTGATGCTCAAGGGAATCCTCGAGACGCTCCAGACGCCAGGCGAGCCCAACGGCAGGATCAACATCATCCCTGGTTTCGACGGCTACTCGGGCAACCTTCGCGAAATCAAGCGCATGCTTGACCTCATGGGTGTCGACTACACGATGCTCGCCGACTACTCGGACGTCGTCGACTCGGGCAACACGGGCACCTACGAGCTGTACCCCGAGGGCGGAACATCGCTCGCCGATGCAGCCGATGCGGTCAACGCGAAGGCCACCGTGTCGCTGCAGCGCGCTGCGACGGTCAAGACCGGCGAGTTCATCTCCAGGGAGTGGGGCCAGGAGTTCGTCGTGACCGGCGAGCCGGTCGGTATCAACGCTACCGACGCGTTCCTCGCCGATGTCTCGCGGCTCACCGGGCTGCCGGTGCCGCCGGCACTCGAGGCAGAGCGCGCCCGCGCAGTCGATGCGATCGTCGACTCGCACCCGTACGTGCACAACAAGCGTCTCGCACTCGTCGGGGACCCTGACCTGCTGCTGGGCCTTGTCAGCTTCGCACTCGAGATCGGCATGAAGCCGGTACACATCGTGTGCACGAACGGCGACAAGAAGTTCAAGAAGGCTGCCGAGGAGCTGCTCGCATCCTCGCCCTTCGGCGTCGAGGCCACCGTGTGGGTCAAGAAGGACCTGTGGCACCTGCGTTCGCTCATGTTCACCGAGCCGGTCGACCTGCTCGTGGGACCGAGCAACGCGAAGTTCCTCTGGAAGGACACCGGGACGCCCTTCGTCCGCGTGGGTTTCCCGCTCTTCGACCGGCACCACCTCTACAAGCGCCCGATCCTGGGCTACGAGGGTGCGACGAACCTGCTCATGGACTTCGTCAACACGGTCCTCGACGAGATGGACCGCAAGGCCATCGCAACCGGCTCTCCCAGCTTCGACCTGATCCGCTAGGCGAGAAGCGACGCCGACGAGACCATGCCGCTCTCACTCGACAGACTGCTCGCCGATGGGTGCGCGACCGACTCCAAGCACAAGCTGTGCAGGTCGCGCGGAGGTGAGTCCTGCGCGTTCGACGGCGCGGCGATCGTGCTCATGCCGATCGCCGACGCCGCGCACGTGGTGCACGGACCGCTTTCGTGCTGTGGGATCTCGTGGCAGGGCAGGGGCGTGCACTCGAGCGTGGGTGACTTCCATCGCCGAGGCTTCTCGACAGCGCTCTCGGAGCTCGACATCGTCTACGGCGGCGAAGAGCGTCTCGCGGAGGCGGTGCGGGCGGTTGTGCGCCGGGAGAGGCCGGTGGCGGTCTTCGTCTACAGCACCTGCGTCGCCGGGCTGATCGGTGAGGACCTCGATGCGGTCTGCAAACGCCTGGCGTTCGAACTGCACGTCCCGGTCATCCCTGTGCACGCGCCAGGTTTCGTGGGGCCGAAGAACCTCGGCAACCGCATCGCGGGAGAGGTTCTGCTCGAGCACGTCATCGGGACCGCCGAGCCCCCCTCCACGTCGCCGACCGACATCGTCTTGATCGGCGAGTACAACGTCGCGGGAGACCTCGGTCTGGTCGAACCGCTACTCTCCGAGTGCGGCATCCGTGTGCTCTCGCACGTCACCGGCGAGGCCCGCTTCGAGGAGATCCGCTGGGCGCACCGGGCCAAAGTCGCCGCGATGGTCTGCAGCCGCGCGCTCATCAACGTCGCGACCGGGCTCACGCGCCGCTGGGGACTACCTGCCGTCGAGGTGAGCTTCTTCGGCGCAACCGAGACCGCACGCTCGCTGCGGGCCATCGCTGATGTCCTGGAGGCGACGGTGCCTGAGGCCGCAGGCGTCCGGGCACGGGTCGAAGCTGTGGTCGAGCGGCGCGAAGCGTGGCTCGCCGGGGAGCTGACCCCTTTCGAGGGCGTGCTGGCCGGCCGAAAGGCGGTGCTCTACTCGGGCGGCGTCAAGAGCTGGTCGATGGCGAGCGCTCTGCGCGACCTGGGCATCGAGGTCGTTGCGGTCGGTACCAAGAAGTCGAGTCACGAAGACGAGGAGAAGGTGCGCGGAATCCTCGGTGGCGATGTGCCGCTCCTCGAAGACACGTCGCCCGGTGTGCTGCGGCGCTTCTTCTCAGACGGACGGGCCGACCTCCTGGTGGCCGGGGGCCGCAACCGGTACCTCGCCGCGAAGGAGGGGTGGCCGTTCGTCGACGTGAACCAGGAGCGGGAGCACGCCTACGCCGGCTACGAGGGGCTCGTGAACTTCGCGCGCGACATCTCGGCGTCGGTACGGTACTACGCGGTGGAGAAGCTCGTGAGCTCACGCCCCGATGCCGTGCGCGCACCGGCTCCGGTCCGCGTGGAGCCACGGGCCGGCACCACCGATCCGATCACGAGCGCCGCGACCCTGGGGGCGGCTCTCGCTCTGCAGGGAGTGCGCCGCACGCTTCCCGTGCTCCACTCTGCGCAGGGGTGCGCCTTCTTGGAGAAGGTGCTCATGATCCGGCACTTCAACGAACCGATCGCGCTGGCGACCACGAAGCTTTTCACCGAAGACGTCGTGATGGGCAGCGAGTGGGCCGCCGACAAAGCCGTCCGTTCGCTCGCCGCGAGCGCGGCGCCGGACCTCGTTGCGCTCATCAGCGGCGGTCTATCGGAGGTGAAGGGCGATGACGTGGATGCTCTTGTGCGCTCACTCGATCGCGACCTCGAGGCGACCGTCATCGGCGTGCATACGCCGGACTACAGCGGCGGTCTCGAGGACGGGTTCAGGTCGGCTGTCGAAGCGCTCGCTGAACTGGCCGACGAGCGTGTGTACGCGAGGCCCGATGAGCGCCGCGTGACGGTGCTCGCGGGAGCGTACCTCACGCCTGCTGATGCGCGGTGGATCGTGGAGACGGTCGCATCCTTCGGCCTCGTGCCGGTCATGCTCCCGGACCTGTCTGCTCTCGACGGGTCTCGCGAGGGTCTGAGTCCGCTGGCGTACGGAGGCACCACACTTGAGCAGCTGCGTGGACTCGGCACCTCGATGCACACACTGGTCATCGGAGCTTCGCTTGAACCGGTCGCAGCTCGACTCGAGGCGCGATGCGGTACGCCCTACACCTTGTTCGACTCGGTCTGCGGCATCGTCGCGACGGACCGGTTGTTGGGGACTCTCGCAGCGCTGTCGAGCGGTTCGCCGCGGCCCGGATTCGACCGTGAGCGTCGTATGGCACTCGATGCCCTCCGTGACGCCCACCTCGAGTTGTCCGGATCCCGCGTCGTGCTCGCGCTCGAGCCCGACCATGCGCTCTCGCTGTCTGCCTTTTTTGCTGAAGCAGCGTGTGATGTGACAGCGGTTGTGCCGACGCTGGCGCCGCACTGTGCCCGCATCCAAGCGGCGGACGTCATCGTCGGCGACTTCGCCTCGGTCCCCGAGCGGACCGATCTGCTCGTCGCACCGACACACGGCGCCGACACCGCCGCGCGCACCGGATGCGCGCTGCTGCCGGCCGGGTTCCCCATCGCTGACCGCTACGGTGCATCGCGCCAGCTGAGCGTCGGCTACTTGGGTGCGGCCCGCATCGCTGACGACGCAGCCAACCTGCTCGCCGCACGCGAGCGTTCGCATGACCGTCATGAGAAGAGAGGAGCACTGTGATGAGGGTCGCCTTCGCCACCACCGGTGGCACGACCATAGACGAGCATTTCGGCCGGGCCGGCATGTTCGCGATCTACGACATCACGCCAGAGCGCACCGATTTCGTGGAGTTGCGCAGGGTCGCCGATGGCGACCTCGACCTCGAGGTCGTCTCAACGCGGGGAATGGGGGCTCTGCATGATGACGCGGTCTCGGACAAGATCGACAAGCTCGGCGACGTGAAGATCGTCTACTTCACCGAGATCGGCGGGCCGTCCGCCGCCAAGCTCGTACGCCGCGGGATCATGCCGCTCAAGGCTGCTCAGTGCACCGACATCAAGGAGACGGCCGAGAAGCTTGCCGAGCAGATGCGCACGAAGCCGGCGCCGTGGATGCGCCGTGCGCTTTCCGACGAGCGGTGCAACGGGCCGGCGGACCCGTCGGACCCCGATGGGCCCTGCGCGTGCGGAAGCGGCGAGTGCCGCTGAGTGCGTGCGCCGTCAGACCACCGAGAGGTTCGTGCAGTCTAGTCCGACCACAGCAGAGAAGAAAGGAAGAAGGACATGAAGATGGTACGCGCGTTCATCCGCCCGGAGAAGGAGCAGGAGGTCGTCCAAGCGCTCGAGGGCGCCGGCCATGGCTCGCTCACCAAGATGGCGGTCTTCGGCCGCGGCAAGCAGAAGGGTCTGCAGGTTGGGCCGATCTACTACGACGAGCTACCCAAGACGATGCTCATGACGGTCGTCGAGGATGAGGACGTCGACTCGGTCATCTCGGTCATCGAGGACAAGGCCCGCACCGGCTTCATAGGCGACGGCAAGATCTTCGTCTCGCCCGTGGAAGCGGCCTACACGATCCGTACCGGCGAAGCCGGGTTGTAGGAGGGGGCACGCGATGAAGGAGATCTGCGCGGTCATCCGCCGCGACAAGCTGCCGGAGACCAAGACGGCGCTCGCCGAGGCGGGGTACCCCTCGCTCACGATCCAGACCGTCGAGGGCCGCGGTAAGCAGAAGGGCGATGTGGCCTGCACGCTCGCCGACATGGACCAGGATGGCGCTGCGTGCAACTCGCTGCACGTCAAGCTCAGGCCGACCCCCTCGACGTACGCGCTCGAGCACACCCTGCCGAAGGTGGCGCTGTTCGTGCCGAAGCGCATGATCACGATGATGGTCCCTGACGATGCGGTCGATGCGGTCGTCGCAGCGATCATGAGGGTCAACTCCACCGGTCAGCACGGTGACGGGAGGATCTTCGTGTGCCCGGTCGACATGGGACTGACGATCCGCACCGGCGAACGTGACGATGAGATGGCGGTGGTCTGAAGATGCCCGCGACGCTGCCCACTCGCGATGGCCGTGAGTGGACCCCGCGCTATCTCGAATCGATCGACTTCGACGCGTGTATCGGGTGCGGCCGCTGCTTCAAGGTGTGCGGGCAGTCCGTCATGGCGCCGGTCGAGAAGCCGATCGACGATGACTGCGACGAAGACGAGGAATGCGTCACGACGGTCATGAGCGTCGCTGACGCCGGCAACTGCATCGGCTGCGAAGCGTGCGCCAACGTCTGCGCGAAGAAAGCTCACACGCACGTGGCCGCGTGCTGACTGTTCTTCTGCGCGATCGCAGTCGGACGCGCAGACGTGCGCATTCGCGATCGGCCGGTGGTGCGAGCGGTGCCGGGGGGCGGGACGGCCGGAAGCCCGGCGACCGGAGGCGGGGTGTTCGCAAGCCCGGCGACCGGAGGCGCGACGTTTTTGTAGCAACCCCTACCAACTGGTGGGGGTTGCTCGCCGCATCGGGCGAAAAACGCCAGCTCAGAAGGGGTGCGTGTCTGGCATGCGCGTTGCGCTTACGCGGGTACGAAGCGCCACCGACCTCGAAAGGACGCGACCGATGCACAGCGCAGCCAGCAACGAGCGTCACGTGATGAAGAACCACCCGTGCTTCTCGGAAGAGGCGCACCGGGCCGGGGGGCGCATCCACCTGCCGGTTGCACCCCGGTGCAACGTGCAGTGCGGGTACTGCGTGCGCAAGTACGACTGCGTGAACGAGTCCCGCCCAGGGGTCGCGAGCGTGGTTCTGACCCCTGAGGAGGCGATCGAGCGTGTCGAGGCCGTGATCGAGCGTACCGGCGACATCGCCGCGATCGGCATCGCCGGCCCGGGCGACCCGCTCGCTAACGAAGAGACGTTCGCGACGCTCGATCTCGTGCGGCGCCGCTACCCCGACCGTATCGGCTGCGTCTCCACGAACGGACTTGCGCTGCCCGACCGCGTCGCCGACCTGGTCGCTGCAGGAGTGCGCTCAATCACGGTGACGATCAACGCGGTCATGCCTGAGACCGCTGCCGAGGTCTACCTGTGGGTCACCGGCCCGCATGGCGAGCGCCTGAGCGGCATCGACGCTGGCCGTCACATCATCGACCGGCAGTGGGAGGGGCTTCGGCGCGCCAGTGCCGCGGGCCTGGTCGTCAAGGTCAACTCGGTGCTGATACCTGGTGTGAACGACCTCGAACTTCCGATGGTGGCCCACCTTGCGGCGGAGTACGGCGCCCACAAGCACAACATCCTGCCGCTCATCCCGCAAAACAGGTTCCGGGGTCACCAGGTACCCACGCCGGCCGAAATCCACGCTGCGCGGGCCGCGTGCGGCGAGTATCTCGCTCAGATGACGCACTGCAAACAGTGCCGGGCGGACGCATGCGGCCTCATAGGCAAGGACCGCGATATGGAGACCGAGACGCTGCTCGCCCGGCTCGGCGACGAGTACTGCGAGGTGGTGTGACGTGCGCCACCGGGCGTCGAGACAGCTGCTCCTTTTCGCTGCCGCGTGCGCGTTCGCGGTCGTCGCTGGGTGCGCTCCGAGCGCCCAGACGAGCGCGGGTGAGCAGCCGGTGCGCGTGACGGTGAGCGCCGCGACGTCGCTCAAGCGTGCGCTCCAGGAGATGGAGCCGCTGTTCGAGGCTGAGAATCCGGATGTCGACCTCGTCTTCAACTTCGCTCCGTCAGGCGTGCTCGCCAGACAGATCGAGCAAGGAGCTCCGGTGGACGTCTTCGTGTCGGCCGGCCCTCGTGAGGTCGATTCGCTCATCGAGGCGGGCGTCGTGGCCGCTGATGCGACGCGGACGGTCGGCGGCAACGAGCTTGGGATCATCGTCGCAGCACAAGGCGGAGCTCCGGTCTTCACCGTCGCAGACCTTGCACGCGCTCGACGGGTCGCCCTCGGTGACCCCGGTACCACTCCGGTTGGCGCGAAGGCCAAGGAGTGGCTCACGAACGTAGGGGTGTGGGACGAGGTGGCTGACGGCGTCGTCTTCGCTGGAAACGTGACGCAGGTCCTCGACTATGTGGCGCGTGGCGAGGTCGATGCCGGCGTCGTCTTCGCGAGCGAGGCCGTGGGGCGCGACGACGTGACTCTCGTTTCGACAGCGAGCGCAGGTGAGCTGCTGACGCCGATCCGATACGTCGGTGCGCCGGTTTCACGCTCCCGTCACGCCGACGTCGCGGTCCGGTTTCTCGACGCGCTCGTGAGCGAGAAGGGCCGAGCGGTCCTGCGCCGGTGGGGCTTCACAGAGCCCGCTGCGACGGAAGCGGCAGGAGCACGGTGAGCATCGTGGCCGACATCGCTTTCCCTGTCCGGCTGTCGCTGCAGGTTGCTCTCACCGCGACGGCTGCCGCAGCGGTCACCGGAGTGGGCATGGCCTATGTGCTCGCACGCTACCACTTCCCCGGCAAGCGCTTGCTCGACGTCCTCATCATGCTGCCGATGGTGCTGCCTCCCGTCGTGACAGGCTACTACCTGCTCGTCGCGTTCGGACGCACGAGTCCGCTTGCGCGCTTCGTCTCGGGACTGTTCGGTGTCGATGCCGGCCTTACGTTCACGTGGTGGGGTGCGGCCGTAGCGGCCTTCACGGTTTCGGTGCCGTTCACGATCAAGAGCGCGCGTGCCGCGATCGAGTCGCTCGACACCGCCCTGCTGGATGCTTCGGCGACCCTTGGGCGCCGGGAGTGGGAGACGGCCGTGTTCGTGGTGTTGCCGCTCGCACGGCGTGGCATCGCTGCGGGTCTTGTGCTGACCTTCGCGCGCTCGCTCGGGGAATTCGGCGCTACGTTGATGGTAGCCGGCAACATCCCTGGTGTGACGAACACGATGCCGCTTGAGGTCTACAACGCGGTCATCTACGGCGACTGGCGGAGTGCGGCCGTGCTCGTCGCGGTCTTCACGTTGATCAGCGGCGCCGTGCTCATGGGGGCGAACCGCCTCGCGGAGGTGCGCTCATGACGCTCGCTGTGCGGCTGGAACACGCGGTCCCGGGGTTCGTGCTGGACGCTCAGTGGGAGATCGATGACGAGCTGGCGGTGCTGTTCGGCCACTCCGGTTCGGGGAAATCGATGACGCTGCGGATGCTCGCGGGACTCGTGCGGCCCGACGCGGGCCGTATCGTGAGCGATGGCGAGGCACTGTTCGATTCCGAAGCGAAGGTCTTCGTGCCGGCGCGCAAGCGCGCGTTCGGCTACGTCACCCAAGAGTGCACGCTCTTCCCGCACATGACGGTGCGGGGGAACCTCGAGTATGCGCTACGCGGCCTGACGACGGCCGAGCGGGCCTCGCGTATCGAAGAGGCGGTGGAGGCGTTCCAGCTCGAGGAGCTGCTCGCGAAGCGCCCCGAACATCTCTCAGGCGGCCAGAAGCAGCGCATCCAGCTTGCGCGCGCAGTCGTCATCCGGCCCCAGGCACTGTTGCTCGATGAGCCGTTCAGCGCACTCGATGCGCCTGTCCGGGAGGAGATGCGGGAGGTCGTTCGCCGCACGCACGAGCGCTTCGCCATGCCCATCGTGCTCGTCACCCACGACCTGTACGAGGCCTACACGATGGCGTCGACCATGGTCGTCTACGCAGGCGGACGTAGTGTTCGAGCGGGCAGCCCGTGCGACATCGTGCGCGACCCGGGCGCGCCTGAGGTAGAGCACCTGCTCAGGAGCGAGCGCCTCTTCCTGCTGTGAGGCGCGGGGCCTGCGCGGCGGCGTGCAGGCTCAGCCCTCGATGTCGTACTTGCGCATCTTGTAGCCGAGTTGACGCGGTGTGATGCCCAGCAGGCGGGCGGCTTTGGCCTGCACGTGCCCGGTCGTCCTGAGCGCGGCGAGGATCCTGCGGCGCTCGAGCATCTCGACCTCGGCTTCGAGTGGAAGCCCGCTGGCGGTCGTCTCGTCGACGACGTCGTGCGTGAGGATGTGGAGCGGCAGGTCGCCGGCGGCGATCTCGTCACCTTCTGTGAGCACGACGAGCCTCTGGACGGTGTTCTCGAGTTCGCGGATGTTACCGGGCCACGGGTAGCTCATGAGCCGGCGCATCGCCTCAGCTGAGACGCGCACATCGCGCCCGGCAGCGCTGCCGTAACGCGAGAGGAAGTGGTCGATGAGGAGCGGAAGGTCCTCCCTGCGCTCACGCAGCGGCGGCAAGAAGATCGGGACGACGTTCAGGCGCCAGTACAGATCTTCGCGGAACTCGCCGGCGCGGGTCATGGCTTCGAGGTCGCGGTTCGTCGCGCTGATGAAGCGGGCATCGGTCGTGAGCGTCTTGGTCCCGCCGAGGCGCTCGAACGTGCGCTCCTGCAGGACCCGTAGGAGTTTCGCCTGAAGCGCCGGCGACACGTCGCCGACTTCGTCCAAGAAGATGGTGCCACCCCGCGCGAGTTCGAAGCGGCCGGGCTTCTGGTTCACTGCGCCGGTGAAGGCCCCCTTCTCGTAGCCGAAGAGTTCGGCTTCGAGCAGATTCTCAGGCAGCGCAGCGCAGTTCACGGCGACGAACGGACCTCTCGGGCGCGCCCCCTGGTAGTGGAGCGCGTGCGCGACAAGCTCTTTGCCGGTTCCCGACTCTCCGCGCAAGAGCACGGTCGCTTGGCTCCCGGCCACCTTCGTCACGATGCGGAAGACCTCCTGCATCGCGTCGGACTCGCCGATGATGTTGGGCAGGGAGAATCGGGCTCGCAGTTCGCCACGCAATCGCTCGCTCGCCGTGACTTCGTGGCGGTACGTCCAGTAGAGCCGTACGGCATGCGCGATCATCGAGGCGACGATCTCGAGCACCCTCACATCCTCGTCGAGTGAAACGCGCTCGTCGAAGAGGCGGTCGGCGGACAGGGCGCCGAGCACCTCCCCGCGCAACGTGATCGGGACCGAGATGAACGAGATGTCGCGTTTGGCGGGCCGGGACTCGGTGCGGTCGAGGAAGAGCGGTTCGTCGCCGATGTCGGGCACGACCATCGGTTTGCCGCTCGCGACCACGCGCCCTACGATCCCTTCGCCGGGACGGTAGATGCCGCGTGCGAGTTGCGCACGGGTCAGACCGTACGCGGCGGCGATCCGCGTCTCACGCGTCTCAGGGTCGACGAGCGCGACGGTGCCCCGGTTCAGGCCGAGCCGCTCGTGCAGGATGCGCATCGCTCGGCGCAGGTTGCGGTCGATGTCGAAGCTGGAAACGAGGGTCTGCGACACCTCGAGCAGCGCCGTGAGCTCCGCGGTCTCGCGGGCTGCCGGCATCGCGGTGGCGTCGGTGTGCGCGGGTGTCTCCTTCGGTTCCATGCGCAAGAGCGAACCATGTGTGTGTTTCGGAGGCGTTGCGAGCGCGTAGCGGCGCGAGGTATCAGCACCGGGATGCACGGTGAGCGGGATCACTGACACCTGCATGCGAGAAGTGCATATTGGAGCCCAGTCATGCAAAGGGGGGATCATGACGACGATGGCGAAGGGGAGTATCGCTCGGTCCGGCCACGCTCACATCCGTCAGACGTTCGGCGAGGATGTCTGGGTCCGCGCCCTCGCCTCACTCACCGATGAGGAGCGCTCGCACGTGACGAATGCCTCGCGCGCGACGTCGTACCCGATCGCGGTCGACGGCAAGATCTTCACCTTCATCTGCGAGGAGCTCTTCGGTGGCGACTGTGCTCAGATGGAGCGCTCGATGCGGGCGATGGGAGCTCGGCAGGCTGACGAGATGCTCGACGGCGTCTTCAGCGTCTTCGCGCGTTTCGTCTCGCCGACGCAGGCCTTCTCAAGAGCGGGAAGCATCATCGCGAGCGCGTACACCGGCGTGACCCACGCCACCAAGCTGCGGGCTGACGGTCGCGGGGGAACGCTTCGCATGACCGGATTCTCTGAGCTCCCGCACGGTGCCGCCTCGATCGCAGGCTGGATCGAACGCGCGCTCACGCATTTCGGCGCGAAGGACGCGCGCGTGGTCGAGCGCAACTACGCGGCAGGACGCATCGCCGCCGACGAGCTCGTGTTCGACCTCAGCTGGGACTGAGGCGACCAGGGGTGTGGCCGGGGTCATACGCCGGCCGGAACGACGCTGACTTCAGAAGCGCCGCACCTCGCGGTAGAGCGTGTCGCGCTGCACGGGGGTGAAGCCGGCGTCGCGGATCAGGCGGACGAGCTCATCGCGCGCGAGCATGAAGCGCGTGCCCGCCGCAGCGACCACGTTCTCCTCGATCATGGTCGATCCCATGTCGTTGGCTCCGAAGGCGAGCGCGACCTGCCCGATCTTGCCGCCTTGGGTGACCCAGCTCGCTTGGACGTTTCGCACGTTGTCGAGGAACAGTCGCGAGACAGCCAGCGTGCGCAGGTAGTCCCAGCCGGATGCCGCCTCGAGCGTCTGACCGCGGGCCGCGAACTCGTCTTCAGCGAGAGCGGTGTTGCCGGGCTGGAAGCTCCACGGGATGAAAGCGCGAAAGCCCACGTGCCCCGCCGCGACCGCCTCGTCCTGGACTTCGCGGACGCGTCTAAGGTGCTCGACACGCTCGGCGAGCGTCTCAAGCCCGCCGAACATCATCGTCGCCGTCGTCGAGATGCCGAGAGCGTGTGCCTCGCGCATGACGCCGAGCCACTCGCCGCTCGTCGCCTTCTTCGGGGAGACATGACCCCGCACCCGGTCGACGAGGATCTCGGCGCCGCCGCCGGGAAGCGAGTCGAGGCCGGCTGCGCGCAGGCGCGAGAGCACCTCTCGCGTCGAGATCCCTGAGAGCCTGGCGATGTGCACGACTTCGGGCGGCCCGAACCCATGGATGTGGATCGACGGGTGGTCGGCCTTGATGTCGCGGAGCATCTGCTCGTACCAGTCGATTGCGAGGTCCGGGTGCATGCCGCCTTGGCGCAGGATCGCGGTGCCTTCAAGCTCGATCGTCTCCCGCACCTTCCTCGCGAGCTCATCGCGGCTGAGCACGTAGGCCGATTCGGAGTCCTTCGTCGCGAAGAACGCGCAGAAGCGGCACTCCGACACGCACACGTTCGTGTAGTTGACGTTGCGGTCGACGATGAAGGTCACCTCGCCGCCGGGGACCAAGCGACGGCGCATCACGTTGGCGGCCGCGGCGAGCTCGAGCAGGTCTCCGTGCTCGAAGAGCAGGAGCGTGTCGCCGGGCTCGAGTCTCGCGTGACCGGCGGCCGCATCCATCGCGATCCTGCTCGCACGGGAGCGCAGGCCGTCCGCTGACATCACCTTTCCTCCCCGAAGATCTTGAGCTCAGGAACCGCTTCGAGCTGGCCGATTCCGACGGCCTCGGTGTAGAAGCGCTGGAGCCCCTCGCGGTAGCGGGGCTCGAAGCGGAAGTGCAGCGCGTCGAAGTAGCTGCGGAACTTGTCGGCGGTGAAGTGCTCCCAGCGTGCGGCGTACTCGCTGATCTC
>FWPV01011758.1_pt1 | contig 13312 bp, 10 predicted proteins | sample 2228371 | NCBI WGS metagenome assembly FWPV01 (sample SAMEA103939776, study PRJEB20133) | metagenome | reverse complement strand
ATATTTTGGAAATCCTATCGCCTCTTGCACTATCTCGTCATTAAGCGTTACATTAAGCGCCTGCCAAATACTGACAAGAGACAACCTTCTTGCAATCATGCCACCGGTAATATTAAAGCTTTGGGGCATACTAACAAGACTAAATTCATCATTTGCATATACAAGACCCGTAATATTAATTTGATCTGCATAAAGACCAACACTTATTTTCCCTTTTGTTAAGATGCCTGACGGTTTGCCTGAAGTATGATTAACTGTAATTTTACTATTTCCACAGGGCCAAGGAAACCATCCCCTTATCCAACAAAGTTCCTCTCCAATTGAAATTGTTCCGTCAGCAACTAAAATTCCATTTACCGTTAAATGCCTCTTGCCCTTTAAGGAGATTGGGCCCGTTACATATGTTACCTCGTTATTCAAGGTTAAATTAGAATTTTGCCAAAGCATATTTTCAAACTCGGCGGCACTATAAAGAGTGCCTGCTGCTTGAGCTTTTTCTTTGTAAGAATCTACTCCATCGTAAGGATCGCTTGAATCAAAATCAATCATTGGCATAGTAATTGAATCGGGAGGACACTTTGAACACCCAGAACTACAGTAATTGCGACAGCCCCAAATATCACAATATTTTTTTGGACACATCCCTTGTGAATTTATTTCGCTTAATAAAGATTTATAAATATTATTTACGTTTAAAACATAACCATTTGGCACATTGAGAGTACTCGCAAGTTGCATATCTAGGTTTCGATTACTAAAAATGTTTCCGTTGTAAATGTTCATAAGGCCCGCAAGAAAACTAATATCTTCCGTTGTTCCTCCCGCAAAAATTGCTACTCCCGCCACTGGATTTTGATTTCTCGCTTTAAACACTTTTGTTTTAACAACTCTTTGAACCTCTTTTCCTCCTCCAAGACTTATTCTTGCGGTTGCAATTATCTTGCCTTTTGCGCATTCTGAATTAGTAATTGAAACAGTGTAAGAAGAATTTGGATACAAAATATTAGTTCTTGTGAAGGTTGCTGAAAAATTTTGACAATTTGGCTCTGTAACAAATTCATTTTTCCAGGCAGGATCTCCATCAAGAGTCGTTCCATCATTTTTTAGTTTCCAAATTGCTTCATTAATTCCCGCCTCTGCCAAATAATACGCTTGAGACGACTTAATATAGCTTTCCGAAATTTTCATTTCAGTTAAGGCAATAATAGAAAAATAGGAAGCAATCAGCAAAAGAAAACCTAGCACTAAAAGAGCAAGCAGTGAGATAAAACTTTTTGGGGAAAATCTTAACATATATTTTAATAATTTCTTGACAATACTTTTGTGGTAAGATTAATGTTCCTTTCTCCCTTTTTAAGTTTTAGGGCGATATTAATTAAAGAAGTCCCCTAAAAATCTATATCGTTTACATATTCCCCAACAACATCGTCTTCAAGAACGATACTTTCCCGAGTTTGATTTTGTGGAGGGGTTGCGTTCCAGGGAACGAAAGTATTGGGAGTGCCAGAAAAGTAATAAACAGTAACGCTTCGTTTTAAATTGTTATCTTCTAAATAGTATCTTACATAATAATAAAAAGTATCTATTTTATATAAAGAAGAACTTTCGGGTAATATTTCCCAAGAGCCCCCAATCGTTGCAACTTTGGTTGTTGGGTTATATTCAATAATTTTTCTAATTTGGCCCTCCCCAGAACCCGAAACTATCTTAATAAAAGCACCCTTATAATAATCTGGTTCTTCTGAAGCGCTGCTAGCCAGGGTGATTGTATTTTGGGTTGCACTTTGTGGATTTGCTGTTTCGTTAATTGTTGGTAAATGTCCGTCTTGAAAAGCAATTTCGGAGGAAGGGGGAAAATCTTGAATATCTGGCGTTTCGGGAAGGGAAGTTATTATTTCTTTTGCTTGTCGAATTTCTCGTGAAAGCCTTTCAAGAATTACCCTTGAATTCTGGACAAGTTCTTCTCTTTCTTGAGCTATTTTAAAGCTCTGTTGATGTAAAGAAAAAAGGGCATAGATAGCACCCATAATTAAAACAACTATTGTTAAAGAGACAATCATTTCAATAAGAGTAAAACTTTGCGCTTTCATGTTAAAATATGAAAAGATTATTTTTCCGAAATTAAAGAAACTATTTTAATATTATTTTCACCCGTTCCCCAAACAGATCTCCAATATAAAGTTATCTCTATTTTTTTAATTCCGGTATCTGTACTTATTGGCGATGGTTCTTGAAGCCCGTTTTGGGGATCGGCAAACTTAATTATGGTCACTCTTCTAAAAGCAATATCTTCTGAAACCTGATTTTCTGTTTCGGTACAAGGTACAGCACTTCCATCACAATTAATTTCATCATAAGATTTTGAATTAAGCTCTTCTAGTTTGGCTTGAGCTAGCTGGATGGCTTTTGTCTTCATTTCAGATGACTTGTCTATCTTAAGATTAAATGGGAAAATCTGAGTTACTGCAACAAAACCTATTGTTAAAATTAATATTGCCACCAGCGATTCAACTATTGTAAAAGCTTTTTCTTCGTTTTGATTTAATAAAAACATTTTAATTTTAGTAAAGTTTAACAAAACCAGAAGGCCTTATTTGAATTGTCTTTTTATTGTTTTGGGTATTTATCAAAACAACACTTCCGCTTTCTTCTGTGGCGCCATATGGATTAAACCTTGCCCTATCAAGGCTTAACCCATTAATTGATTCATAAGAAATCCCCACCGGCAATTGTTTTTCCTTTAAAATCTCCTCAGAATCACCATACCTAATAATCTGATATTTTTTTTCGTCTTTTAAAAATTGAATGCCGTGTCTTATTTGTTCTGTAACTGCAAGCTGCTGCGTGTAGCGCAAATCAGCTACTAATTCCCTTGAACATCCGGCCAAGTCGATTGATTCTTTAAAGGTATTAAAAACGCTAAGACTTAGAGAAGAAAGAATTGTAATGATTGCAATAACAACAAGTATTTCTATTACTGTAAATCCACTGGGAAAAAAGTATTTTTGCATAAAGTGGTTATTTAATAGAACCCATCATTGAATACATCGGCTGAACAATAGAAATAGCAAAAACGGCAACAGCGATTCCTATAACAACCATAATGGCTGGTTCAATAATTGAAGAAAGATTTTTTGTAACGGTATCAACTTCCCCCTCGTAAAATTCAGCAAGATCTTCTAAAACCTCTCCCATGTTTCCGGTTTCTTCTCCAACTTCTATCATTTGAATTAATAAATAAGAATATATTTTGCTGTGTGGTAAAAGGGCTTCTTTTAGAGTTTTTCCTTTTTGGATCTCTTTTGCGGCTAATTTAACTGCTTTTTGATATAAATGATTTGTAATTGTGGTTGAAAGGATTTCAAGACTTTTTACTATTGGAACACCACTTTTAATTAAAGAACTTAAAATGCGCGCAGTTCGAGCCGTATTTAACATTATTAATAAAGAACCAACCCCGGGAATTTTCATATAAAAACTATCTAAAATTTTCTTTCCTTGCTTTGTTTTTTTAAATCTTAAAAATAAAAATACAACCGTAAAAATTGTTATAGGAATAAAATACCAATATTTTGAAAGATAATCTCCAGCCGATAAAATTATTTTTGTAATCGTGGGCACTTGAATTCCCATATCATTAAATACTTTTGAAAATTTAGGTAAAACAAATGTCATCATCGCAACCCCTATTATTGCCATTAGAACAACTATTACGGCAGGATACATTAAGGCTCCCTTTACCTTGCCTCTTATGTCGTGATCTTTTTTCATTTGATCCGCTAAAGTTTCTAAAACTTCTTTTAGATTACCCGTTTCTTCCCCAATTCTCACCATATTAATGTATAAGTCATTAAAGATTTCTTTATGAAACGTGAGGGCCTGCGAAAAAGAATCACCCTTTACAACCCTTTCTTTAATATCTTTTATGGCATTTTTTAGGTTTTGATTTTTTGTTTGATCTTCTAAAACCTGAAGGGATTTATCAAAAGGAAAACCAGCGGCAATCATTACTGAAAGATGACGACTAAAAATCATTCTTTCTGTAAGGGGAACTCCTTTTTTAAGACTGATATTTATTTCAAGCGGTTTTTTCTTCCCTTCTTCTTCTGCGGATAGTAAAATATAGTTTTCTTTTGCTAAAATTCTTGCAAGGTCTTCCTTGTTTCTTGCTTTCTGAACTCCGGTTATTGATTCCCCTCCTACTTTTTTAGCTTTATACTTATATGTTTTCATAATAAGGTTTATCCTTCTGTGATTACTCTTAAAACTTCTTCAATGCTAGTCATTCTTCTTGCTGCTTTCACAAATCCGTCTTCAAACATAGTAAGCATTCCTTCCCTCTCTGCTTGGGCTTGAATTTCGTCTGCTGATTTTTCTTTAATAATAAGTTCTTTAATAGTATCGCTAACCGATAAAACTTCGTATATCCCAAGCCTTCCTTTATAACCCTCAGGACAATCTTTGCCTTTTTTAGGTCTTCCAAATTTAACATCAGTCCATTTATCTGTATCTTTAATTATTTTCTCTTTTTTAAGCGCGTTAAGTACTTTATCAAGATTATAATCTCTTGAGAGACTTTTGACTTCAGCTTCTGTTAAATTATATTCTTCCATGTCCGAACAAAGCCTTCTAACAAGTCTTTGAGCTATTACCATTTTAAGGGTTGAAGCAACTAAAAATGGTTCAATTTTCATATCAAGCAGCCTTGGAACCGCTGTCGCGGCATTATTTGTGTGTAGAGTAGATAAAACAAGGTGCCCGGTTAGAGCTGCGTTTATTGCAAGTGAGGCGGTTTCTCTGTCTCGAATCTCACCCACCATAATAATATCAGGATCTTGCCTTACAAGAGTTCTTAAACCCGCAGCAAATGTAAATCCAATTTCTGGCTTTACCTGGCTCTGGTTCACTCTTGGCATTGTATACTCTACCGGATCTTCAATTGTTGAAATATTAACTTGGGGAGTATTTAAAATATCCATAATCGAATAAAGGGTTGTTGTCTTCCCGGAACCAGTTGGGCCCGTTACTAAAATTAATCCATGGGGCCGCTTAATATTAAAATGGACCCTTTCTAAAATATCTCCCCAAAATCCAAGTTCCTCAAGAGAAAGCGCTTTTGAGGTTTCGGGTAAAAGCCTCATAACCACCTTTTCGCCATAAAAGGTCGGTAAAATAGAAACCCTAAAAGAAATTTTATATTCTGGGGTCTCTATTTTAAAGCGCCCATCTTGGGGCAATCTATGCTCATCTAATTTTAAAGAAGATAAAACTTTTATTCTTGCAATAATTCCAAGATGCACTCTCTTGGGCAAAACCATAGCATCGTGTAATATTCCATCAATTCTATATCTTACAACCACTTCTTTTTCTTCGGGCTCAATATGTATGTCAGAAGCTCTCTGTAAAATAGCATGTTTTAAAAGAACATCTACAATTCTAATAATTGGCAATTCTTCTGCGGCTTTTTCAAGCTCTTTTTTCTCAGTTCCCCCCTCTTCTTTTTTAACGTGTTTTATTTCTCCGGCCTTTTCTTTAATAATAGAACTAAATTCCGTTTCAAGATTTTCCTCGTACTGCATTAAAATATTTTTAATGCTTAGAGCGGTTGTAAGTCTTGGTAAAATTTTAAGATTCGCCTTTTTTTTAATAAATTCTATTGTTTGCAGGTCCTCGGGATTCAGCATTGCAACCTCAAGTTCTGATCCCTTTTTATTATAAGCTACAATATTATGTTTTCTTGCAATTGGCTGTGGAATTATTTTTAAAACCTCTATTGGAACTTTTTGCTTCTCAAGGTTAATAAAGGGTATTCCGAGTATATATGCTTTTACATGCAATAAATCTTCTGCGTTTACATAACCATCGTGAACTAAAACGTCTTCAAAACGCCTATTTCCTTTTTCTGATTTTTTCTCAGCTTCTTCTATTTTTTCCCGAGTAATTAAATTGAAATCCAGAAGAAAAGCTTTTAATTGTTGGGACTCAACGCGCATTTTTAAAAATTAACATTTATAAAATAAAAATTATTCACCAATTGTTCGCTTTACTTTTTCTATAACGTCTTCCGTGCCATGATCAGATTTTACTAAATAAGTTGTAGCGCCAAGGCTTAAACTTTTTTCTACGTCTTCAGAACCCGCAAGATTAGTTAAAATAATAACTGGAATATCTTTTGTTTCTTTTTCCGATTTTAATTTTTCAAGCACTTCAAAACCGTCCATCTTTGGTAATATAATATCAAGCAATATTAAGTCTGGTTTTTCACTAAAAGCTAATCTCAGTCCCGATTCTCCATCAAGGGCCTGAATCATTTCGTATCCTGCTTTTCTTAGAGTTTCGGCCATTGCCTTTTGAAGGGTAAACTCATCCTCAATAAATAAGATTTTTTTCATAATTATTCTACGAACTTATTCTGTAAATAAATTCGTATTTATTCGTATTTCTAATGACCTTTATTTTGTTGGTAATTCAAACCAAAAAATACTACCCTCTTTTTCTTTTGATTTAAAATAAATTTTACCGCCGAATTCCTGAAGAATAGCCCTTACAATACAAAGATTTAGTCCTAATCCTTGGGTCTGATAACGTAAAATATTTTTACTTCTAAAAAATTTTTTAAAAATATATTTCTGTTCTTCTTTTGGAATGCCAACTCCATTATCTTTGATTTTAACTCTTATCTTTTTATCTTTATACTCAAGTGTAATTTCTACTTTTCCTTCTTTTTCTTTACTATATTGAATGGCGTTTTCTAATAAATTTTCAACTGCTTTTGAGATTTTTGCATTATCAATTTTAATTCTTGGAATTTTTCCTTTTTTTTCAATTTTTATATTAACGTTGCGGCTTTTCGCTAAAGAAGAAAATTTTTTAACAGCGTTATCAATAATTAAACCCATATCAACCTCTTCTAATAACGGTTTTTCTCCTTTCTCAATCTTTAAAGCAAATACCATATCGTCTATTATGCTCAACATTTTGTCGTTTTGCTCCTTAATAATTTCCAAAACACTCTTAATCTGTTCGGGATCTTTCTCGTCTCCCAATAAATCTAAAGTCCATTTAGAATTAGTAAGTGGAGTTCTTAATTGGTGAGAAATCACTCTCATAAACTCTGCTTTTACCATGTTTGCTTCTGCAAGCCCCTGAAAGCTGTTTACAATAATATAATCAAAAACCAAAAGAAAAACAGTAACTATTATAACTATAAGAGGGACGTACTCGGGAGCTACATACTGGTAGCTTATAAAATAAGTTAAAATTATTGCAGCGATTATAATTAACCCCATTACAAAAAATATAAAAGGAAAGTATTCACATAAAAGAATATCATATTTTTTATAATCAGAAAAAAGGTTAATTTTTTTTAAAAAAGACATATAATTTATACATTAAATTTTATCTCTTAAACCCCATAACCCTAGGCCATAATTAGTCTTGATTATAGAATTCAAGATTTTAGATTTTGCTTTTTATTTATAGTATTATACAACACTATTATTAAATTACAAAGACCGAATCCTGTAAAATGTTTCTTATATAATATAAAGACAACCTTTTAATCTCTGACTCTTGTTCTTTATTAATTTTAATTCGTTTTAAAAGTTCCTTGTCCCGATTAATAATCAATCTTAAAATTTTAATAGCGTCTCTTGAAATCTCTCGAGGAGGATTTTCTTTATTTTTAATGCACCTCTCGCATAAAACCCCACCCTTCTTTGAAGAAAAAAAGAATTTTCCATATTTTATTTTATCTCTACACTCAACGCATTTATAAATTTCTGGCTCAAATCCTAAGAATGAAAGTAAATTCCATTCAAAATAGCGAACGGGAAACCAATAATTGCTTTCTATTAATCGTTCAAGATCGTCTAAAGAATCCTTTAATAAATTCCATATTCTTTCATCTTTTTCTTCGGGCTCTGTAAGCTTGTTAAGTAAACCACATAAATAAATGGCCTCTTTAAAAGCTCTTGGGTTTTTCTTTATTTTAGAAAACTCTTTTTTTATTATCACATCTGTTGTGATATTAAATTTTTTTCCCTTTACAAATTCAACTGAAATATAGTTTAGAACCTGTAATCCTCCTCTTAATTTTGCTTTTGACTTTCTGATCGATTTCCCTAGAATTTCTATTTTTCCAAACCCCTCTGTATACAAAAAAAATAATTTATCACTTTCTCCAATTTCTTTTTCTTGGAGTATAATTGCCTCTGTCTTTATTGTCTCGTGAAGCATAAAGAATGGCTTGCTAGTCTTTAATCTTTTTTATTCCAACCCATAAATTTTCTCCCTCAATAGAAAATTCTCTTTCAATAATATAAGGAGGATTTTTCCCCTTTAAAATATTCTTTGCAATAATTTCTTTTTTGATTAAGTTTTTATTTTTCTCAATTAAATTAAAAATATTTCCTTTATAAGAATAACTTACCTCAATTAAGTCCTCTTTGGTAAGACCCCCTTTTTTTCTCATTTCCTGAAGCATCCTTATAATTTCTCTCAATTGGCCTTCTTCCCTTAATTCTTTTGTGATTTTTGTATCAAGTTCAATATCTTTTTTTATCTTAGAATCAAAAACAACATTTTTTACATTTACCTCCTCTTTAATTAAGCTTAATAATTCTGAATCTATCTTTAACTTTAACTTTTTAATTTTTAACTTTTTAAGGGGTTGACGAACCTTAATCCCCAAATTTTTCCTTTCCGCAAGCACAAGAGCAACAACTCCTCTTATATGCCTCATTTTTTCTTCTAATTTCAAATTAATTTTATCTTTCTTAATCCCCGGATAATCATCAAGATGAACAGAAACTTTATTATCACCCCTAATTCCTTGATAAATTACTTCCGATAAAAAAGGTGTAAATGGAGCAATTATTTTAGATATTTCAAAAAGAACGAATCCCAACACTTCGGCAGCTTCTATTAGCTCCTTTTTATTTTTGGGTTTTTGAAACCTTTCCCTGCTTCGTCTTATATACCAGTTTGAAAAATCTTCTATAACAAAATTTTCAATTTCTCTTGCCACTTTGACAATTTCATATTTTTCAAAATAATCTTTTGTTTTTAAAATTAGATTTTGTAAACGCGAAATAATCCATTTATCTAATAATTTTTGGCTTTTGGGTTGGAAATTAAGATTCTGAAATTTAATTTTCAAATTATTACTATAAGTATTGTAAAAAACAAAACAATTCCAAAGGGTTAAAATAAAGCGATTAAAACATTTTTTAAGATCATCTTCATTGAAGTTTTTAATATCCCAAGGCTGATTTATTGTATAAAAATACCAACGCATACTATCGGCGCCGTATTTTTGTGATATTTCCCACGGATTTACAACATTTCCTCTTGATTTTGACATTTTCTTTCCAAATTTGTCCATTACAAGGCCAGTCGATAAAACCTCTTTATAGGGAGAAGAAAGTCCAAGCAAAGAAGAAACCGCAAGAAGGGTATAAAACCATCCTCTTGTTTGATCTATTCCTTCACAAATAAAATCTGCGGGAAAATCTATTTTTTTAATAAGTTTTTTATAATTTTGATTTTTGTTCTGCTTTGCAGCCCTTTGGGAAGCAAACATTTTTGCATTTTGAATTTGAGCGCAAGCGAACGGGAAGTGAGCTTGCGCAAGCGGCATTGCTCCCGAATCAAACCAAACATCGCAAACTTCTTTAATCCTTTTCATTCTCCCGCCGCATTTATCACATTCAAAAACAATCTCATCAATGTATGGCCTATGAAAATCAAGCTCGCCCTTTTCATCAAAAGGAAATTTCGCATATTTAACTTCTCTCACCTCTCCTTTATTGAAATATCCATCCTTTCTTTTAATTGCCTCTAAAATTTCTTTTTGTGAGAGCCCTTTAAAAGCGCTATCCAATGACCATAAAATATCTCCATGGCTTACAATTAAAATATTTTTATTTTTATATTTTTTCTCAATCTCATCTATAAAACTTAAGGCCCTTATTTTAAAATCGTTCCACGACTCACCCCTCTTAAGACCGCAAGATAAATATTCTTTAAGATTCTTTGAAAGATATTTTTTAAGCTCTTTCATTGATTTTCCCTCCCATTCTCCTAATCCTATTTCTCGTAAATTCTTTGTTAAAATTATCTTTCCATTAAAACCCAATTCTTTTTTTACAATTTCGGCTGTTTCTTTGCATCGTAAAATGTCAGAAGAAAAAATTAAATCAATTTTCTCATCTTTTAAAAGTTTTTTTATTCCCTGTGCCGCCTTCATTACCTGCTCTTTGCCCTTACTTGTTAGATGATATTTCCTTTTGGGATCTGCGCTTAAAATTCCTTTAATATTCGTCTCTGCAAGCCCATGACGCAAAAGAAAATAACGATTACTTGAAAATTTCTTCTTCAAAATTTCACTACGAGAACCAATTACCTCAACATTTTTACAGTTTTGACACTCCCAAATAGGAAGAGGGGTTCCCCAATACCTTTCTCTTGAAATATTCCAATCACGAACCTCTTCTAAAAAATTACCAAATCTTCCCCCCTTGAAATACCCTGGATGCCACTTTATTTTTTTGTTATTTGAAATTAATTTATTTTGAATTTTCTTTGTTGCCGCAAACCAAGAAGAATGTAGATAATACAGAACGGGAGTATCGCATCTCCAACAAAAAGGATAATCGTGTTCATATATTTCTTCTTTAAAAAGTAATTTTCTTTTCTTTAAATTTTCAATAATGTCTTTATCTGCTTCTTTAACAAATTTCCCTTCGCCAATAACACCTTTTTTCATTTTTCCCTCCTCATCAACTGTCACCAAAGAGGGCAAATCATTTTCTTTACCCAAATTAAAATCATCTTCTCCGAAAGCGGGAGCAATATGAACAAATCCGGTTCCCTCATCTTCAGAAACGAAATCTGCAGAATATAACTTCCATGCTCTTTTTTTCTTTTGAGAGTCTATTTTTTTTGAAAATGGGGGTTCATATTCTATTTTTAAAAGCTCATTTGGTCTAACCTCTCTAATAATCTGATAGTCTCCTTTCTGAAATATACTGTCTAATTTTGTCCTTGCTAAAATATATTGCTCTTGACCTTTTCTATTTTTTACAAGAACATATTTAATCTTTGAACTAAAAGCAACAGCAACGTTTCCCGGCAAAGTCCAAGGAGTGGTTGTCCAAATTAACAAATACCTCTTTAATTTAGTTTTGGGTTTTTTTATTTTTATCTTTACGTAAATAGAGCTTTCTTTTATTTTTTGATACCCCTGAGCTATTTCGTGTTGTGCCAATGTTGTTTGACATCTTGGACACCAAGGAACAACCCTGTTTTCTTTATACAAAAGGCCCCTTTTGTAAAATTGCTTAAGAATAAAAAATAAACTTTCAATATATTCGTTGCTACAAGTAATATAGGGGTTTTCCATATCAAGCCAATAGCCAATTCTCTCTGTAAATTCCTCCCATTCTTTTTTATATGTAAAAACATTTTCCTTGCAAATTTCTATAAATTTCTCAACGCCAATTTTTTCAATTTCTTTTTTTGTTTTAATACCAAGAGCTTTTTCAGCTGCAATTTCAGCTGGTAAGCCATGTGTATCCCATCCAGCTTTTCTTTTTACATAAAAACCATTCATTGTCTTATATCTCAAAACTGCATCCTTAAAGCTCCTTGCTACAACATGATGGATTCCCGGTTTTCCATTAGCATAGGGAGGTCCTTCGTAAAAAATAAAATCGCGTCCTTTGTTTTTGTTTTTCTCAAGGCTTTTTTGAAAAATATTATTTTTATTCCAAAAATTCAAAACTTCTTTTTCTTTTTCTGAAAAATTAAAACTCATAATTTAACTAGTTAATGAAATTATTCTATCAAAAACAAGAGGATTTTCAAATTAGTAAGCTTCTAAATATTTATCCAGCTCCCAAGAGGTTACCTGGGTTTTAAATTCGGTCCATTCTCTTTCTTTTATTTCTAAATATTTTTTAAACAAATCCTTCCCAAGTGTCTCTTTCAAAATTTCGTTTTTTTTCATCTCGTTTAATGCCTCCCATAAAGAAGTTGGCAGGGTATCTATTTTTCTATTTAATAAAATTTCTTCTTCTAATTGATAAACATTCTCTTCGGTTGGTTGGGGTGGATTAAGTTTACTTTTAATTCCCCAAAGTCCAGTTTTTAGCATTACCGCAAAAGAAAGATAAGGGTTTAAAGTCGGGTCAGGACACCTTAATTCAATTCGCGCTGAACTTGGTTTTTGTTTAAACCATTTTGGTATTCTAATTAAGGCAGAACGATTCATTCCTGCCCAGGTAATATAAACCGGAGCTTCAAAACCAGAAACTAATCTTTTGTAAGAATTAACGGTAGGACATAAAATGGCAGACATTGCTTTAATGTTTTTTAGTTGCCCCGCTATAAAATGATAAGCAATATTTGAAAGTCCATACTTATCCCCCCTTGAAAAAAATAAATTTTCTTTAGTATTTTTTTTAAATAAACTTTGATGAACATGCATTCCAGAACCTGCCGCTCCTTCAATTGGCTTTGCCATAAAAGTAGCAACAAGGTTGTGAGCTTGGGCTATTTTTTTAACAGTATACTTTAAAGTTAATAATTTATCGGCAACCTCAAGCGCGCCCCCATATTTAAAGTCTACCTCATATTGACTCTTGCCCACCTCATGGTGCGAGGTTTCAACTTCCATTCCAAAACTTTTAAGTGCTGAAATTATTTCCCTAACAACCCTAAATCCATGGTGAGATGAAATATCAAAATAACCTCCCTCGTCCATAAAAGCCATAACGGAATTTTCATCTTTTTTAAATAAGTAAAACTCTGGCTCTGGTCCAACGTTATACTCAAAGCCCATTTTTTCTCCTTCTTTTACTGATCTTTTTAAAATAAACCTTGGGTCTCCTTCAAATGGTTCACCGTTTGGTTTATAAATATCGCAAATAAATCTTGCCGTTTTTCCTTCACCTACTAACCACGGAATTATAGAATAAGTATTAATATCCGGTTTTAAAAACAAATCGCTTTCTTGAATTCTTGCAAAGCCTTCAATAGAAGAACCATCAAACCAAATACCGTTAAAAAGGGCCTCTTTTAATTTTTCAATTGGTATTATAACCTCTTTAATCGCTCCAAAAAGATCAGTAAATTGCAAGCTAATAAATTCAACCCTCTCTCTTTTTGCTTGAGATAAAATTTTTTCATTTGTCATAGAAATAATATTTTGTGCCGCGGGTGGGAGTCGAACCCACACGGAGAAATCTCCACCGGATTTTAAGTCCGGGCTGTCTACCAATTCCAGCACCGCGGCGTTTTAATATAATTA
>FWPV01012219.1_pt1 | contig 13318 bp, 11 predicted proteins | sample 2228371 | NCBI WGS metagenome assembly FWPV01 (sample SAMEA103939776, study PRJEB20133) | metagenome | reverse complement strand
GCTGGCCATCTTCTTCCCCGGCGGCGACCGGCTCGGCGGGCAACCGGCCCTGATTGCCGGCCACCTCTACGGCGAGCAGGGCAACGCGCCGAACCCCGACCCCTGGGCGCGCATGCTGCGCACCTACCTGCGTGAGACCCTGGGCATCGGGCCGGGCGGCATCACCGAAGGACCACCCGGCGCGCCCCGCTTCCAACCCCTCATCGGCGGAACCGTGCCGACCGACCTCTGGCTGCCGCTGGTGGGGCGGTAGGCAACTGCCCCCTCGCCCCGCAGGTCCTGCTCACTCTCGACGGTGCGACAACGACGGAGACGGAATAACGGCCCAACCCCGCCCCGGCGCGACGAGGCAACGGCCCGACGGCGCGCCGGGGTTCCGGGGCGACCGGAGGCGCGGTCGGGTAAGGCCGAAGCACCCGCCCCGGGCCAGCGCCGGGACAAAACGCCACTGTGTGGCGAATGCTTCGGCCCACTCCCCCCGCGACGGCACGCCAGGGTAACGGCATGGCAAAGCCCTGAAACGCCTCTGGCCTGATCACCCGAATCAGGCCAGAGGCGTTTCAAGGTGTCAGTATCGGATCGGCTGAGGTATGGCGAGGTTCGGCAGCAAACAGGAGCAGCAGGCACGGATGGAGTAGTATGAAGGAGCACAGGTATCATGTTCAAACGTACCGAACACGCGTGCGCCGCAGTGGGCGCAGAGGGCTTCAACAGGCCCATCCTCTGCGCCCCTCCGCGTGCTCTGTGGCACATCCGAACCAGTACAAGCAGAGAAGCCTATGAATACCGGGTCACACCAGCCCACAACACGCCTGATTGTCCGGCTCTGCGCCCTGCTGGAAGCGCTGCGCGACGGCCCGCTGGAGTTGGACGATCTGGTCGCGCGCCTGGGCGCCGCCTACCCGCCCGGGGCCAGCGCGCGGCGCATGCTCGACCGCGACCTGAAATACCTGGCGGCGCTGGGCATTACCATCGAGCGCCAGGGCTCACCGCGCCGCTACGCGCTACATGGCGGCCTGCCCATATTCAGCGCCGAGGAGCTACGCGTCCTTGCGCTCATCCGCGACACCTTCGATGCGCGGCATCCGCAGGCGACCCGGGTCAGCGCGCTGCTCACGCGGCTGACCGCGGGTCTCGACGACCGGGAGCGACACCTCTACGAACGACGAGCGGCACGGCGATCGCCAGTGCGGCCGGCGATTGACTACGAGCCCTACGCCGAGCTGATCGAGCGGCTCGAGCACGCTATTGCCGCGCGCCAGCCGGTGAGGTTCCGCTATCTGCCCACCAGCGGGCGCGAGCGTGTGCATACCCGGGTCGAGCCCTACGAGATCGAGTTCTACGACCGCCACTTCTACCTGGTGGGCTATAGCGCGCTCAGTCGGCGGGTTCTCGACTTTCGCATTGACCGGATTCGTGACCTGATCGGGCTTGACCAGCGCATACCGCCGGGGCTGGAGCGGGAGCGGCCGCTCATCACCTTCCGCTACCGTCTGGCGGCGGCCCTGGCGCGTGGCGAGCTGAGCCAGCGCTTCGAGTCCCAGCGCATCGTCGAGCGCCTGGAGAGCGGCGACGTGATCATCGAGGCCCGGGGTCGCAGCGACTTTTTCATTGTGCAGACGCTGCTGCGCTACCGGGCTAACGCTGAACTGCTGGAGCCCGAGTGGTTGCGAGACAGGATGGCCAGGGAGGTGCGGGCGCTGGCGGCGTTGTATGGGGGCGAGTCATTGAGCGCGGAAAGCGGCGGTGTGAGCGAGTAGAAGCGCCGTCCTTCGGAATCATCTACCCCTACCAGAGCCAGGTTACGATCTGCAACGAGGCAGCGCCGGCCATTGAGGGCCGGGCTACACCCAGCGCCGCGACGATTGGCGAGGCCATCGCTAACGAGCGCCTGCGAGACAGGTAATACCAATTCCTGTTGACATTCCGCATAGCCCGAGCCGCGATAACGCGCGGTGCCGCCTGGGATCGCCATCCAACATCCAGAATCGGCAATTCACGATGATATAAACCCCGCCAGGGGGTAGCAGCGCTTCGCTGGTTACAGTTGATCGTGGTGTCCCTGATATAGTGGATTGTAGCTCGGACGCGGTACACAGTGGCGCATCCGGCGCCTCACACTACCAACCTCAGCCTGCGCAGCCACGCATCAGGTGGCTCAAGCCAGCCCACGAACTGTGAGGCTGAAATGGTCGAACTCCGAACCATCCCTTACATTCCAAAACTCGTTTGAGACTCATTGGGTCCTGAGCGCCATGGTATGCTCGAGCTGTGCCCCGGGAACTGATCAGCGATCGTTCTTGTAACGAGGGCTAAAGAGGGCGCATTTGCGCCGGTCTGGTGTGCTACGCTAACGGTGGAGGAGGCACGATGCAGATCACGACGTTCCCTGTCTACTCGAAACTGGCCGATCCGACGCAGGTCCCGCCCGAGATCCTCACGAGGTTGCCCGCTGGCTGGCAGCTCTCCGAGCACCAGGTCGCCACGTATCGCGCCCTGCGCGACCCGAATGTTGACGTGGTGATCAATACGGCAATGACCGGGGACGGGAAGAGTCTGGCCGGCCTTTTGCCGCTGCTGACCGCTCCGCAGCCGAACGGCGCGCTGGCCCTCTTTCCCACCAATGAGTTGATTGCAGACCAGTATGTCAGCGCCGCGGACGCTTTACGATTGTGGCAACGCCCGGCCGAGTGGGTCGGGACGCTGTTCGGGGCCCGTCTTGATGAACTGACCGCAGCCGTTGATGAGTTGAGCCGCGCCGAGACCTTGCTGCGCGAACTGAACACCCGGCGCCTCGTGCTTTCTAATCCCGATATCCTGCACGCCATCTTGCAGTTTCGCTACCAGCAGCATGGCCGCGCGCCCACCCATATCGTCGGCCAGCTTCCTCTGTTGTTTGATCAGCTTACCTTTGACGAGTTCCATATCTTTGAGACGCCCCAGGTCGTGGCGGTGCTCACCGGGCTGCTCTTCCTGGCAACCCAGCGTCCCGCGCCAAAGACGCTGTTCCTCTCCGCAACGCCGTCACCGGAGGTTCAGCAGTTGCTCCAGCGTACCGGTATGAGCGCTCGACTGCGCCTGATCGCGCCCCAGCGCGAAGGTTGGTATCACCACGGCGATCATCCCGCGACAGATTGGCGGCCGATCTTGCAGCGGAGCACCGTTGCGTTCAGTCCCCGGAGTGCCGAGGAGTGGCTCGATGCCGGCGGCGAGGAGGTGATTCTGCGCTGGTTCCGCGACCACCGCCCCGGCGCACGGGCGGCGCTGATTGTGAACTCGGCTGCGACGGCTCTGCGTCTGGTTGAACGACTCCGACCAGCCCTGGCCCGTGAGAGGCTGCTGGTTGAGCCGAACACCGGGATCACCGGGCGCCGTATCCGCGCGGCGTCTTACCAGGCCGATCTCCTTGTCGGTACGTCTACCGTCGATGTCGGCGTAGACTTCCGGATCAACCTGCTGATCTTCGAATCCGTCAGCGCCGGCACATTCCTCCAGCGCCTGGGCCGCCTGGGTCGCCACACCAGCTTCCGCGATCGTGACGAACGGGAACAGCAGTTTGCGGCCTTCGCCGCCCATGCGCTGGTGCCGCCGTTCATCTATGAGCGCCTGACCCAGCCGTGGGCCGGCCAGGCGCCACCCTTGCGCGACGGCGAGACCCTCACGCGTGAACAACTCGCCTCGGCGATCGAACAAGCCTTTCCCAGGCCGGCACGTTTCGACCAGTACACCCGGCTCTGGGGAAAGTTCCTGCCTGCCAGGGTCTACCAGGAGCTTTCGCGTAAGGAGACCCGTGTTTCCTTCGCGACCGTGCGCGAGGAACTCAAGCAGCAGTACTACAAGCTCACCGGGACAAGCGTCGTGAAGGCGTGTCGGGAGTGGCGCGAACGTCAGCAACGGGGCGAAGGATTGCTCATCGCCGAGGCGCAGGCCTTCCGTGGCGGCAGCCCCTTCAACTGCGGCGTGCTCAAGGAGGACGAGGGCGATGTGGTCTCCTACGACCTGTTCTGGCTGCTGGCCAACGCCCGGCTGGAGCTACTGAGCCGCGAGGCGTTTTGTGCTGCGGTGCGCGCGCTTGGCAAGCCTGATGCTCCTTACCATCGCGGCTTTCAGCGACTCTTCTTCCGCTGGCTGGGCTTGCGGCCGCAGCGCGAGCAGATAACGATCATCCTCTCGCCAGCGATAGCGCGCTGGGGGCCAGAGAGTCGCCAGATAGCCGTCGTGCTCCCTGGCATCACGGTAGATTGCGCTGGTCATGAGTTTCTACCCCGACTCAATCGTAAGCTTATCAACGAGCAATGCGTCGGGCTGATCGTGCCGGCCTGTGAGCCTCGGCAGCTCCAGCGGCAACTCTACCTTCCGCCCGACATCCAGCTCTGGCCTTACAGAGCTGATGGCGGCGATGCAGGTGTGCAGACCGGTACGGTCGCCTTCGGTCGCGATGCACTCCTGCTCGACAGCGAGTTTCGTGCCAGACCCTGCGGCGCTACGTCTGAGACGCCGATGATCTTCTGAGTGAGGTAGCTTCAATGATGGAACAACCTGCCGCTCCTTTCGACGACATGCCATCAAGCCCCTTAGATCCGTATGACGAGGCGGAGGATATCACTGAGGAGGAGGCGGAGCAGCTTGGTGGTCGCGATGAACCAGAGCGACCGAAGGTAAGCTCTGAGCCGCTCTTTGGCCTGCTGCTGCGTGAGGCGATTGCGGCAATTGATCCGAAAGACCATGTGCTGGCAGATTTCGCGTTGCATGTCGCCCCCAGGCTCTCGGCCCTCCTGGGCCATGTCGCGGCCAAAGGCGGCGACTTTGCGGTAAAGAAGCGGGAGGCAGGCGCTCCCGCCGAAGAAGTAGCGCGCTACGGTGACGATCAGAGTATGCGCGCGCATATTGTCAATGGGCTGCTGCCGACAGCGCGGGTCGCGCGCACGTTGCAGCGCTGGGGCTGCCGCCGGTTCGTTGACGACTTTGACGAGCCGACGTACCGCCTCTTCTGCGCTGGCTACACCCTCCACGACTGGCTCAAGCTGCCACAGGTAGATGAAGCGCTGCGCGCCGTGGGGCTGGAGCACCACACTGTGAATGTCGCGGTACATCTGCCCGAGGTTGAGCGGATTGTCGGCGAGTGGTGCGAGCGCCTGGGGCTCGACGCCTTCCTTGCCCCGATTGGCGGCGTAACGGCGCACCTCCACAACCTGCTCTACATCGCAACGAACACCCAGCTCCAGTGGGGAACGATGCATAACCTGGCCGCGCTGCCCGGTCTGCGCGCGCGTGGTCGGAGCCTGCGCCTGGCGACTGACCTGGCGACCCTTGCCGACTACCTGGCCTATCTCGGGCGCACCCCGATCGAGGCAGCGAGCCACCCGGCGATCCGGCGCATGTTTGAGCAGTTCGACGGCGGTGCGGTGGGGGCGCGGCTTACCTATCATCACCTGGCGGATGTGCGCGGTGTGCTGACCAGCATCATCAACAACGCCGCCATCGCCGCCTATGCCATTACCGATCAGCGCGAGCCATTGCTCTATGCCCCCACCGGCGTGGTCTACCTGGAGCGGCGCGGCGCGCCACCTGCCCCATCTGTGGACGATGTGGCTGAGACGACCCTCACTCGTATCCGTGAACTGTGCCAGCGCCAGCTTCGTATGAACCTGACAGGCTTTGGTCGCGATGGCAAGGGCATTAAGTATGCGGATTACTACAAGCTCTTCTTCTCAGCGCGTGAACTGGCCCTCCTGGTTGCCGAATTCGCTGAGCGACGGATTGCTGGAAAAGAGGCGGCTGCCGGCAAGCGCTACGCGAACATTCGCGCAAAGGCGATGGCGTCGGCGGGTGCTGACCTGGAGCTTCCCGACGGGCTTGAGGTGGATCGTATCGCCGAGACCTGCGCCCTGCTGGTGAAGATCGCCGCCGAGTTCGCCCCCGAACTGGATGCCGAGGGTTTGCTGCTGGAGTCGATGGGCATTTCTACACTGCGCGAGTTAGTGCGCCACATCAACAGCAATAAGACCGCCGGCGGCGTCCCCTATGGCTGGTACTACGCAGCCGGCGTCTACCGCCGCAACACCCCGGGCCTCGACGAGCAGCAGTGGGTCGAGCGGCTGCGTGTCCTGGCGGACAAGATCGCCGGGCATCTGCCGGACACGGCGCCCACTGCCGCGGCCGGCTGGAGCGAACTGCGCCGCTATGTGGTCGAACACCTGCGCTTCGGCGCTTCCGCGCCACAGCAACTGAGCGGTCGGCTCCAGACCGAACTCGCCCGCTACAGCGGCGCGCGGAAGAGCGGGCGCGGGGCCACCACCGTCTGTGCGCTCTGCTCCTCACCCTACAGCGTGAGTCAGCAGCAGGAGGCGGCGATCCTCTTTGCGCCGATGGTCTACACCAACAAGCAGCCACTCCACGGCAAGAAAGCTATCCGCCACATCTGCGCCGTCTGTGGGGCGGAGATGATGCTGCGCCAGTTGCTGATGAAGCGTGGGCGCGAGAGCGGCGGCAACTTCGAGAAGCGCAAGCTGCGCTACCTGTTCTTCTACCCGACCTACTTCTTCACGCCCGAGAGCCTGCGGATGCTACGTGCGCTCTACGATCGGCTACGGCGCGTGAGCTTTACCGCTCTGCGGGGGGTGATCCTTCCGCCAGCAAATGAACCGGAGCAGCGCCCTGACCTTACGCCCGAGCTGTTTCAACGGCTTCAGGAACTGATGCTGCACCCGAGCGAGATTGCCCGCGACGAGGACGATCGGCTCTTCCGGCTGCGCTTCCCCGCGAGTGAACCGATTACCTTCAGCTTCATCGGGTTGCCACCGGGCGAGCGCGATGCGAAAGATGCCGAGTCCTGGATCAACCCTGCGTTTCTGGCCCTGGTTTTGCCGCTGCTGCTTGACGTGAAGGTTGTGGCCAGTGAGAGCCTGTTGCCGATCATCCAGGAGGCCACGGAACTGCCGGAAACGGTGGCCTTCGACGGAGCCCACGCCTTTGTTCGGCGCCTCGTCGGCCCGGCCCGGCTAAATCTCGACCAGGTGGCGCCGGCGCTCCAGCGCCTTACCGTCAGCTATCTCATACACCTGGACGGCAACGCGAAGAGCGGCCCTGGCGGCTATGACTACCGCTGGCACGAACTCCCGGCAGTAGCGCGGAACCTGGAGACCTCGCCGCTCTACGCCTTCCACTACTTGAAGAAGGGGTTGCGCCGCGACGAGCTCGAGGCTATCCCTCCTGCTAGAGCCAGCCTCTATTGCAATCTTGTCGAGCACTACCTTGAAGATGGGAGCAAGGCAATGTCCCACGCCCGTGAACTGGTACGGCTGTACCGTCGGTTCTATCGCCACAAAGGCAAGGCCAACACGAACAGTGTGCTTCGCCCGCTCAGCGAAGCGGCAGGCGTGATCCTCGAGGCTGATCTGCGTCTGTTTGCGGACGACGAGGCGCTGGTTGAAGCCGTGGGGGGGCGACTGGAAAAGTTCATCGACAACGTCAGACGCGGCACCGCGGATGGCGCCGTGCCCGTCTGGCTCTACGAGAAGGAGCAGGTCCGCGACGAGCTTGCCGCGGCAATCGCTGCCTTTGCGCGCTACTTCGTCTTGACGATCTATGTCGGCGTATTCAAGCGCGACCGAGCGGCCCTGGCGGGAAAGCAGTTGAATCTGCTCAAGAACGCCTGCGAGTCGATCTACATGGCCGAGCAGCGCCGCGAGTGGCGCGAGCGGAATGAGCCGGTTGCCAGTGAAGACGAGGCCGGCGCTATTGATGAAGACACGACTGAATAGGGGCCACGACCCCACAAGGAGCACACCGCTATGCTGAACACGACGTTCTTCTCCGCCAGCGTACCACCCCGCCCAACCGGTCGCTACGCCCATATCATCCTGCTGCGCGAGACTGATTCCTATGCCCTGTTTCAGACCGATGGCGAGCTCAACACGGCGCGCGTCCATGCAGGGGTAGGGCAGACCGAGATGCTCACCCGCATCACCATCTTCAAGCGCAAGCAGACCACACCCGAGCGCCTGATTGGCCGCGAACTTTTGCGCCGCTATGGCTTCATCAGCGCCGAACAGGCGCCCGAGGGTAAGGAGCGCAAGAGTGATGATCGTGGCGTGTTGATCGACGGAGCGGGCCTGCCGATCTGCGACTACAATGTCGAGTTCTGCAAACAGTGCCCTGACTGCATCATGTACGGCTTTGCAATCGGCGATGCCGGCTCCGAGAAGTCGAAAGTCTACAGTGACACCGCCTATAGCCTGAGCGCTTTCGATGTCAGCCATGAGGCCTTCACCCTGAACGCGCCCTACGAAGGGGGCACGATGAGTCGAAAGGGTGAAGTGACCAGCCGGATCAACGAGCAGGATCACGTGCGCCCGCAGACCCTCTTTCCAGCGGTGATCACCGTGCGTGATCCTACCGTGTCGCTCTTCCTCTACGTGCTGAACAACGTCCTTCGGACGCGTCGCTATGGCGCCCAGACAACCCGCACCGGCACGATGACCAACCATGTGCTTGGCATCGTCCTTGCGGACGGCGAGATCTTCTCGAACCTGCATTTCACCCAGCGGATCTACGATTACCTGGCTGAGCGCAGCATGCTCGACCCCGCGCAACCGATCGCTGTCGGCCCGGCCCTCAGCGCGGCGCGTGCAGTGGCGACAGATCTCGTGAAGGAAGACCGGGTGGCTGTGAGCCAGCATCTCGCGGGAGAAGCGCTGGATAATTTTCTCGACGAGTTTAGCGGTCGTACTCGTGATGAGGCGGGGATGCGCGAACTCCTTCAGGCAGCCGCCCGCGACAGCGCAGCCTATCATAGCGCGTACATCCAGAAGAAGGGCAAGAAATAGGAGTGCGGCATGCATATCTACTCGTGCCGGCTAACCCTTCACGAGCCGCTCTTCTATGCTACCCGTGAACTGGGACGGCTCTACGAGACCGGGCGTTATCTACACAACTACGCTCTTACCTATGCCCTTGGCCTGGCTGTCTCGCCGTGGTTTCACCGTGAACAGGCGCCACACTACGCTAAGGATCTCTTGCCGCTGCGCGGGCGTATCTATGTCACTCCCGCCGCTCCAGAGCAGGCTGAGTTTCAGCTTGCGACCTTCAAATACGGCGAGGAAATCCTCCATGTCGAGATGCGGCAGGCCGAGCGCAACACACCTTCATTTGGCCGCGCCAAAGAGCTTGCCCCCGAGTCGAGCTTTCGCTGCTACGTGCTGAGCGCGGCGCCGCTCACGCTGCCGCGCTGGGTGCGTCTCGGCAAGTGGCATAGCAAGGCGCTGGTGGAGGTGACGGAGCTGGATGTCGCTGAGCGCAACGGCGACTACAGCGCCGCCTGTCCGCTTAACCCGCTCGATGTTCCGCCGGACGTGATGCGCGCCTTCGACATCATCTCGATGCCGCCGGCGAGTCTGGTCGCCAACGCCCGCTGTAGCGGGCCGCACTACGCCCTGCCGGGCGGCCAGGGTCTGCCTGTCGGTATGGCTTACACATTTCCAGCCGCAAAAAAATCAATGATAGATTGATAACTCATAGCAGGGTCTGCCTGTCGGTATGGCTTACACATTTCCAGGCTGAAGAGGTGTCGCCGTGATGTCCGACTTCCCCGACCTCTACGCGTTTGTTGTCCGGCTGCACGCTATGGGCGGCGCGCCCGCGCCGCGCGCGCAGGGGCATGGCGCCCAGGCTCTCTTCCTCGATCTGGTGCGTCAGGTGGCCCCTGATATCGCCGAGCGGCTGCACACCGATGCGCCGAGTAAGCCCTATACGGTCGCTGTGCTGCCTCAGCGCGGCCGTAGCCTGGTAGAGTTGCGCATTTCGCTGCTGCGCGCCGACCTGTTCCAGCCCTTTGTGCAGGCGATGCTGCGGCAGATGCCGGGTGAGGCTCCGCTCCGCCTTGGCGAGGCGCGTCTGCGGCTCGGCGATGTGATCGGCACACCGGCGCCGCAGGGCCACCCCTGGGCCGGCTACAGTTCATTTGCCGACCTGCGCCGCAATGCCGAGCCGGCCCACACGGTGGCCCTGGAGTTTGCCACGGCCACGGCAGTTAGCCAGGGCGCGCGTCCCGATGGCAAGCAGCGCCTCGCCTTGCTGCCCGACCCGCTGCTGATCTTTCCCAGCCTCGTAAAGCGCTGGAACGAACTGGCCCCGGCCCACCTGCGCCTTGATCCGGAGGCAGTGCGGGCCGCCGCGGCAGATACGCTGGTGACCCGCTATCGTGCCGGGTCAACCGAGATCAACCTCGGCAAGGGGCCACAGAAGGGCTTTGTCGGCACCGTCGCGTATGAACTCCCGACCGACGAGGCGCAGGCCCGGCTGCTGGCGCTGCTCGCCGATGCCGCGCTGTACCTTGGCGTCGGCATGAAAACCGCGCGCGGCATGGGGCTGTGTCGTCGCCTTCCAGCGTATGAGGTGCAGTCGTGAGCTTGCAGATCGGTCCGCCCGAATACATTCCCCTGGCCATGCTCAATGCGCTGGCCTACTGTCCGCGTCGCTTCGGCTACGAGTTCATCCAGGCGGAGATGCTGCTCAATGCGCACGTCGTTGAGGGGCAACTTCGCCATCAGGGGGTTGACCTGGGGGGAACAGCCTGGCTGGCCGAGGCCGTACAGGAGCGGCGGGTGTACGTCTGGAGCGAGCGGCTCCGGCTTGCCGGCTTCTGCGACCTGATCGAGACCCGTGGGGGCGTAAGCTACCCTGTGGAGTACAAGAAGGGGCGACCGGGGCGTTGGCTCAACGACCACGTGCAACTCTGCGCCCAGGCCATGTGCCTGGAGGAGCGCACCGGCGGGCGGATCGAGCGCGGCTTTATCTTCTCCTTTGCTGCGCGCCGGCGCGAAGAGGTGCTCTTCACGCCCGAGCTGCGCGCCGAGGTAGAGCGGCTGGTGACAGAGGCCCGGCGCCTGGTTGCCGCCGGCGAGCTACCGGCGCCAATCGACAACCCGGCCAAATGTCGCGACTGCTCGCTTGAGCCGCTCTGTCTGCCCGACGAAGTGCATCGGCTGGCCGCGGTTGCCGGGTGGGAAGGAGAGGCGGAATGATCGAAGTACTTGGCGGAGGCGTAGAGATCCACATGGCAACCCTGTATCTTACCGAGCAATACACCAATGTGCGGCTTGAGGGCGAGACCCTGCGCATCCAACCCTCGGGCGGACGCGGGGGCGACGTGGTGCGCGTACCGCTGAACAAGGTCGAGCAGGTGATGGTGCTGGGTGAGGTGACGCTGACCACCTCGGCGCTGCACGCGCTCATGGAGCGGCGCATCCCGGTACACTATCTCACCGCATGGGGCCGCTCGCGCGGTGCGCTGGTAGCCGACTGGGGCAAAAACAGCGGCGTGCGTCTGGCGCAATACGCCCTGTGCCGCGATCCCGCCCGCAGCTTCGCGGTCGCGCGCGAGTGCGTCGCCGGTAAACTGTTGAACATGCGCACCCTGCTGCTGCGGTACGCCCGGGGACGCGATGATGACACGGCGCTTCAAGAAGCGGCGCAGACGATCAGGCGGTGTCTGCGCGAGCTTGCGCGCCTGGCGTCGCCCGCCGATACGAGCGATCGCATGCACGGCCTGGGGCCGTTGCTCGGGCTGGAAGGCAGCGGCAGCGCGGCTTACTATGGAGTGCTTGGCGGACTTTTGAAAGGCGACTGGCAGTTTGTCGGACGGGTCAAGCGTCCACCGACCGACCCGGTCAACGCCGTACTCTCCTTCGGCTACACCCTGCTGACCAACCAGGTGGTATCGCTGGTCCATGCCATCGGCCTGGATCCAGGTCTTGGCGTGCTGCACCAGCCGGGCTTTGGCAAGCCGGCGCTGGCGCTGGACCTGGTCGAGATGTTCCGGCCGATCATTGTCGACTCAGTAGTCGTGACAATGATCAACACCGGCCAGCTCACGCCAGGAGATTTCGCCGAAGAGTTGGGCGCCTACCGCTTACGGGATAACGCGCGACGGAGCTTCATCGAGAAGCTCGAGGCGCGGCTGAACGAACAGGTGCAGCATCCACTCTTCGGCTATCGGGTGAGCTACCGACGCTGCATCGAATTGCAGGGGCGGCTCTTTGTCAAATGTGCACAGGGCGAGATTGCGCGCTACGTGCCATTCACTGTTCGCTGAGGAGGCGCTATGGGAACCGCGGAGACAACGACGCTCTACATCGTAGCCTACGACATCCCCGACGACCGGCGTCGGACACGGGTTCACAAAACACTCAGCGGATACGGCGCCTGGACGCAGTACTCGCTGTTTGAGTGCTGGTTAACGCGGCGGCAACTGCTGGAACTGCGGGCGAAACTTGCGCCGCATTTGCGAGCAGAGCGCGACAGCGTGCGCTTTTACCCGCTCTGCGGATCGTGTCGGGCAAACGTCCTGACGATTGGCAGTCCTCAGCCCCGCGACCCGGTAACCATGATCTTTTGAGGTAATACCGTTTCGCCTTGATGGCGCCGCACTGGTTCAGATCCCGCAGCGCTCCAGCTCCACGGCGCCACAAAGCCCCGTGTGGGGGCTGTCGGGCTGTGGAGGTGACGCTGGAGCGTGCGAGGTCGTCAATGCCAGGTGGTATAAAAAGGGCCGATAGCCGAGAATCCGGCGCTGGTGTCAGCGCAGCGATGCGCGCCTTGTGCCTGATCGTCTGACACCGAATCCGGGTGAGGTGGTGCGAATAGGACTGGCCCTGCGCCGCAGCGTGGCGCGGGCAGTGTCGCTCGTTACTGGCATGATCGAGCGGCGAAGCTCAGGGCAAGATCCCGGGAGGTGCTCGCATGCGACGATTCCCCATTCACAAGCTAGATAGCGCATGGTATACTCAGGAGCGAGCGGCCACGCACGGTGCACGTGCGGCGTCACCGACGAGGTGCTCGAATCGCAGCCCTCCAATCGCGTCCTGAAGCGGCTGCGAGCCGCGACGTTCAAAGGGCCATTGATCCGCAAGGCGGATTGAAACGCGGGGATGGGGCGGCGCCGCCGCCGGCAGCGTCAGGGTTCAAAGGGCCATTGATCCGCAAGGCGGATTGAAACAGCGGGAAGCTGGCCCGTCAGCTTCAGGCGATCCGCGTTCAAAGGGCCATTGATCCGCAAGGCGGATTGAAACCCCTCCGCCTCCTCCGCCCTCTGTGCCTCTGTGCCGTTCAAAGGGCCATTGATCCGCAAGGCGGATTGAAACCGTAGCCTAATTCTTCGAGAACGGTCAGGAGTCCGGAGTTCAAAGGGCCATTGATCCGCAAGGCGGATTGAAACGAAGAGGATCGCCTGGGCCTGATCCCCCGTGGAGATCGTTCAAAGGGCCATTGATCCGCAAGGCGGATTGAAACACGACCTCCGACGCCCTCGGCGCGCGCC
>FWPV01012218.1_pt1 | contig 13319 bp, 13 predicted proteins | sample 2228371 | NCBI WGS metagenome assembly FWPV01 (sample SAMEA103939776, study PRJEB20133) | metagenome | reverse complement strand
TATACCCTCCTGTGATAATTTTTTAATATTTTCTAATATTTTATCATAGGAGGGCATATTTGTCCGAACTTATGTCCGATCATCAGCGAAAAACCATATTGACAAATTATATTTTGATGATATAGGATATAACGGTTGAGTTTTTTATGAGAAATACTTGATTTATTAGGTAGAAAGCGAGGCAAAACATGGTCAGAGAGATGTTTATATTCAGTATGTCTTTGTCTTTTATCTTATGTGCAATAAACAGCGATGCTGATAAAGTTTCAAAGTTTCCATCAATTGAGCTATCAAATGGTCTGATCAAAATGAGTGTATATCTTCCGGATATGGAAAAAGGATATTACAGAGGCACTAGATTTGATTGGTCAGGTGTTATATCCCAAGTTGAATATGAAGGACATACATATTTCGGCGAATGGAAATCTACTCATGATCCTAACAATCACGATGATATCACAGGTCCTGTCGAGGAATTTAGGACAGGCAATTTTAATGAACCCAGTGCCTTGGGATACAAAGAGGCAAAGCCCGGAGAGCCATTCATCAAGATCGGAATAGGTCTGTTGGAAAAGATTGACGAGCCAAATTATAGATTTTGGCATCCATATAAGATAATAAAGCCCGGAAACTGGGAAATCAGGTCCGGGGATGATTGGGTTGAGTTCAAACAAGATTTTGAGGGCATAAACGGATGGAGTTATTCTTATGTAAAGAAAATAATACTTGCAAAGGACAAACCTGAATTTACCATATACCATTTGCTAAAAAACACAGGCACAAAGCCACTAGATACATCACAATATAATCATAATTTCTTTATTATAGATAATACTCCGATAGGGACTAACTACGTTTTAAGATTTCCCTTTAATGTCAAAATAATGCGTGATCTTAAAGGTTCACTTGAAGTAAACGAAAATGAGGTTTATTTCGTCAAAGATTTAGAAAATGAATCGTTATTCAGTGAATTTGAAGGTTTCAGTGATGACCCGAAAGATTACGATATAACGGTTCTTAACAAAAAAACCGGCGCAGGTGTCAGAATAAAAGGTGATACTCCTCTTGTACATCTAAACTTTTGGACGGTGAAAACAACGGTATGTCCAGAGCCATTTGTATCTGTCAATCTTTTACCAGATCAGAGTAGAGAATGGAGCATAACATATAGTTTTTTCGCCAATCCATAAAGGAGGTAAACTAAATGAGATGGTATATTTCCATTTTTACGATCATCTTTTCTTTTTTAATTTCCAGTTTAGCTATGTCAGCAGATTGGGGAATATTAATGATTGATCTTGGTAAAAAAGACGTTTCACAAGGGATCGTGGTTCTTCCTTCCGGTGGAGATGGTGTCCATGAACCCGATACTGTCGGCGGTAAAGATTGTCGGACAATTCCCAAAGTCCCACCCGGATTAAATGCAGGTAACCATATTTATTTCAACATAGATAGCACAGTTATCGCGAATAAAGAAAAAGAGGATAAACTTTGGATAGCGGTCGAATATTATGACAAACCTGATATCGGTTCTACTGGTATATTGATGGATTACGATGATAAAGGAGATGCATATCCTAACAATGCCTTTGCCTTGACACTGCCACAGGCAGGGAGATTGATCAATTTTGAAGGCACTGAAGAATGGAAAATTGCGATTATCCCTATTACACAAGCGGAATTTAAACAGCAGGGAAATGGGGCTGACTTTAGATTTCATATTGTCCCTTATATGTCAGGAAAATTTTCTCTTGATCGTGTTTGGGCAAGCAACAAAGAGTTCAAAATGGCAGATTTATTAGGAGCAAAAGCGGTATCCAGTTTTGAAAAAATCACGACCGCATGGGGAAAAGTGAAAAACAGCAGTAATTAATCAAAGAATGTAATTAGTATATGGTAGGTAATAGTTAGTTGATTTAGAAATTATCTACCACTTGTTTCTTTTGCTAACTATTATCTATCGCTTAAAGGAGATGATATGCCAAGACAATTAAGGATGGTTTGGGTTGGGAATGAGCGTCCAAAGATTAAATTGCCAGAGGGGTATTTTATCAGATCATTTTGCGAAGGTGATCAAGAAAATTATGTAAAGTTACTAAACAATAAAGAGCTTGGGTATTGGACTGTTGATAGATTGGACTCCATACTTAGCAATCCGTTATCGCCTGATGGAGTTTTTTTTGTAACTTACGGCGACGAGCTTGTCGCTACCGCATGTGCCCAAGATCGCATTGTAGATGATGGTAGACATATAGGTGAGGTTAGCTGGGTTGCAGGAGAGCTAGCACATAGCGGAAAAGGTCTCGGAATGGCTGTTTGTTCAGCTGTTATAAATTTTCTTCTTGATCGTGGTTATGATGAGATTTATCTTCTGACAGATCACTGGCGTTTACCAGCCGTTAAGACCTATCTTAAACTTGGTTTTGAACCTAGACTTGATGGTGCGGATGATAGATACCTTTGGAAGAAGATTTATGAAAAATTCGGATATACTTTTCCAAATGAGATGAAGAAGACCAAATATGTAAAAAAACCAAACGGCGAGGAAATAGCTTGGAGGACATTAAATAGAGAAAGGGTTGAAGAGCCTTGTATTCTTTCTTCTTGGTGTATGAAACGTTCATTTTTCCAATCGCTAAGCCATCGTGATAATATCTATACTGAAGATGCCCCTGATATTGTCATTGAAGCATTCATACGGGCAGGAGCCAATCTGTGTCCACAATTTATTATGCCATCTCCTGATCTGGAACACATAGCTTATGATCCTTTTTATGCGGCATCAATAGCTAAATCCCAGCCTTCTAAAAAAAATCCCTCTTCTGATCCTCCTAAACTCCCGTCAACTCCCGAAGATGTTAAGAATATCGTTGAAGCGATCCCTGATCCTGACAAATTAGAGCAAGATTATAATATTGAGGCGGTTGCTGAAAGTTATGCAAAAGGGATAATGAAACTTTGCGATATGGCAAAGCACGAGATGTTATTTATATCCTCATTTGGCATGCCTAGCTTTATGGGCGGATATGGTTGGGGATATAATAATTACCTATCAGCGTTAAAATTATATCCAAAGGTTATGGAGAAGTATTTCGCTTATGGTGGTGAAAGTGGTCGACTATATAATTTAGCGGTTGCACATGCAATAAAAAAATACAATCTTGCACCTTATGTCTATGGCGGAGATGACATTTGCTATAACGAAGGTCCTTTATGCTCAGTTGATATGCTTGATAAGCTTTATTTTCCACATCTGGCACGGGCTGTCCAACCTTTACATGATGCAGGTATAGGTATAATTTGGCATTCAGATGGCAATATCCTGCCGATAATTGATCGATTGATTAATCTAGTTGGAGTTTCAGGATTTCAGGGGTTTCAAGAAGAGACAGGATGCACACTTGAAAAAGTCGCAAAATACAGAACGCGTAATGGTGAAAAACTGATCTTATGGGGAAGTGTGTCAGTTACAACCACATTGCCATTTGGCACTGTCGATGATGTAAAAAGAGACGTTGAGAGATGTTTCAAGGTTGCTGCACCCGGCGGAGGATTTGGGCTTGCATCAACAAGTTCTATCTTGCCAGAAACGCCTCTTGAAAATATTATCGCTATGTTTGAGCATGGACAAAATTTTGGCAGGTCATTTCTTAGGCAAATTTGATCTTCTTGTATGACATTTCTCTGCAACTATAATGCACATAATTTTTTTAACAGCCTCGTTTACATCGTCATTTATGACTTTGTAATCAAACTCATCTGCCTTGTCCATTTCATGGATGGCAGAATCTAATCGTGCTTTCAGTGATGATTCACTTTCAGTTCCTCTGCCTCTAAGTTGCATTTCAAGAGCTTCTTCTGATCTTGGCAATATAAAAATAAACACAGCTTGCGGGTGTGTTCTTTTTAGCTTTAATGCCCCTTTTACATCTATTCCAATAAGTATATCAGAGTTTGGGTCTTCAAGGTCTTTTTTTAATCTTCCGTAATATTTGCCATAAACTTCTGACCACTCTATAAACTCGTCTTTTTCAATTCTACTTTTAAATTCCTCTTCACTAACGAAATGATAATCAACTCCATTTTTTTCATTATGACGAGGTTGACGAGTGGTCATAGAAACTGAATACTTTAAATCTGGATATAGGTCTAATAATGACTTTATTATTGTTGTCTTTCCGACACCTGACGGACCAGTTATGACTATTAACATTTTCAGTAACCTCTGAAAACTATTCAATATTTTGTGCTTGTTCTCTGATTTTCTCTATTTCGTATTTAATTTGAATGCAATCAGATGAGATTTGAAAATCATTAGCTTTTGCAGAAACTGTGTTGACCTCTCGGTTAACCTCTTGCAATATAAAATCTATTTGCCTGCCTACTTGATCGTTAGATGCTTGCAAAATGTTATTCAATTGTGAGATGTGGCTTCGTATTCGGACAATTTCCTCGCTTACGTCGCATTTGTCTGCCATAATTGCAATTTCCATTGCTAGTCTTGATTCGTCAATGATCACACGATCAAATAAAAGATCATTAAGCCTCTTCTGTATAAGCTTGCGATACTCTCTGATAACAGCAGGCAAGCGATTGTTAATTCTTTCTACTGTTTCTTGTATAATGCTAATACGTTCTAAAATATCTGTCATCATAGCTTGACCTTCTGTTTCTCTCATCTGAATAAGTTGGTCAAAAGCCACACAAAGCGATTGATATGTTGATAGCCAGATTTTTTCAATATCCCCTTTTGTTTCTTCGATATTTAAGACCCCCGGAAGAGATGCTAATAAGCTCAAATTTATAGGATCAACAAGTGCTAGCTCGTTGCGTAAAGATTCAAGTTGATCAAGATAGTTTTTGGCTAATTCACGATCAATGAAAACTTGTTTGTTTGATGTTATACCAGTTCTATCTAACTCTATTGATATGTTGATTTGTCCGCGTTTTATCCTACTTTTTGCATAGTTTATCACTTGATGTTCATAAGGTGACAAGATTTCAGGCAATTTTACATTTATATTAATTATTTTGCTATTAAAAGATTTAACTTCAACTGATATATGCCCAAAATCATCTATAAATTCGCTATGCCCATATCCTGTCATACTCTTTATCATAAAGTATACCCTATATTGCCCACCAAGGTTAATCATTTTTCTTTGAAACGATAATGGAAATTTTTGATTATAAATATAGCATAAAGTAACTTGCAGATCAATGATATAAACCCCACTCTTCGTGTTCGGACTATTGCATATATAAAATCAGATATGGTAGAATATATAATGTAATAAATCTATGGAAGATGATTTTCTTACCAAATTTCAAAATTGTTAACCTGATCTGAAAGGAGACATTAGGAATGAATAAAAAAATAGGAGTTGGAGTTGTTGGACCTGGTTGGTCAGGCGGCGAACATATAAAAGCATATATGAATAACCCCCATTCAGAAGTGATCGCAATTTGTGGCAGAGACGAATCTCGTATAAAGGCAAAAATGAAAGAAGTCGGCATTGAAAAGTGTGCAATATATACTGATTATGAGCAAATGCTTAAAAGAGATGATATTGATGCAATATCCATCTGCACGCCTAATGATCGCCATGTTGAAGAAGCGGTTATGGCAGCACAAGCAGGAAAGCATTTTTTGATCGAAAAGCCCATTGCCCTTAACGTGGAAGAGTTGAAAAAGCTCAGAGATGAGACAAGGAAAGCCAAAGTCAAGACCGTTGTCGGATTTGTTTTGAGATGGAATCCTTTATTTGAGACGATTAAGCCATTATTAGAGGATGACACAATAGGTAGAGTTTATTATGGTGAAGTAGACTACTATCATGGTATAGGTCCTTGGTATAAGCAGTTTGAATGGAATGTGAAGAAAAATATTGGCGGAAGTAGTTTGCTTTCAGCTGGTTGTCATGCAGTTGATGGTCTGAGATGGTTTCTAAATGACGAAGCAATTGAAGTAACAGCCTATTCAACAAGGAGCAAAAATCCAAACTTTGAAGCTTATGAATACGATCCAACAATGGTCACAATTATAAAATTCAAGAGTGGTATCATTGGCAAAGTTGCATCGTCAATTGACTGTATTACGCCTTATATTTTCAATATACATTTGATAGGAGATAAAGGAACCATCCGAAATAATCAGGTCTATGCTCCGTCCAAAATGCCCGGTCAAAAAGGATTTGCAATTATTCCAACTATATTGCCAGATAGTGGGGATGTAACACATCATCCATATCTAGGTGAGATAGACCATTTCATTGATTGCATCCTGAATGATAAAGAATCATTTGTTAATGTTGAGGATGGAGTGAAAACTCACGAGATATGTCTGGCTGCCGAGATCTCAGCAAAAGAAGGCAGAAGCGTTAAGCTTCCATTGATCTAAATTTATACTGTTGAAGCGCAAGCTTCAGCATATCACGATAATTATCGTTTACATATATGAAACTACGGACGAGAATAGTTTTAGTTTATGGGACAATTTTTCTGTTTCTGATGGGATCAGTTTTGTTAGCTGCCAGTTTCTTGATAGGCGGAAGCTTTGAAAAGGTCCATTATCAAGACGTTGACAATCTACGTAATATAATCAATAACGATTATAAACTGCTTGGCGATAGGGCGAGTTATGAAGTATCAAAAATAGTCAAGTCAAACAGTGCTGAGATCATCAATGCGATAACAACAGGCGAAAATATCCGTGATATATGGCGACAGATCAGTAGCGGAACAAATATGGACATATTAGAATTAGGAAATGCAGACGGCATAATAGTTGCCAATGCACAAGACCCAGCAAGATTTGGAATTACGGATAAAGAGGCTTTGAGAATTGCTCAGGGCAGGACAAAAGAACCATCTTTGCGTATGCGTTCTGGTAATAGACTGGCAATAGAGTATATATGTCCGATCCCAGCCAGAGGAGAATTAATTGCGTTTGTTATCGGCGGTTATTACCTTAAAGAAAACCTCAAACCAATTGGCGCAGGTGCGGACTATATATTCCTTTTGCAAGGAAATTCTATAAGTTTAATATACGGCTCTAATGTGTCAATAAATGACCTGAAAGATGAGCTTATCAAACTTGTTCAGCAAAATACAAATAAACCGGACAAATTATCAAAAACTATTCGTAAACCCTCGTCGGAAGCAAAAGTCCAGACTGGTCAAAAAAAACAGCTATCAGATGGAAAAGAGATCAAAATACCAAAACTCATCATTGGTAAAAAAGAGTATACTGCTGGTATAATACATCTATTATCAAACAGAAATGATCGACTTGGCGCTATTATTGCTGCTTTTTCCGAAGAACCATCTAATCGTATACAAATGTCCTTGATCAAGTCGCTTATTGGAGTAGCAATTACTGGAATTTTTGCTGCCTATGTGGCTGGATATTTCATCTCCAAAAGCGTAACTAAACCAATACAAGACCTAGTAGATGGCGTTGGCATTATTGCTAGCGGAAACTTGGATTATAAGATAGAGACAAACGCTCAAGGTGAAGTGAAATTTCTAGTTGATTCAATAAATGGTATGACTGTATCACTAAAAGAAAACCGCGAAAGGGCAATTTCAGCCGAACGTATCGCTGCATGGCAAGATGTGGCAAGGACGGTTGCACACGAGATAAAAAATCCTCTTTGGCCAATCCAAAGCTCTATCAGGAGTCTAAAAAAAGCCTATCAATCCGACAAGGAGAATTTTGACGAGATATTTGAAGAATGCACCGAGATAATCATAGAAGAAGTTGAAAGCCTCAGAAAAATTGTCGACGAGTTCAGTCAATTTGCACGTATGCCAAAACCAAATCTGATAGAATCTGACATTAACGAAATCATAGATAATACTTTGAAACTGTGGACAGGTTGTCCTGAAAATGTTGAAATTCAAACTAACTTGGCAGAAGTCCCAATGATACTTGGCGACAAAGAACAATTGTCAAGAGCCTTTACTAATATCATAACTAATGCTGTCCAAGCTATGCCAAATGGTGGGAAATTGACCATTTCATCATTTTCCAATAACTCGAAATCTGTATCTGTATCATTTGCGGATACGGGCGTTGGTATGACACAGGAGGTCAAAGAGAAGATATTCCAGCCATATTTCACTACAAAAGAAAGTGGAATGGGATTGGGAATGGCTATTGTCCAAAGGATAATAACAGACCATAAAGGCACTGTTGAGGTAGAAAGCGAAGTAAATGTCGGGACAAAGTTTACTATTAGCTTTCCGACAGCAACATCAGGATAAAGCTCGATGGATACTATTTTACTCGTTGATGATCAAAAAGGAATATTAAGGGCATTGTCCCTTGAATTGAAGCAAGAAGGCTATAAAGTATTAACAGCACAAAGCGGATATGAAGCTTTACAGACCATAGCAAATGACAACGTAGACTTGATTTTGCTTGATATTGCCATGCCAGAGATGGATGGGATTGAAACTCTGAGAAGAATAAAAGAGATAAGACCTAATATCCCTGTTATAATGATGTCTGCTTATGCGACTATTGAAAAAGCTGTCAATGCTACAAAGTTAGGTGCTTATGATTTTATAGAGAAAACCGATGAAGGTTTTGATCTTGAGCCAATTTTAGTTAAGATAAGAAATGGTCTGACACTTTCGAAGCTTCAATCCGAAAATATGGAGCTACGTGAAAAATTAAAAGAAAAATACAATATCATTGGCAGTAGCCTTGAAATACAGTCATTACATTCACAGATTCGAAAGGCAGGACCAAGCGATCAAAGTGTTTTAATATACGGAGAAAGTGGCACAGGAAAAGAGCTAGTCGCCCGAGCAATACATCAAAATAGCCAAAGATGGAACAAAGCCTTCATAAAGGTAAACTGCGCTGCTATACCAGAGGAATTGATAGAAAGCGAATTATTTGGACATGAAAAAGGTTCTTTTACAGGTGCAGTAAGTCAACTTATAGGTAAATTTGAGCTTGCAGATGGCGGGACTATATTCCTTGACGAAATAGGAGATATGAGTCAAAAAACACAAGCAAAAGTTTTGCATGTTTTACAGGATAAAGAGTTTCAACGAGTGGGTGGCAAGAATTTAATAAAAGTTGACGTTCGAGTAATTGCTGCTACAAATAAAAACCTTCAAGAGGAGATCAAAAAAGGCAATTTCCGTGAAGACCTATATTATCGCCTTAATGTAATACCAATATATGTTCCCCCTTTGAGACAACATTGTGAAGACATACCTGAGCTTGTCGTCCATTTCATAAATGAATTTTGCAGAGAGTCAGGCCGAAAACCAAAAAACTTTTCATCTGACGCTATGCAGGTGTTGATGAACTATCAATGGCCCGGAAATATAAGGGAATTAAAACATATTGTTGAACGTTTATTAATAATGGTTGACCAAGATGATATTATAGATTTAGATGTTAGATGGGCATTAGGCATAGATCAACCTAGAATTGAAAAGGCTAATGAAATACAAGAAGCAGGACTAAAAGACAAAATAAGTAAGTCAGAAAAAGAGATCATATTGTCAGCATTGAAAGCTAATAACTGGAACGTAAGTCTAACTGCACAACAATTGAACCTTGAACGTAGCCATCTTTATAAGAAGATGGCTAAATACGACATAAAAAGACCAAGCGACATAAAATCTAATTAACCCGAAAAGTATGTTGGTTTTTGGCATGATTTTAAGATTTTTCTTTTAAATCTGGGGGAGGAATAAATGACAAGAGAAGATATTATCGCAGTTATCTTAGGAGGAGGGCGAGGGGAGAGATTATATCCATTAACAAAAGACCGAGCTAAACCTGCGGTCCCTATCGCTGGAAAATTCAGACTAGTGGATATCCCTATTAGCAACTGTATTCATGCTGAGATCAACAGAATATTTGTCCTAACTCAATTCAACTCAACATCACTTAACAGACATATCGTCAGGACATATCATTTTGATATGTTTTCAAGCGGATATATCCAAATACTTGCTGCACAACAAACGCTTGAAAGCACTGATTGGTATCAGGGGACAGCGGATGCAGTTAGACAAAATATTCGGCGATTTCTTGATATTGGATCAAAGTATATCCTAATATTATCAGGGGACCAGCTTTATAGAATGGATTACAATAAAATGCTTCAAAAACATATTGATAGCAATGCAGAGATAACTGTTGCAGTCATCCCTGTTGATAGAGATCAGGTAAAGGAGTTTGGAATACTTAGAACAGAGAATGATGGCAGAATTGTTGAGTTTAAGGAAAAACCACAGACAGAAGAGGAAATAGCTAGTATGGAGATCAAAGACGGAACACTTGAACAATGTGGTATAAACTCAAAAGGACGCTGTCATGTTGCTTCTATGGGCATTTACATTTTCAATAGCGATATACTCAAAGATGTTATTGGTGATAAACTGGATTTTGGAAAACATATTATACCAGAAGCAATAAAAACGAGAAGGGTTTATGCCTATTATTTCGATGGCTATTGGCGCGACGTCGGAACGATAAGGTCATTTTACGAAACAAATCTTGAACTTACAAAACTCATTCCCCCATTTGATTTCTATGATGAAAAACAGTTAATATATACACGTCCAAGATTTTTGCCCGGATCAAAGATAAATAGCTGTATGGTTGAATCTTCAATATTATGTGAAGGTTCTATAATGACTGAGTGTATTATCAAAAACTCAGTGATCGGTGTTAGAAGCATTATAAATTCTGGTGCAGTTATAGAAAATTCAATTATAATGGGCGCAGACTTTTATGATAGGACTAAAGATCAATGTAGTTCTACCACACTTGTAGGAATAGGTCAGAGCAGTATAATCCGAAACGCCATTATTGACAAAAATGCTAGAATAGGATGCAACGTAAGAATAATAAACGAACAAGGCTTAACAAAATTTGACGGTGAAAATTACAGCATTCGCGATGGCATTGTGGTTGTCCATAAAAACGCTGTAATTCCCGATGACACTGTTATATAAATTGTATAGATATCAATTATTCCAACCGCCGTATTCTTTGGCAGATTCAACGAACGCGGCTATATTTTCTAGCGGCACTTCTGGTGCGAGGACATGTGTAGGACCTATGACAAATCCTCCGCCAACACCAACGGTTTCAATCCTTTCTTTGACTTCCTTTCTTACATCGTCAGGCGTGCCAAAAGGCATAGTTCGCTGAATGCTTATAGTTCCCCAAAAAGCAAGTCTATCGCCATAAAGTTTTTTCAGTTTTGCGGGGTCCATACATTCAGGTTGAACAGGGTTAAGGACGTTTAGCCCTATTTCAATCAAATTCGGTATAATCGGCTCGATATATCCGTCACTGTGATAATGTATTATGATATCTGGTTTTACATCTTTTGCAGATTTGATGACCTTCGCCAACCTTGAACCTAGCCATTTATACCAGATTTCAGGTGACATCATCAATTTATGTTCCATCCCAACATCATCGCCAAGACTGAGAATATCTGTTCCCGCTTCTGCGTATCTTTTAGCCATAAAGCAACGGATTTCAGTTATTCTGTTAAGCAGACACTCTGCCATCTCTGGGTTATCATAGAAGTCTGTCAGAAGCTCATTGAAGCCTCGTATTTGCCATGCAACTTCAAATATCGTGCACTGCATTCCCGCAAATGCTGCATATCCCGCATCGTGTATGCTTTTCACAGCATTCTCAAGATGCTCGTGACGATACGAAGCAGTGAGATCGGGCAGTGGATATTCTTGTAATTCTTTGACTGTCTTTGCGTAAGTCATCGGTGCAACAAAATGATCATAAACCGAGTTAGAGCCGACGATAAATGCGGTTCCCCACTCATTGATTGGAACGCCTTCTGGCAGGTCTCTATGATATCGTCTATGATCAATGCTATATTTACTGCCAGTAAATCCAACGCCTCGCCAATCACTGTCTACGCCGAAATATTCCCAATGACTATGCGACCCCGTTTTTTCAACAAAAAGCCTATACGCTTCACGGTTAAATCCATTGAGGTCTATTGGTACTCTGTCAGCTTGTCTCCTTGACAATACCGTCAATATACGTTCTCTAGGTGTCATATTTTTATCCTTATATTAGTTGTTATTCTTTGTTAATAAACAACTCGAAACGATCTTTTTTGGCTTTGCATATTGGACATATTTCAGGGGGACTATTTCTTGCACATAAATAACCACATACCTTGCATCGCCAGATCGGATATGTCAGACTTAACTTTCCGATATTGCTTGATTTCTCCGTTGTTTCCCTTTTTTTAATCCTTTCGGACTTTGGGGGTCTACGTTCCGGTATTGGTTCAGCAGGTTTCAGTCCTTTGGCAATATCTGATGACACATAAAGAGCACAAAAGCAGGTTTCATATTCCGTTAGATCAGCGTCTCTATAATCACAAGGACATATTATATCGAGATCATCATCCTTTTTCCCAGAGGCTAATCTGCACGGACAAGCCCAATACCCATATCTTTTTTCATTGATCAAAAGACTTTTGACAAGTTGTTTTGTAAATTCCACATCAGGGTTAAGATAATACCCATTCTGTTCTGCATCTTTTTTTAGTCTTTCATAAAGATCGTCAATTTCTTTATCCGTAATATCAATCAAACCCCAACAACCTCCTAATCTTGTTTTCCTTAAAGCCAAGCACAGATTCCGAGTTATTAATAATCAAAAGCGGGAAAGAACCACTGATATCCCATTTTTCCATTTCCTCAACAGCAGAACGTTTAGCTTGTCCTTCTAAAAGGTCAACATCAACATAATCATATTCGACGCCTAACTCATTAAGCAGGGACTTGGTTTTTCTACACCATACGCAGGTACTTAAAGCAAATAGAAAAATATCAGATACTTTTTTCCCATTTACATGTTTAACATAATTTTTATATTCCATAAAATCACCTCTTATTGAAATTTGATATAAATATAACAGATTTCTCGTAATAATAATTCCTCAATCTTCTTTCACAGCTAAGTAGACCGCGTGTTCTCTCCCCTGCTTAATTTTGTCATAATTTCCGAAAATTTCCTTAAAGTTCCTCTTTATAAATTCCCGTAGCCCTGCTATCGTAACTATGTAAAGTTTACCATTAAATTTTAAGTGTTTTTTTGCATCTGTCAATATTATGGTAAGCATTTCTTTCCCGACGTTCGCTGGTAAATTTGACGCTATTACATCAAAATTGATCTCATCGGAAATATTGCTAAAAGCATTGCTCAGAAATATTTCACAATTATTTACCCTATTACTAAAGTTTGGACAATTTCACTTTCAAAATTGAATAAAATCGTTTATCCTCTAATA
>FWPV01012217.1_pt1 | contig 13321 bp, 5 predicted proteins | sample 2228371 | NCBI WGS metagenome assembly FWPV01 (sample SAMEA103939776, study PRJEB20133) | metagenome | reverse complement strand
CAGCAATAGTTTTTATCTCACTTCACCACCGCAACCTTTGCCATAACTTTCTTATCTTTTGTTTCAAGCATTATTATATAAACTCCTGATGCTACTTTTTCTCCATTAAAATTTTTTCCATCCCAGAAAAATTCCTGACTTTCATAAGGATTTTCTGAAGTTGTCCCTTCTGGAACTTCTTCTTCTAATAAAGTTTTTACAAAATTACCACTTAATGTATAAATCTTTATTCTTATTTTTCCACTTTTTACTGCCTGAAATTTTAATTTTAATTTTTCGTCTTTGCTCAAATCAAAAAGATTTGCAAAAACTCTTATTTTATTCTGAGGCACAGGCAGTTCAACCTTTAACACAGGATATATTGCATCCTGATTTGATTTAAAGTCAACAGTTTTTATCATATAATAATAAATGTTGCCCCACTCTGTTTTATCATCTAAAAAATCAGGAGTTGCAGTTGCTGTTACAAAACCTAAGGTTTCATAATATGCTCCGCCATCTTTACTTCTTAAAACATTATAGCCAATAACTGGATAATCACCATCTATTGCCTTATCCCAGTAAAGATGGATATTTTTCTTGTTTTCTATTGTATATCTTATTAAAGGATTTTCAGGCAACTTTGCAGTAAGATACGGAGTAATTTCAACTTCATTTGATTTAGGTCCTTCACCTGCTGAGTTAATCGCAGTAATGGTGTAATAATATGTAACACCTCTCTGGACATTATAATCGGTAAATTCTTTGTACTGATTTACATTTAAATTATAAATATAAGGTTCGCCATAATTACCTGACACAGTGCTTTTATAGATGTTATAAGAATCGGCAGTTAAAGTAACCCTTTTCCAGTTTAAAGTAACCCAGTTTTCGCCTGCAAAAGCAATAAGAGCATCAGGTGGGAAAGATGTATCAAGGAGACTTATAAAATAATTTGTGGAATCTATATCTTCTTCATCATTATCGTCTATTGTTTTTATCTTATAATAATATGAATACCCTGTATTTACAAAACTATCAATATAATAATTTTCATTAATTTTTGATTTTATAAGAGTAAAATTTCCAGGAGATGTGCTTTTATAAATATTATATTGATTTATACTTTGATACGTGCCTTTTAAAACAGGGTCTTGCCATTTTAATAAAACTTTATTATGTAAATTAACAATTTCTATATTTTCAGGCGGGTATGGTTTTAAATATGGTATTCCGTTTACTTCATCTGATGCTGCACTTTCTGTTACACTAAAAGCTGTTATTTTATAAAAATACTGAGTGCCTGCTGTTACAGATGTATCAGTATAGTATGTAACCTGCGAATATGAATATGGTGTTGCATCATATACACCTGAAACTGTTGACCTGTAAATATTATACTTTGTAACATTATCATAAGGGGCGGATGCAGACCACTGCAAAAATAATTTTCCATCACCTTTTGATGATAATGTTAAGTTTCTTGGTTTATCTATAAAATTTAAGGCATATGGAATTGCAGCAACATAAGCAGTTAAAGTTGATGACCAGCCTAAATAATTTTCCGCATTAATTTTATAATAATAAACAGTATAAGTATTAAGTCCTGTATCATAATAATAGTTATCTGCTGTTTTTGTAATATCCTGATAAAAAATATCATCTGTGCTCCTGAATATATTATATCCTGAAATTTTTTCTTTTTCATCATTTTGATCCCAGAAAAGCAAGACATAGGAATTAAAAGCAGAAATAGTAAGATTTTCAGGAATAGACGGCATTGAAACAGGTGTTATATAAATTGCGTTTGTTGCAATTCCTGTTACATACTGCGAATAAGCATTTAAAGTAACTCCTGCAACTGCATAACAATAAAATGTTCCTGTATTTGCCGATGTATCTTGCCATACTATAATTCCTGATACTGTATCTGTTATTAAAACATAATAAGGATTATTAAGGTCAATTAATGACGGCGGTTCAACCCTGTAAATATTGTATATATTTATATTTTCATTTATACCATTTGCATCCCATTTTAAATTAACTTTATCAGGCTCATCCTGATAAACATTAAAATTTGAAGGTTTTGCAGGTATAACTGTTACTGTAACCGCATTTGAAAAATCACTTAACCCATAGGAATTTAAAGCACGCACATGATAATTTATTATCTCCCCGGGAGAAAAATTAATATTATCAGTATAAAAATTAAAAGATGTAATTCCAATTTCTTCATAAGTTGCCCTGTAAATAACATAGGCAGTTACATTTTCATAACTTGAATTTTTATCCCACGTAAGATTTATAGATCCCAAACCGGATGAAGTAATTGTGAGATTCAAAGGCGCAGATGGCTGACCATTTATATATAATGAAAAATATAAAGGCAAAGAAGTATTACCCTTTATATCTTCTGTCATTATCTTGTAATAATATTTATATCCTGGCGCTGGCAGTGTATTTATATAACCTGTTGATGTAGAAAAACCAGAAAAATCACTCTCATCATCATAAATTAAAGATCTGAAAATTTTAAATCCTGATACAGGATATGTCCCTTTTGTATTTTCAGATGACCACGTGATAATTACATTTGTATTTCCAGAAGTATCAATATTTACTAAATACGATAAATTTTTAGGGGGAAATGGACTCACAAAAGGCATAGCTGATTTTGTTGATGATAAAGGCGACTCCTGTGAATTAAAAATAAAGCCTAATTTATAATAATATGTAAATCCATTTATAACTTCTGTATCTATATATTCTCCTGCTGTTATTGTACTTGCAATTGATGTAAAATTGCCCTGCACATCTGTGCTGCGATATATATTAAAACTACCAGAACTTAAAAATTTATTATTCCATTTTAAAAAATTTTTTGAGTTAAAAGCTGTTATGGTCAAATTATAAGGAAAAGCAGGTTTTACAGTTGATAAAACACTGGTATTGCCTGCAGAATCTACTGTTTGAATAGCATAATAAAAAACATCATAAGTATTTATTAAACTATCAACATAACGTGTCACATTTGTGCCTGTTGAGAAGGTAACATCATAATATGTCTCGGTTAAATTTTCAAATGTTGCCCTGTAAATTATATAATGAGAAACATTTGTTGTTGATACTGCATCCTGCCATAAAATTTCAACCCCATCATCCCATCTTACAGGGGTTATAAAAGAAGGCGGTAAGATTTCAGCAAACAAAAAAACAGGCATTGAAATAATTATTATTATATGAAAAATTTTCTTTATTAAATTCATAATGCCTCCTTTTAAAAATATGCACTGAACGAGAGGGAAATTTCTATTGAACTATAAGAATACTTAGGATCTTTAATCCTGTCCACAATATTTTCATAGGTCAGTCTGAAACTTCCATTAAGATTTTCAAGGAAATTATAAGAAAACATTGTTGAAGCTGTATATCTTTCATTTGATTGTTTACTTGCGCCCGTGCCACCTTTTTCATCACCTCTTGTTATTGTAACTGATACTAAATTCTGCCACTGCAATGTTTGTTCTAACTTAAATGCTTTTCCACCAATCCATGGTAACCAGGAAGGAAAAATAAATGGGTCACCAAATTTCAATTGATAGTTAATTTGAAACGTCGGTGTAAAAACATTTTTCCATGTTAAAATTTCCTTGTTTTTGTTATTTTCATTATTATATGTAATACCAATCTGTCCTTTAAATGGGTTTTCTTTTGCATCATTATCCTTAAAATTTAAGGTTGCACTTGCATTTTGATTTGAATTTTCAGCTATTACATCTTTTTTATTTTCCGCGCTTATGGTTTTTGTATTATTATACGAATAAGTCCCCGATATTGTTTCGTTTCTTATAAATTTTTCCAGTCCGGGAATATTAACATTTAAAATCTGTATGCTGTAGGCGCTCAAAGTTATTGTATTTGTATATGTATTTAAAACTTTTGAATATGAAACCCTGTAAATACCGTATCCGAAGCCCGGCGAAAAAGCAATTCTATCAAGCAATTTTATTTCTGAAAAATTTAAGTTATGATTTAACCTGAATGAACCATTATATGATATATTTTCTAATTCTTCTATTTTTTTGGCATTAAATATATTTTCCCATGAATTAATAAACCACTTTGTTTCAAAACGTAATTTTTCATATTCTTTTGTTGAATCCGGATAATATGCATCATTATAGTTTTCAACAATATTTATACTGACATTATATGTACTGATATTTGGTAAAAGGTCAAGCAACTTTTTTAGTTCTACCTTTGTCATAAAAGAAAAATCACCTGTTGTTGACAGATTTCTCAGAGAATAATCCATCGTATAATTGGTTTGATAAGAAATCTGTGGATTAAAAATCAGGATTTCACCAAAAGATAATGACAATGCCGGTATTATACTGCGTTTTAAAAGTATATAATCACCTGTATATTTTTTATCAGGACTTATTCTATTCTGATAATAGGTATATATAGCTGGAACATTTCCCTTTATCTCATTAAGCGTGTATTGATAACCAGGCGATAAAGTTAATCTGTCAATTTTATAATTGCCTGTCCATTTATAATTCTGATCCCTGCTTAACTTCCATTGGTCATAGCAATCAGCACAATATGTAATTGGTTCAGGTTGAATGTAATTATATTTTTCATCTGTAAAAGCAACAGTGCCTTCCAGGGTATTATTTCCGAGCGGAACTTTAATGCCTGCTGGTAATTCAACTTCACCTGGAACCGTATAGCGGGCATAAGGAACGGTTCTTAATCTTTCATAATCATAATCTTTATATGTATAAACTTTTATATATCTGTTTTTACTGCTTTCTTTTGTTAAATTATTAGTAAGTGTAAGGTTGGGAATTAAACTGAATGTTGCCGAATTTGTAAAACTTTCTTTGAAAGTATCCGGTGTTAAATAATTATTTGTATATTCAGGGTCATTTCTGTATTTATCCTCAGTAAATAATTCTTCTCTTGAATATGTGTTACTTACAGGTAAAAAAGATATCTGGTTATAATTAAAATTTATGGAATTAACACGGTAATGCTGTTTTACTATAGAACTTCCTATATCAGCAATTGTCATAAAATCACTTTCTTTTTCTTCAAAAGAATGAGATAAAGTTCCAAAACCAGAATAATTAATCGTAGCATTAGTATATTTACCTGAACCTGTCTTTTCATCCGGGTCTGTTAACCTTATATTGTTTATATAAAAAATTTCATTTGCAGGCATTGAATTAGGATTGACGACACCTATTGAAATATAATTTATCTGTTTTAAATTGGGCGCACCAACTGGCAAACTTCTTTTTTTATCTGATCCGTCCAATTTTAATTCAACAGTATGCCATGAATTATCAACAGGTATTTCATCTAACTGAACATTATACTGATAATAATTATTATCATCTGAAGTTCCTGTTCCCAGGCGTATAAAAAATATTTTTCCAGGACCTGAACTACCATCTTTTTTGGAATATAGAATATCAACCCTTAATTTTCTAAATGCTGAGTAATCATATCCTATACCTCTGCTCAAATCCTTGGTTGCAAAATAAATAGGTTTACCATCTATTCTTAAATCATAATTTGATAGTTCATAATTTATTTTTAATCCTTTTTCTGATTTTTTATCTTCTTCTCTCTGATACTCAAAAAAATTGGTATTCGGAATATACGCAGAATCTGTATATTGATTTACCGTTGTCAGATTAAATTTATTTACATCCGGCGAGTCAATCCTGTTGCCCACCCTGTCATAAGAATTTGGCATTACTTTTGAAACCCATGAATTTCCTGTAATATCAATGGAAGATATTTTTACATAACCTGTAACCGGCGTTGCTGATCTGCCTCTTATAACTAATCTTAAATGTTTTATAAGTGAAAGAAAATTTTTATTAGCAGGATCAGTTGTAACATTATATCCTGCAAATTCTCCTATCTTTTTCAAATCAATTTTTAAATTTATCCATCTTCCTGTTTCTATAAGTGGTTTTCTATACTGGTAATATGCATCAAGTGTATCTAAAATTCCATTATTATTCATATCTTCGGTATCTAAAAAACCATTTCCCGATCCCCAGTATTCACTTCCAGCCCCATCTATCCCGATATCTTCACCTGATTCTAAAATACCATTTGGTCTTCCGCCAGAATTATCTTCTGTATTTAAAATACCATTTCCATTGGAATCTTCACTGATTACACCGAGGTCAACTCCAATTTCAATTGGCTGTGTTGTATAAACCCACATTTCAATATAGGAATAATTATTTAAATTTTCACCGTAAGAGGAAACTGAATATTTGTATGCATCCCATCTTGAATTTGTTAAATTATCATAATTTAACTGAAGCATAATTTTTCTATTTGATGTTCCGTATATATCAGTCCCGGAACTCGGCGCTGGGTCAACATCAGTTATATTTGATTTTATTATCTGAATTCTATCAGTTGAAATATCTGATGCCTGCGGTCTGCTTGCCGGGAACCAGTAATTTAAATCCATTGATGTACTGATAATATTATCAGCACCTTCTATATTATCTATCATTGCAACACCGTGTTCATTATTTTTGTCAAATATGTTTGGATTAAAATTACTATGTGCCATTTCAGCCTGAAATGAAAAGTCAACAGGCACAGTCGGTTCTTCAACAAGTGGTAAAGCATCTAATATTTTATTTATCTGATCTTTTTTTAAATCAAATTTGACATCGCCATCTAATATATACATACTGTATGGCGTTGAAAGACCCTGATATGTGGACCTTGCATCCGGTATGGTTTTACTGCTTGTATTTGCGCTCTTATAAAGAAAAGTAGAACCCAAAGATAAATTATCAAGTAATTTATACTCTGCCCTTGCCCCATATAGATTACTCGGGAATGCCTGAAAAAATGGAAAATATTCATAAGTAATTATAATTTCAGAATCTGGTTGAATTAAATTTTTATCAATAAAACTTATTTCTCCGGTTTCATAAATAATATAATAATCCAGATCTTTTTTTAATAATCTGCCATTTAAATATATACGTTCACTCCCATATACAACATTGGGATAATCAAGTTTATAAGATGCAACATAATATTTATATCTTAAATATATTTTATATCTTGAACTAACTGGTGGATAGGTTTTATATGCATCATCTTCTGTTCCTATTCTTGTATTGCTTGTTGCAGGGTCGCAAGGTGAATTATTTGGATACACAAAAGGATAATAACTTTTAAATTTTAGCAGACCAAAATCAGTATCTATTTCATACCATTTATCAGATTCCGGATCTGTTGGTTTTGGTATATAATATTCTTTATCCGACATATCATATATTCTTATTTCAAAATCCTTATCTAATTTCGGGTCAAAAATCTGTGTATCCCCTAAATAATAATAACCAAGAACTTTATGTGATATATCTTTAGGGTTTTGCATTGTTCCATCCTGAATGAGATGCGCATATTCAGATGTTATACCATTAGGGTCAGATATTAAATTTGCTTCATTAAAATCAAAATTACCACTTGCATCAAAACCTATTTTTCTTCCATCCATTGTTTCATAAGCAATTGTAATTATATAACTATCATATATTGGGAAATTAAATTTAATTATATTATTTTTATAATCAACTGTATAATCAAGCCCTAAATATTTAAGGTCAAATTCAAACTTACCTGTCGGATATGATTTTCTGGTATAAATGTTTGAGTCATAAGCATTTGCATTATCCACGTAAACGATAACTGAACCTGGTTTTATCTGGACATTTTCTTTTGTTATATAATAATATGTGTTTTTAATAAAATCTGTATCCATAATAAAAATACCTATTTTGCCATTTACTTCTTTTTCCCTTAAATTACCTTTAAAGGTCTGTTTTGCTGTTATACCTTTTGTCTGCGCCGCTATTGCCGAAAGAGTAAATTTATCACCAAATTTTGCTTTCGCATTAATACCAAACAATGACTGTGAATAACTCACAAATCTCGTTGCAGGTATGGAAAGTGTTATATCACCAAAATTTACTTCCTGTATGGTCTCTTCTTTATCACCCTGATATTTAATTGATATTTTTCTCTGTTCATCCTGGGTCCTGTCATCATCATGGTCAACTTCCACAGTTATTTTTTTTCCTATGTTTCCTTCCACTTTGACTTTGAGAGGCTGTTTAATATCAAATCTGGTTCTCTGCGGGGCTTTGCCTGTTTCAAATACATATTTATATGATAACTCTATTTGTTTACTTCCGGATATCTTTAAATCAGAATCAGGCGGAAGTCCGAATTGTGAAATTTCACCGGAAATAATTCCGGTTTTTTTGAGTTTCAAAATTTCTATGTTTGCTCCTGCAACTTTTCCTGCAACTCCCGTATGTCCTTCTGTGTCCACCGGAACAACTTTATAATAATAATTTTTACCTGGCTGTGGCGGTTCAACGCTGTTTATTATATTATCAAAATAAAAAACCTTTCCATCTTCGTCATAATAGGTTTTTACTGGTTTAATATTAATTGGTTTTTCAGGGAAAGAATCAGGATTTTCGCTTCTGAATATATTATAATAACCTATACCATAAGATCCTTTTATATCCGGTTCTGTCCATGCAACTTTTATGCTTTCACCTGATTTTGCATAAGCAGTAACATCAAGCGGTTCTGAGACAAGTGCAAAAGGCATTGTTTCATAGTTTTTAGAAAGTGCAGAAGTATTTCCTTTAACATCAACACTTTGCAATTTATAAAAATATTTTACTCCCTGTTCAATTTCTTTGTCCTCGTATTCAAAACCCTTTATTAACTCCTTATTTAATTTTATCCCCGCTTCTTTATCATCAATTGACCTGAAAATGTTATATCCATCAATTTCATATTCGCCTGTTGAATCAGGTTCTACCCATTTTATTAAAACCTTATCAGGATAAGGGATAACATTTATTTCATCCGGCGGCAAAAGATTTCCGGAAGGCACAGCAAATACTATATTGGATTCTCCTATTTCTTTTCCGGAATCAACGGCAGATATTTTATAAAAATATTTTATACCACTCAGCAATGGTATCATACTATTTTTTTTATTATCAATATATTCATTTATTTTTACTTCATATTTATTTATTTTTAAATCTTCTCCCTGTTCTTCTGTTCTTCGGTATATGTTATATGTTATTCCCGGCAAATTAACTGCATCCCATATCAATTTCACTTTTATTCCATTTACTTCGGCCCTTAAATTTTCAGGACCTTTAAAAACATAATTTTCAATTATTACATTTTTAGTATTTGTGGTTTTATCTGATATTTTTTCTTAGACAAATAAATATATATTAAAAATTAAAATTAAAATTTTAATAAAAAAAAATAGATGTGGCATTTAATTTTCAGATTTTCTAATTTTCTCTATATCAAGCCGTATATTTTCGGCTTTTTGATAAATCTCTTCCATAGATGAACGCAAATTTTCAATGCTCGCAGTTTCCTGCTCAATGGATGCTGATATACCTTCTATATTTGAAGCCATTTCATCAATAATGCTTTCAACATCCTTGATTATTCTGACTATGCTCTGTATTTTGTTTACTTCATCATTTGTTAAATTATAAATATTGCCTGTCACCTGCATTGTTTCTTCAATTGCATCTTTTATTTTCTGGAACGAAATTGCCGCATCATTTGCAACACTCACACTTGCATTTATTCTTTTTGCAGCACCGCTTATTTTTTCAACTGTAAAATTGGTTATTTTATTTATTTCTTTTACTTCTTCTGATATCTTTTTTGATGCACTGCCTGTAGATTCTGCAAGTTGTCTTATTTCTTCGGCAACAACTGCAAAACCCCTGCCAGCCTCCCCCGCCCTTGCCGCTTCTATGGAAGCATTTAAAGCTAATAGGTTGGTCTGTTCCGCAATTTCTTTTATCAAAGAAGCCACTTTGCTTATTTCTGTTGCTTTGGCATTCATATTACCTATTACATTATTTAAATCATTTATAACTCCGTGCATTGATTCAATCTCTTTTATCGTTGCAACAATGGATTCTTCACCTGCTTTTGCTGTTTCATTCATCTTTTGCGAATAAACAGAACCTTTATTTGTTTCTGTTCTTATCTTTTCTGTATCATTCGCCATATTGGTTGTCAGATCTTTTGTGCTTTTTATACTATCAGAATACCCTGTAATTTTTTTTGCCAGTTCCTGCGAAGCAGTTGATACAGAATCAGCAGCAAGTGAAATTTCAGAAAAAGAAGTTATAACATTTTTTAATTCATCCTTGATTACTTTAATTTTTTCTTCTGCATTTTTTTCAATTAATTTTGCTTTTTTCACTTCTGATAAAAATTCATTTAATTTTTCTTTTATATTAAAAAAATCTCCGAAATTATCAATAACAGAAGTTTCAATCTGCCAGTTTTCAATAAAGGATTTTACCGTATTTATTGCATTATAATTATAATAAAAACCCCATCCGGAAATTATCAATATAATAAAAATAACAATTATAAAAACAGTTCCGAAAGAAGCAGAAATTTGCTTTAAATTTACCTCACTTTTTTTTATCTCTGCTTTTAATAATTGAATTGAAGCATCTATTTTTTTTAAAAATTCATTATTCTTATTTATCTCTTCTGTCAAAATTTTCGTCGGAGTATTAGCAGGTTCTATTTCCTTTAAATTTTCAAAAAAAGGCATCAATAAATTTTTTATATTTTCTTTATTTATTTTATGGATGTTTTCTTTTTGTTTATTAAGTTTAACCCTTAAATATTTTATCTTTGATGGGTTATTCCACTTTAAATTCCTGATATATATAAGTTTATCATTATAGCTTTTTAAACCAGTATATATAGTAGAAAGTATAGTTATATCCGATAGATTTTTTTCAATAATTTCATTATTTCTTGCAATTTGCTTTTTTGTGTTAGAATTTATCAGAGAAGATAAAATCATAACCAGCAATAATGAACCCAAGGTGATATAAAATAAAAAATCTTTCTTTAAAATAAATTTATTTATATTCATTTTTGTTCCATATTAATAATATTTAATTCAATATTATTTACATTATCAACTTTTTTTACTATTCCTGTGTTTTTTGCAAACCAGATTATTTCATCATAATAGGGTTCTGCTTTATAATGAACTCTATAAGTATCTAATGTTCCAATGGGCAAAGATAAAGTTTCTTTTTCTTCAATTTTTGCATTAACAATTTCATCCTTTATTTTTCCTGCTTTAAACTCCATTCCTTTTTTTATCCTCGGGGGTAATAATTTAAAACCTGCTTTTGTTTTTTTCCCATAGTCCTTTGATACTGCTAATCTTATTATACCTTCTTTTTTTCCAGCATAGTAATATTCCTGTTTGGTAAAAAACGTTCCTTTGTCAATAACATTTAAAATTTTGCACTCATAATTATTTATATTTTCAACTTTTTTTAAAATTTCCCACTCTTCGGGACTTTGATTCTTTTTATTATAAATAAATTTAATTCCACTCTTTAGCGGGAAATAAACTGTACTTTTCTCACCTAAAATAATATTTATTAAAACAAATATAAAAATTACAAGTAAAATTACAGCAGCAGAAGAAATTAAAATTAAAACTAATTTTTGTTTCTTTTTCTTTTCTTCTTCCATCTTTTCAGTTTTTTCAAGTATTTTATCTATATCAACATCAACCATACAAAGAAACCTCCAGTTATATTTATTTATTTAATTTTAAAATATCTTTTACTTTTTCAAAAACTTGCCTTTCATCTATCTTTTGCATACATTCTATTGTATTAAAAGGACATATAGTTTTATCACAGGGCGCACATTTAATTAAAGGTGCAACCGTTAAATGCATTTTATTTCCCTGTGGCGACCATGATGCAGAGTTCGTAGGTCCATAAATAGTTATTGACCTTGTTGAAACTGCAACAGCAATATGGCTTGCTGCACCATCATTGGTAATTAAAAGTGTCAAATTTTTAATTAGAGCACCTAATTGTTTTAGATTCGTTTCAGGCGCTAAAAAAACTCTTGTTTTATCTTCTCTTATTCCATTTATTATTTTTTCTGCTATTTGCTTTTCACCAGGTCCCCATAAGATAATGATTTTTGAATTCTTTATCTCTTTAAGTATAATATCAGCCAATTTTGAAAATTTCTCTTCAAACCATCTTTTGGTAACCCATGAACCTGAACCACTTAATCCAATGACAACATCGCTTTCTTTTATACCTGCATCTTTAAAAAATTTTTTAATGAACTCTTTGTCGCTTTCATTTAAATAAAATTCTGTTTTATCAGAGTCAGGTTCTATACCAATTGCTCTCAAAAGGTCAAGGTGATAATTGGCATTATACTTCGGGATAATATCAGGTTTTACCCTTATATTATAAAAATATTTTCTAAAACGAAAGGTAAAACCGACTCTATATTTAGCACCTGTCAAAAAGCTTATAAGGGCAGTTCTTAAATTGCCCCATAGGTCAAAAACAATATCATATCTTTCTTTAATAAATTTCAGATAAAACCTAATATCTTCTATTATTTTGACAGAAGGCATTGACTTTTTCAACTTATTTTTTATTGCTTTTATATTTTCCGGTTCTTTTTTTAATTTGTGCCTTTTCAGTATAATAATATTGGAAATATATGGATTGCCTTCTAAAACAGGTTTGACAAACTCTTCTACAACATAATCAATCTGTGCATCGGGAAATTCTTTTCTTAAATTTCTTATAAATGGAGTTGTAAGGATTACATCTCCTATTGCTCTGGGTCTTAAAATAAGAATTTTTTTTATCTTACTTTTATTAATCTGTATGATCATTTGTTAGCAACCTTTTTGCAGCTTCGCCGGTTCCTATTAAAAACCAGAAAATCAATACAACCTGCGAAGAAAAGAAATTATATTCAAAAATACCATTAATAAAAAAAGAAATACTTATTGAAAAAACAGAAAGCAGAATATACTTTAAATAGGTTTCTTTTGCTTTTATAAAATTTTTATAAAAATAAATAAAAATAGTGATAAAAAGCCATAAAAAAGCAGAAAGTCCTGGCAAACCATCAATTACTGCAATCTGTAATATATTATTATGCAGGTGTCCCTGATTTTTTTCTTTTGCATTTTTATGAATATAACGCGGATATATTTTTTCCAGGTTGGCTGTCCCTATGCCTGTTAAAGGATAATCCTTAATTATATTAAGTCCACTTTGCCACATATAAATTCTTTCTGCACCTGAATCCCCGGAAAAAAAAGTTACAGTTCTTATTATACGCTGGACAAATGAAGTATTAAAAAATAAAATAAACAACAAAAATAAAACTGCAATACCACTTA
>FWPV01012216.1_pt1 | contig 13321 bp, 17 predicted proteins | sample 2228371 | NCBI WGS metagenome assembly FWPV01 (sample SAMEA103939776, study PRJEB20133) | metagenome | reverse complement strand
CCCCCCGTGCTCGCGGCAGTACCGGACGATGGAGCAGGCCAGTTCGCCCCTGTAGAACGCGTCCCGCCCGCCTTCTGCGATCCGCCGTAGGGCTTCGGCTAAGTCCTTCTGCACCAGGACCTCTCCCGGCCGCGGCGCCCTGCCCCTGGGGAGGTAAATCCGGGCGGTGGACGGGTAGGCCCTGAGGACCTCTTCCGCCTCCGCGATCAGCACAATATGCACCCCCGGGTCCCGCGAGCGAATCGACTGGCAGATTCGCTTCCCGCTCGTCCGCATCGAGGCGGCGTTAATGATCACCAGGTCAGGCCCAAACGTAGTCAGCCGCTTCAACGCCTCGCTGCCGTTTACCACGTTCTCCACCTGATAGCCCTTCCGCGGTCGGCTCGTTTGCCTTCGACAAGTAAAATTTTTGCTTTCATCGCGCCACCGTTTGGCTGCCCCCATGTCTTCAGCAAAACCGAAACAATTACGCTCTGGTAATTACAACGACAATGAATTGTAGTTTCGCTTACAGCCTGAAATTTGAATTTCGGATCGTGCTTACCTTAATAAATCAACTTTATCCAGGTTGGGTTATTATACCTTAAAAAACCTCGATCCTGTCAAAACCATGGCGGATAAGTTGCATCCCTTTTCGCGCCGTGTTAGAATAAACTCAGTGGCCATCAAATCATCGGTTCGTGCGCATGAATGGCCCGGATGGAGGTAGATGTATGTCGAGAATGGTGGAAGTCGTCATAGACAGCGTGCGGGTCAGCCTCACCAACCAGCAGCGCATCGTCGTCCTGCGTGAGACCGATAACGAGCGCTATTTGCCCATCTGGATCGGCCCATACGAGGCCGAGGCCATCACCATCGCCCTGCAAGAAATTGAAGTCGCCCGTCCCCAAACCCACGATCTCTTGAAAAACGTCCTCACTACCCTCAATGCCCGCCTTGTCCGCATCGAGATCGTCTCCCTCCGTGAAGACGTCTTCTACGGCAGTCTTATCGTCGAGGTCGACGGCCGTACCCTTTCCATTGACTCCCGCCCCTCCGACGCCCTTGCCCTCGCCGCCCGCGCCCGCGTCCCCATCCTCGTTTCCCGCGACGTGATGGAATCCGCCGGCGTCACCCCCGAGGAAGACCTGCAGAACCAGCGCCCCGCTCCCCTCGCTCGTCCCCCCGCCGAGCCCGAGCCGGACAGTGCTTCTGAGCGCCTGTCGGTCTTCGAAGACTTTCTCCAAAACCTCGACCTGGGCAACATCGACGATACTGCCCCCGACGAGCCCGATGAAGAAGATCCCAAGCCCAAGAAGTAGCCCAGGCGGTCCCGGCTGTCATGAGCGAAACGCCTGTTGATGAAGTAACAAACACCGCCATCCACACCCAGCCCCACAGCCGCCAGGCTGAAGAGGCCGTCCTTGGTTCCATCCTCATCGACGCCGAGGCCTACTTCACCGTCGCCCAGTTCCTCAAGCCCGACGATTTCTACATCGTCCGCAACCGCTGGATCTGGGAGGCCTTCACCCGCCTCCACGAGCGCCGCGCCCCGATCGACTACCTCACCGTCTGCGAGGAACTCGAGCAGCGCGGCCAGCTCGCCGAGGTCGGCGGCCCGGCCTACGTCATGTCCCTCATCAACCAGACCCCCTCTTCCCTCAATGCTGAGGCTTACGGGCGCCTGGTTGAAGAGAGCGCCGTCCGCCGCCGCATGCTCCAGGCTGCCAACGACCTGGCCCGCCTCGCCTACGACCAGAAACAGACCGTCGACACCATCATGGACGAGGCCGAAAAGTCCATCTTCTCCATCAGCGAGCGCCGCGTCCGGCACGACCTCCAGCCCATCCAGCAGGTACTCAGCGAAGTCTACGACCGCATCGACCAGCTTTCCCGCCGCGACGAAGAGATCTTCGGCGTCCCCACCGGCCTGGTCGACCTTGACCGCCTCCTCGGCGGCCTGCAGAAGTCCGACCTGCTCATCATCGCCGGCCGGCCAGGCATGGGCAAGACCGGCTTCATGCTCTCCGCCATGAAGAACGCCGCCCAGCGCCATAAAAAGCACATCGCCATGTTCTCCCTCGAAATGTCCAATGAGCAGCTCGTCCAGCGCCTCATCGCCCAGGAGACCGGGATCGACACTCAGCGCCTGCGCACCGGCAAGCTCACCGAAGAAGAGATCCCCCTCTTCACCCATGCCATCGAAGTCCTCGCCGATACCCACATCTACCTGGATGACACCCCCGCCATTACCCCCCTCCAACTGCGTACCAAGTGCCGCCGCCTTCACATGGAATACGAGCTCGACCTCATCCTCGTCGATTACCTTCAGCTTATGTCCGGCGACACCCGCACCGATAACCGCGTCCAGGAAGTCTCTTATATCTCTCGCAATCTGAAAGTCCTGGCGCGCGAGCTCAATGTGCCCGTCCTGGTCGGGGCGCAGCTCTCCCGCGCCGTTGAACAGCGCGCCGACAAACGCCCGGTCCTCTCGGATCTGCGCGAAAGTGGGAGCCTGGAGCAGGACGCTGACGTGGTCATGTTCATTCACCGTCCAGATGCGCTGGAGAAGGACAGTCCCAAGGCCAATATTGCCGAGATAATCGTCGGTAAACATCGCAATGGTCCCACCCACCCGGGGATCGAGCTGGTATTCCTGAACAACCTGGCGCGTTTTGAGAACGCCGCGCCGCCGCCCTCTCGTCGTTGAGGCCGGGTCTAATGCCATCCTTCACGGGCTTTCCTTCCGGCAAGGTTCACCTGACACCCATCCCAGGCCAGTTCTTCAGCGAGCTGCTGCCGCAGATCGATCACCTGGGTGAGCTCAAGGTAACCCTGTATGCTTTTTGGTTCCTGGATCGCTTAGAAGCGCCGGTGCGCTACCTGACTTACCAGGACTTTGCCGGGGATGAGCGCCTGCTGCGTGGCCTGCGGCCTGACTCCCTGGATGATTCGCTTGAGCGTGCCGTCCAGCGCGGGACGCTGCTGTTGGTTCAGCAGGCTGGGGCCGGGCCGGGGGACCGGCTGTATTTCCTCAACACGCCCCGCGGGCGGGCTGCTGTCCAGTCCATCCAGAGCGGCGAGTGGCGCCCAAACCTGGAAGACCACCCGCCTGTGTCGTTGGATGTAGAAAGGCCCAATATCTACCGGCTGTACGAGGAAAACATCGGCCCGCTCACGCCCATAGTAGCCGATATGCTGCGGGACGCCGAACAGGCTTACCCGCAGGATTGGATTGAGGAGGCCATCCGCGCCGCTGTGCAGAATAATGCCCGCAGTTGGAAGTATATAGAAGCAATCTTGCGTTCCTGGCAGGAGAGAGGACGAGATGGAACCAATCGACGAAACTCTGAAAAAGATCGCCGCCGGTATATTGAAGGCGAATACGCCGACTACATCGAACACTGAGCGTGATTCCCAGGAAGGCCCACCCCGCAGCGGCGGTCTGGGTGATCCAAACTGCCCGGTGTGCGGTGGGATCGGCTTTGTGCGCCGCGATGTTCCGGTCGGCCACCCCGAATTTGGCCGGGTCGATATCTGCCAGTGCCGCCAAAAGGAAGTGGTGCAGATGACCTACCAGCGCCTGTACCGGCTGAGCAACCTGGATGCTTTCCGCGCCATGACTTTTGAAACCTTCGACACGGGCGGCCTGGTTGGCATGGGCGAGGAGCAGATCCGTTCGCTAAACGCCGCCCATAAAGCCGCCCAATACTTTGCCCAGCACCTGGATGGCTGGCTGCTGTTACTGGGCAGTTATGGGGTTGGGAAGACCCACCTGGCTGCCGCGATTGCTAACTTTGCGGTGAGCCTGGGCGTGCCTACCCTTTTCTTGACCGTCCCTGATCTGTTAGATTGGCTGCGCTATGCCTACGGGGGAGATGAAACCGACTTCGAGACCCGCTTTGAGGAAATCCGCCGCATCAACCTGCTGGTTCTGGATGACCTGGGCACTCAGAACGCCACTCCCTGGGCCGAAGAAAAGCTCTACCAGGTCTTTAACTACCGCTATGTCAATCGCCTGCCAACCGTGATCACTACCAACCAGGCCCTGGACGAGATCGAGGGACGCATCCAATCCCGGCTGCGCGACCCGGAGTTGGTGCGGGTCATCCGCATTGAAGCGCCTGACCACCGCAATCCGGCCGGAAATTCAACCGTTCGCCCGCTTTCCACGCTCGAGTATCACCGCGACCAGACATTTGGCAGTTTCAACCTGCGCGAGCTTGAAAAGCTGCCGGCCGACGAGCAAAAGAGCCTGGAAAAGGCCTTCCGCGCCGCCCAGGCTTTTGCAGAAGACCCGAACGGCTGGATCGTCTTTACCGGCACATACGGTTGCGGCAAGACCCACCTGGCTGCCGCTATCGCCAACTACCGGGCCGGGATCGCGCGCGAACCCGTCTTTGTGGTCGTGCCGGATCTGCTGGATCACCTGCGCTCTACATTTGCTCCAAACAGCAACGTGACCTATGACGAGCTTTTTGAAGAGGTTCGCTCCGCGCCTATGTTAATCCTGGATGACCTGGGCACCCAGAATGCGACTTCCTGGGCGCGCGAGAAACTGTACCAGATCCTCAATCACCGCTATGTATCTAACGCGCCGACCGTCATTACGACCGCAAATTCGATCGATGAGGTCGACCCGCGCATCCGCAGCCGGATGCTGGATACCCGGCGCTGCGCGATCTATGCCATCACGGCGCCATCTTTCCGCGGATTGGTCGGCCCGGGCGATAAACCGCGCCGTTCCCGGCTGGGAAAGACTTGACGGATCTCGGATCTGTGCGTACAATGCAATAAATCTATAACGTTACCAGGTACCTTACCCCCGGATGGGAAGGTATAAAGGCGAAACCGGTGCGAGTCCGGTGCTGTCGCGCAACTGTGATTGAAAGCAGGCTGGCTGTCTTTCATAAGTCAGGTCGACCGCCTGGGAACGAAAGTTCTCCACGGCCTCGCGGAAAGGAGGTGGGAATCCGGTAAACCAACCCGGTGCATTTTCTCAATCCCTGGCCTTGCTACAGGGATTTTTTATTCTGGTCAAAGGTTTATTTTGTCCAAAAAACCCGCATAACTTATCTGGAGTTTAATCACCAATGAAGCGTTCTACACTTTTGTTCGTGATTCTGGTTTTTTCAATGCTGCTTTCCGCCTGTGCTTCGCAGGCCGCGCCTGCAGAGACAAATTCCCCTGAGCCGATCGTGAGCGTTGATGCCACCGGCGCGGAAATCCGCCTGGCTGCGCCGGCCCAGAAGATCATCTCGCTGGCCCCCTCAAACACTGAAATCCTGTTCGCTGTCGGGGCCGGGCAGCAGGTCATCGCCCGCGAAGATTTCTCCAATTTCCCGCCGGAAGCGGCCGCGCTGCCCAGCGTGGGTGGTAATATGGGCCAGTTGAACATGGAGGAAATTGTCCGTCTGCAGCCGGACTTGATCCTCGCCTCGCCCCTGACCGCGCCAGAAGTCATCCAGTCGCTCAAGGAAATTACCCCGGCGGTGTATGTGCTCCCGAACCCGACCAACCTGGACGAACTGTATGCCAACCTGGTGACGGTTGGGACTCTCACCGGGCGTTCTGCTGAGGCCAATCAACTGGTTGAGAGTCTGTCTGGGCGGGCGAAAGCCGTCCTGGATAAGGTGGCCAGTGTAACTGAGAGGCCAAAGGTATTCTACGAGCTGGATTCGACCGACCCGGCCAAGCCCTGGACGGCCGGCCCCGGCACATTTGTCGACATGCTGATCAGCCAGGCGGGCGGGCAGAACATCGGCGCCAGCTTGAGCGGAGAATGGGTCCAGATCAGCCAGGAAGAGCTGATTGTTCAAGATCCAGACGTTATCCTACTGGGCGATGCGGCCTATGGGGTAACTCCTGAGCAGGTAGCTGCGCGCCCCGGCTGGGGAGAGCTTGCGGCGGTGAAGGGAAACCGGGTGGTCGCCTTCAATGATGACCTGGCCAGCCGGCCGGGACCGCGGCTGATCGATGGCCTGGAAGCGATGGCCAAAATTTTCCACCCAGACCTGTTCAAGTAAGACTGCTTTTTGCAAATGCACCGTTTTGCTGCCCACCCCTACGGACTAAGCCTGGTGCTGCTGGCGCTGGCGCTCCTGACCAGTGTAGCGGTGGGCAGCGTTTTCATTCCCCCGGCTGCCCTGCTGGAGTTGTTCCGGTCGCGCCTGTTGGGCTTTGAGCTTCCGGCGGCGCTCCAGCCGTTCGCAACTATTCTATTTACCCTGCGCCTGCCCCGCACCGCCCTGGTCGCCATCACCGGGGCGGCGCTGGCCGGCAGCGGGGCAGCCTACCAGGGCCTTTTCCGCAACCCGCTGGCTGATCCATACCTGATCGGGATTGCTTCAGGGGCCGGGCTGGGAGCGATCGTTGCCATGACGATCCGCTGGCCGGGCACCGTCCTGGGGCTGACCGCTGTGCCCCTGGCCGCATTTGCCGGCGCGCTGTTGACCGTCCTGGTTGTATACCAGATGGCGCGGGTTGGCCGCTCGCTGCCGATTACCAATCTCATCCTGGCCGGGGTGGCGATCAGCTCATTTGCTACCGCGCTGACCTCATTTCTGATGATCAACAGCACCGGCGAGCTGCGCCGCGCGCTGGTCTGGCTGCTGGGTGGCGCCAGCATGAGCGGCTGGAAGCCGGTCCTGGCCGAGCTGCCTTATGTTGCCCTGGGGTTGGGCGGGCTGCTGGGACTGGGCCACGCGTTGAATGTGATGCAGGTTGGCGAGGAACAGGCTCAGCAGCTGGGACTGCGCGTCGAGCGAGTCCGCCTGCTGATCGTTTTAGCAGCCTCTCTCGCCACAGCCGCAGCGGTCTCATTTGCCGGGGTTATTGGATTTGTCGGCCTGGTGGTGCCGCATGTCATCCGCCTGGTGTGGGGCCCGGATTACCGGCGGCTTGTTCCGTTGTCCATCCTGGGTGGGGCAACGCTCCTGCTGGTCTCTGACGTGCTTGCGCGGGTCGTCATGGCCCCGCAGGAAATCCCGGTTGGAATTATCACCGCTCTGGGCGGGGCGCCTTTCTTTCTGTGGGTGCTGCGCCGGGCGCGGAATCAGAACTTATGGTGAGAGACATGATGATAGAAGTCCAGGCTCTGCGCGTTGCTTATGGGAACCGGTTGGTGCTTAAGGACCTGTCTTTCCGGTCACCGGCCGGGTCGATCCTGGGTGTCATTGGCCCGAATGGGGCTGGGAAGACCACCCTGATCCGCGCGCTTAGCGGCGTGATCCCGCTTGCCGGTGGCTCTGTGAGGGTAAATGGCGCGGATTTGAGCCGCCTCAGCCCAAACGAGCGCGCCCGGCGGATCGCTGTCGTTCCCCAGGCGCGCCAGCTTCCCCCGGCCTTCACCGGTGAGGAACTGGTCATGCTAGGCCGAACTCCGCACCTCAACTGGTTCGGGCACATCACCCGCCGCGATGAGGAGCGAGTTCACCTGGCCCTCGAACGCGCGCGGGCTGTCGACCTGGCGGAGCGCCGGGTTGGAGAATTATCTGGCGGCGAGCAGCAGCGCTTGCTGCTGGCGCGCGCCCTGGCTCAGGAAGCCCCCATCCTGCTCCTGGATGAGCCGACCACCCACCTGGATCTCCAGTACCAGGTGGGTCTGCTGGACCAGGTTGTTAGCCTGGCCCGCCAGGATGGGCTGACGGTGGTGGTGGCGCTGCATGACCTTAACCTCGTCTCTCGCTATGCCGACCGGGTGGCCCTGCTGGTTGGCGGCGAATTGTGGGCGCTGGGCGAACCGGAGGACGTGCTCCGGCCTGATCTGCTGGCACAGGTGTATCAGATCCCCCTTCAGGTCCTCAAGGCTGCTCCTTCGGGACGACCGGTGATCCTGCCTGCGATGTTATAATAGCCGGGATGCGCTTTAATCTCTATGCGACTTTTCGGCTGATTGCCGGTCAGAAAACGTTCACCCTTGACCTGCCCGCCGGGACCACTGTTCGCCAGGCTGTGGGAGCGCTGGTCGAACACTGCCCGGTTCTGCGGCCGCACTGGCTGGATGACGTGGGTGAAATACATGCCCATGTCCATATTTTTGTCAATGGACAGGATATTAACACCCTTGACCAGGGCGAGGATTTGACGCTTCAGCCCGATGACGTGCTGGATTTCTTTCCCCCGGTCGCCGGAGGATAGGCGTCGAAACCGGTTACCCGCTTTCGGCCACCCTCGTCATGACTTCGAACTTGGGCGGCTTCTCCAGGTGTTTCTTCACCGCGCACAACTCGGCCGAGCGAACCAGAGAATCATAATACTTCTGCGGGAAAGAGGCTGGAACCTGGATTTCCAGGTCGATTTTTTCAACCATCCCGCTCAGCGGGTTGTTGTGAACGCGCTGGACGATGCGGATGCCTTCCGTGGGCAGGCCGCGCTGCTTGCAAAACCCCAAGACATAGATGCCGGCGCAGGTGCCGATCGATGCCAGGAAGACTGCGAAGGGAGTGGGGGCCGATCCCTGCCCGCCGCCCATCGGGGGCTGGTCAGTTTTGACGGTGTAAGGGCCAAAATGGGCGTCTACGCGCGCGCCGCCGGGAAAATCTATGATCATTTCCATGATTATCTTTGCTCCAATTTGTGCTTATTTTCACTCACTTTGATGCGGCCCGGCGCAGGAGGTTACATCATGGTTAAAGATCCAGCCCTGCTGGGTGCCCTTCAAGGCGCGTTTGGGGTGAGAAAATCGGCCAGCAGAGCGAAGACATCGTTCAGCGCTTCGCGGCGCAGGGTATATCCCCGTTCGTGTTCCGGGTGGAGGGTAATTTCTACCAGGCCGGCCAGGCGCAGCGCATTCAGGTGGTGGATCACAGTTGGCGGGCGCAGGCGCAGGCGCCGGGAAAGCTCGCTGGGGGTCAGGCGATCTTCAGCCAGGTAGCGCAAGATGCGCAGGCGAGTTGGGTCGGCGATTGCCTTCAATGAATCGACCAGATCGATTGGGAGAGATTCGCCTGGAATGAGATCCTGTGTCTCAGGGCGGCTCCCAAACAAGACCAGCAGCCCATTGTTTTCCAGTTGGGTAAAAAAAACCAGCGGGCTGGCCCAATAAGAGGGCACCAGGGTCACCTGGCTGGCAGTTTCGACTTGCTCGAAATGCACGCCATTGGAGAGAGTTTCAAGCAGGCGGGGGATGTCTCTTTCCTTGGCAAAAAGGCTGCGGGCCTTTTGCAGCGCCTCATCGAATGCGCAGTTCTTCTTCGGCAAAAAAAACCTGGTAGTAGGTTTCCAGCGCCTGGATGAGCTGTTCACCGGTTTGGGTTAAATCAATCCAGGCCGCACACAAATTGTTCAATGTGTTTGGCCTTGGAAAGATTCCCCTTCGGTGAAGAGCGGCTCGGAGTACCTCTTGCTCGGCCGAAGACCAGGTTTGGCGCAGGGTGATCTCCTGTAGCGTGTCGATGACTTCGATAGGAGTGTCAGCAGTGATCAGCAGTGATGGTAAGCGCTCGGCAGCGGTTAACTGCGCCAGGGCATGAAGGGCGCCGGCAGCGGTCTTGGCTTCGGCCGGCAGGAGGTACAACCAGCTCAGGGGCACTGGCAGGAAGGACTGCACCTTTTCGAGGAAATCTCGCTGTGAAGCTGGCAGCCGCGATCTTACACCTGCCGCCCAGGATGCTCGCACTCCAAATACGTCGGGGCGGTGCAAGACATACAGACTGGCAAACATGTCATATGCAGTGCCCTTGTCCCAGTGTAGTGCAGGCATGGACGGTCTCATTGGGGAGATGTTAGATTATTATCTAACTATCTTGATCATATCCGAACTCGCAAATATTGTCAAGAGATTCGTTGGGTACCATGATGATCGTCGGTCCTTTTAGGATGTTTGCCACTACAAAAGGTATATTGCTTTCATTAACATTGGTTCAATGTTCAACCAGGACTACGCCCGGTATCCCATATTTTCGGACCTGGATAGCAGTCAGATCAGCCAGTTACTACCTTACATGGTAGAATGCCAGTTCGTCAGGGACTCGGTTATCTTCGAGCAGGGAGCCGCTGCCGAATATCTTTACATCCTTCTGGCGGGTGAGGTTGTCGTCAGTTACAAGCCTTATGATGGTCCCCCTCTCGTTGTGGCGCATATCGAACCTGGCGGGGTGTTTGGATGGTCAACTGCTTTAGGTCGTGAGGTGTACACTTCAGGCGCGATTGCTGTCGAAGATTGTCTTGCTTACCGGATCAGGGGAGATAATTTATCGGCTTTTTGCAGAAAGTATCCTGATACGGGCCGCATCTTGCTGGAACATCTTGCCAGCAGTATTGCCGAGCGGCTGAGAAGTACGCATACTCAGATCCTGGGGATTTTAAGCCGGTGTCGGGAAGCCGAGAGGAGAACTGAACAGAATGAGTGATTTAAACCTGGATTTTTCACAAGAGGAAAGAGTTCGAGCCTTGATCGATACGCTGGATGCTTATATCAGCCACTATCATGGCGGCTCAGTCGAACTGGTCAGTTTTGATGGCAAGCGCCTGGTGGTTCGCCTGGGTGGCGCCTGTGAGAACTGTCCGCTTTCAATGACCACTTTGAACGGTTGGGTGGCCGGCACTGTGCGCCAGTTTTTCCCTGAGATCGAGAAAATTGAGCTGGCCGAGCCAATCGACCAGGCTTGACAACTGGCGATATCCTCCTGATATGCGCTGGATCTATTTATCTCCCCACTTCGACGATGTGGTGCTTTCCTGTGGCGGGTTGGTGTGGGAACAGGTGCGAGCCGGGCAGCAGGTGGAGATTTGGACCATAGCCGCTGGAACCCCTCCGGATAACCAGCCGCTTTCTGAGTTCGCCCTGCAGCTTCACGAACGGTGGAAAACCGGCCTGGAGGCTGTCGCTGTCCGGCGTGGCGAGGATGAAGCGGCCGGGCAAAGACTGGGGGCCGGGCTGCGTTATTGGAATCTGCCTGATTGTATTTACCGCCGGCTGCCGGATGGTTCCTGGCTGGTAAATGGTGAGGATGATCTCTGGCAGGCGCTTCACCCGCAGGAGGAACCGGTGGTGAATCGGTTGTGCGCCTGGCTGGCGGAGGAACTGCGCCGCGATGACGCAGTGGTCTGCCCGTTGACGTTGGGAAACCATGTTGATCATAACCTGGTCAGAGCCGCGGCAGAGCGGCTGGACCGCGCGCTGTGGTACTACGCGGATTATCCCTATGTGGTGAAATCGCAGACCATTGAAGATGGGAAGCTCGGCCAGGATTGGCAGACCGTTTGCCAGGGCGTGTCGCGCGAAGGCCTGGCTGCCTGGCAGGAAGCGGTGGCCTGCCATGCCTCTCAGATCAGCACTTTTTGGGGCGGGTTAGATGAGATGAGAGCTGCCCTTGAGGCCTACTGGTCTTCCGGCGGTGGAACCTGCCTGTGGAAGCCGCCGGGCTGAGCGCGCGCACGTAAAATAAAACCAAAAATCCATTTAAAATATACCTCTTTGATTATTCTATGCTATACTGGTTGTATGCAGAAAGATCGTTCTTTCTGGCCAGAATGGTCTCGTTTTTTGCAACAATCCGGTCTGACAGAATTGGTCGCGGCGCTGCTTGATGCAGCCGGTCCTTTAAGTTTTTTGGTGGCTCAGGCGGTGTATGTGGCGCGCCCGTTTTTAGGATGGGTTTCTGCAGACCGCCTGCAAGCATTTACAAATTTGTTCGAAGACCAGGAAGAAAGCCGGTCTTTTGTAGCCTTCATACGAGAGGAGTCATCCGGTTGAACTGGCTTGGACCTTTTTTCGAACCGATTGCAGGCGCCATCCTTGTCCTTCTGGCAGCTGGACTGATGTTCGGGTTCTCGTTGCGGCGCCGGGCGGTACAACGCGGCAGGCCTCGGCATGTTTTGCGCTCGCTTCTTCCCTTGCAGCGTCTCCGCCGGGCAATTGGCCTGGCGGTAGAAGATGGGCAGCCAGGGCAGGTAGAGGATCGCTCGGCCTTGATTGGATTAAGCACGCTGGAGCGAATTGGCATTCTCAGCTCGGTCAGCGACCGGCCGCCGCAGGCGACCAGTGGAGACGGCACCCTGGCCATTCTCAGCCAGGATACGGTCAGGGCGGCTTATCGCATTTCAAATATCCCCGAGCAATATGATCCCAGCCAGGCCCGCCTGGCCGGCCCAACCTCCTTCTCTTATATCGCCGGTACGCTCCCGGTGGTTCATGACGAGCGTGTCTCTACGCACATTTTAGCGGGCAATTTTGGACCGGAGGTGGGCTTGCTGACCGATGCCGTGGAGCGAGAAGATCATTTTGTCCTGGCGGCCAGTGACTCGTTTGCCGCCCAGGCGGTTATCTATGCGACTGCCACCGAAGCGTTGATTGGCGAAGAGTTGTTCGCCATCCCGGCCTATCTGCAGGCCGGTTCCATGCACCAGGCCGGCCTGCGCACGCAGGACGTGCTGCGCTGGCTGGTGATTGGTGCATTACTCATTGGCGCATTTATTTCCCTGTTTCTAAATCTATGAGAGCACCAGTCGCTGCCGCGCTTGCAATTGCTTTTGGGCTGATCGTCCTGTTAGGGTATTTTATTCCTCCTGGCCAGGCGGCTTTCTTTGCAGTGGTTGAAATCCGCTCCTTGATCGTTGGCGGGGCGGTCACCCTGGCCGGTTTTGCCACGCTGGTGGCCATCTTGAGCCTGGTTGGCTCGCACTGGCAGAAACTGCGCGCGCCGAAAAACCCCGACAGGTACAGCTTTTTCCTTTTGGCGGGGTTTTTCTTGGCGTTCGGGTATGGGGTATATGTCTATGTTTTTGACCCGGGCGCGATGATCGATTTCCAGCGGTTAGCCAATGCAGTGCTGGTGCCCGTTGAGGCCAGCCTGATGGCTGTCCTGGCGGTTGTTCTCACGTTGGCGAGTTTTCGTCTTTTCCAGCGCCGACGAGGGATCTTGTCCGTGGTATTTCTGGCGAGTGGGCTGGTTTTCCTCTTGTTCAACAGCGGCCTGCTGCACGGGCTGCTTGATTTCCCCGAGTGGCTGCTTGAAGTGATCCACTTACTTCCGGTAGCGGGTGGGCGGGGGATTCTATTGGGAATTGCGTTGGGCAGTATTTTGGTCGGCCTGCGCATCTTATTTGGCGCTGAGCGCCCTTATAGTGGATAAACCTATGGCGAATGTGCGTTGTCCCATGTGCAGCAAGGTCAATGACGAATACGTCGAAGTGTGCGCCTTCTGTGGCGCGCGCCTGAAACCACTTAGGCCTTCCTCGTCCTCTCAGCCTGAGGGGGACTCTCTCGGTGCTCCGGAAGAGGATGAGCCAGAATGGCTGCGCGAGCTTCGCTCTGATGACCAGCAGGAGGCCGGTGATGTCACTCAGGATACAGGCGCGGGTCTGGAAGGATCCGAGGTTCCTGACTGGCTGAGCCGCA
>FWPV01012211.1_pt1 | contig 13326 bp, 13 predicted proteins | sample 2228371 | NCBI WGS metagenome assembly FWPV01 (sample SAMEA103939776, study PRJEB20133) | metagenome | reverse complement strand
AATTACCTTTGGGGAAATAATATTAATTTTTGACACAAAAGGAAGATAACTATTCTTATCAACCAAAAAAGGATTTATTGCAACTTCAACTGATTTTATTAAGATTACAGATTTTTTTAAGTCTCCTATTTTTATATTGGAAAAGGTAATCTTTCTCCATGATTTTTTTGATATTGATTTAATTTGCACTTTGGTGCCTAAAATATCGTTTGCATTATTTTGCAGGTAATTCTTTGTTTTAATCATGAATTTTTTTGAGTTTCGACTTATATTTCTGGCTATTATAAAGAAAATAAAAAGGCTTGCCAGCGTAACCAATACAATAAAAATGAATACTTTTGAATTGAGAATCTTTCTTTTAACACCAGAAGACATACTGAAAGCGGATGGAATTTTCAATATTTTTGAAGGACTCCAAAACTAATAAAATTATCATCAAAGATATTTTCTAAGCCAAGTAAGAAAAATTTATTTTTATCAAGGCTATATCCATATCTTAAATTTATGCAAACTTTATTAGGGTTGATAATGTCTCCCATAAAAATTACATTGCCATTAAGTTTATTAAACCCAGCTCCTAATTTACCTTTTTTAAAGCCGAATCTTAGCCATATATTCTTATGACTAAGAACTCCTAATTGTAGGTTTGTTTTTGAAGCTTCGCCTACATCATCAAATCCAATAAGATAAAATATCTTTTTTTCTGGGGGATATAATTTCAAATCAATATCAGCTTGATATTCACTTGGTTTTGGTAAGTATCGTATTTCAAATGAGGGTTCAACTTCTAATTCGTTTATAGTTTTTACTGCTTTATTTATTGCAGAAACAGTTAATTTTGAATTTTCAGTTACCTCTTTGCTGTTTTTTATAATTTCTTTTATGTCATTTTGAATTTGTTCATCGATTATAAACTTATTTATTTCGTTAGTAATGTTATTTAATCTCTCACTTGCTTGCTTGATATTGTAGATTGCTTCTTTTATTTCATTTCGTAGGTTTTTATCGCCAACAACCTCGTTAATAGAGTTAATTGTAAGGTCTAATTTTTTTGAAACTATTGAAATATTCTCCGTAATTTGCTTTGCTTTTTCTATTACAGTTTCTATATCTTCTTTCTTGGTTAAAACGATTTCTTTCAAAGTTTTTGTAAATTCATATATTTCTTTAGTTGCTTTAGTAATGTTATTAGAGGAGTCAATGATGTTCTTTTGCAAGTTTCCTTCAGTTATAGTTGCCCTTAAAGTTTTTAAAATTATACTAACCTCTTCCAGCGAGTCTTTTGCATTTGAAGCCAAGTCTTCCAAAGAGATTGGTGAAACACTTTTATCAATGTGGTCATTTTCTTTTATCCAGTTTCCTGGTGTTATTTTTTCTGGAGGTGTGATAGTTAAGTTTTTTTGTCCAATTATTCCTTCAAAGCCTATAGAGAAAATTGAACCCTTAGGAATGCGGTATTTTTTTTCTACATATACTAAAACGATTGCATTTCCGCTCTCATCAAGAGTAACATCTTGCACTTTACCTATTTTAACTCCAGATAATGTTACAGAAGAACCGGGAGTCATGCCCCCAATGTCATTAAATTTAACTGTGAAGGTGTAACCCTTTTCTTTAAAAACAGGGATTTCTTTTAGAAAAAGTAAAACATATATGATGCCTACCAGCGCTATTATAGTAACTATTCCAACCTTAAAACTTGATAATTTAGACATCTTTTGCCCTCCATTCACGGTTAAAAAATCTTTTTATAATAGGATTCTCGCTATTAATGAAATCGTCTAAAGTCCCAATTTTAATGACTTTTCCTTTATCCAGCATAACTACTTTATCTGAAATTTTAAAAATAGTATCTAAATTATGAGTTACTACTACTGAGCTTACTCCAAATTTTTCCCTGTTATTTAATATAAGTTCATCTATTACATTACTTAATGGTGGGTCAAGACCGGTAGTTGGTTCATCGTAAAGCATTATTTGAGGATTTAATGCTAATGCTCTTGCTATTCCAACTCGTCTTTGCATTCCTCCACTTAATTGGGAGGGCATTTTATATTCAATGTTTTCTAAACCAACATTATGTAATTTCTCCTTAACTATCTTCATTATTTCAGTTTTTTTTAATTTAGTGTGTTTAAGAAGAGGGAATGCAACATTTTCCCACACAGGTAAAGAGTCAAATAAGGCAACATTTTGAAACACCATACCCATTTTTTTTCTTACTTCATTCATTTTATTTTCTGACAGATTATTTATCAAAATTTCATTAATATATATTTTCCCTCCATTAATTTCATGAAACCTCATAATGCTTCTTAAGGTTGTGGTTTTACCACATCCACTTTCTCCAACAAGAGAAACAATTTCGCCTTCTTCAACAGAGAAAGATACATTCTTTATGATTGGAGTTGAATTTATTGTTATTGACAAATTGTCAATTATGATTACTTTTTTAGGCATTTGTGATCTTATAAATCATTTAAATAAGATTAATGACATTATGTAATCGAGGAAGAAAACCAATACAATAGAAACCACTACTGAACTTGTAGTTGCCTTTCCAACTCCTGCTGCTCCTCCTTCTGTTCTGAAACCTTCTGCACAACCAACGAGGCATATAGTAGTTGCAAATACTACTGATTTTATCAGAGCACAGAGGATGTCATATTGCGAAACTATTGTTGTAATAGTAGAAAGGTAAACAGAGAGAGGATTATGAGAAATTTGAAAAAAAACAATATAACCACATATAACTGCGCTTATTCCAGAGATTGTCATTATTATAGGAACCATTATTATAAGGGAGAGAAGGCGTGGGACCACAAGGTATTCAATGGGATTAGTTGCTAATGCTCTTAATGCATCTAATTGTTCAGTTATTTTCATTGAGCCTATTTCTGAAGCAAAAGCGGAACCAACTTTTCCAGCCATTACTATTGCGGTTAAAACGGGGGCAAGCTCTCTTGCCATAAGAAATGCTACTCCTGCACCGACAAATTGTGTCGCTCCATAAATGATAGCTTGCTTTGTCGCTTGTAATGAAATCATCATACCTGCAAAAATTGAAACAGCCATCACAATTGGCAAAGAGTCCACTCCCATCGTTGACATAAATTCTATTGTTCTTTTTATATCTATTGACCCTTTAATGAAAAAATACAAAGAATTTACAAAAAGTATTCCAATTGTTCCAGCATACTCAATATAAGAAATTAATTTGCCAAGTATATTTTTCATTGTAAGTCGTTTAAATGTCTACAAGGATTTTTGCAAACCACTTTTTGTCCATTTGAACAATACTAAATTGGTGGTAAGTTATTGCTTTTATTTCTCTTCCAGAGAATTTGTTTATTTTCTCTATTTTTTGTCCCCATGCATAAGCTTCTAAAAAGTTTTCTTGTATTAAGTTTACTTCAAATTCAGAGAAAAATATCTTTTTACTTTCGAAAGTAAATAATAGCTCTTTCAGCCACTTGATTAGAAGCATTTCAATGTTCTCTGCTGATATTTTGATTTTTATTAAATCCTCCTTTTTAATTTCCGTCTCATTGAAAATGTAGTTAAATAAAGCTTTTGCTGATAGATTAAATAGTTCTACAATATTTTCTGCTTCCACAGAAATAAGCAAGTCTGCTTTATGATCAAGGTATTCAAATTTACCCACCTTTTTATAATACAATGTATTTTTATTATTTGCAATTAAATGCTAACTCATTTAATTGTAGGTTTTTTTCTTCTATTTTTCCTTCAAATAAATAAAATATTAGTATGTTAATTAGTAGAGAATTTAAATTTGATGCAGCACATAATCTCATAGGTTATAAAGGGAAATGTGAGACTTTGCATGGGCATACATGGAAAATTAGAGTTACTATTTCTGGTGAGGTTAATAAGGATAGTGGGATGGCTTTTGATTTTATTGAACTTAAAAAGATTATTGAAAAGGAAATAATTTTAAAATTGGATCATTGCTATTTAAACAAAGTAATAAAGCAACCTACTACTGAGAACATTGCACTTTGGATTTGGAAGAGATTAGAAAGGAAGATACCACTATATGAGGTAAAAGTTTGGGAATCAGAAGATTGTTTTGCCACGCTTAATAAGGAGGATTTGCGCTATAGATGAAGATTAATTGTTTTTGCAACTTTTTATTCTTTGGATAGGTTAAGAACCAGATTTAAAATCAAAATTACTTTTCGACTTTTTAAATGTTTTTATATACCTTAAACAATAATCATCTTTTCCCAATATTGCTTCAGTAGCTACTATTGTTTCAAATATTCCTTCATCTAACGGATTACATATTAAAGCATCCAGTCCTGCATTCATAATTAAAGTTAAGAAGGTTCTGTTTATTAATGACCTATTAGGAAGGCCATATGAGATATTACTCAATGCAGTTACAATTTTTACTTCAACAGTCGCTTTTATCCGTGAAATAGTCTTCAAAACTTCTATCCCATTTTTTGTATTTATACTTATAGGTTTAATTATGGGGTCTAAAAAAATTTTTTCCAATGGAAAGTCATATTTCAGACAAAGCCTTATAGCTTTTTTTGAAAGTTTTATTCTTTCTTTCGAATCTGATGGGATGCCATTTTTATCCATTAAAAGGACAATCAAATATGAATTGTATTCTTTTGCCAGTTCCATAAGTTGACGAAATTTTTTTACTTCACAAGTTGTTGAATTGATTAATGAATTTTCGCCTGCGAGTTTTAAACTTCCTTCAATAACTTTGGGATTAGATGAGTCAATTGAAATGCCAACATTATTGTTGACTTCTTTAATAAGTTTAATCAACCAAGATAAGATTTCTCCTTCAGATGTAATTTTTGTTCCAGCGTTTATATCAATAAAATTGGCGTTTCTATTTATTTGTGCAGATACAAGATTCTTAATGAAAAATTCGTCTTTTCTTTCAATAGCATTTTCAATGGATGGATTACTAATATTAATATTTTCTCCTATAATAATCATAATTTATTTTTTCAGACTAATTCTTTTTCTTTTTGTTCCTCCGTAACCATAACCTCCATAATAGTAATAGTAATAGTAGTCAGGGCTGCCGACTTCAATATTATTTAATGCAACTCCAATAATTTTAGTATTAGTGCTTTCAATCATAATTTTGACCTGTTGAACTTCATCTCGTGTAACTTTTCCTGAATTAATAACCATTAGAACACCATCAAGTATATTAGCAAGTGCAATTGCGTCTATAACATGTATGGCAGGAGGGCTATCAAGTAAAATCAAGTCTGCCTTTTTTTTGATAATCTCGAGGAAATCTTTCATTTTTTTGCTTTTTAACAGCTCTAAAGGATTTTGAGGAAGAGGTCCAGATGGGATTAAAAATAGACCCTTAGGTTCAACAGGTTGCATAACCCTATCAATTACAAGTTCTAACATTGAATTAGAAGAAATTTTCTTATTTTTTTCAAGTTCTTCAATTTTTAATTGTGCCTCTAATTCGCCAGATAATATTTGACTTATACCTAAAGAATTATCCACATTAAACAACCTATGGAGCATTGGTCGTCTTAGGTCGGTATCAATTATTATTACTTTTCCCCCTTCCTGAACAATTGTTATAGCAAGATTGGAAAGAGTTGTTGTTTTACCTTCATCAGATTTACAGCTTGTTACTAATAAGGTTTTTATTATAGGGTCAATACAATAAAGCTGAACAAAAAAACTTAATCTTCTATATGCTTCTGCCATTGGTGATTTCAATGGAACTTCTGTAATAAGTTTATTTATGGTTTCATAGGAATATGGTATACTTCCTAATACAGTTAAATTTAAATAATTTTTTACATCCTCACTGCTTCTAATGGATACTTCAAATTGCTCTAAAAAGAAAGATATTAAAACACCTAAAAGAGCTCCTATAATAACCGAAAAACCAATGTTTTTCTTCCTATTTGGGCGCACAGGAATTCCAGAAGGAAAAGCCTCTTCAAAAATTTTAACTTTTACAACTTGTTGAACTTGGTCTATTTTAGCTTGTTCATATTTTTGGGATAGCATATTATAAATATCAGCTGCAGTTTGTTGGGCTCTTTCGAGTTTTGTGTATTCAAAACTCAATTCTGGTAAGGTTTTAAGTTTTTCTTTTTGCATTTTACTAACTTTATCGATAACTGACATTCTTGCAGCACTCATTATTAGCTTTGTGTTTAAAGCATCTATTTCTCTTTTTGTGTTTATATGATCGGCTAAATCTATACTTTCTTCGGAAACAAGATTGCTGACATTCTCAGAGAGTCTAAGTTGGGTCTCTTTAATCTTTTTTTCTATCTCAAGAATTTTCGGATGTTCAGGTGTATACTTAGAGAGCAACTCGAGTTTTAAGTTTTCTAATTTTGTAAGTTCGCTCTGAATGCCTAACACATAATCTTTTTGTAAAAAACTTCCATTACTTTCAAATAATTTTTGAGCTTCAATATTAAACTTTTCTTGAAAAATAGGTGCTTTTGCCAGAATTTCTTCTCTTTCAAGTTGAAGCTTAATTTTTTCCGAATCTAATTGTGAAAGGAAAAGGTTTATTCTATTAATTTCATCATCAATTTTAACGAATCCATGTTCTTTTTTAAAATCCAATAAATTCTCTTCTGCTATCTGCAATATTTCTTTTGCTTTTTTTAACTGTTCTTCAATAAATTTTAGCGTTGCAGTTTGAGTTTCAACTGCGAATTCTTTGCTTTTTCTTACAAATACTTTAGCAAAAGTATTTACTAATTTTGCTCCCCAGTTAGGGTCTGTTGTTTCTGTAGATATTTCGATCAAGCCTGTTTCTGGGATGTTGTAAACATAAATTTGTCCAATCAATGAAAATGCAGCTTTTTTATCCATACCAAGGACTTTAGCAACTTCTTCGCCGACAGGTTGACTTTTTAATAATTTTAAGTTGGTCTCCATATCAAGTGCTTGAGGAGCTCCAGAACGAATGTCACCTGGTTGAAGCAATAAAACCCTCATTGGTTTTTCAACAAGGACTTTTGCAGAACATCTATAAACTTTGGGGATATTAAATGAAATAACTGCTGCAATAAAAGTTATAAGAACAATAGTTCCACCTATGAGCCATATCCTTTTTCTTAGAATTTTCAGATAATCTTTTATTTCCATAAACTTAACCAGGGCAGCCGTTAATAAATTATAGTTTTACCCCTGTTTTTAATACTAAAGGAAAATAAAAACAAGGCAATGGTTGTTACTGCAGGCGACTGAAATGAGATTTGCAATCTCATTATATCTGCAAAGCACATGGGATTGCTTTGCTATCGCTTGCAATAACAAAGAATAGAGCAAAACTTTAGGTTTGCTTTTCGCAAGTTGGTAGTACAAGGTCTTTAGACCCTGCAGTTAACGGTCTAAAGACCGTTAACTACCGTATTATAAAGCCTTGCCCTACATTTCTTGGTAACTCGCGGTAGCAAGTTATAACCTGCATTAGAAAAACGCATAAGAAAGTAGATTACTCCTGTAAATAAACAAAAACGAAATTGCCTAACAGACTTTGATGCCTTCGCATTTGACCGTCGCTCTTTCAGAATGATCACCAAGTCTTCGAGCTGAATGGTCATCTTACCGTATAGGGTTTACAAAATGGTATGGTGGGATAGAGTAAGAATTGCTCTCTCATAAATAAACGATAATAAAGTTTTGCAACAAACTTCAATTGATTATGTTCCAGCAGACCATGAACTTAGATATTTTTTTTGATTTTCTGTTAAAGTATCGATTTCAACTTTCATAGTTCTTAACTTCAAGGTTGCAACTTTTTCATCTATTTCTTTTGGGACGGCGTATACTGCTGGAGACAATTTTTGAGGTCTGCTTACTAAATACTCACATACTAATGCTTGGTTCGCAAAACTCATATCCATTACTGCAGGAGGATGACCTTCTGCACATGCCAAATTAACTAACCTACCTTCGCCTAACACAAATATTCTTTTATTTTTCAATTTATATTCTTCTACATTTTCTCTAATCACTCTTTTTCCTGTGCTCATTTTTTCTAACTCATCGAGATTTATTTCTACATTGAAGTGTCCAGAGTTAGCAAGGATTGCACCATCTTTCATCAATTCAAAATGAGGTTTTCTTATTACATCGGTGTTTCCTGTTAAGGTTATAAATATATCGCCAATTTTTGCAGCAGATGAAATAGGAAGAACAGTAAAACCATCCATTATTGCCTCAAGGGCATTTATGGGATTGACTTCAGTGATTATCACATTTGCTCCTAACCCTTTTGCTCTCATTGCAACCCCTTTTCCACACCATCCATATCCACAAACAACAACTTTTTTCCCCGCAAGTAAGATATTGGTTGCTCTAATTATTCCATCGATAGTGCTTTGTCCTGTGCCATATCTATTATCAAATAGATGTTTGGTCATGGCATCATTTACTGCAATTACAGGATATTTTAAAGCACCGTGTTTCTCCATACTCCTTAATCTAATAATGCCAGTGGTTGTTTCTTCTGAACCACCAATAATGTTCTTAATAAGTTCTTTCCTGCTGGAATGTAAAGTTGAAATCAAATCTGCTCCGTCATCCATAGTGATGTGAGGTTTTTGGTCAAGAACGGCGTTTATATGGGAATAATAAGTTTTTTTATCTTCTGCTCTTCTGGCAAACACAGGAACTTCAAAGTCTTTTATTAAGGAAGCTGCAACATCATCTTGAGTACTGAGTGGGTTGGAAGCACATAGCAGAATTTCTGCCCCGCCTTCTTTTAGGGTTATTGCAAGATTTGCAGTTTCTGTTGTAATGTGAAGACAGGCAGATATTTTAATCCCTTTTAACGGTTTTTCTTTTTTAAATCTTTTTCTGATTGTTAAGACAACAGGCATTTCTCTACTTGCCCATTCTATCCTCTTTTTACCTTCGGTAGAGAGAGAAATATCATTTATGTCGTAATTCATATGTTCCTCCATTTATTTAAAAATTTGTTAGGCTTTTGAGCTCTTTGTATCGGGATAATAAATTTTTAGTCTTTATAGATAGTAGCCTTTTTACACTAAAATCTTCAATTGAAAATGAAGCAACAACTGTTCCCATAGCAATTGCTTGTCTAATAATTTTTTTATTTATTTTCTTTTTGTTTGAAATAAATCCGCAGAAACCTCCCGCAAATGAGTCGCCAGCTCCTGTGGGATCAACAAGTTTCTTGACAGGATAAGCGGGCAATATAAATGTGTCATCCTTACTTCTAAAAATTACACCATTTTCACCCCTTTTTATAATTACGCATTTTGTCCCCATTTTAATTATCTGCTTACCTGCATTAAATAAGTTATTTTCTCCTGTTAATTGCTGGGCCTCTTCATCATTTATCAACACTAAATCAGTCTTTTTAATTACTTCTTTTACAAGATTAAGTCTTTTTTCAATCCAGTAATTCATTGTATCACAAACGGAGAAGTTTATTTCTGGAAGTGATGATAATATTTTTAATTGCAACTGTGGATCTATGTTTGCAAGAAAAACATACTTACTTCTCTTATAGTCTTCAGGTATATGAGGTGTAAAATTTTCAAAAACACCCAATTTGGTTGTTAATGTTTTCCTATCCTTGAAATTTGCAAGATATTCACCTTCCCAAAAAAAAGATTCACCTTTTTCTTTTGTAACACCTTGTGTTGAGATTCCTCTTGAATTTAATTTTTTTATAAAAGAGTCATCAAAATCTTCTCCAACAACACCTATTAGTTTGACTTTTGTGAAGAAAGAAGCCGAAAGAGATGAATAAATTGCAGAACCTCCGATTCCTCTTTTATTGTAACCCAAAGGGGTTTTGACTGTATCGTAAGCAATTGAACCAACTATAACTAATGACATGGTTGTACTCCTACTAAAATCATTTTATTAATTCAAATAAAAATGGATTATGTTTTTTTTCAATTTCAATTGTAGTTAATTCTCCATGCCCTGGATAAACTTTTATTGACTCTGGGAGATTAATTAACTTCTCTTTTATGCTTTTCATTAATAACTTGTATGAGCCACCCATTATATCTGTTCTACCAATGGAACCTGCAAATAAGGTGTCTCCTGTGAAGATAACATCTGTTGCTAATAGGCAAATTCCACCAGGGGAATGTCCAGGAGTATGGATTACCTTTAATGAAATATTGCCAAATTTCAATATATAATTTTCAGTAAGTAATAAATCTGGATTTGATTTTGGTAATCTAAAAGTGGCAAGAGAAGCAACTTTAGAAATTGTAGAATTTAACATTAGAGAATCATCTTTATGGATTGCTATTTTTGCTCCTGTAACAGATTTTATTTTATTGTTGCCTAAAGTGTGGTCGGGATGACCATGGGTGTTAACTATAAATTCTATTTTTAATCCTCTTTCTTTTATGGTTTTTAATATTTTATCTTCTCCACCACCAGGGTCTATTACTATTCCCTTTAGTGTATCTTCACAATATACAACATAGCAATTAGTAGCAAAGATGGTAACGACAAATTGTTTTATAATCATACACTTAAAAAGACTTTTTACTATCAATTAAGATTGTTACAGGTCCATCTAATTCAACTGAAATATCCATCATTGCTTTAAACTTACCACATTTTGTATTAACTTGTTCTGACATTTTATCTACAAAATATTCATAAAGCTCATTTGCTTTTTCGGGTGGTGCTGCTTCCATAAAATTTGGTCTGTTGCCTTTTCTGCAATCGCCATAAAGGGTAAATTGCGATATAATGAGTGCAGAATAATTTAAATCCTTTATGGAAAGGTTCATTTTATCGTTTGTATCTGGGAAAATTCTTAAATTAATAATTTTGTTAATTAAGTAATCACAATCTTGAGGGTTATCACTTAAACTTATTCCCAATAAAACCAAAATTCCTTTATCAATTTCACTTATTAATTCGTTCTGCACTTTTACTAAACCATGTTTTATTCTTTGTATAATTGCTCTCATTAGAATAAAAAATTTGATTGACTAAAATTTAAATAATGTGTAATATAAATTAACCCTAAGCAAGCAACTTGTCAATTAAATAGTGGGGGATTAAGTAAAATTATGTGTCATAAAAATCTAATAAGGGGAACAACAATAGTTGCGGTGAGAAGAAACGGTGAAGTAGCTATTTGTGGAGATGGACAGGTTAGTTTAGGACAATCTATTATGAAACACAGAGCCACAAAAATAAGGAAGATTTGTGATGGGAAAGTTTTAGCTGGATTTTCTGGTGCGGTAGCAGATTCACTAACTCTTTTTGAAAGATTTGAAGAGAAGCTTAATGAACATAGAGGAAATATGATGAGAGCAGCAGTTAAATTTGCAAGAGATTGGAGAATGGATAGGTATTTGAGGAGACTTGAAGCCATTTTATTAGTTGCAGATAAGGAACATATTTTAATTATTTCTGGAAATGGCGAGGTAATAGAAGCTGAAGAAGATATTGCATCTGTTGGCTCTGGTGGTTCTTATGCTCTTGCTGCAGGCAAGGCTTTGTTAAAGCATACTTCTTTAAGTGCGGTTGATATTGCTAAAGAGTCATTATTGATTGCGTCAAAAATATGTGTCTATACAAATGACCAAATTACGGTGGAAACATTATGAACAATGAAGAAACAAAAGAATTAACACCTTCTCAAATTGTTGCTGAATTAGATAAATACATTGTGGGGCAGGAAAAGGCAAAAAGAGCGGTTGCTATTGCCTTAAGAAATAGGTATAGACGAAGTAAAATAGAGGGAGATATGAAGCAAGAAATATATCCCAAAAATATATTAATGATAGGACCAACAGGCGTTGGTAAAACAGAGATAGCTCGAAGATTAGCAAATTTAGTTAATGCACCGTTTATAAAGGTTGAAGCAACAAAATATACTGAAGTTGGGTATGTTGGTAGAGATGTGGAGTCTATGATAAGAGACTTAACCCAAGAAGCAGTAAGAATGGTAAAAGAGAAAAAGAGAGCTGAAGTTTTAGAAAAAGCAGAAAGATTGGCAGTAGAGCGTATTATAGATATAATGCAACCATTACCAAAAGCACACAGAAAAGGAAGCCCAACAGAGGCACAATCTACAGATGAAGAAGAAATAAGAAGTCAGTCAGAAAGAATTAGACAGAGATTAAGGAAACAAATTATAAATAATGAAATTAATGATTGGAATATAGAAATAGAAATTCAAAATGCAGGTCCGAAAATGATTGAAATTTTTGCAGGAGCGGGGATGGAGGAAGTAGGAATAAATATTCATGAAATGATAGAAAATATGATTCCTAAAAGGAAAAAAAAGAAAAGAGTGACAATTGGAGAAGCGAAGAGAATATTAATGGAACAAGAAGTTCAAAGATTAATCGATATGGAAGCAGTAACAGATGAAGCAATATCCCTTGTAGAACAATCAGGAATTGTTTTTATTGATGAGTTAGATAAAATAGCGGGTAGGGAAAGGGGAAGTGGACCTGACGTCTCAAGAGAAGGTGTCCAAAGGGATATTTTACCAATTATAGAAGGCTCTACTGTTCTGACTAAATATGGACCTGTAAAAACAAATTTTATTTTATTTATAGCTGCTGGGGCTTTTCATATTTCAAAACCATCTGATTTAATACCTGAACTTCAGGGAAGATTACCTATAAGAGTTGAATTAGATAGTTTGACAAAAGAAGATTTTAAGTCAATAATTACTAAGCCAAAAAATGCATTAGTTAAACAATACACTGCTTTGCTTTCTGCAGATGGTGTAACTTTAGACTTTACTCCCGATGCAATTGATGCAATTGCTGAAATTGCATGTAAAATAAATGAACAGACAGAAAATATTGGCGCAAGACGCCTTTATACTGTTATGGAAAAACTTCTCGAAGATATATCTTTTAATGCTCCAGATAAAGTAGAACCTTTCGTTACAATTGATGCAAAATATGTCTACTCTAAACTTCAAGAAATTATTAAAGACGAGGACCTTACAAGGTATATACTCTAAAAAATTTTCCCTTTAATGACAATAACACAAATTTTTTCTTTACTAATTGTCATTTTGAGCAAAATGAAAGACTTCGTTGAAGCATTAGTGTGGTATCTTTGTTGCCACACTATAGAAATTACTGATTTTTTGTTGCAAAGACAATAAATTGTTAAAACTATAAAAATAAAGCCCCATTATCTATATTTTTTGCCCTAAATTTTATTTTTACTCTGAATAACAAGAATTGAAGTGTGTAAGATAACACGGAGGTTTAATCCTTTTTATTTATGAAAGAAAAGCCTATTTACATATACCCTCAAAAGTTTCATTGCGAACCAAAGGCATGGTAATCTCAA
>FWPV01012210.1_pt1 | contig 13330 bp, 9 predicted proteins | sample 2228371 | NCBI WGS metagenome assembly FWPV01 (sample SAMEA103939776, study PRJEB20133) | metagenome | reverse complement strand
ATCTACACCAGCGTGAAGCCGGACCGGCGGGCCCGGCGGCGTCTCGTCTCGGGGTCGAGGTTCGGCATGACTTGGCTTCCTAGTTCAAGGCAAGATTGTTGATCTGCAGGATCGGCAGCAGGATCGACAGCACGATCGTCGCCACCACCCCGCCCAGCAGCACGATGATGGCCGGCTCCAGCAGGCTCAGCAGCGTGGCGGTAAAGGTTTCGAACTCGCGTTCCAGATAGTCGGCCGCGCGCATCAGCATCGCTTCGACCCGTCCGCTGCTCTCGCCGCTGGCGGTCATGTAGACGAGCACCGGCGGAAAGACCTCGGCGCGGCGCATGGCCACCGATAGCGCGCCGCCTTCGCGGATGGCGGCGATCATGTCGTCGAGCGCGGCGTGCAGCACGGCGTTGCGCACCGTGCTGGCGGTCAGCATCAGGCCCTCCAGCACCGGCAGTCCGCTGGCGACCATGGTGGCGAGCGTCCGGGCCAGCCGCGCGGCGTGCACGTCGCGGATCAGGCGTCCGATCATCGGCAGGCGCAGCAACCGGCGATCAACCGCCAGCTTGAAGGGGTGATGACGCAGGGCGCGCAGAAAGGCGAACACGGCGATCACCGCGCTGACGACGATCAGCCAGCCAAACGTCTGCAGGCCGGTCGACAGGCCGATCACCAGGCGGGTCAACAGCGGCAGGGTCTGGCCCATCGAGTCGAACTGCTCGACCACCTTGGGAATGACGAAGACCATCAGGGCCGCGACGACCAGACAGGCGACCACCGCCAGCACGATCGGATAGACCAGGGCCGTGGTGATCTTGGCCCGGACCTGCTGCTGCTGCTCAAGAAGGTCAGCCAGACGATCCAGGATCGCCGGCAAAGCCCCGGACGACTCGCCCGCCGAGACCATGGCCCGGTAGAGGGGCGGAAAGGCCTTGGCGGGACGGGCCATGGCGTCCGAGAGGCGGTAGCCCTCCAGCACGGCGGCGTGAACCTCGCCAATCACCTGTTTCAGTTTCGGCTTGTCGGCCTGCAGGGCGATCGTGCGCAGGGCCTCTTCCAGCGTCGACACCGAGGTCAGCGTCGCCAGCTGGCGCGTGAACATCGATCGATCCTTGGCGCTCAGGCCCTGGCCCCAGGCCAGGCGTCCAGCGGTGGCCGGCTTGGCGACCGAGGCCATGATCTTGACGGGCGCCAGGCGCTTGCGTTGCAGCTGATCGGCGGCGGCGGCCTCGTCGACGGCCTTCAGCTGGCCACGACGGGTGCGGCCGGCGAGGTCCAAGGCCACATAGTCAAAGCTCGCCATCGCGCGCCCCTTGGCCCGTGATCCGGAGCGCCTCCTCCACCGTCGTCAGGCCCGCCAGAATATACTGCCGCGCTTCCTGACCCAGACGGCGATCCAGGCCCGCCTCGGTGATCTCCTGCTCGCTGGCGTTACCGCCGATCAGGCGGCGCAGGTGGTCGTCGACCCGCAGGGCCTCGTAGACGCCGATCCGCCCCTGATAGCCGGTGTGGCCGCAATGGGCGCAGCCCACCGGGCGATACAGGATCTCGCCCTCGGGCAGGCCCACCAGGGCCGCCGTCGCGGCGTCGGCAGGCTCGGGGGTGCGGCAATGCTCGCACAGACGACGCACCAGGCGCTGGGCGATGACCAGGCGCAGGGTCGAGGCCAACAGGAAGGGCTCGACGCCCATGTCGCGCAGACGCACCACCGCGCCCGCCGCGTCGTTCGTGTGGACCGTCGACAACACAAGGTGGCCGGTCAGACTAGCCTGGACGGCGATCTGAGCGGTTTCGGAGTCACGGATTTCGCCGACCATCACCACGTCCGGATCCTGGCGCAGGATGGCGCGCAGACCCGCCGCGAAGGTCATGCCGACCTTGGTGTTGACCTGGGTCTGGCCGATGCCGTGCACGGCGTATTCGACCGGGTCCTCGATGGTCAGAATGTTGCGGCTATTGTCATTCAAGACGGCCAGGGCCGCGTACAGCGTCGTCGTCTTGCCCGAGCCCGTGGGTCCGGTGACCAGGATGATCCCGTGCGGCTCGCGCACGGCGGTCTCCAGCGCGCTCAGCACATCGGGCGACATGCCAAGGTCGGACAGGCGCAGGCCCGCCTGGTCCTTGTCGAGAATCCGCATCACCACCCGCTCGCCCATGCGGGCCGGCAGGGTCGAGACGCGGACGTCCAGGCTCTTGCCGCCCAGGGCCAGAGAGATCCGGCCGTCCTGCGGCACGCGCTTTTCGGCGATGTCCAGCTTGGCCATGACCTTGACCCGCGACACCAGCATGGCGGCGATGCGCGGCGACAGGCTGAGCACCTCGGTCAGCACGCCATCGATCCGAAGCCGGACGATGAGGGCCTTCTCGAAGGGCTCGATGTGGATGTCCGAGGCGCCCAGGCGCACGGCCTCGGCGATCAGGCCGTTGATCAGGCGAATGACCGGGGCGTCGTCCTGCGGGTCGAGGAGGTCGGCCGCAGCGGGCATGTCCTCGAGCAGGAGGCCAAGGCCGCCCTCAAGATCCAGGCTGTCGGCGCTGGAGGCGGTGGCCAGGCCCGCGCCCGCATAGACCTCCGAGAACTTGCGGTCGAAAACCGGTGCCGTCATCGGCTCGATCGCCAGCGGCGCGCCGACCGCCCGACGGATTTCGACCAGCGCCATCGGGTCATAGCCCTCGCGCACGCCGATCACCGCTCGCTCGCCCAGGGACAGCAGGACCACCCCGTTTCGCTTGGCGAAGCCGTAGGCGAGCATCGGGGTGGTCATGGCGTCGTCGCCGGCTTGGTGGCGATAGCTGGCGCCGAAACCGGACGCGCCGCATTCAGATAGTCGCGCATCACCGCGTCGAGCGAGTTGTCGCCATCCTGCGTCGTCATCGGCGGCAGATTGCGCATGTAGTCGTAGCGCGGCGCAGTCAGATTCTGGGCGTCGGTGCTGCTACGAATGATGCGGGGGCGAATGAAGACCATGAGGTTGGTCTTCTTGCGCTCGCGGGCGGTGCTGCGGAACAGGGCTCCCAGACCCGGGACGTCGCCCAGGCCGGGAGTGCGCTGGACCGATTGGGTCTCCTGCTGATCGAGCAGGCCGCCCAGAACGACGATGTCGCCATCGTCAACCAGGGCCGTGGTCTCGATCTCGCGCTTGTTGATGATCAGCTCGCTGGAGCCGACGCTGACCGGGCCGGCGACGCTGGAGACCTCCTGGCGCAGGAACAGGGTGATGCCACCGCCCGCGTTGATCTGGGGCTTCACCTCCAGCTGGATGCCGACGTTCTGGCGCTGGATGGTGCGGAAGGGGTTGGCGTTGGAGTCGCCCAGCACCTCGCCCGTGGTGATCGGCACTTCTTGGCCGACCAGGATGCGAGCCTCTTCGTTGTCCAGCGTCATGATCGACGGCGTCGACAGAAGGTTGGACCCGGCGTCCTTCTTCACCGCGTTGATGATCGCGCCGAACAGCGCATCACCGCTGCGGCCGTAAACGCCTGACGTCACGCCCGAGGCGGTCAGCAACGAGCTGACGGCGGCGTCGCGCAAGGATTTCAGCGCCTCAGTGTCGGCGCCGCTGGTGGTGGTGGCCGCCGCCCCGACGAGCGGCAGCAGGCTGGGCGTGGCGTTGGTGTAGTTTGTCGCGACGAACGGCACCGTGCCATTGGTTCCGCCGAGCAGGAACTGGACGCCGAGCTGCTTGGCGGTTCCGTCGGTAACCTCGACGACAATGGCTTCCACCAGCACCTGTTCGCGACGGATATCCAACTGACGGATGACCTCCGCCAAGGTGCGCTGGGTTTCGGGCGGCGCATTGATGATCAGGGCGTTGGCGCCCGGGAACCGCGCGACCGTCGCCTGGGCGCCGTTCGTGGGCGCGACGGCGGCGGCCGGAGTCGTCGCCGAGCTCGCCGGCGCTGAGGCTCCCGTCGCGGTCCGCGCAGCGCCGAGACCGCGCGAAGCGCTCGCCGACGTCGAAACGCTCGACTGCCCCACCAGCTGCTGCAACACCGGCAGCATCTGTTCGGCGTTGGCGTGGCGCAGGAACACCACGCGCACGTCGTCACTCGACTCCGCGCGACGATCCAGGTCGGAAATGACGGGCAGCAGGCGCTGAACGGCGTCAGCGTCGCCGCGCAGCAGGATCGAATTGCTGCTGTCGACCGGCACGACCGTAACTGCGCCGCGGCCGCTCTTGCCCTCCGCCGCAGGCGTCGAAAGCATGTCGTTCAGCACCTGAGCGATCTCGCGCGCTGAGCTATGGGTCAGGGTGACGGTGTGGACCGTCGCCCGGTCCTGATCAACCTGGGCCAGAAGCCCGCGAATGCGCCGAACATTGTCGGCATAGTCCGCCACCACCACGGCAGCGCCGCGCGGATTGGCGACGACCTGCCCCTGAGGCCCGACGAGCGGCTTGAGCATCTCAACGGCGCTGGCCGCGTCCAGGGTGCGCAAACGGAAGACCTCGGTCGCGAACTGGCCGCCGGCGGCCGACGGCTGACGCGCCGCGTTCTCGGACGGCTCGATGCGATAGGCCCCGTTGCCCGCAGGCGTCGCCACGAAGTTATTGGCCCGTAGCGTCGCCAGAAACACCTCGAACAGCTCTCGGCGGTTCAACGGCCCGTTGCTCGCAACGGTCACCGTGCCCTTGACGCGCGGGTCGATGATGAACGTCGTTCCCGTGGACTTGGCGACATCCTGAATGAAGACGCGGATGTCCGCGTCTTGCACGTTCAGCAACTGGGTTTGCGCCACGGCGTGAACGGGCGGAAGGACGGCGCCGCCCATGACCAAGGCCGCGGCGACGGCGGCCAGAACGGAACGCGACGGATGGACCTTGGTCATTGGGACTCCGGGAAGGAGAGGGTCACACGCGCCCCACCGCGCGAGAGTTCAACATGATCGGCGGCGACGGAAGCCAGGGTGACACCGTCGGCGACGGCCTCACCCACGGCGTAGGATTTTTGCACGCCGTCCGGCCCGGCGATGATGGCGGACCCGCCCCCGACGCCGCCGGTCCGCACACCGAAAAGGCGGAAGCCCTCGATGGCCGAACCGCCCGCCCCCCGCGCCGCGCCAAAGGCGTCGAAGCGCGCCAGCACGCTGAGATCTACGGGTGGTCGGGGCGACTTGGCGGGCGTGGAGACGGCGCTGACGGGCGCTGCGAAGGTCCAGACCAGCCGCGCCGCCTGTGCGGCGAGCCCGATGACGAGCACGACCTCAAGCGCGAGGATGATCCTGCGACCCGGCAGACGGTGAAGGTCTAGGAATGACAAGGGGGACCGCCAAAGGATCGCTTACAGCCCAAGCGATTTAGCGCGCCCACACCGCAGTTCTGCAACGCTTTAGCTACAAAAATGTGACAAAAAATCTCTACCCGGATGATCTGCGCCTCGCGAGACGCCGGGTGATGCAGCGTGATGAGCGGGCCGAGAGGAGGAAGCCCCCTCTCGGCCAGACATCCTAGAACTTGGCCGAAGCGCCGATCGAGAAGAACCGACCCACGTCATAGGTATTGACGTCGACGCGGTTCTTACCGGCCTGCTGGAACTCTTCGTAGCCCACGCCGGTGAGGTTGCGCGCTTCGAACTTCAGTTCGATTTCGCGGCCCCACAGTTCGAGGCCCTGGCGCGCGACGAAGTCGATGCGCGTGCCGGGATGGGCTTCGACGTCCGGCTGACCACTGTTGACCAGGCCGCGGCTCGTGACCCGCTTGCTGGCGTAGTTGATCATCAGGGTCTGCTGCGACAGGCGCTCGGTGTCTTCGAGGCCCAGTTGCAGATTGACGACGTGATCCGACTGGCCGGTCAGCGGGGCGCCGTCCGTGAAGTAATCCGTCGCCTTGGTCGAGGTCGCCGCGAACACCGCAACGGTGTCGCCAGCCGAAACCTGCAGTTCCGACTTCGAATAGGTGTAGTTGGCGATCGCCACGAAGCGGCGGCTGGCCCAGAAATCACCCTTGAAGTCCGACAGGTCGAAGTACTTCTGAACTTCGAATTCAGCGCCATAGAGCTTGGCCTTGGGCGCGTTGGCGAAGCTGGTCGACAGGTCGCTGCCCGACACGAAGTTCTCGATCGGGCGATCGATGGTCTTGTAGAAGCCGGCCACCGTCAGGCGCTGGTCGCTGGCGAAGTACCACTCGTAGCGGCCTTCGAAGTTGGTCAGTTCGCTGTCGGTCAGCAACGGGTTGCCGCGGTACATGCGGTTGCTGTCCGGGTCGAAGTAGAACTGGTAGATCAGCTCGCGGAACTGCGGACGCGCGATCGTCTTGGAAGCGCTCACGCGAACCTGCGAGTCGGGGATCCCACGCCAAGTGGCGGTGGCCGACGGCAGCCAGTAGTTCTCGTTCAAACGCGTCGAAGCGACGGAAGAGCCCGGCGTTTTGAAGACTTCGAGCGGCGCAACCTTCTGACGCGCGGTCTCGTAGCGGACGCCGACGTCGAAATCGAGATCGCTGAAGACGGTGCCGTTCAGCTTTCCGTAGGCCGCGTGATTTTGGAACTGAGCGCGGAAAGCTGGGGCGCCTTCGTTGGTGTCAACCAGCGCGATATTGAAGTTCTTGATGATCTGCGGCCCCAACAGAAGGTCGGGGCGCAGCATGTCGACACCGCGCGGGAAGCTGTTCGGCGCCTGGAACTGGAAGTCCCGACGCGAGCTATCGCGGTCGGTGTGCACGTAGGCATAGCCCACAGTCGCCGCGAACCCAGGAACCAGCTTGTAGGTGGCGTCAACGCCGCCCGACCACAGATCTTCTTCCAGGTCCGAGTAGCTGATGCGCGCGTCGCCGCCGTTACCGTTGTTCAGGCGGTTGACGAAATACTGACCGTAGGGGTCAGCGGACGCGTTGGTGCGCACATACTCAAACGACAGTTCAGCGGGGGCTTCGCGCTGGGTGTTGGCGTAGCTGGCGCGGACATCGACGTTCAGCTTCGGCATCGGTCGGAACTCGCCGACCAACTGGGTGTTGAACAGCTGGCGCTCAAACCAGCCGGTGCTCTGCTGCATGTAATCGACGTTGGTGCCGCCGCGCTTGCCAAGCGCCAAACGCGTGCTCTTGTTCGTGTCGTGAACATAGAGGTTCGTCCAGCGGATCTTGTTTTCGCCAAAGCCCAGCGCGGCCCCGAACAGCCCGTTGAGGACCATACGGTTGTCGGTGCTGACGCGTCGGAAATCCGATTCCTTGTCCGCAAGATCGGCGTTCAGCGAGCTTTGGGTTTGCGCATCGCGCGTCGCCCAGCGATTGCTGAACCCGACCGTGGCGATGACGCCGAGATCGGCCGCGTCCAGATCGAACGGCTTGGCGGCGGTGATGTCCATCGAATAGTTGGCCGGCAGGTGGTTCCACTTTTGGACCACGCCGTTACGGCCATTAACCAGCTGAGCAGCGATCGCGCCGGTGTCGACCTTGCCCGAGCTGATCCGCTCGCCGCTGGCGAGGAACGCCGCCAAGGCCGAAGGCGTATCGCGGTTGCCGTTGTCAAAGCCGGTCCAGTCGGACTTGCTGCCGTAATAGTCATAGCCGAGTTGATTGGTGGTCTCGGTGTCACCAGAGACCGAGCCACCGATGCTGATAAAACCCTCGTTCGGGATCGACTTGGTGGTCAGGTTGATCACACCGCCGCCAAATTCGCCCGGGAAGTTCGCCGAATAGCTCTTTTGGACCAGCGATGAAGCGATCACGCGGCTGGGGAAGAGGTCGAGCGGGACAACCCGCTTGAGCGGCTCGGGGCTCGGCAGGGGCGAGCCATTCAGCAGGGCCAGCGAGTAGCGGTCGCCCAGACCGCGGACGTAGACATAGCCGCCGCCAACCAGGGTAATGCCCGTGACGCGGGTCAGAGCGCCGGCGATGTTGCCCTCACCGGTACGCGCGATTTCCGCCGCGCTGAGAACGGAGACGACCTGAGACCCCGTGCGCACAACGTTGCCGGATCGGTTCGCAGTGATCACCACCGCGTCGACCATGCCGGGGATCGAGACTTCGGTTTGTGGGAAATCCGATTGCGCCGGAGCCGCCGCAGCGGCGGGCTTGGCGGCCTCGTCGGCGGCAGGGGCGGTCTGCGCCACAGCCCAGGAAGGCATTGAGAGCGCGGTCGAAAGAAGCAGCAGAGACGTTAGCCGACGCGTGATCATATCCAATCCCCCCGGGGAGTTAGGCAGGTAAAAATGGGGGGCAGCCGTATTCCAGCCGCCCCCCGCTTCGACGAAGTCGCGTCGTCTTAGTTGGTCGGCAGCGACGTACAGGCGGTGCTGGTCGAACCGAAGTTCGCCGCAGCGCTGTTGCAGGTCCAGCCGGCGTACCAGGTGTCGTTGCTGTCCTTCACGGCGCCGATGTAGGTCGTCGGGCTGAAGAAGGCGCCGAGGCCGGTCACGTTGAACACGGCGACCTGCAGCTCGTTCACGCCGTTGATGAAGGCGTTCAGGGTCGAGGTGAAGGCGTCGTTGTTGTTGTTACCGCCGTTACCGAACAGGGCCGCCACGCTCGTCGCATTGTACGAGCCGCTGCCCAGATACTTGGCCGCGTTACAGGTCATCACAACCGAGCGAGCCAGGAACGTCGCGGGCGCAGCGCCCGAACCGTTCAAGCGCAGGCATTCGTTGTTCGGCGTGAAGACGACGCTGTTGGCGATCGTCGTGTCCGAGTTACCGCGCATGAACAGCGAAGCCTGGGCGTTCGCCTCGGTGTTGCTGCTGACCTGACGCTGGATGAACGTGAAGTTCGAGATCTTCAGCGTCTGACGCGGCGTTTCGGTTTCACGGCCGTTGCTGTCGATTTCCATCAGGCCGTCGCCGGCGCCATCGCGCTGGATCAGCAGACCGTACTGGAAGTTGCCGGTCATGCCGACGTCCGAGTCGAAGCTGTCGTCGTCCGCGCCGACCGAGATGAAGTACTTCATGTTGACGTTGCCGCCGAAGAACTCCACGCCGTCATCCGAGCTGTTGTAGCTTTGGATGTGATCCAGCACGGTGCCGCTGCCGATGCCCGAGGGCGTCAGCGACTGCAGTTCGACGTTCGAACCCAGGACGTAACCCGAGTAGCGGAACTGGACGTACGACAGACGGCCGCTGTTGTCCGTGTCGTCCGAGCCGCCGAACAGAGCCGGATCCGCCGCGCCTTCGGTTTGACGCTCGCAGGTGCCCGCGGCGGTCGAACCGGTGGTGCAGTCCGTCACCTTCGCGCGGCCCAGCAGCACAACGCCGCCCCACTGACCTTGCGAGGTTTCGGTGTTCAGGCCCAGCACGTTGTCACGGCTGGTGAAGACGATCGGACGCGTGGCGGTGCCGACGGCGTTGATCTTGTTGCCGCGGTTGACGGCCAGCCAGGACACGCCCGTACCGCCGTAGACGATGACGCCCGGCTCAATCGTCAGCGTGACGTTCGAGTCCGCCGCCGTCTTGGTGAAGCCGCCGTCGGTGCCGACGTCGACGCGACCCGCCAGCTGGTACAGCAGGCCCGAGATCTTCGGCAGGGTGATCGAGCGGTTGAGGCGCGACGGCAGGGTGCAAACGCGCCAGGTGCCCGTCGGGCCCGTGATCGTGCCGTCGTCCTTCAGACCCTGCGGGTCGGCGATCGTCGGGCAGCCCGAAGCCGGGGTCACGCCGGTCGGCGTGGTCGGCGTCGTCGGGGTGGTCGGGGTGGTCGGGGTGGTCGGCGTCGTCGGATTGTTAATGGTGACGTTGCCGCCGGTGCCCGGCGACGCGATATCGTCGGAACCGCAACCAGCCAGCGCCATGGCGGCGCAGCTCACGAGCATTAGGTTTCTATACAGCTTCACAGGAGCCCCTCTGGTTTCTCAAGCCGCGACGAACGCAGGCGTTCACGCCTCGATGGCTGTGTAGTCGGCAATTGTGACAGTTTTTGCGGATGCGACCGACCGCCGGATCCCCCCAGCAACCCGCCGCCCGAGTCAGAGACGGTCACGGCTTCGCCGGCAATAGTCTGAGAAATGCAAAATCATCTTATGTGTTGCTGTGGCGCAACTAAAATTTGGATGAAATGAGAGGCAATCGAACGCGCATTACATGGTTAATCTGAGGGTTGGTTTTGAAACTGTGCTTGCCCCAGACAAGGCGGCGTGGCGCTTTTGACCGATCTGATCGGTTCCAGCGTGCGATATGATCAGTATAGCGATGACTCCAGGGCCACTCGTCGTCGCTAGCTCGGCGAGGCCAGAGGCGTGAAACCAAAGGACCCAATTTGGGTTCCCGTCGCAAGTTACACCTCGCAGGCCACCTGCTCTCGTCGCTGACAGGCGCGAGAACACACTGCGCGAGGTTGCTACGCCTGCCGGCCACAGCGCAGGTCCGAAGGGCGATCCACGTGGTTCTTCACCCCGCCCCCCCTCTCCGCCTCAAGGCGGGCGCGAGCGACAGGGACGCTCAGCCTTTGCCAATACCCGCCGCAGATTCCGCCTCACCTGCCCAGGCCGCGCCCCGAAATCAGCTTACGCTGGCGCCGTCGGTGAAGGAGCGGGTGTTCTGGACCTTTAGCAAAAAGGCCCGACGTTTCCGCCGGGCCTTTGCATCCTCGGTTTTCTCGCGAGGCCTAGAAGAAGCGCTCGCCGATACGGATCGTGTCGCCGGGCGCCACCAAGGTCGAAGGCTTAAGCTCGCCCTTAACCTCCGACGTCTCACCATTGTGCTTGATGTAGACGCTCTTCTTGTCGGCCCGGTAGGTAAAGCCCCCGGCCGTCGCCACGGCGTTCAGGACCGTCAAGCCGGAGGTGTAGGGGTAGGTGCCCGGCTTCTCGACTTCGCCCAGGATGTAGAACGGGCGGAAGGTAAGGACTTCGGCGCTGACGCGCGGATCCTTCAGATAGCCATCCTTCAGCTTATCCTGGACCGCCGTCTGGAACTGGCCGACGGTCATGCCGCCAACCTTGATCTCGCCGATCAACGGCAAAGACATCAGTCCGCTGCCGGCCACAAAGAACTCGCCCGACAGCGATTCCTCGCCATACACAGTGACCCGAACCTTGTCGCCCGGGCCCAGCAGATAGTCTATCGCCTGCGCCCCGCCCGTCACGGGAGCCGGTTCGGAGCCGACCTGGGCATAAGCCACGCCGCTCGACGTCGAGACCATCATGAAAACCACGGCCGCCAAGATGGCGGACACGCGCGAGAGTTTCGAAAAACTGATCATGGAATAGCGTCTCATCTAGGACTTGTCAGACCTGGAAATTGCAATGCCACATCGCACGTGACCGCGCGATGAACAAGACGAACTCTAAGCTGCACGCGCCTTGCTAAATTGAATAATCTTCGGCTCACCCCCATCAAGTCTCACAGCAGTCAGCACGCCCGTAGCGTAGGCGCCCGTATCGACATTGATGCGTTGTCGGCCGACGAACACGGCCTCAACCGGTGTGTGGCCATGCACAACGGTAGCCTTCAGCCCGTGGGCGTTGTCGAGGAAATCATTGCGGATCCACAAAAGGTCCGCTGCCACCTGCCGTTCGAGCGGCAGGCCTGGCCGCACCCCCGCGTGCACGAAGACATAGTCGCCATAGACGGCCATCAGCTCCAGCCGGCGTAAAAACTGTTCATGCTGTGACGGCAAGGCCGCTCGGAAAGCGACGCGGGTCTGCTCCCAGACGTCCAGCTCCACCCGCCCCACAGGCCGCTGGACACCATAGGACGCCATGGTCTCGCCGCCTCCGTATTCCACCCACGAGGGACCGGCCTGCGGGTCGTCGAGGAAATGCAACAAGGTCTCCTCGTGATTACCCATCAGTGTGCGAAGCTCAAAACGCCCTTCCGCCGCCTGGCCGCTCAGAGCGATCAGGCGGTCGATCACACCAGCCGACTGCGCGCCACGGTCGACATAGTCACCGAGCATGATCAGGACCGGCGGATCTTGCCGCCCGAGGGCGCTGTAGTCCTCGGTCATCCGCGCGATCAGACCATCCAGAAGGTCCAACCGTCCATGCACATCGCCAACGGCGTAAAGCACCCGCCCTCCGGTGGAGGCGGGGCGGCGCTCTTTCTGCTTCGGACGGAACAGGGCCTTGAACATCGAACTCGCCACGTGAGCGACCTTGAGCCGCTGAAGGAGTAAAGGGGCATTTTACCCTCAGGGCGCATCAGCATTCAACCAAAAGCCGTCGCGTCAACCTACAATTAATCACAATCCTTTCCACCCGATTTACCAAGTAAATTTGAATGTGAGTTATGTAAATGTCGAATTAATCACAGTCAAACACACAGATTATACCATCTAAATTCAGCTCGTTTTGGGACCTAAGATGAATATTGACCTCGCGAACACAGCGAGGTCAGCATGTTCAAGGCGCGAAACATTGTTATGGGGCTCATCGGCGCTGCTGCGTTGATGACCAGCGTCCAAGCTCAGGCTGGCGACATGCCGTTCATGCCGCGTGGCCATGGCGTCGTCGCCCCAGTCGGCTTTGCCGACCTTTGCCGCCGGGATATCGAGACATGTGGGCTGCCTGCCGCCCAACTGGCTTTCCTGGGCGCACAGACCCGTCACAACCGGGCGCCGACCTCGTCCGTAGGCTTGGCATCGGCGCGCACAATCGAGGTTTCCGCGACTTCGGACAGCGCCAGCGAAGCGAGCGTCGCTCTGGTGTCGGTTGAAAAGATCGAGGCGTTTAAGATTGGCCCCGTCGAGGACTTCGTGGCCGCCGGTCAGCTTCGCGACATCGCGCCAAGCGAGGCGCCCAAGATGGTCTTGGCCTGGTACGACATCCAGGAACGTGACCAGATGAAGCTGCTCAACAAGATCAACCAACAGGTCAATCGCGCGGTGAAGAAGGCCAACGATAGCGATCTCTACGGTCAGGAAGAGTACTGGGCTCTCCCTCGCCTGGTCGACGGCAAGCTCTATGGCGACTGCGAGGACTTCGCCCTGGAAAAGCGTCGCCAACTGATCGCTGCGGGCGTTCCGGAATCAGCCCTCTCGCTCGCCGTCGCGGTCACGGCGCGGGGCGAAGGTCACGCCGTATTAATGGTTTCCACCAAGAGCGGCGATTGGGTGCTCGACAATCTCACGCCCTGGGCGACCCCTTGGGCCGACTTGAACTACCACTGGGTCCAGCGCCAAGTACCTGGCACGGGCCTTTGGACCAGTATCGCTTAGGCGGCGGCCGACTCAAACGGCAGCTAACGCGTTCGAACCCCGAGCCAGCGGCTCGGGGTTTTCGTCGTCCGGCCCAAGACTTGACAGCAAAACACCCGCTCCGGTGTCGGAGCGGGTGTTTTGAGACGCAGGAAGACGGTGAGGTCTAGGGGATCAGATAAGGCGCATCACGGCGGTAGCCAGCAGGGCCCAAAGACCCGAGGACAACACCGCCGCTAGGCCAAGACCCACCAGCGGCGCGAGGCGCTTCTGGGGCGGGGAGG
>FWPV01012209.1_pt1 | contig 13331 bp, 9 predicted proteins | sample 2228371 | NCBI WGS metagenome assembly FWPV01 (sample SAMEA103939776, study PRJEB20133) | metagenome | reverse complement strand
TTTAAATTAAAAAAATGCACTAGCGTTAACGTACCCATTTTTTATATAAAATAATTTTTGTCAAGTTCTATCCATCCCTTTGGAAAAAAAATAAAAAAGCGCAACCTGGCCCAAAAGAGGATTAAGGTTTTTGGGCCACCATCAAGATGTTCCAGGTGTTATGGTCAGGAGGCCGGTCAAGTTCGCCAAAAGCGGAAAGCCTGGCCAGTTGCAAACCTGCCTTAGCCAGGAAGTTTTCTATTTCTTCAGGGAAAAAGTAACGCATCAAATGAGTCTCTTTAAACTCTTCAGGTGCGGTTTGGTTTTTTCGCTGAATGATTAATCGATAATGAACTAAACAAACATGTTTTTCGGGTAAAAGTTCTGCTCGAGCCTGACGCACAACCCTGGCCTCTTCTGTATTTATGATTTTTTCCCTGGCTTCAGGCCGGATGGTTTCGACCGCTGGTCCATACCACATGTCAGCCAGAAATAGCCCCCCTTTCTTAAGATGGCGGCAAACAGAATGCAGGAAACTAACCACATCCTGGTCTTCTGACTGATAGCCCAAAACGGCAAACATGGCTACGGCCGCGTCAAAATCCAGGTGGAGATGGAATTTCTTCATATCTCCCCACACGAAGAGCGGAGGAGAAGCACCTTCCGGTAACACAAAAGTAGCTTTTTTTCTCATAGCATAATGGAGCATCGGCCGGGAAAGGTCGACCCCCACTACCTGGTAGCCACGCTGGGCTAATCGCCAGGCGTGATTGCCCGTACCGCAACCTGCGTCCAGCACGCGTCGGACAGGGAAAGGACTCAAGCGGCGAAAAGCTTCCTCAATCAGCTGACATTCAGCTGCATAATCTTTATCGGCATAGAGGTAATCATACCAGGCCGCATAGTTTTCGCCAAAGACAGAGATTTTCATCTTAGAATCTCCTTAAGCGCCATACATACCCGGTCAATCTGAGCTTCTGTTATGGTCAGGCCAGAAGGAAGATAAAGGCCGTACCGCGCCAGGTATTCGCTGACCGGAAAGTCTTCGCTTCGGATGAGGCCGCGTTGCCGCAAGGCAGGTTGTTCATGCAGACCGGTGAAAAAGGGACGTGTTTCAATTTGACGCTCTTTTAGCTCTTGCCCTAAGCTTTGGGCATCAATCCCGGCTTCAGGACGAAGGACAATGCCGTACATCCAGTAAACGTTTTTGGCCCAGGGCATCTCCGCCGGGAGCTGTAAGGAGCGAATATCTTTCAACCTTTCGTTATATTTCTGGGCCATCCAGCGCTTCTGGCGCAGCCTTTCCTCGATGGTTTCCAGTTGAGCTAAACCGATAGCGGCCTGCAAGTTGGTCAAGCGAAAGTTATAGCCGATATCTTCATGAAGAAAACGGGTCCGGCGGCCGAAATAGAGGTTGCGCAGCGAGCGGGCTCTCTCAGCCCATTCAGGGCGGTTGGTGAGAACCATCCCTCCTTCGCCAGTAGTGATTATTTTATTAGCGTAAAAACTAAAGCAACTTATGTCGCCGAAGCTACCGCAACGGCGGCCTTTATATTCGGCTCCATGGGCTTCTGCCGCATCTTCAATGATGATTAAACGGTAGCGACGGGCCAGGTCAAGAATAGGGTCCATGTTTACGGGGTGACCATAAATATGAACGACCATGATAGCTCTGGTTCGAGGCGTAATTTTTTCCTCTACCTTAGAAACATCGAGACACCATGTTTCGGGGTCAGCGTCGATGAGAACCGGGATGGCTCCCCAGCTGACCACCGCCACCGCGCAAGAGAACATGGTGAAATCAGGGAGAATGATTTCGTCCCCCGGTTGAGGTTGAAGACAGCCTATGGCTACTTGGAGAGCGGCTGTCCCGCTGCTCACCGCAATGCCATATTCTCGGCCGCAATATTTGGCCCACGCCTGTTCAAAAGCGGGGACATAATCGCCCGCCGAAGAAATCCATCCCTTTCTTAGACACTCCAGAACCATACTTTGCTCCCTTTCGCTCAGGAGAGGTTCTGAGACGGGGATTAAAGCGGGGGGAGATGTCTTGACCTGGTTATTTTTTTGGTCGTCATCTTGACGCATTTTTCCCCTCTATTCCACCTCTTTTCCCCAAAATTCGAGCTCTTGAATGAACCATTGGTATTCGGGGTGATACCCGGTCAGTTTTATTCGTAAATAGCGCATTTTTGTCGGGTTAAAAGCGACGTAAAGTTCGTAAGCATCCAAATTTTCCACCATCTCCCGGTTTAGCCTTGGGAAGGCATTAAAACACCTTTTTATCTCTTGCCAGAGCCGATTGTCGGAAGAGCCTTCGATGACAAAATTCCGGGGATAATTGAACCATTTATCTTTGAGATTCATGGCCAGAGCGGTCACCATCACCTCGCGACCGAAGTCCACCCAGAAAAAATCGCCCATTCTTTGAGGCGCGGGAGTTGACCAGCCAGTATCTCTTGACCCATCTACGGCCTTCACCGCTTGGATTTCACCGACGCTGCTCGAGACTTTAGACTTACTGCCCAGAGAAAGCTTAGGCCATTCCTCACCCCCTATTTTTCTTTTATCTGATTGGGGGAAAATTTGGGGAGAAAAGTCAGCCGGGTTGAAACTGTATTCATCTAATTTTCTTTTAGCTGAGTCTAAAGGTATTAAACGGTAAAGATGGTATCCGTCATTCTTTTCTAATATCTCCAAATCATCTCCCCATTGGCTTAATTCTATTACCATAAGCTTGCCTTTTTCTGACCTATAACCAGTTGTTCTGATTAAGATTAAATCAACCTGCAAATTCCTTAAGAGGTTGATCGTTTCCCGCGAAGGGAAATTTTCCATAGCTTCACAAATAATCAAATAAGCGGGGGGGATGCATCCGCTATAGCCGTTGACTATTGGTTTTGTATGGAAGAGAGAATAATACATGGGCATGGCTTCATGGAAAATGGCCTGCCGCGTTGGGGGAAGAGGCAATTCCAGCAGAGCCTTTTTACCCGGGAGGTTTTTGATTGAGCTATAAATGGGGGGGATGGGATTTTTTAGAGGGAAAGATACTGTCGGAATAGGACATGAGATTTGTTCCGCCAGAATAAGACTGGAGAGAATAAATCCAAACGCTGGGCGAGAAAAAAATTTATGCTGGCGCAAAAGAAAGGCCAGGGCTAAACCAAATAAAACAGCCAGGGAAAGTGAGAGCACCACCGCAAACCGGCTGGGAACCCGGATGGATTTGAAACCTGGAATCCAACGGTAGAGCAACATATAAGGTCCGTTCAGCCATTTTTGCCCTCGAAAAGTCACCTCCGGGCCAAAAGAAAGGAACAAGCTTAAAAGGGCGAATAACAGATATAGGTCCACCAAGAGAGTCAAAGGATATGAATATCTTTTTTGCCCGGGTGCGCGAGCGAATAGAAAAATTAATTTTTGGGGGAACATTTTAATAAAATTTTCCCAGCGCTGCGGCACATGCTTCCATCCGGGATAAAGGGTTAAGCGGATTAAGAGAAAAAGAAAAAGAAGAAGAGTGGGTTTAAGTAAAGAATGAGAGGTAAAGACCAAACCAAGCACTTCGATTCTTAAACCCCCGCCTAATAGAACAATGATAATGTCCATAAAAATGAAGAAAATGACCAGATTCATAATGACCAGGATGATTTTTTTGGTGCGGCTGATTTTATTTGAGCTTTTAGGGAGAGAAAACCAGGAGATAAACATCCGGATAAAGAAGGGAGAATAAATCTTTGGGCCTCGGGAGAAAGAGATGTAGATGAGCCAGGCTATAAATAAAAAAAGCACCGGGACAAGCCCCAGAAAAACCTGGTGCTCAGGAATAGCGCGCGTATCCAGGATCTTTCCCCAGAGCTTATTCCAGGCAGGAACAGAGAGATAATGCTGGATTTGGGCCGAATAATAACGCACCTCCAGAAGGGACCGAAAAAAATGCATTCTCTTATGGACGGGGAAATAAGGCAGAAAAAAAGGAAGCATGAGGCCGAAAGAAATTAATCCTGCGGCCAGGGTTTTGGCCCAGAAGCTCAGCCTTTTCCAGAGGCCTGAATGGAAGGCAAGGACAACACCAGAGAGGCTCAGAAAAAGGACAGCATAGAAACCGTAGTGGCCGCAGCTTAGCGCCTGAAGGATGAGAAAAAAACAAGCCCATGTAATATTCTTCAGCGTGGGGTTCTCCATATAGCGATGAAGAAACAAAAAACAGAAGGGAAGCCAGGCGGAATAGAGAAGCTCGAGATGACTGAGATGAGCAAAACGGATAGGGGAAAAAGCGAAAATAAGTCCAGCTATAAATGCCGCCCAGCGGCAAGAAGTTAGGTGAAAAACAAGAAGATAGGCCCCGAAAGCACAGAGGAAAAAGGAAAGAAGCCACAGGAGATTATAAATGACCACAAGATTATTGGTGAACAAGCTGGGAAGAGCAGCCATCAGGCTGATAGCCGGAACATAATCGCCATAAAGAATCGTTTTTTGATGGGGATAGAATATACCTCCGTCCCAGAAGTTAACGAAACCCTGTTTTGCTTTGGCCAGGGTGTGACCGATGAGCCAGATATGGTGGACTGGGTCGCCCAGGTCAGAAGGGAGAAGGTGACTCAGGTGGAAAGATAGGGGGTAAGTCATCAGAGGAGTCAATAGCGCAAAAATTAAGATGGGCCAGAAATGGCGAGAAAGATGCGGACCAATGAGTTTCATTTAAAGATACTTAAGTAAAGATGCTTTTATTTTTTGCTGGAAACGCGCCAAATTATTCAATTTTTCTTTTTTCCTCGAAGGAATGTTTCTATTTTGGCCGTTTTCCTTTTCCCTGTCAATCAGGCGAAAGAGGCAAGGTCGAGGATTTTTAGACCGCAATTTCCGTGCCTGAAGATAATATCTATCTTTTGTTTTAGGTTGCTCTCCCAGAAAAAATTGCAACGAATTAGGTTAATTTTGTCGATTTAATTAGATAACTTGGTGAGGTCAGAGAAACTCTTTTTCTTCTTGACCAATATAAGGCCCCTGTTTCACTTCCAGGATCCGGGCATTCTCCAGCACTTCCACGGCATGACCACCAGCCGCGAACAAAATAGAATCTCCAGGTTCAAGGATGACACTTTCGACCAGACGATGTTCCAGGTCAAAAAGGTCTATTTTTATCCGTCCGGCCACCAGGATCAGGACTTCGGTAAAGGTTTCTGTTTCTCGCTTGCAAGAACGATGTTTGTGGGGAGCAATTTTTTTTCCTTTTTCATAAACCAGCATCCCCAACTGCTGGGGCCAATCGGGCGGAGTAAAGAAATTCGCGCCGGGAGTGGCAAAATTATGGCGGACAACAAGGGCCAGAACCAGGTCGCCGCTGGTTATTCTTTTCACCAGATGTGTGGTCATCGGAAACTTTTATGATATAAGTTTCAGCCGAACTGTCAACCAGAAATATTTCCAGCCCCGGCGGAGATAGTCTAATAGGCTAAGACCTGTTTTCGATTGGCCTGATTTTCGAGGCCGATTGATGTAAGGAATTTCGAGCCAACGATAGCCGCGGTGCCGAGCTTCATAAACCAGCGCAATGAAATACTCACCGTATTCTCCTCTAAGGTACAATTTCTCCAAAACAGGTTTTTTTATGGCTACAAAACCACTGGTATAATCTTTAAAATCACGGCCAAGCCACAGCTGACACCAGCGGTTGAGAAGAAGGCTCAGGAAAAAGGCCGTCATGGAATCAGGGCTTCCGGTAATCAGCTCCACCCCTCCTCCAGGGACAAAGCGGCTTCCGGCAACCAAATCATAACCTTGAGCTAAACCATCGAGGAGTTCGGGGATTTTTTCTGGCGGCATCGCTCCGTCAGCATCCATCCACACAATAATTCCCCCCCTGGCGTTTTTAATTCCCTCCTCGAGAGAAGCTACCAGGCCGGGCTTATCTTTTCTCAGAATTAGGACAAGATTGGAGAATTTTGCCTGCAATTCCTTGACCACCTGCCAGGTTCCGTCGGGAGAATTATCGTCGACGACAATGACTTCCGCCTCTTCTCTCAGCAAAGCAAAAATCCTTTCGATTAACGGCCCTATATTTTCTCTTTCATTGTAAGTTGGCAAAATGACAGAGTATTTCATTTTCTCTATCGGAAGCGGGAATATTAAACCTTATCTGGCAGAAAAGGCAAGAGTTTTATCCGGCCTATGAACCTCCTCATTTTCGTGTAATGGCCATATCTTAAAAAAATTAGATGCGGAGAATGATTTTCTGGTGATGGAGCCAGGCGGCTAAGAAATAACTAATCAAGAGAATAACGAGGCTTTCCACGGCGAGCAAAGCAAGAGAAGCGTCCTGGGGGGTAATCGCGTTCAGGCCAAGCGTGAGAATGCCGCTGACCATATAGACAAAGAGGGGATTCTTTCCCAGCATTATGAACACCGGAATTTTTATTTTCCAGATATCTATTAGAAGGTAGGAACCAAGAAAGATGACCAGGCTCAACCCCGTGGTGAACATAATATAGGATATGGAGACCTTATGTTTATTCAGCGGGATGAGGCTGGAGAGAGCTAACCCAAGAAAGGTCAGACCTAATCCTGCCAGGAAGAGCTGAGTCGTTTGGCCAGGGTAAAAACCCTTCCTCGGGCCAGGGCTGCAGGTTGCTGCCACCAACACCGGAAATATCCAGGCGAATGTAGCCAATGGGCCACCCAGTCCATCATTAATAAAATAGACGGGAACACCAGCTAAAAGGGCAAGCTGATAGGCGAGGAGCAGAACAGTAGCCGCTATAAGCCTGTGGGGGACAGGAAGGAAAAGGAAAGGAAGGGAAACCAGCCCCACAGCGCCGATGGCGGCGAGTACTCCCCAGGTAAAATGACCGAAGACCATTAATTCGCCGAAAAAGCCCATGGCCCAGAGGAGAAAAAAGCGAAATAAAAAATGAAGTAACGTCTTTTTTCTTCCTGTTTTCTCCAGCCAGCGGGAGAAGGAGATTCGGTAAGAAATACCCAGGGTAAAGAGAAAAACGGGAACTCCCAAGTCAGGGAGGGTAAATCCATCATCAGGAGCATGTTTCAGCCATTGAGGCACAGCCTCGTAAAAATACAAGGCATTGAGAAGAATCATGAAAAAAATAGCCCCGCCGCGCATAAAATCAAGCGAGGCCAAGCGCTCGCCAGAATCTTGCGTGCGTAAGATAAGACGGGATTCACTCTCTCGGATAAAAGATATGGCGGAAGTTTCTGCCGGGGGAGAAATGATTGGCTCGGCCAAACCTATTCTTTCCCCTGAAGGAATAAGTAATTATAGTTTTATTTTTTGCCAAGTGTCAATTCCAATTCTCTTTTGGGCTAAACTTGTTATGTCAAGGGCAGGGGAAAAGCGCTTATTTCAATTTCCTTTTCCTTCAGGAGATTAGTCTCATTATTAACACCTGGATAGCGGCATGGTATCCAGGCTAAGCCCAGTCTTTGGCGGCAACTTTTAGCTTATTTTATCTTTTTCCCCGAGAAAGTACTCCCTGCTTGACTGACGACGATGCCCGTGACCTTCCCTTCCTCCATGAGGAAACGGATGCTCACTCCCGGGACCCCCTTCACATTGAATTCAAAGCCTTTGTAAGGTTCGAGCTCCATCGTAGGTTGGCCAGGGAGGTTAACAAACAGAGTATTGGCTTTAAGGGAGACGGTCAGGGTCATGTTCATGATTTCATATTCTCCGACAAACTGGGAGAGGAACTTGGGGTCTTTCATTTCCTCTGGCGCCTTTTTGGTGAACTTGATAGGTGGCACCGAAGATTCAAGGGAAATAGATAGAGAGTCTATGTCACCTTTGAGGTTGGAGTGGAACATCACCAGCTGTTCGTTAAACCCCTCCGAGGTTACGTCGAGGGCTTTTGTTTGAAAAACATCGTAATGCCAGTGCTCGAGAGAGAACTCGAAGGAATTGAATTTTCCTACCAGGCGACCTTCCTTTAAGCTCACAGGAATCGGACCATAAGCTGGATTTTCGTAGACACCTGCATAGGCTTCCAGGGGATGGGAGGGCTGAGTGCCCTGGACTCTTTCTTCAGCCTTTTTCTTTCTTTCTTCCGCCGCTCTTTCGCGGTCTTTCTTGGCTTTTTCGAACCTTTCGACGCTCAACTTTTCCCAGACTGGGTCAAGATTGAGCATCATATCAATGATATATCCCATGCTGATCTGGACAAGAGGCGTTCCGCTCAGGTTGGAGAGGATGACCACGCCGAGGCCGTCATTCGGCAGAAACCCGTTGAGAAAATAGAAGCCATCAATCGCTCCACCATGATGAACAAGTTTATGACCCCGGTAAGTCTCCAGAAACCATCCGAGTCCATAGCCCATAATGGATTGTCCGTCTGGTTGAACCGAGAGTACTGGTTCTCTCATGTACATGGCCGGAGTGATTAGTTCTTTGTGGCTTGCTTCCGAGATGATTTGGGTGTTTCCCACTTTTCCTTTATTAAGGTTGAACTGTACCCACTTGAGCATGTCGTTGACGTTAGAATTGATGGAGCCAGCCGGTCCGATATTATCGATTTTCCGGAATGGAACTTCGATGACTTTTTCGTCTCTTCTCACATAGGGCAGGGCATAATCATCAGATTTCTGGGAGTCATCCACGGAGAAATTACTGTTTAGCATCCCCAGAGGTTCGAAAATTCGCTTGCGGGTGAATTCTTCCCAGGAGCTATTGGTCACTTTTCCGATAAGGTAGCCTGCGGTCATATACATCAGGTTGTTATACTGAAAAATTGCCCGAAAATCCGCGCTGAAATCGAGATAGCGCAGACGGTTAAAAAGCTCTTCTCGACTGAGCGGAGAACCATACCAGAGCAAATCGTGGCGGGGAAGGCCTGAACGATGGCAGACGAGGTCCCGGACCGTCATCCGCATTGTGGCTACTTCGTCTTTGAGCTGAAAATCAGGTAGATAAAGGCGAACGGGTTTATCCCACTCAATTTTTCCCTCTTCCGCTAAAATGGCCAGGTCCGCACAGGTGAAGGCTTTGGAAGCTGACCCGATGGCGAAGAGGGTGTTGGGTGTGACGGGAAGTTTCTTTTCCAGGTTTCTGAACCCGAAACCCTCGGCCAGAATGACTTGACCGTCCTTGACGATGCCTATGCCCATGCCCGGGACCTGCCAGCGCTTCATTTCCGCATTCATAAACGCCCGGAATTTTTCGAGCTTTTGTTTGAGCTGGGCATCAAGGCGGAAGGGTTTTGCTTGCGGTTGGGTTGACTGAGGGCTCAAAGACACGAGTCCGGAGTTGTCAGGCTGGGGTTTGTTTTTCTCCCCAGAAAAAGATACATTAACCACAAGAGCAAAAGTAATGAAAATCAGGAAGGCAATTCGTAAAAAACCTTTTGAGGCCATTATACCTCCTCCCAAATGGTTTTAATTACAAAAAAAATGGCTATAAAATATATCATATAGTGAGAGCTTAATACAATCATTTTTTGCCTCGGCTAATTAATAAAAAAAATATGGGCCATCCTGGTTTAGACGGATAAACCTGAGTTCCTGGAAGCGTGTGTCTTAAACATTGATCTGGGGTTTCTGGCCAATCGAAGATATCGTTCCCACGAAGACGACGATAGCTGAACCAACTACGATATAGAGAGGCCAAGCAAGGCTAATTCCTTCGCCAGGAAGTAGAGCCTGAATCGGCCCTCGGACAAGAAAAAGAAGAGCCCCAAGGCCGCTGAAAAAACCAAGAAAGGCCTGACGAGAGCCTGCCCGGCGGCAAAGAAGACCAAGGAGAAAGACACCTAGTAAACCGCCATAAGTATAAGAAGCTATACCCAAACCTAGTTCCACTATAGCCGGCCTTTTGCCTGGAGAATGGAGCTGGAGATGAGCAAAAAATAAGGCTGAGGCCAGAATGATGATGCCCCAAACCAGGGAAATCAGGCGAGAAGAGCGAAGTGATGGCTCAGAGGCTACGGTGGAGGAGAGGGGCCGTTGCTTCAAGTCAAATGTTGTCGAGGCGGCCAGAGAATTGATGGCTGAAGCCAGCGTGCTCATGGCGGCAGCCAGGATGGCCGCGATGATTAACCCTGAAGCTCCTTGAGGCATTTCCTCGACGATGAATTTAATGAAAACTTCATCCGTCGTGGCCAGGCCGAGTTCAGCCGGGCTCTGCCCTTGATAAAAAATAAAAAGAAAAAGGCCGACACTCAGGAAAAGAGCAAACTGGAAAATAATGACCAAACCGCTGCCGATAAGGGCTTTCTGGCTGGAGGAGAGTTTTCTGGTAGCCAGAAGTCTTTGCACAATAAGCTGGTCAGTACCGTGGGAAGCAATAGAGAAGAAAGCTCCGCCGATAAGGGCAGTAAAAAAAGTATAGGGCTCGGCTAAAAATTCTTTGAACGAAAGCCCGGCACCGGATGAGAAAAGGCGCAGCTTCTCGCCCTCATGCAAAAGGCTCAGAGCGGCAGAAAGCCGCTGGGGCAAGCGGAGAAGAAGCATGGTTAAAGCAGCCGCAGCTCCGGTAAGATAAAGGCCAAGCTGCACCACATCCGTCCAGATGACAGCCCTGATTCCTCCCCAAGAGGTATAAAATAGAGTCACAAGGGTAACCACCGAGATAGAAACAGCATAAACCACGAAGGGAGAAGCCTTAAGACCGAGGAACCGAAGGATTACGGCGACGGGGATGGCGCAGGCAAAGACCCTGACACCATCAGCCAAAAGACGGGTAACCATAAAAGTAAGACTGGTTGCTCGGCGCAGCCCAAGGCTAAATCTTTGCCCCAAAAACTCATAGGCGGTCTCCAAGCTCCGGGCGAAGTAGCGAGGCAAAAAGAAAAGAGCGACTAAAACTCGGCCTAAAAAATAACCGAGGGTAATTTGTAAGAAAGTTAAGTTTCCTGCATAAGCGACAGCCGGCACGCTGATGATGGTCAGGGCACTTGTCTCCGTAGCCACGATGGAAAGCAAAACAGCGGTCCAGGGAACATGATGAGCGCCTAAAAAATAATCGCGGGCTGATTTTTGTTTTCCTGCGAGAACTAGGCCGAGCGCAGCGACGCCGATGAGATAAGCAATAATGATACAAAGGTCCAGGAAGGAAAATCCCTTCATTAGCTTCTCATTCTAATCTACTCTTACGGCGGGTGCAATGAAAAACCTTGTTTTTAATTTTAGAGGAAAAATTATGGCGACGGATGTTTAGCTCCTAAGACGCAAGACCTTTTTTGGCTCTTTTTTAGCCAGATAGAAAATGAAAAATATTTTATCTATTCTGATTTTATTTATTCATGAATTTTGTCCATATCATTACCAGCAATTAGCTGACTCGCCGAGAAAAACAAAGAAAATTTTTTTAACTTGAAGAACAGCTGCTTGTTTTGATAACTTTAATCCTAAAAGTTTAAATCAAAATTTCGAAAAGGAAGATAAGATGAGTGCTTTGGCGGGCATTGATTGGGTCATCATCGCTTTTTACTTTTTGATCATTTTAGGTCTTTCTTGGTTAGCTATCAGACAGGGACAAAAAACCTCCACCGATTATTTTCTGGCTGGACGGCATCTGGGCTGGTTCATCGTGGGCGCCTCAATTTTCTCCTCCAACATAGGCTCAGAGCATCTGGTTGGCCTGGCCGGCTCAGGGGCGACTGACGGCGTGGCTATGGCTCATTATGAACTGCACGCTTGGTGTCTTTTAGTCCTCGCCTGGGTGATGGTGCCATTTTACATGCGCTCCAAGGTTTTCACCATGCCGGAATTCTTAGAGAAAAGGTTCTCGCCTCAATCTCGTACCTTCCTTTCCGTTATCTCCTTAGTAGCCTATGTGCTCACCAAAATAGCCGTGGGGATTTTTGCTGGGGGCGTGGTTTTCAGCGTTCTCCTTCCCGATGTGAGCTTTCTTGGTCTGGATAGCTTCTGGGTTGGGTCGATTCTGGTTATCGTGATTACCGGAATTTATACTGTTCTTGGTGGGTTGAGAGCAGTGGCTTATACGGAGGCAATGCAGACGATTATTCTGGTCTTGGGTGGAGTTTTAGTGACTATCTTCGGGTTAAAAGCTCTGGGCGGGTGGAGCGTTTTGAGGTCGGTAGCTGGTTCTGAAATGTTCAATCTCTGGAAACCTCTTGTCCCCGCGGGCATGGAGGGCACTTGGGCCCCCATCAAAGAAACCGGCCGCATGGCCTGGTATTTCAACGATAATTATCCCTGGCTGGGCATGCTCTTTTGCGCCCCGGTGGTGGGGTTGTGGTACTGGTGCACGGATCAGTATATTGTTCAGCGTGCCCTCGGGGCTAAAGATGAACGCGAAGCCAGACGAGGCTCGATCACAGCCTCTTTTTTCAAGATTTCACCAGTTTTTATTTTCATTATTCCGGGCATCATTGCCTATGCCCTGGCGAAAAGCGGCAAGGTCCTGGCTATCCAGCAGCAGATTCTTGGACCATCGGGAGAGCTTATTCGGGATAATGCGCAGAAAGCCTTTCCCCTGCTCGTGGCCCATGTGCTCCCGATTGGTGTTCGGGGTATAGTCGTCGCTGGCCTTTTAGCTGCTTTGATGAGCTCACTCGCCGGCGTGTTCAACGCCTCTTCCACCCTTTTTACTATGGATTTTTATTCGCGCATGAGACCTCAGGCTTCCCAGCAAAGGCTGGTTTGGGTGGGACGGCTGGCGACCACGGTCATGGTCCTCATCGGGTTACTGTGGATTCCGGTGATTCGCGGCGGGAAAGGACTTTATGATTATCTCCAGGGTGTTCAGGCCTATCTTGCGCCACCTATTTTTGTTGTCTTCTTCCTCGGCGTCTTTATGAAGCGATTAAACGGCAAGGGATGTATGGCCGCGTTAATTACGGGGTTCATTCTGGGCATGTTCAGGTTGGCTGTAGATACACCGGTAAAGCTGATAAAAGGTTTCTCTTATCCAGAAGGCTCTTTTCTATGGATAATCAACAATATTTATTTCCAGTATTACAGCATCTTCATTTTTATTATTTGTATCCTGGTTATGATTATCGTTAGTTACTTAACTGAAGAACCTGATTATAAAAAGATTTCTGGCCTTACATATGGAACGCGAACGGTGGAGGACAAAATTCGGACGCGACAAAGCTGGGGCGCAGGCGATGTTATTGCTTCGGTAATTGTTGTTCTGATCATCGCCTGGGCTTATCTCTATTTCCGAGGCTAAAGCAGACTAACGCGGGTGACCTTGGCCGCAAATGACTTTTTTATGAGTCACTTTTTTACACCGTCCATCAAATGACCAGAGATTCTCGCTGAGGCGCATCAGGTGTTTTTTTCCTGAGAGGGTAATGAGATTTGGGAATTTTTTTCGGATAAGGAAGCGAGCTTACGAGCCTAAGTTGTCGAGGCAGAGTGGCAGCGTCCAT
>FWPV01005305.1_pt1 | contig 13331 bp, 13 predicted proteins | sample 2228371 | NCBI WGS metagenome assembly FWPV01 (sample SAMEA103939776, study PRJEB20133) | metagenome | reverse complement strand
AAAGCCGATCCATCCCACTTCGCTCGCCGGTAAAGCATCAGTCTCATGATGAAACCAATGCAGAAGATGAAGGTGCCAAAAATGAAAAAATTGACGAAGAGCGGATGACCCTTCACGTTATCTCCCCAATCTCAAAGGATAGGTTTCTCTTCCCCCTCGCGCCGGGGCTCACCCTTAAACTCTATTTTTTCTCTTGGATCTTCCCGAGATCAACGAACGGAATCGCGCCTCCGGAGACCTGAGGTAGGACTCCATTCCACCGTTCGATGCTCTTATACTGAACCAAGATAGGGCTGAGGGATCGGGAGAGGGCCTCATTGGCCTTGGCCTGTCCTTGAGCAACCACCAGGATGGATTCCGCTTCCCCTTTGGCGGTGACAACCTTCTGTTGTGCTTCGATCTCCCTCTGAGCTAAGATTTGCCTCTGGGTTTCGACCTGCTGCTGGGCCACCTGCTTGGCTTCGATTGCCTTCTCATACTCCGGTGAGAAGCGGATATTGGAAATGTAGATATCGTCGACGATGATATGATACCTTGCCAGGTTTTCACCCAATTTGGTCATCGCCCTTTTTCGGATCTCCTCCCTCTTAGGCAGGATCTCAGTGATGGGATAATTGGGGACGACCTCTTTGACGAAATCGTTGAAGGCAGGGTCGATCACCTTGTTTGCAAAGTCGAGTCCCACCTTCTGATAAAGAACATTCACGTAGGCAGGGTCGATGTGAAAATTCATCATTCCCGTCAGCTTCACCATCTGGTATTCTTTGGAGGCAGCATCGATCTCTTTGAAGGGGTGCGGCTGAACCCTCACATCGACTTTGACGACCCTCTCCGCAATGGGGACCTTGAAATTGAGTCCCTCGCCCATCACCCTCTTCTCCACACTCCCCCACCAGAGGACGACTCCCCGATGGCCTGCAGGGATGATGACGAAGGATCCCCATAGAATGATGAAAAGTACCCCCGCAACGATGGCAAAGCCGATTGTCCTGGGTCTCGGCCCTCTCAATTCGAAAGCCTCAATGGTTCTCTCTGGCATGAATCACCTCCAAAAGAGTTTTGCAATGTGCTGCAGTTCTCTCCCTCGACCAGTACGCGGCAGGCCCTCCAAAATGGAAGACGTTCAGATATCGACATTTTCTAAATCAGTTTCTGTTCGACCAGGAAGCTCATCGAGGCCTGGCAAGAGGTTGTGGCGAATGAAATGGCCTCAGAGAAGGAACGAAGGGCATCTGGGAATTGGGACATCTGGACCCTTCCGATGACTTCCATGACCTTTTTCTCGAGGTCTCCATAGTGCCCTCTCCCCAAGACATTGTCGGCAATTCGAATTTCGCGAAGCAGGCCCTCGAGGTACCATACGAGAGCCTTTTTCCCACCGGAAAGCTCCTCTCCCTTTAACGAACTGACCTGATCCAAGAGGCCTGTCCCAATGATCAATCCCGATTTGACTTTCTCCGAATACTGCAGATCCAATATCGCTTCTCTCGTGTTCATTCTTCCTCCGCTTTATAGATCTCCGAAACCCGACTCCGCTTTTCTCTTCTATTGTGACATATTCCTCAGAGAAGGTCATCGCTTAATTCGTTCGATATATTTTCTCGAAGCGACGCTCACTTTCACTACGTCGCCCACCTTGATAAATTGCGGAACCTGAATGACCATGCCATTGCTGAGCGTGGCTGGTTTGTAGACTTCGTCCTGAAGGCTGCTCAGGCTGGGGGGAGTGGACATCACCTCCAGCTCCACCCACTCGGGGAAAAGAACGTTGACGGGTTCGTCCTCGAGAAATTCCACGGAAAGTTTCATATTGGGCTGAAGAAAAGGGGCAAAGGTTTCCATCAATGCTCGATTCAGTGGAATCTGCTCGTAGGTTTCAGGGTCCATCATGTAGAAGCCATCGGCATCCTCGTACAGATATTCCAGGATCTTTCGGGTGAGGTCGACGTTCTCCAGCCTCTCGTCAGGTTTAAATTTCTTCTCAAGGACCACCCCACTTCGGACATCCCTCACCTTCACATGGACCAGACCGCCCATCTTCCCTCCGCCCATATGATACTCCGTTGCCAAGACCTTATAGAGATTCTTATCCAGCTGAAGGATCATCCCTGCTTTAAGATCGGATGCAGGAATCATAAGGTCCTCCTCAGTCGCAGATTAGAACGGATCGATCCCTTTGGTCGATTAAAAGGACAATTATCAGAAAAGGAGGAAAAAATCAACTTTCCAATCATCGCTCGGTCTACCGGGGAAATTCATTGGAGTTGAACAGGGAGGTGACAAAAATCTTTTTGCGGTTTTCAGTCAGAAACGTTGCGTTCGCGATACCTTTCAGTTTAGCGCTGGGATCTGAGTCGCTCCACGAACCTGGGATCCACGCTCTTTCCCAGTTGGATGGCTTGATCCAAATGCTCCGCCGCTAACTTGAACTCCTTCATTTCGTAGTAGATGGCGGCCAGGTTGTAATGAGCATCAGCGTGCTTGGGCTGGACCTCCAATACCCTAAGCAGCAGGGCGATCGCCTCATCCGATCTCCCTTGCCGATGGTAGACGTAGCCCAGATTGAAAAGGCCCTTTACGTAATCGGGTTTCACCTCCAGCGTCTTCCGATAGTAGGAGAGAGCCTCCTCCAACCTTCCCTTTCGAAGATGGATCACCCCGAGATTGTTCAGAGCCTCTATGTGGTTGGGATCGATCTGGAGAACCTTTTCGTAGTAAGGAATCGCCTCGTCCAACCTTCCGAGCTCCCCGTAAGCGACTCCCAGATTGAAGTAGGCTTCTGCGAAATTCGGGTTGATGGCGATTGCCTTTTCGTATTCCGAGATCTCTTTTTTCCATTTTCCCTGACGGCCGTAGATGACGCCGAGATTGAGATGGGCCGTCGCATATCTCGGGTCCATATCGAGGACTTTTTTGTATTCCGAAATAGCCTCTCGGAGGTTTCCCCGTTCGGCTGCCTCGAAGGCCAATCGAAAATGGTCCTCCAGGGTGAGAGGCTGAACCTTCTGTTCCGCTTTGGATCCAGCGCAAGAGGCCATCAGTAGGATCGTCAGAAAGACGGAAAAAGACTTGATCAAAATGTTCAAGACCTTTGCTCCATTCTCAAAATCTCTGCTTCCTTAACCGATAATCGGGAACAAATCAAGAGCCTTCGCTCTCGAACTCGGCCCCTTCCACCGGCGCTTTTTGAAAAATGGAGCTTGACCCAACCGATCATAAACGGTTAGATAAGTTGTCAATGAAAGGGCCGGCCAATCCAAAGGACAAAAGAATCTATTATGGCTGGGTGATCGTTGGCCTTGCCATGCTTTCGATGTCCTACTGGTTTGGCCTTCGGACCACTTTCTCGGTCTTCTTCGTGGCTCTCATCGACCAATTCCACTGGTCTCGCGCCGACGCTTCGGCGGCCCTATCCATTGCGATGGTCGCCTATATGGGGATGGCCCCCATTGTGGGTACCCTCGTCGATCGGGTAGGCCCACGAAAGGTCATCCTCCCCGGGATCGTCCTGACAGGTTTAGGCCTGCTGCTCTGCACGCAGATCCAGACCCTCGCTCAATTCTATTTTTTTTACGGGGTGATCGCTGGAATCGGTATTCCCTGCCTCAGTATCGCACCTTTTACCGTGATCCTCGCCCATTGGTTTGAGAGAAAGCGAGGAACAGCGAATGGACTTGCGAGTGTTGGAATGGGCATGAGTTCGCTCATCTTCGTCCCTCTCATTCAATTCCTCATCTCCTCGTGGGGATGGAGGGCCGCATTTTTTATCTTCTCGTTGCTCATTTTTGCTGTTCCCCTTCCTCTGAATGCGATCTTTCTAAAACATCGTCCCGAAGACATTGGCCTCCTACCCGATGGGGACCTGGGAAAGCCTGTGACGAAGGCCGAACTTCCCACCCCCAATTCATCGCCTTTGAAGGATTTTGAGCTGAAGAATTTGGTAAAGACAGGCCGCTTCTGGTCAGTCATCATCTTTCCCTCCCTCATTGTCTTCGGCATCTACATCGTCATTGTCCACCACGTCAAGTACCTCGTCGATCTTGGAGTCGAACGGATGTGGGCGGCTTCGCTTTTCGCAGGGATGGGGGCAATCTCAGGGGCCTTCCGATTCTTTTGGGGTTGGGCTTCCGACCGGGTTGGAAGAGAGATCACGTATACGCTTGGAGGAATCTGCTATTCCCTTGGAATCCTGGCCCTCGTCCTTTTTCAATACATCCCTTCCCGCCTGCTCCTCTATCTTTTCGCCTTCTTCTTCGGAGCAGGATGGGGGTCCACCGCACCTATGTTCATGTCGATTTCGGGAGACCTCTACAAAGGAAAAAATTTTGGTCTTATCTATGGGTTAGTTGAAGGGAACATTGGCATCGGGGCTGCGCTGGGAACGTGGACGGGCGGCTACATCTTCGACAAGACACAAAATTATCTCTGGGCCTTCGTCCTTGCCATCTTTATCAGTTTCGTCTCGGTCGTTTTGGTCTGGTTCATTTCCCCCCGGAAATTCCGACCGATCGGAGCCATGCGATAACATCCTTTGCCAAAGGAATGATCCGTATGGTAAAATTGATTTGCAGATTCGCGGGGAGGAACGGCGACGAGACCCATTCTCATCATCGAGGACGAAAAAGACATTGTCGATCTTCTCGCCTACCATTTCAAACAAGTTGGCCTTCCCACCATAACAGCCTTCGATGGTCCCACCGGACTGGAAAAAGCGAAGAAGGAACGTCCAAGCCTGATCATCCTTGATCTGATGCTCCCCGGCATGGACGGCAAGGATCTCTGCAGAGCGCTCAAAGCTGACCCCTTGACGCAATCCATCCCAGTCCTCATGCTCACTGCAAGATCTGAAGAGATGGATCGGGTGATCGGTTTCGAGCTGGGAGCGGATGACTACGTCACCAAACCTTTTAGTCCCCGAGAACTGGTATTGAGAGTCAAGGCCATCCTCCGGCGCAAGGTAGCCCCGCCCGAAGGGGAAAGGGTGATCGAGATCGATGACCTCCGAATCGATGTTGATCGGCACCAGGTCTTTCTACAAAAGAAACCACTCCATCTGACCTCCACGGAGTTCAAACTCCTGGTGGAGCTGGTCTCCAACAAAGGTCGTGTTCAAACCCGTGAAAGGCTCCTGGACAAGGTGTGGGGATATACTTACGAGGGCTATGCCCGGACGGTGGACACCCACATTCGAAGATTGCGAGAGAAGCTTGGAAAGAAAGGGGATTGGATAGAAACCCTCCGAGGCGTAGGATATCGTTTCCGAGAGGAGGAACCATGAGATTACGATTCGGAGGGAGGTTGGCAATATCCTTCCTCTTCCTCCTCGCCCTCTTTCTCCTCATCCAGTCCTACCTGATCCATTCTCTCAAGAAACCGTTTCTCCTCTCCTCTTTCGTCGGGGTTCTCATTGTCTTACCTGTGGCTTACCTGATCTTCAGATTCATGACACAGCCCATCCGCGTCATCACGGAATTGGCCAATCGCATCGCCTCAGGGAATGGAACCAAGGGCCTTCCTCTTCACAGGGAGGACGAATTGGGAAGGCTCGCGAAGGCTATCGATGAAATGAGGCTTCAACTCCAGAGAAAGATCGAAGAAATCTCCGAAGAAAAGGATTACCTTCAAGCCCTGTTAGGAGGTATTATGGAGGGGGTTCTCGTCATCGACGCCAAGGGCAGGATCGTCATGGTCAACCAAGCCCTTCGTCAGCTCCTGTCCCTTCCTCCCGGGATCGAAATGCGGACACCGATCGAAGTTATTAGAAATGCCGAACTGGAAGAGACGCTTCAACGGGTTGTTCAATCCGGCAAGGGGGCGACGTTAGAGTTGGTCCTCCCCTCCGCGCAGGAAAAGACCTTTGAAGTCAATGTGGTAGGGATCCCTTCCTCCCCAGCGGAGACGGGTAAGGAAGACGAGACCCGTCGAGGAGCGATCGCTCTCTTTCATGATATCACGCGGCTCAAGGAGCTCGAAAAGATTCGTCAGGATTTTGTTGCCAACGTTTCCCACGAGCTGCGGACGCCTTTGACCACGATCAAGGGGTATGCCGAAACCCTTCTGGAGGGTGCCCTCAAGGAAGAGGTCGCCTATCAATTCGTTCAGGTCATCAAGAAGCATTCTGACCGGCTGGAAAAGATTGTGCAAGATCTATTGATGCTTTCGAAGATTGAGTCGAGGCAGTTCCGTCTGCAGATGGAGCCGTTGTCTGTTCTCGATCTCGTCAACAGCGCTCTCAGTTTTTTAAGAGAGGCCATCGACAAAAAGATGATGACCGTTTCCGTGGAGCACATCCCCCCTGCCCTGCAGGTTTGCGGCGATCAAAAGTATCTGGAACAGGTTCTGATCAACCTCTTGGACAATGCCGTTAAGTACGGCCGAGATGGGGGGAAGATCTTCGTTTCCGCAAATCAGAAAGGCCAAGAAGAGGTCGAGATCTCCGTAAAGGATGACGGGATAGGAATCCCGAAGGAAGACCTTTCAAGGATATTCGAGAGGTTCTATCGTGTTGACAAAGGGAGGTCGAACGAGTTGGGTGGAACGGGTCTTGGGCTTTCCATCGTGAAGCACATTGTTCAGGCTCATGGGGGAAGGGTTTGGGCCGAAAGCCAGCCCGGACAAGGCTCCACATTTTACGTCACGTTGCCCCTCCACTTCCCTTCATAGGTCGCTCAGCGACTCCTCGACCTTCGGGAGGTCCGCTGGGGCGATATGAAGGACGAAGATCGATTCCTTCGCATCCTCCATGGCTGAGCCATAAACGTAATCAATATTCACCTTGGCCTCTCCAAATCGCTTCACAACCCTACCGAGCATCCCAGGTTGATTCACCAATCTGAAGACCAAGATGGGGTCCTTATCGATCAGATAGTCCGCCTTCAGAAGCACCTCCTCTGCTTCCAATGGCTTATCGACATAGAGCCGAATCAAAGAATAGTCGGAAGAATCCTTGAGAATGCCTCGGTAGCTTTCCGCAAGAGCAATCCTCCTTCCGGTTTTTTCTCTCATATTATAGAGCTCCTTCACTGAATCCTTGGCATTCTGAATACTCATCGCCAGGATATTCACATTGGCAGCCTTCAAGACATCGCAAAGCTTCGCAAGCTCCCCGGGCGCATTGTTCAAGATCACCGAAATTTGAGTCTTTTTCTCCATGGGCCTTTCTCCTTTTGGGTATCAAGGAAGTAAAATGATACGGAAAAATAACAAATCAATCCTGGAACGTCAAGAACCCCTTTTCCCCCGCTCCCTCCTCCTCACCATGGGGAAGAAGGTTATTCTTCTACTCACTTGGGGTTTTAAGCATGTGGGCAGGGGAGACTTTCTCCTCCTTTCTTAGGGGGAGACTGCGACGTGTTTAGGGAAGCATTACAAAGACATGCTTTCCGGGCTGTCTCCGATAATGAATCTTAGAAGGATTGGGTAGGATCCTTTGAAACAAAGATTTCATTTTCCCGACATATTTCTGTCACATTCATCTGTTATCTTCTCCACCATGGAGAAATGGTTGCTAGCTGATCTTCATATCCATACCACGTTCAGCGATGGAAGCGTGGGGTTAGAAGATGTAATCAAACTATACGGAGAGAGTGGGTTCGATGTCATAGCCATTACAGACCATATCTTTGATACCCAATCCCAGAGGAGCCTCGAGATCCACGAGGAAGGGAAGTCCGTAAAGAGCATCGAGACCTATTTCCAGAAGATCAAGGACATCTCCCTTCGTGCAAAAGAAACCTACGGCTTATTGGTCATTCCAGGCCTCGAAGTTTGCAACTTAACAGAAGATTATCATATCCTTGGCATCGACTTAAAAGAATCCATCAATCCGAATCAAGATGCTGAAGGGGTCATCGGGGAGATTCATCGTCAGGGAGGGCTGGCCGTTGCCTCCCACCCACCCTTGAAACGCTCCTTCTTTCTTCAAAAAGATTACACCTCCATTCAACGACACCCACTCCACCTCTGGAAGTTCCGGAATCGGTACGCTGATAAAATCGACGCTTGGGAAATCGCCAACAGGGACGACCTCTTTGAGGCTGTTGGCCTGGAACGATTTCCCTTCGTCGCCAATTCTGATTTTCACGGACGTCATCACTTGACGTCGTGGAAGTCACTCATCTTCTCAGAAAAGGAAAAGGGGGCAGTCAAAAGGGCCATCCTTGAGAGGAAAGTTGCTATTTTCTTCTTTAACGAGAGGGGGACGCACGCCCCCCTTCCGACGCTGCCGGTCATCGAGACGGCAACCTTGGAGGAGGAAGAGATGGGTGCTCACGTAGAAGCGACCATCTTGATCGTTGACGATGAGAGAGACCTGGTGGAAATGCTCGCCTATAACCTCGAAAAAAGAGGATATCGAGTGGTCAAGGCCTACGATGGTTTCGAGGCTTGGCGGAAGATCGATTCAGAAAGACCTGACCTTCTGATTCTCGACCTCATGATGCCAAACCTCGACGGCTGGGAACTCTGTCGGATGGTCCGTCGAAGTGAGCATAAGGCAATACGGGAGATGGGGATATTGATGCTCACAGCGAGGGCTATGGAGGAGGATAAGGTCTATGGGCTTGAGATCGGGGCAGACGACTATCTCAGTAAACCATTTTCACTCAATGAGTTAATCCTCAGGGTTGCAAAACTGGTTCAAAAACAAAAAACCGTTTTTCGATTGAGAGAAGAAATAGATTCCCTCGGTTCTCTGCTGGAAAAGAAAGAATCTAAGCTCAGGACATTGGCCCATGATCTAAAAGCCCCTTTAATCTCAATCGGATTCTCTGCCAAGAGGATGCTTCGAAGACATCAAGAGGAGGAGATGGCAGGTCCTTTGAAGACGATTTATGAGAGCAGCCTTCATCTGACACGATGGGTTGATGAGGCCCTTTCCACCCAAGACCTCTGTTCCTCAGGAGGGCGAGAGCAGATGAAAGAGGTTGATGTCCGATCGCTCGTCCAGCAGGTGATCGATCTCATAAAGGAAAGCTCCGCAGAAAAAAAGATTGGAATACACCTAAGAACTTCTCCATCCATCCCCCTCATATCTTGCTACGAACCATCCATGTATCGGGCACTCGTCAATCTGCTATCCAACGCTGTGAAATATACGCCGAGGGGAGGCACGGTCGAAATTTCGATTCATGCGTACTTCAGCAAGAAAGGGACGGGTGTCCTCGAGATCTCTATTAGAGATACGGGAATTGGTATCTGCGAAGAAGATAAAGAGAAGATTTTTCAAGCTCACTATAGGGGAAAGAATGTCTCGTCAACAGAAGGGAAAGGTCTGGGCCTGGCCTTTGTGAAAGAGGTCATTGAGTTGCACGGAGGGAAGATTTTAGTTCAAAGTGAACCAAACGTCGGAACTATTTTTTCAATTTTATTACCAGCCAAGGATGTCCCTCAAGAGGGGGCTCGAAAAATTTGTCAGGAAATATCCTCCCAGTCTAACCACTGATGTTCCAACAAGGTAATATTTCTCGGAAGAAGCTTCTCGACTCATGATTATGAATCCAATGGAGAGATAGGATGCCCGGCCGTGGAGGTGAGAGTTGGACAAAAAGTTAAAAGCACCCTTACAGGAAGGGAATATAAAGTGAAAGAAAAACTTCAGGAAGGTTCTATTCTCTTGCAATCCGAGGATGGGGACGCCGTCGCGATGGTTCACGAGGAAACTTTGAACTGTTTTTTTTGAGGGCAGCGAGGATTAGCGTACCCACCATTCAACCCCTCCCTATCATTTTCGGTATTAAAAAACACCTATCGATATTCCCCCTCCTCGCGAAATCGATATCCTACGCCTCGGATCGTCTCGATATATTCACCCATCACACCAAGTTTTTCCCTCAATCGCCGAATGTGCGTGTCGACTGTCCTGGCATATCCTTCATAGGTGTAACCCCAAACCGTATCCAAAAGGGTTTCACGGGTAAAGACCCTTCCTCTCCGCGAAGCGAGTTCAACCAGGAGCTTAAATTCCGTATGAGTCAAGTGAACGCGTCTTTGTTGAACCGACACCTGATGTTTCTCAATATCGATCAGAAGCTTTCCAATCTGAATCACCTTCTCCCCCTCGAGGGAGGTTTCTCGCCGTTGCAGAATCGCCCTTGCCCTCAAGGCCAGCTCTCTGGGGCTGAAGGGTTTCGTCACATAGTCGTCGGCCCCTATCTCGAACCCTACCACACGATCCATCTCTTCGCCTCTCGCAGTGAGTATGAGGATAGGGATCGTCCTCGTTTGAGGATTCGATTTCAGCCCTCGACAGATCTCCTTCCCGTCCATATCGGGTAGCATGAGATCCAGAATGATCAGGGAAGGCCGTTTTCGTTTCACCTGCTCTAAGGCGGTCGCCCCGTCGGGAGCGGAAATGACGGGGAAACCGGATTGTTTCAGGTGGTATTCGACAAGCCGGGAGATATCGGGTTCGTCTTCAACGATCAGAATAGGATTCATTTGTGATCCCCCTCCAATGTGCTCTCCGGAATGCTTGATCGGTGAAAAGCATCTTCCAGACGATTTACAAGGGCGTGGCTCTTCGAAAGCGAGGGGGATTCAGCAGGATTTTCAAGTAGGTCAAATGGCACAGAAGGGAGAAGTACAGGTAAAAGACTCGGACAGATCTCTTCATGTGAACTCCTTTCTTTGGTTAAGGGGAGTGTATCCTATTTCTGTTACAAACATGTGCCGACTTCCTGAATTTTCGGTTACATGGCCGAGCGTGATCCATCTCACCCTAAGGGTCCTTCTTCTGGTCTCCCCCATCTTTCCTCATGCATCTGTGACAGAAAGTTCTTGAAACAGTAACGGAATTGCAATATTTCCCTGGTATCGCATAAATTATGGTCCCCTGGACAGCGAATTTAAGGAGCAGATCCAAAACCTCGTGCTTCGAATGAGTGATGAGGTCAAAGAGATCTATCTCTACCAGATTCGGTCTCTCCTCAGAAAGAGGTTCAGCGGGAAATGTTCCTTAAGAGATATCCGGAGGATCTTTTCAAATGGAATCGATACCCTGTCCATGGGACAGGAGACGGGAAGAAGGAAGAGTAAAGGAATCCAACGAGGTCGCCCATGGAACGAAGTCTCGGAGATTTGGTCGATGAATGTATCAAATTGCAGGAGGAAATAGGATTGCTCACCCCAATCCTCCTCTCTTTGTCTTCCTCGCTTAATTTTGAAAGCGTATCAGGAAAGGAAATATCCAAGGCGGGTCGCGAAAGGTTCAGAGACAGATTTGAACGGTTGTTGGGTCTTGAAAAGATCAGGGCAGAGTATGCACGCCAGATAAGGGAATTTAGCTCCCGGTTATTGATTCTCGCAGAACGCTTGGAGGAAGAGGAATTCAGGATTGAAAATCTCAAGCCTCAACTCTCTGCTGAACAGTATGCCTGGCTCGTCTCCCATCAGAAGGATTTAAAGAAACACCTGAAGGGAATTCCGATCCGATAAGAAAAGATAGAGAGAGAGGTTAGACAGGGTTCCTTATCATTACTTATTCTTGCCGCTTCCATAACATGGGGAGCAAAAAATCGTTCCGTATTTCGCGTTTTTTAAATGGATGGGAGCGCATCTTTTCCCTCCTTGGATGGTTATTTCCCTAATTTTGATGAGGATACTTTCGGCGCTGATCGAACCTCTCAGATGAATTTTCCGGTTCCAAAAGATTCAGATCCTGTTTCTTCGTTTTGCGTTGAGATGGCATTTAATAAGTCTTTCAGATTCTCTTTTGACTCGTGCGTATGATGAAAATAACGATTCTTCAGCTCCATGATGAGCACTCTTTATACGTTCCAAGATAGGTCTTAAGTATTTGAGCGATGGGGATCTTGCCCCACCCCACCGGCATATGGGCATCTCCTCTACCGAAAGGGATCTGGTGGGTCTGGATTCTTTCGTTATAGTAGATAGCACCACCGAAATTGTCGTGGATATGCGTATGCGAAATCAATGAAGCAATGTCGTGAGCGGCCTCAACAGGATCAAACCCGTAAAATTGAGATGCCATATAGAGATGTCCAAGATCTAAATTGACCCTCACATTGGGACGCCCGATGGCCTCCACTTGCATCTTAAGAAGCTCAATCTGCTCTCCGTAGCAGTAGGGACTATGATAGAGATAAGGTCTGGCATTTTCGAGGCAGAGGGTAACATGGGGATACTCTTCAGAGAGAAGGAGGAGCTGTTCTCTCTCGATCTCCATGAGGCGTCTCGCCAAGGGTCTTTTGATGGAATGCCCATTTTGAATTGGAAAAGTCTCTTCGGGGATAAAACGACCTGCATGATAAACCAGTATTCCGGATCCGATCACCGATGCGAACTCGAGACTGGCTTTAAATACAGAGAAGTGAAGCTCCGGATTCCACTGATCCGTTAAGTTGAGCGGGTTGGGGCTATGAACGCTGTAGATGAAATCAAAAGTCTCGAGAATCCGTTCAACCTCTTTCACCCGCTTTTCGTCCAAAAAGCCGCATTTGATCAGATCCAACCCATGCACCGGTATCTCCACCGCAGCCAATCCGATCCGGGCAAATTCCTCAAGGTCCTTTTCAAAGGCCTTCGGGTTTCCATCTACACGAAGTTCGTCAATTTTGCTTCCAATGGGTACCAATGGACTCTCTCCTTTGCAATCTTGCATCAAAATATTGTTTGTCCCCCTCTCCACACTTGCTGTATGATCGGCATGGAAGAGTCCCATTTGACCCACACCAAATCCGCCCTTTTCCCAATTTCAAGGGTTCCTCTATCGCCGAGGTGGGAGATGCGGGACGGATGGAGAGTGATCGTCGCAATCGCTTCTGGCAACGGGAACCCAAGCCCTTGATGGAGAAGGAAAGCCCCCTGTATCAAACTGGATGGAATGTAATCGGAAGAGAGGATGTCTAAAAGCCTTTGCTTCCCCAATTCTCTTGCAGAGACATTTCCCGAATGGGATCCCCCGAGGATGAGGTTCGGTGCTCCCAGAAGGATACCCAACCCAAAATGGCGCGCCGCTTGTGCTGCTTCAAAGGTCGCAGGAAATTCGGAAAGGATCACACCTTCCGATGCCGCTTCTGCCACATGCTCGGTCGTTGTATCATCATGACTTGCAATCGGTAAGCGACGTTCCTGACATATCTTCACGATGGCTTTTCTGTGCCGGGAAGCAAATTGTTTCTGGCGGTCTTGCCGTGTCCGAATGAGCGTGACCATCTCTTCATCGCTCAGACCAAACTTTCCCTGATAATACTGGGACATTTTTTTGAGAGATGTAAATTGACGCTGACCAGGTGTGTGATCCATCAGGGAAACCAATTTGACAAGAGGGTTCTGAACCAAATCTTCAAAAATCTCCAAAGTATATGGATAGC
>FWPV01012208.1_pt1 | contig 13333 bp, 10 predicted proteins | sample 2228371 | NCBI WGS metagenome assembly FWPV01 (sample SAMEA103939776, study PRJEB20133) | metagenome | reverse complement strand
TTTCTGGCATAATATCTTCTACAGGTGAAATAGAAGAAAGAAATAATTTAAATGAAGTTACTGGAAAATTTACAGATACCTATAAAATATTAAATATTTCTTATGGGATCAAAATTTCTGATTTTTTAGACACCGGTATCAGTTTAAAATATATTTACCATAATTTTTATAATGTAACAGTTTCTTCTTTTGGTTTAGATAGTGGATTAAGTTTTTATTTACCTTATGATATAAAAATTTCAACAATCTTATTTAATGCTGTAAAACCTGTTTTTGAATATTCTTCATCTGCCAAGGATATTTTACCAGTTGAATTTAATTTGTTAGCAGGTAAAAGATTTAAAATTTTTGATAATCAGGAATTAAAAATTTCTTCAGGGATTGATTTTAAAGAATTTGAAAATAAAATAAATTTAATGGCAGCGGCGGAATATTCAATTTATGAAAGTTATTTTATAAGAGCAGGTATTACAGGACAGGATTTTACCGTCGGATTATCTATAAAGATTTCTGGTATTACACTTGATTATGCATTTGTTAAGATGCCGTTTGATTTTAACCACAGGTTTTCTCTTTCAATAAGCTATGGAGAAAATATACGGCAGTTAGAAGAAAGCACAAAAACAAAAGAAGCAAAAATAAAACAGGAATTGATAACAAAAATAAAATCAGAAACAATAAATAAATATAGATTGGATATACAAACTTATATGAAAAATATGGATTTAGAAAACACAAAAATTACAGTTGAAAAAGCTTTAGTATGGGCGCCGGATGAAGATTGGTTTAAAGAAAAAGAAGAGGAGATAAATAAACTTATAAATCAGAAAAAAATAAAAGATTTAATTTATGAAGCGGATGATCTTATCAAACAGGATCTTTATATAGATGCGATGGTTAGATTAAAATCAGTTCTTGATATGGAACCGGAAAATAAAATTGCAAAAGAAAAATTTAAAATAGCGGAAAATTATGTAAAAACACTCGGTGAAAAAAATATTAAGGAAGAAGATAAAAACAAAGAAAAGATTAAAACTCACTTTGAAAAAGGACTTAAATATTATTCTGAACAAAATTATGAAAATGCTATAAAAGAATGGGATATTGTTATTAAATCATCACCTTTACAGCGTCAGGTATATAATTATATAAAATCAGCAGAAGAGAAGATAAAAAAGAAAGAAGAACAGAAAAAAACAGTGCAACTTCTGAAAAAACAAAAAATTACAGAATTATATAATAAAGCAGTCCTTGAATATACAAAAGGAAATTTTAATGAATCTCTTAATTTATGGCATGAACTTTTAAAAATTGATCCGGAAAACAAAGAAGCAAAAGAGTATATAGATAAAATAGTTGAAGATTATAAAAAGATTCAAAAACAGGAAATAGGCTGGTAAATTTTATAATATTTTAATTATCTCAAGTATTTTTTTCTTTGTTTCTAAATCTTTTTGACTTAATAAATTAATAATTTCCAGCACTATTTTAGATTCGTCCGGTAATTGTTTTAACTTACTTTTGCTTATCAGAAGGGAAATCAAAGGACAATTCAGTGCTTTTGCAATTTTTTCAATTGTATAAAGCGTTGGTTTTCTCTGTCCCTTTTCTATATTATTAAGAAATGAAACACTGACGCCTGATTTCCTTGCTAAAACTTCTAATTTCATATTATGCTTTTTTCTGAATAAATTAATATTTTCCCCTATAATTTTATAAATGTCATTTGCCATATATTTTGTCATCTCCATTGTTATGTTTTCTGTTAATAATTATAGCATAATGTTTTATAAAAATCAAGTTATTTAGCATAAAAAAAATTTGACTTTAGGCATAAAATATAGTATAATTTAGAAAAATAAAAGCAGGAGGCATTTAGTGAAAGGAACAATAAGCAATATTAGCGTTGCAGGAATGCTACGGCTTTTATGCAGTTACAAAAAAACAGGAATTTTTCATATTGAATCCAATTTAATAAATGGTGCTGTTGAAATATATGAAGGAAATATTATAGATATCTATGGTCCGAGAGTTGATAAAAAAGAATCAATAATTGCTTTACTTACCAATATAAAAGAAGGGATATTTTATTTTGAAGAGAAAGTAATTCAGGAAAAAAAGCCTCTTGATATATGTATAGAAGATGTAATTTTAGAAAGCGCAAGATACCTCTATGAAAATTTTAAAGAAACAAATATAATAAATGATTTTCTTTTGCCTGAAAATGAAGTTTTAAAGATTTGCAGTTTACCTGCAGGTAAAATTTTAAAAATAAAATTTTTAGATGATGAATGGAATTTGATGGTAAAATTTTCAGGAAATAATAATATAATTAATACAATAAACGAAACTGGTATTGAAAGAATAAAAGCGGATTTTATTTTGTATGGTCTTTTGGCAGCTGGTTTGTTAAGAAGGACAAGGTTTAAAATTCCTGAAATATCAAAGATATTGCGAGATGAATTGGGTAATATTGGAGTTGCAATAGTTGATACAAGTTTTATAAAATTAAAAATAGATAAAACTATAATGGGTATGAAAGAATTTTTAAGTTTATTAAATGAAATTGAAAATTCTATTGCTGAAATTACAGGAAAGACTAAAGCAAAAGCAATTATTGAAAAAATCTGGGAAGCAACGAAATAACATTATGCCTGGATATAAAAGTGATATTGAAAAAATTATAAAGTTATAAAAATTAAGGAGAAAAATATGGAGCAAATTTTACAGGTCTATAATTCTTTATCGCTTGTGATGAGTGGAATTTTATTCTGGGCTGGATTTTTGATATTTGGTTTTAATGCAAAAAGATATAGCAGGGTCTTCAATAAAAACACATTTTATGTTTTACTTTTAATTGCACCTTCTGGAATTTTAATTTATTCAATTCTTTTAATTTTCAGAACATCTCTCATAGTTAAAGATACAAAAATAAACGACATATTTTTAATAATTGCTTATTTATTTTTTGTCTTATCATCTTTATTCTGTTTTATTTCTGTTTTTAAATTCAATAAAATACTAAATGAACTTTTAAAATATCAGGAGAAAAAATGAAATATGAAATTTTTCTTTATGAAGCAGGAATCGTTTTTCTTATTTTAACTTTTATCTATATAACGATTTCTATTTATAAATTAACAAAAATCATAAAAGAAACAAAGCCGGTATGGATTTTATCAACTGTTGCGATATTTATTTTGTTGTTTGCCTTAATATCACATATTTATGCCAGTTTTATTATAATGCCGCAACTTGAAAAAACAATTGGATTACTATCTGCCCAGAGTTTAAAAAAAGCAGAAAATTTTACACTTATCACACAGGCAATTGAAAATATAAAGGGTAGTTTACTTTTATTAAAAACATTTTCATTCAGTTGCTTTTTACTGGCATCTTTACTTCTTACACTTACAACAGGGATTTATTTAAGATGGATAAGCAAATAAAATAAAATTAAAAGGAGATGGTAAAAATGGCAGAAAAAATAAAAATTATGGCTGTTGATGATGAACCTGATATTGTAAAGATAATTAAGATTTCAATGGAACTTGCCAATTTTGACGTGATTGAAGCATATAATGGCGAAGAGTGTCTTGCTAAACTGAAATCAGGAGAAAGACCTGCTTTAATTCTTCTTGACATTATGATGCCGGGTTTAAGCGGTTATGAAGTATGTCAAAAAATAAAGCAGGAGCCGGAATTTAAAAATATTAAAATTATAATGTTGACAGCAAAAGGACAGAAAGGAGATGCTGAACAGGGTTTACAGGTTGGTGCTGATGATTATATTATTAAACCTTTTGACCCGTATGAATTAATTGAGCAAGTTAAAGAAAATTTAGAAAGAAAGTGATTTTATGTATGGTTCATCACTTTCAATAAAAAAAAATTTAAATTATATAAGAAGCATACTTTCTTTTTGCCTTATATTAATTGGAATATATAATTATGATTTTATATTAAAAAATCCAATTGAAGGTTTAATTTATTTTTTTATTTTAATTTTAAGCAATATAATTCTTATATATCTTCCACATAATTATTTTAAAAATATAAAATTTCATTATGTTATTTTTTTAATGGACATTGCTTTTATTGTAATTGGTATTACTCTTTTTAATCAGGCAGATATTCCTTTTCTTATTGCAGTTTTTCTTGCATTATTTATGTCTGCTTTGAGCAAATCATCAGGATTAAGTCTGTTAATAGCAGTTATTGTAAATATAATTTATATATACCTTAAAACAGGAAGTCATTTAACTTTTGAAATATTAAATGAGAGTTTTCTTTTAAATTTACCTTTTATATTCATTGTATCTTTGCATAGCACATATCTTGCTGAAAAAGTTGAGGAAGAAGTAAAAGAAAAAATGCAACTGGAAAAGATAAATAAATTTTTATTTAATAAAAAGAAAATAATAGGCGAAGAATATTCTGGTTTTTCAGATTTTATAAGTGCTTTACTTGATAGTATAAACTCAGGGATTTTATTTTTAGATGAAAATGGCATTATAAGAGTATTCTCAAAAAAATGCGAAGAGATTTTTAATATAAAAGAAAATCAGGTAATTGATAAGCCCTTAAATGAAAGTAAATTACCAGAAGAAATTGTTCATAAAATTCTGGATTTAAAGTTTAAAAAGATTGTATGCAAGAATGAAAAAATAAATATAAAAAAGTTAGAAAAGGATGTAATTTTAAATTTAAATTTTATAACAGGACAGGAACATAATGATTCTGGGATTATCTGCGAAATACGTATATAAAATAAAATAAGAGAACATTATGAATTCAAAAAATTTGAACGAAGAATTATTAACAGCAATTTATAATTCGGACATTGAAAAAGTAAAACAGTATATAAAAGAAGGGGTTGATGCAAATGCCAAAGCATTTGGAAACTTTTCTGCTTTATTTTTAGCAGTTGAAAAAGGAAATATTGATATAGTTGATGAACTTTTAAAAGCAGGTGCAAAGCCAGAAGAAAATTTAGCCATAATTGCATTTAAAAAAGGTTATATAGAAATTGCAAAAAAATTGATTAAAGCAGGTATTGATGTAAATTTTAGAGATGAAAATAATGAAAATGTTCTTTTTCTTGCGATAAGAGAAAAAAATTTAGAACTCGTTCAGGAAATTATAAAAGCAGGTGCAAATATCAATTCTAAAAATTTAGATGGAAATACCCCGATTATTATAGCATTGCAGATAAATGATAAAACCATAGTAGAAGAGTTAATAAAAGTAAGGGCAGATATTAACCTGAAAGGTGCTGGCAACAAAACACCTTTGCATTTTGCGGTTGAACAAAGTGACATTGAATTGATTAAAAGATTGTTAAAAATTGGGGCAGATGTTAACGCTATTGATAACGAAGGAAATTCACCGCTATTAACAGCAGTTCTAAATGAAGAAATTAAAATTATGAAAGAACTTATAAAAAGCGGTGCAGACATAAATATTAAATGTGCCTTTGGTTATACGCCATTACTTTTAGCAGTTGAAAAAGGGAACATAAATTTCGTAAAAGAAATATTAAGTTTTAAACCAGATATCAGTTTAGAAAATAATGATGGTGAAAATGCTTTAATAATTGCATTAAAAAGAAAAAACAGGGAAATTGCATTAGAACTCATAAATGCCGGTGCAGATGTTAATTCAAAAGATTTAAATGGTAACACATCTTTAATGATAGCCGCAGAAAATGGATATGAAGAAGTTGTATCTTTATTGATAAAAAAAGGAGCAGATGTAAACGCACAGGATATGAAAAAAAATACTGCTCTAATAAGAGCGTTAGATGAGGGTTGCGAAAATGTTGCAGAGTTGCTTTTAAAAAATGGAGCTGATTTTAAAATGCGTGGTTTTGGTGGATATGACGCTTTATGCATTGCTGCAAAAAATAATATGGTGAAAATTGTTGATACTTTAATAAAATACGGAGCAGATGTAAATATAAAAGGATATGGAAAATTTACTCCTTTGTTATTTGCTGTGGAGTATGGAAATTTTGAAATAGTTAAACTACTTTTACAAAATGGAGCAGACGTTAAAATTAAAAATTTATTTGGAGCAACTGCATTACATATCGCAGTAGAAAAAGTGTATAAAAATTTATTAAATACAAATATTAATATAAATGAAAGAGATATAAATCAGAATACCCCTTTACACATTGCGGCAGAAAAAGGTGACATTGAGATTATTACAGAATTAATAAAGAAAGGAGCGCTGATAAATGTTCAAAATAAATATGGTGATACACCTTTGATAATAGCCGCAAGAGATGGTAGGGAGAAAGTAATTTCTTTATTAATAAAAAATGGTGCTGATAAAGAGATAATAAATAGTGAAGGGAAAAAAGCATCAGATTTTTATAAAATACATTAAATCTAAACTATAAATTTTAATTAAATTGCCATACTTGACTTTTTAATAAAATATGTTATGATTTTATTAAAAGTTGAAAGTTAAATATAGAACAAGGAGGGATTTTTTGGAAAAGTATGTGAAAAGGTTTCTTTTAAGTATTTTTTTAATATCCTTTCTTTTAAATGCAAATATTTTTGCTGTTTATGTCATAACTTCATTAGATTATACAATTACCCCAACGGCACAAACAGCAAAGATAGGTGATAATATTTATTTCAGATTAGCAGTTGTCGATGTTACTAAATCTTATGCAGATGTTACTGTGGCAACAGTTACTTCATCGGCAATCTATCTATATAGTCCTACTTTTCCTGGTTCTTTCCCTGGATTTATGTATGTATATGATGGTGAAAGGACATGGGAAATAACCACTTATACCCCTAATCCCTTAAATGCATCGCAAAACACTTTAATGATAAATAATTCTACTTTAAAAGCAGGCAGAAATGTTACTGATTACTGGACACTACAGTATTCCACTTTTTCTGTGGCAGAAGGCAATTTAGTATCAGGCGGTTCCGCTTCTGTTGATATAGGCACTTCAATTTATGGCATACTTCTTTACGATGATGGTGATATTACACAGCATAATGATGCAGTTGCAGGAGATGGTATTTATAATGCAAAATTTTTAGTCAGAGAATCGTATCAGTTTAATTTAAAAAATGCTTCTGTTGTTGGACATTTTGCAGTGGGAAACTTAAAAGCAAGCAATGATGGTTTCATAAGTCCGTCAAAAATTACAATTGATGGTGTAAGACCAACCATAGAACTTGTTAATGCAAATCCAAATCCCTGTAATCCTGAAAAAGAACTTTTACAATTTTATTATTATTTATCAGAGAATTGTTCAGTATCTTTAAATGTTTTTTATGGTAGCGTAACAGTAAAAACTCTTTCTGCTACTGGCTATTATGGTTTTAATCAGCCGATTTTATGGGATGGTTTAAGTAATACAGGGGTAATGCAGACAGATGGCGATTTTTATTATAAATTTGAAATTACTGATTCAGCAGGCAATACAGGGAGAAGTTATGTAGGACCTGTCAAATTAACAACAGTTCAGGTATTTACGGACATTTATTCAATAGATGCTAAATATACAAATGTTGGCGTTCCAATGACAATTGTAAGATTAAGGGTAAATTCAGAACTAAAAAACGCAACACAACAGAATTTGGCAAATTTAGGATTTAATTATATAACCGGGGAAGTGCCCGGCGTAAGTCATGATTACAGGAATTACCCATGGCTTTATCACGATGTAAAAATTTATAATAGTTCAGGAACTTTGATTGAAACATTTGAGCAGGATTCATCTGCAAATTATGACATGGATTGGTCTTATAAAGAAATAAATACTCCACAATTTGGTGATGGACTTGCAATGTCCGGTAATAGTTATTCTGGACCTGACCTCCCGGCAGATTTATGCAGTGCAAGTGAAGGAACACTTTATACCAAAGGTGATGATGACGAAGATAATGACTGGGATATGGTATTTTTAAATTCATTTGTTGATGGAACTTATAATGATGGTGTTTTTACAATGAGTGCAGATTTTATTTTTTATTCCAAATCAATATCGCCCGGGACATACATAGGTGCAGTGAGGGGGATACTTGTAGGCAAATATATTTTACCTGTTTATAGCGAAGATACCGGTTCTTATGTCTGGGAGGAAACAGCTGATTGTGGAGGAACAACCAGGACAATAACTTATTATAAATTACATGCTATGCCGAGTTATTTAGAAGATGAAAGTTATAATATAATAAGTGATGAACGTGGATATGGATTATGCTCCACCCAAAGAACATGTTCATTTATTGTGGAACAGGACCCTGGCATTCCACTGCCTGATACAACCCCGCCACAAATAGTTCCTTATTCTGAATATCCATCCGATAGTTCAATTGTTGAACCAAATGTTTTAGGTCCTTCTAATTATTTAAAAGTTATGATAACTGATGAAGGTGTTGGTGCAGGACCCACCAACCTTTCAACTTTTATATTAAAAGACCCATATGGTAATCCTGTTCCGGGAAGAGTTGCATGGAATGCAGGAAACCCAGGAACAAAATCATGGGAAGTATATTATATTCCTGATAATAATATATTAGTAGGTGGAAAATATACTTATACAGTTGTTCCTGTTGATGGCAATTATAATATAGGACAGTCCAAAACATTTACATTTGATATTAAGGACACTTCAATACCTGTTGTTACGAATATAAGCGTCCAATCACCATCAGGCACAACTGCGGAACTTTCGCCATCAACTTCCACTCAGATAAATTTTCTTGTATCTAAAATAAATGCAACTATAATACCTGGTGGTTCAGCAGAAGTTGATTGGAATTTATCTACAATAACTGTAAGAAATAATTCAACAGGGAATTATATTAGTGGCAGTGTGAGTCATACAACAGGGACAAATTTACTGATTTTTACACCCAATACAGTTCTTTCTGATGGTAATTATACTGTTTATGTGAGTACAGTTTCTGAAAATGGATATTCAGGGGTTTATTCATATACGTTCTATATAACAACAGCAGGTATAACTTATATTAATCTCTCGGGAACTGGTGAAAATTCAACAACATATATGATAATATCGGTTTTTACTGAAACAACATCAGGAATTGTAAATTCGCTTGGTAATACTATTTCACCCAAAAGCATAACAGTTACTGCTGTGTCATCACCTCCATCACCACCAGGAACTTATGCAATAATAGGGACTGCAATAAGTTTTACTGCTCAGAATATGCCTTTAACATTTAATCCAACCTTATGTTCTGCAACTTTAAGGATGCATTATACAAATACAGATATAACAATATTGAATAATTTAAAACTTACTGAAAATGATTTGATGCTATGGTATTATGATGGGGTTTCATGGAATAGAATTACAAACATAAGCAATCCGGTAACAAGTGGTTCGGATCATTATATAGAAACTACAATTACAAATTTAGCGCCAGACTCTATTTTTGCCCTTATGTATTCTGTTCCTCCAACTATTGTTGCTGTGAAAAAATATACAGATGATTTAAGAAGTGATAAAGTTTTTAATCCTGAAAAAGGAAATGCAGTAATTTATTTTTATGATAAAGACGGAATATATTTAGAAAGTTTATCTAATGCAAAAGAAATAAAAATAAGTGTTTATAATTTATATGGCACATTATTAAGAACAATAAAGTATCCAGCAGATAGTTCATATTTTTATGATTATGTATGGATGGGTGGACTTGCTCCTGTTAATATTGCATACTTTTTATTTGATGGTAAAAATGATAAAGGATCTAAATTGAAAAACGGACTTTACATAATAAAAATTTCAATTAAAAAAATAGATGGTAAAGAAGAAACCAAAACACGAATGATAGTTATAAACAGGTGATGGAGAAATAAAATGATAAAAAATTTTTTAAAAATTTTATTTATTGCAATAATAATTTTAAATAATATTTATGCTGAATCTGATTTTTCAGGCGGAACTTTTTCTGAAAGTTATGATGCTACAAAAGCAGCTGGATTAGGTGGTGCTTTTACAGCGCTTGCCAACGATGGTAATGCTTCTTTTTATAATCCTGCTGCTATGGCTCTTTTTGACTCAAAGGCAAAAAGTTTGAGTTTTACATATATACCATCTCTTTTTGATCTTGGCTCTTCCGGAAAAATATCCAAATATTTAATTGGTTATGCCCAGGGTGATATGTCTGGTTATGGAGCAGTAGGTGCAGGACTTAATTATACAACTGTAAACATAGCGGGTGATTTTTCAGGAGATGCTGATAATGGCTGGAATGAGTATGTTATGATTGTTTCATGGGCATATCAGATTGATAAATTTTTGGGGTTAAGTAAGTATAAATATCCGAAACTTTCAATAGGATTAAATGGAAAATATTTAGCAATAAACAGCAGTTTAACTTTATCAGGAAAAAAAGTTGGTGCATCAGGTTATGGATTGGATGCTGCTTTGATGTTTGCTGTAAAAGAAAATTTAAATTTAGGAATAATGGCTCAGAATATTTTAAATCAACTGACATGGGAATCCGGGACAAAGGAAAAAATACCTTTTATCTTAAAAGGTGGAGCTTATTACGGTATAACAAATAATTTTTTAATAATTGGAGAGGTAAAATTATTAGAAAATGATAAAGGTTCGCCTGAGATAGAATATTATAATGCCGGGCTGGAATATGCATTTGATTTGAGTCAGATGGAGCAGATTAAAAAAGTTGCTATTCGTGGCGGAGTTTCAATTGACCAGAAAAATGATGCATATATCATTGCAGGCAGCGGCAGCATTTATATGGAAGGATTCTCGGTTGATTATACATATCAGCAATATTTAAAAATAATTCTTACCAGTTCAATTCACCGGTTCGGGGTTACGATGTCATTTTAGAATATAAAATAGACGGGGTATTTTTATAATGAACATAAAAGACCTTTTGCATTTAATGATTGAAAAGAGAGCATCCGACCTTCATTTAAAAGAAGGCAGACCACCGCTTATGAGGGTGGATGGGAAACTTATGCCACTTGACATGGGGATATTATCAAACAGCGATTTAAAAGAAGCTGTTTATTTTTTAACAGATGAAAAACAGAGAAAAAAATTTGAAGAGTCAAATGAAATTGACCTTGCATATAATTTAGAAGGAGTTGCGAGATTCAGGGCAAATGCTTTCAGGCAGATGGGAAAATTAGAAATTGTTTTGAGGGCTATACCGATTAAGATACCATCGCTTGAAGAATTAAATTTGCCGGTTATATTAAATGAAATTGCACTTTATCCACGCGGGCTTGTGTTAGTTACAGGAGCAACAGGGAGTGGAAAGTCAACAACCCTTGCGGCAATGATAAATAAAGTAAATGAAAATTATAACTGTCATATTGTAACAATAGAAGACCCGATAGAGTTTGTTCATGCTGATAAAAAGGCAAGTGTATCTCAACGAGAAGTCGGACTTGATACTGAGAATTTTGCTACTGCTTTAAAATATGTTTTAAGACAGGATCCCGATGTTGTTTTAATAGGTGAAATGAGAGACAAAGAAACAGTTGCAACAGCAATAAGTGCAGCTGAAACAGGGCATATGGTTTTTTCAACTTTGCATACTATAGATACAATACAGACGATAAATAGAATACTTGATTTTTTTTCAAAAGAACAGCAAAGGCAAATTGCAATTCAGCTTGCAAATGCTTTAAGGGCGGTGATTTCTTTACGCCTTGTTTCAAAAGCAGATGGGGTGGGTAGAGTTCCCGCAGCTGAAGTTATGGTGGTAACCCCAACTGTCAGGGGATATATAGAAGAATTAAAATTAAATGCAATAAAAGATTTAATAAAAGATGGCGGGCAATTTGGCATGCAAACTTTTGACCAGTCATTGATATCCCTTTATAAACAGGGTTTAATAACCCTTGAAGAAGCAAGAAGAAATGCAACTTCACAACAGGAAATTGACCTTGCGTTAAAGGGTATTTCTTCCAGTAAAGCATCAGCTCAGTCAATTTTAGATAGTATGTTAAAAGAACAGACAAAAAAGGAATTTGAAAATCAATTAAAACAGGGCAAAACTCTTTTATCTGCCGGCAAATTTAGAGAAGCTTATGAATTTTACAGTAAATTGAGAAATAAATATACGGATAATAAGGAAATTGCGGAGACACTGGAAATGATACAGCAAAAAATAAATGGTGAACAATTTCAGGAACAGATAAAAGCAATAATTATAGAAGGGCTTAATATATATAAAAAAGGAAATATAAAAGGAGCAATAGTAAAATGGCAGGAAGGATTAAATTTAGACCCTGATAATGTTCAATTAAAGACATATATTAAAAGCGCAGAAGAAAAGATTCAGGTTGTCGGTAATATAACAAATATATTAAATGAAGGAGTGGAAATTTATAAAACAGGAAGAGTAGAAGAAGCAATAAAAAAATGGGAAGAAGTTCTTAAAATAGATCCTAATAATTCACAGGCAAAAACCTATATAGAAAGTGCGAGACAGAAGTTAAAAGAACTGATGCAAAAAAAAGAGCAGGAAGAATTATATAACAGGGGAGAAGAAGCATTCAACGCTGGAAATGCTTTAGAAGCAATATCTTATTTAAAAAGAGCGTTAAATTTTAAACCCGATGATGACAGAATAAAGAAAAAATATGAAGAAGTTTATAATAGTTTAATGTCAGAGACTTTTGGCGGGACAGATGTGGAATCCGCAATTACTGCTGAATCTTTTCAAAAAGGACTTATTAAATTTTTAGAAGAAGATTATATAAGTACAATAAAAGAATGGAAAAAGGCAATTGAAAAAAGACCTCTTGAAAAAAAATTAAAAGATTATTTAGAAAAAGTTAAGGAAGTTTTAAAAAAACGCCTTGAAAATTTAATGGAAAAGGTGGATGAATTTTACAGAGAAAACAAAATTATTGATGCTCTGGAAAAGATAAACGAAATATTAAAAATAGACCCTACCAATGAATTTGCACTTAAATATTTAAGGGATATAAAACAACTTGTTGAGCAGGAAGTCCAGCATTTATATAAAAACGCAATGGATTTTTATGAACAGAACAAATTAAAAGAAGCAAAAGAAAAATTTGAATTGATTTTGAAAATTGAACCTGAGCATTTAAGTGCTAAAAAAAGATTAGAAGAATTAAATGAAAGAATTGAAAAATTAAAGGATCTCGGATAATAAAAAGAGATGTTTAAAAAAATAATATTTCTTTTATTGACCTGTTTTTTTTTAGTGTTTTCCTTATCCGCTGCTATAGAATTTTTAAAATTATTTAAAAATTATTCAATAACAACAAAGATAGAATTTTTTTTTATAGCAGGTTTTGTGCTTTATCTTTT
>FWPV01000445.1_pt1 | contig 13333 bp, 8 predicted proteins | sample 2228371 | NCBI WGS metagenome assembly FWPV01 (sample SAMEA103939776, study PRJEB20133) | metagenome | reverse complement strand
ATTAGTTGTAGCACTTTGTTCTGCTGAAATCTGATACTACTTAATCTTTTTTCACAATCTTAGTGTATGTAGTCAAGTTGCTTCGGTTGCTTGTACAATCAATTCTCTCTATATTTCTTTATAAATCAATTACTTATTGAACAAAGTTATGGTAAAAATATCAGAACAACGATTAAGCGAAATATTTAACAGCTTTAAAGGTAAAAGGATAGCAGTAGTTGGCGATTTAATGATCGATAGGTACTTTTGGGGTACGGTATCGCGTATTTCTCCCGAAGCACCGGTGCCGGTTGTAGAAGTTACAGAAGAATCGAATCGTTTAGGCGGCGCTGCTAACGTTGCAAACAACATTGCTTCTCTTGGCGGAATTCCGATTATGGTTGGTGTTGTTGGAAATGACAACGGCGCTGAAATACTGCGTCAACTGGTACAACAACGTGGTTTTCCCACAACGGGAATAATTGTCGATGAATCCAGACCGACAACTATCAAAAGCCGCGTCATTGCGCAGGATCATCATGTTGTACGCATAGATCAAGAAGTTAAAAGCGATATTAATAGTGTTGTACAGGAACGAATTTTGTTGATGTTAAAGGATAACATCTCAACAATAGATGGAATAATTCTTGAAGATTACAATAAAGGCGTATTAACAAAAGATCTGATTGCCAATATTATTCAACTTGCGCAACAGAAAGGAGTTATTGTTACAGTCGATCAAAAGTTTAATAACTTTTTTGAATATAAAAATGTAACGGTATTTAAGCCAAACAAAAAAGAGACAGAAGAAGCGCTCGGCATACGAATTCAGTCACTGGAAGATTGCCGGAAAGCTGCAGCCGATATGCAACAACGTCTTAATGCCGACAATATTCTTTTGACGCTCGGCGAAAAAGGGATGATGTTGTATGAAAAAGATGGTACGGCAACGCATGTGGGAACCAACGCCCGCAAGGTAGCCGATGTTTCCGGAGCCGGAGATACGGTTATTGCAACACTGACTATGGCACTCGTTGCAAGAGCAGGAATCCGAGAGGCAGCAGCGCTTGCTAACATTGCAGGTGGTATTGTCTGTGGTGAGGTTGGTATTGTACCGATTGATCCGAACGTGCTCTATTCTACAGCACTTCACTCATTGAACGGAGTCTTATAAATGGGAAAAGTAGTTACGAGAAATGAGTTAGTAGCAATACGGAAACAACTGAAAGCAGAAGGAAAAAGAGTTGTTTTTACCAATGGTTGCTTCGATATTCTTCATCGTGGTCATGTGGAGTATCTTCAAAAAGCAAAGGAACTGGGCGATGTGCTGATTGTCGGATTAAACACCGATGCCTCTGTACGTCGATTGAAAGGACCAGCCCGTCCAATTGTCAATCAAGAAGACAGAGCTGTTGTGCTTGCAGCCTTAGCTTCTGTTGATTATGTCTGTTTGTTCGATGAGGATACGCCATACGAATTGATATCGGCGTTAGTACCGGATATACTCGTCAAAGGTGCCGATTGGACGGTAGAAAAGGTTGTAGGTAAAGATATTGTTGAAGCTGCCGGTGGAATGGTAAAAACAATAGAATTTGTACCAAATCGTTCTACTACGTCGATCATTGCACGAATTGCAGAAACAATATCAAAATAACAACAGTGTTGTAAGGTTTATTTTCCCGTATAGATTCATGTGAAACAATACTTTCGCATTACATATTACTTTTCAGTTATACTTATCTTCATAGTTGTAGCACTTCTTGGATATACACAAACAGCAGCATTTCGTGATTTTTTACGTTCATATATACTCGAACATTCATCAGATATTGTCAATGGCAGTATTGCCTTCAATACTCTTGAGGGAAATTTATTTACAGGACTCGTTTTTACTGATGTCACGTTTTACGAAAATGGTCAAGCAGTAATTACAGCAGAAAAAGTAGAGGTGAAATACGATCCGGTTGCGTTTTTTTTTAAAAGAGTAAGTATAATCGATGCTACAATATGGAACGCTCATATTAACCTCCAACGTTCTGTAAATGGTTCATGGAATATAGATCGACTGTTTCGTTCATCATCGCACGATACAACACCTTCACCGTGGGTGATAGATATTAAAAATGTACGACTGTTAGACTCCCGCATTTCTCTGGTCGATTCACTAACATTGTCACAGAGAACAACCTCCATCTCCGACAGTGTGGTTGACTATGCAGTTGTTGCAGTTGATTCATGTAATCTCGAAACGTCGTTGACTTTTTCTTATCATTATTATGAAGCAACGATACGTTCTTTTTCTTTTCGACTTCGTCAACCGGATTTTAAACTACATCAGCTTCGGGGATCCTTTCTGTTGTCGAAAGACCATCTGATAGCACGCGATGTATTCATTCGTACAAATCGTTCAAAACTTCAAATAACTGCATCTCTCGAAGACACAGATTTGTTTTCACACATCAGACTCGAACAGTTGTACGACAAGCCGGTTGCGCTTAAACTGAAAGCCCAGCCGCTTCACATGAGTGATTTGAAAATGTTTCTCTATCCGTATGTTGATTTTCTTGATACAACAGCAACAATTACTATCAGTACAACAGGGAACTTTTCAAATCTTACTGTTTCTGAATGCTCTATTGAATCAGGAAATACAGAGCTTCATTTGCAGGGTACAATTCATAACTTACATACACCACGGGATCTTGAACTTCACATTACATCGACTCGTAGTTTGATCGATCCTTCGCTGCGCACAGGATTATTGCGTGGCTTGAATCTGCCGAATCTCGATTTCCTGGGTCAGATAACAACAGTGCTTTCGTTCGATGGTAAACCTGAGCATTTTCAGGCAAAAGTATCTACCCGCTCTTCAGTTGGTATTGTTGAGGCCAATGCAACAATGTCGTTCCAAACAAAACCACATACGTACGAAGGTTCTATACGTGTTCTGCGTGGTAATATATCAAAAATATTTTCCGATGGTTCAGTTACTTCAAATCTTAACGGTTTTATTACTTTCAACGGTGCAGGATATGACTACCGCACAATGACAGCCGTTATGAAAATACAGTTTGATACATCTGAAGTAAATGCATTGCCGCTCTCGCAAATGGTTACAGTTGTAAATACGTCTGATGGTTATTTAAATCTCCATAGTGTAGCACAGCTTGGTAGTGGACGATACGAACTTTCCGGGCAGGCACATTTTTCGGAAACATCAGATTCTTATTCATATCAGGGTAGAATTTTATCATGTAATCTGGCGGAATTATTGCAAAACAAGAAATACGAAAGCCTGCTCTCCTTTCACTTTAGCGGTGGAGGATCTCGGCGTTCTACAGAACATCGGGATTCGCTGTCAATAAATTTTTATCCATCAACATTCGGAGAGCATCCTTTAGAAATTGCCACGTTAAAGATAGGTTATAGTGGTGATGATAATAATCATCAGCAACTCAAGGTAATATCTGATCCACTTCAGCTTACTCTGAGCGGATCGTTTACACTCTCATCAGCAGTTAAGTCTTTTCAAACCGCAGTACTTTCATTTGGATCGTATTTTACAGAAAATCTTTTTTTATTCCATTCAAAAGACCAAAGCCCGACATCCTCTTATACTCGTTATGGAGTAAAGACGGCAGAAACAGATATCTCTTTTACAGCGAATTGTACCGATCTTTCAGTATTGGGTGCAATCTTTTCCCTGCCGATGGAAGGAGTGATACAAACAGAAGGCACTTTAAAACAAAAGAATGATGGAATTATTTTTTCAGCAGCACTAAAAAGTGATGAATGCGCTATCGATTATTCAGATGGTGTGTTAGTGGCAGAGCGATTCAATGCATCTGTAACAACGGCTGATTACAGTAATTCGAAACACAAGGTAGATTTTCAAACTTCAATTAATCTAAAATCGGACAGAATAAGAATCAACGAAACATCATTGACTGACATAACAACACGATTTACAGCAAAGGATGATACTGGTACGTTCAATGTTGAATCAATTGTTGATGCAACAGTGCAGGTTACGTTGGAAAGTAACTGGGAAAAACGTGATACTTGTATTGTAGTTCAACTGCCAATGATAAAACTTACATTCGACTCTCTCTTTACAATCCACAATACATCAGCCAGTTATGGAAGAATTTTAAAAGAAGGATACAATATAGATTTTCTGGTACTTTCTCAGGACAGTTTTAATGTTTCGTTAAAGGGATTAGTCAATCCGTTTCAAACATCTGCACTGAAAGTAGTAGTAAGGAATTTTGATTGTGATAATCTCCAATATTTTTTACCGGTTGCTTCAAGAACCGGTGTTGCAGGTGCTATTAAAGGAATACTGAATGCGGATGTAGAGTTCCATGGTAGTCTTGAGAATCCTGTATTTGATATCAAGGCAGAACTTACAAACGCTGTCATAAAGGAAGCAAAGATTGAAACAGTAAAAGGAGAGTTATTCTATAGTCAGCAACAAGTTCAAATAAACGGATCTGTTACATTGGCTAATAGAACAGAACCGGCAGTAATATTACAGGGCACAATACCATACGGTATTTACCTATCGGCATCGACACCACGTGTACCATTAACAAGTAATGTTGACGTTTTAATTAAAGCTAACAACGTCGATGCAACGTTGTTATCTCCATTTTTACCTTTTCTTTCCGATCTTAAAGGGGCTATACAATGCAATTTACGGATGGTAGGACCTGTCAATGCTCCTTTTTATGAAGGAACCGTCGATCTCAGTAATGTTGAATTTTTATTCAATCCACTTGGCATTCGGTATATTCTCAACGGGTCAGCAGTTTCTGAAGAAGACCGTATACGTCTTAAAAATGTAACACTCAAAAATGTACCTGAAGATAAAAGACCGAATAGTCTTCTTAACATAGATGGCACATTATCTCTCTATGGCTTAACACTAACACGCTTTTCGCTTAAAAGCAGAGGTGAATTGCTGATTATGAAAGAAAATCAACGGTTAGCGGGACAAAAACTCTATGGCAACCTTTATGTTGCAACATCTTCGCAAGGCTTACTGTGGGAAGGAAGTCCTGAACGGTCGTATCTGAGAGGGGACATTTTTCTTGTTGATGCACAATTGATTTTTCCGCCCGAACGGGAACTTGCTGCAGTACGTACGGGCAGTATTGCTGTTACTTTTAAAGATGATACTTCATTAACACCACAGATTACTGAACAACAAAAGAAACGGAAACTCCTTTCCTCTGAAACCGGTACTTCTGTGAACATACAAGAAAGCAATTCATTTCTCGATAACATAGAATATGACCTTGGCATAGAAACATATGGAAGTACAACAATACGTTTTGTCTTTAATACCCAAACAAGCGAAGAATTATTTGCTGTGTTACAGGGACGTTTGACGTATTCAAAAAGTGCAGGGATTGATCGGTTTGTCGGTCAGGTCGAAGTTGCTGATCGTTCGTATTATAACTTTTTCAAGAAGTTCGATGCATCGGGTAAAATTTCTTTTACTGGTGACTTATTGAATCCTGAACTTAACGTTACTGCACGATATGAGGGAATTCGAATAAAAGATACAACGACTTATACACAATCATCATTTTCATCAGACAGAGAACGGATAGCAGTAATACTTGATATAACAGGCACTAGAAATGAACCAAAAGTAAAAATTAGGATTGAGAGATTTGAAAATACTGAGTGGGTGAAGTACGAAACAGGTGACGACGAATCAAATGCCATTTCGTTTATTATTAGTGGTCAGTTTACAGAAGAACTGACTACTCAACAGCGAGCGAGTATGATTGGCACGAACGTAGGTTTTGGTCTTGCAACGGGAATGATTACCGGTCCTCTCAGTGAAGCACTCCGACGAAATACTGCTGGCTATATCCAATCTCTCGATGTATTATACTATGGCGGGCAATTTGAAAAATCGACCGATGTACGGCTTACAGGTCAGGTTGGCGATGCTGTTTTTCGTTTCGGTGGAAAAGTTATTAACGATCCGTTCGGCAACGCAAATGTCAGCGTCGAAGTACCGCTTTCGATGTTCTCCCGAAATCTCATTTTTTCACTCGAACATAAAGTTGAAGGTACAGAATTTGCACAAGAACAAAGACGAGCCTATAATACCGCACGAATTTTTTACCGTTTCTCATTTTAATCTTTTATGAAAGAATCTATGACAACGTACAGTGAAGAAGAACTTCAGACGCGCATATTAAAATTTTTGGAACGTTACCCTTATGAAGAGTTTAAATCAAAAGAGTTAGCACTCCGACTTGGTATCAGAGACGAAAAAACGTACATCGTCTTCAAACAGCAATTGCGTTTTTTACAGGATAAGGGAGCTATACGACGATTGCGTGGAAAGAAATATGCTCATCGACCGAAAGTTGAAATTATACGCGGTACTTTCCGACGGAACAAACATCTCAATATTGTTATTTCGGATGAAACCGGTGAAGAGATCGTACTACATGACGATGATGCAGATAAACTAATGAATGGTGATATTGTTGAAGTATCGGTCCTACCACAATCGGAACGACAGCGTAAACAGGGCAAAAAGAGGGAAGCTGAACTGCTACGGATAATCGAACAGCCTTATAAAACATTAGTCGGAATTATTGAGCGTGTACGAAAACAATACATTGTGGTACCGGATTCAAAAAACTTTTCACAGGAAATTCTTATTCCTCTTCACCATAGAGCTGATGCGGCAGAGGGAGACAAGGTTGTGGTAGAATTACTATCTATGCCAAGACCCCATCATCTTGCTGAAGGAAAAATTATTTCTGTGCTTGGAAAGCCGGGACAAATAACTACAGAATTAAAGTCGGTGCTGCATGAATTTCATCTTCCGCTCTCTTTTCCACCGGAAGTCATTAATGAGGCAGCTCATCTCCCCTCTGCAATAACGGAGGAGGAAATTTCACGAAGAGAAGATTATCGTAACGTTATTACCTTTACAATCGATCCGGAAGATGCTAAAGATTTTGATGATGCACTTTCTATCGCACTTCATGAAAACGGTAATTACCTCCTTGGAGTACACATAGCTGATGTATCGTATTACGTGCCGGAAGGAAGTGCGATTGATAAAGAAGCATACAAACGCGGAACAAGTGTATACTTTCCTAACGGTGTTATACCAATGTTACCGGAACGGTTGTCGAACCAGCTTTGTAGTTTAAGACCAGGCGAAGATAAACTTACATATTCTGTCATTATCGAAGTAACTCCTCGTGGAGCTGTCAAAGATTACAGGATAACAGAAAGTATAATCTGCAGTCAACGCAGATTTACCTACGAAGAAGTACAGGAGATTATTGAACAGATAAAAGCAGGCAGTACTATTAATGGGAACGATGCTGTATTCTGCGAATCACTGAAACACTTGTATAAACTAAGCACGACATTGACGAAAAAACGATTGAGGGAAGGTAGTATAGATTTCGAAACGGCTGAAGTAAAATTCAAATTTGATCAACAAGGAAAACCAACAGAAGTGATAAAAAAAGTGCGACTCGAAAGTCATCGTCTTGTGGAAGAATGTATGTTGCTTGCCAACAGAGTGATTGCCCGCCACATTGGATTGCCAAAAACCAATAAACATACAGAACCATTTCTCTATAGAGTGCATGATGCTCCCGATCCGCAACGAATTCAGGAATTGGCACACTTTGTAAAGAAATTCGGTTTTTCTCTGAACATCGAAAAAGGAGTCAGCTCAAAATCGTTACAAAAATTATTAGATCAGGTACGTGGTTCTGAAGTAGAAAATATTATTAATGAAATTGTTTTGCGTTCGATGGCAAAAGCAATTTATTCGGAACACAACATCGGTCACTATGGACTTGCATTTGACTATTATTCGCACTTTACATCACCAATACGTCGCTATCCGGATCTTGTTGTTCATCGAATACTGAAACGCTACAGTGAAGGTATAGATCACGGAGAGCGCGAAAAATTGAAGCAGTATCTGCCGTCTGTAGCAAAGCAATCATCTGAACGAGAAAGACTTGCAATGGAGGCTGAACGAGCCGCAACAAAAGTAGTTCAGGTTGAATACATGAAGCGCCACGTTGGTGATGAATTCAATGCAGTAATTTCTGGTGTTGCACCGTACGGTCTTTTTGTTGAACTTAACGAAATCCTTGTCGAAGGGATGATACACGTGCGTGAAATGATGGACGATTACTATGTATATGATGAAAAACAGTATGCACTTATTGGACAGCGGAAAAAAAAGCATTACCGTCTTGGTGATAGTGTTAAAGTCAAACTTCTACGTGTAAATGCAGAACAACGTCAACTCGACTTTATTTTACTGTCAAAAACACTATAATGCATTGCATTCTTACTCTGTGCTTACTATCTTGAAGAGAGGGAAATGGTACATCGTAAAAAACATATACTCGTTATCGATGATGAGCCTTCTTGGCAAGTGTTGTTACAACGTTATTTAGAAAAAAAAGGGTTTGTTGTCAAAACTGCCGGAAGTGCTACCGAAGCACTACAAACACTTTCATCGTATAAACCCGATCTGATAATGAGTGACATACGAATGCCTGATATGAACGGATTCGATTTTCTGCATACACTAAAAGAGCAACCACAATTAGCGTCAACACCGGTCGTATTTCTTTCCGGTATAGATGATTTTGATGCGAGGCAGGTTGCACGTACCTTAGGTGCGGCAGGTTATATGGTTAAACCGCTCAATGAACAGGATATCGATTCTTTGTTGAACCGACTTTTTGATGTCTGATTATTAGAAAGTGAAATTCAAAAAATTTAACAAATTACGTCTCTCCCTTGGACCAGTTGAACAGGCACAGATAGCCGTGTCAACAGCAGTTGTTGTCTCGTTAGTTACAATTATGGCTGTTCGGGCAACAACTGCTCAAAGAATTGAATGGCTTCTCTTTGGCAGTGTACTGACAGTTGGTCTTTTTGGTTTTATCATAGTTACAATAACGTTGAAATATGGACGTGTACTGGAAGAACAAAAACAGGAATTATTAGCACTTAATAAATTTGCCCAGGCTATAAATCGCTCGGTTGATATCCATAGTTTGCTACGAAATGCCCTTGAAGAAATACTACAACTTATTGATGTAGAATATGGCAGTATTTATAGAATAGAACAGAAGAAGCTCACAAAGGCAGCGGAATTAAAACTCGACGTATCCGTTACCTCACCACTTGGCAACGATATTTTGATAAGTGATCCGCTTTTTGAACAACTGCAAGTAACCTGTGTAAAACATTTTCCTAAAGATAAAAAAGCACAAAAGGAGCGGGAATATAATACTATTCGCGCATGGGCAACAGTACCAATCTATATCAAAAACGAGTTTACAGGTATTATAGTAATAGCATCTACCACAGCAACAGAGCTGACAAAAAAACAAACAGATTTAATAACAGCGTTTGCAAATCAACTCGGAGTAGCAATTGATAATGCCAATCTTTTCGAACGTTTGAAACGTTCGGAAGAACGATACATCGATCTTTTCGAGAACTCTCCGGATATGACACATATTGTTAATCAAGAGGGAATTATTGTTAACTGCAATGAGACAGAAGCAAAGATGCTGGGATATCCAAAAGAACAAATAATCGGTTCGCCCCTCTTTACACTCTATCCCGCATCGTACTATGAACAGGTGCAGAAAAATCTTCAACGTGTGTTTAAAGAAAAGGAAGTATTAAACGGTATAGAAGAAAAAATGATGACACGGGAAGGTGCACTGATTGATGTCAGTGTCAATGCGTCGCTCATTGCCGATGAAGACGGAAACCTTACGTTAATGAGAGCAGTAGCACGTGATATTACAGAAAAGAAAAAACTCGAAGCAAGAATTATTCATGCTCAAAGAATCGATAGCATCGGAAATCTCGCCGGTGGTATTGCTCATGATTTTAATAATATTCTTACAAGTATTCTTGGTTCAACAGCCATAATGCTTCGGCGTCTGAAGCGTCAGAAGGAAAATTACCGGCTTGTTGAAATAATTGATACTGCAGCAAAACGTGGCGCATCATTAACACGACAGCTCTTAACATTTGCCCGTAAAACAACTGTGCACGAAAAACCGATTCTCGTTAGTAATATTATAAAAGAAACGCTGACACTGTTTGAACGTAGTATCGATAAAACAATTAAAATTCATACTGCTCTCTCACATCAACCACTTATTATTAAGGGAGATGATGGACAAATACAACAAGCACTTTTAAATATTCTTATTAATGCGCGTGATGCTATGCCCAATGGAGGCACAATAACAATATCAACGAATATTGTAAGAATCAAAGAAAAAGAACTCACAAGTCCAGAACAAAAGCCAGGTGAATTTGTAGCAATATCTGTACTTGATACCGGAATAGGTATTCCGGGAGATGTTTTACCGAGAATTTTTGAACCATTCTTTACAACAAAAGAACAGGGGAGAGGTACGGGACTTGGATTATCAGTTGTTTACGGAGTTGTTAATTCTCATGGTGGTTTTGTTAGTGTACATAGTATTCAAAACAAAGGATCAGAATTTATTCTTCATTTCCCGCTCTACAAAACAATCGAAGTAACGGAGACCACACATAAAGTCGAAAAATTGCCGCGTGGTAATGAACATATCCTTGTAGTAGATGATGAAAATGAAGTGCTCGAAGTTGTGAGCAGAATGCTCGGCGAGCTGGGATATGTGGTAACAACTGTCAACAGTGGTTACAAAGCTTTGGCACTGCTTAGAAAACAACAGCACTTTGATGCAGTGCTACTTGATCTCAACATGCCTCGAATGAGCGGACAGACAACATATATGAAAATGAAAAAAATAAAGCCTGAACAAAAGGTAATTATTGTAACAGGATATAGTAACAGAGTAATTGATACCGGACCACTTCGTGATAACGTAGAAGCATTCCTGCAAAAGCCATTTCAGATGGAAGAACTTGCACATACACTACGGCAAATACTTGATCGCCCATCGTAAAAAGCTATTTTATGATTAGAGAAATGTTTTCTGAAAGAAACCGGAATTTCGGGAACTTGAAAAATATAATTTTTGTCTGTATATTAGCACTCGCAAATAAAGAGTGCTAATAGTATGTATAACATAAGAATGGAGGAAGTAATATGAATCTAAAGCCATTATCAGATCGGATTGTAGTGAGACCCTCTAAAGCTGAAGAAAAAACGAAAGGAGGGATTATTGTTCCAGATACAGCAAAAGAGAAGCCAGTATGGGGTGAAGTTATTGCAGTTGGTCCTGGCAGAATGTCGGACGAGGGAAAAGTAATACCAATGACCATCAAGGTAGGTGACCAGGTGCTTTATGGTAAATATTCAGGAACCGAGGTCACAATTGAAGGGGAAGAGTTGTTAATAATGCGTGAAAGTGATGTATTTGCAATTATTCCTAAATAACAGAAGAAGGAGATAAGACTATGGCTGCGAAAATAATTAATTATGATGTTGAAGCCCGTGCTGCTTTAAAACGAGGAGTTGATCAGTTAGCAAATGCAGTAAAAGTTACACTGGGACCCAAAGGAAGAAATGTTGTTATCGACAAAAAATTTGGTGCTCCGACAGTTACAAAGGATGGTGTAACAGTTGCAAAGGAAATAGAGCTATCAGATCCGGTTGAAAACATGGGTGCACAGATGGTGCGTGAAGTTGCTTCCAAAACATCCGATGTAGCCGGTGACGGAACAACAACAGCAACCATTCTTGCACAGGCAATTGTGCGTGAAGGATTAAAGAACGTAACCGCAGGTGCCAATCCGATGGATCTGAAACGGGGCATTGATCTTGCTGTAAAAAAGGTTGTTGAAGGATTACGTGAAATCAGCAAAACAGTTGGTGATGACAAAGAGAAAATTGCTCAGGTCGGTACAATATCAGCAAACAACGATCGGGCAATCGGAGATCTTATTGCAAACGCAATGGAAAAAGTAGGCAAAGATGGTGTTATAACAGTTGAAGAAGCTAAAGGTACCGAAACCACATTGGAAGTGGTTGAAGGGATGCAATTCGATCGTGGATATTTATCACCATATTTTGTAACGGATGCTGATAGAATGGAGGCTATTCTCGAAAATCCGTATATCCTTATCCACGACAAAAAAATCAGTGCAATGAAAGATTTGTTGCCGATACTGGAAAAAGTAGCACAAGCTGGTCGTTCGTTACTTATAATTGCAGAAGAAGTTGAAGGCGAAGCGCTTGCAACGTTAGTAGTTAATAAGCTCCGTGGTACTCTGCGTGTTTGTGCAGTCAAAGCTCCCGGCTTCGGCGATCGTCGGAAAGCAATGCTCGAAGATATTGCAATTCTCACCGGCGGTCAGGTCATTTCTGAAGAAAAAGGTTATAAGCTGGAGAATGCTACTCTCAGTTATCTTGGTACTGCAGAGCGGGTAACTGTTGACAAAGATAACACAACAATTGTACAAGGTGCCGGAAAGAAAGAAGATATTAAAAAGCGCATTAATGAAATTAAACAACAAATAGAAAAGACTACTTCCGATTACGATCGGGAAAAACTTCAAGAGCGTCTTGCAAAGCTTTCTGGTGGTGTTGCTGTTATTAAAATTGGTGCAGCAACCGAAGTTGAAATGAAAGAAAAGAAAGCTCGTGTTGAAGATGCTCTTCATGCTACACGTGCTGCTGTTGAAGAGGGTATTATTCCTGGTGGTGGTGTAGCTTTTGTTCGTGTTGTCAAAAAACTGGATGAATTGAAGCCGGAAAATGCCGATCAAAAAACAGGTATTGATATTATACGCCGTGTGCTTGAAGAACCTCTGCGTCAGATTGCGGCAAACGCAGGATACGATGGCGCTGTTGTAGTTAATGAAGTTAAAAACGGAAAAGACGACTACGGCTTTAACGCACAAACAGAAAAATATGAAAATCTCATGAAAGCCGGAGTTGTTGATCCTACCAAAGTTGCACGCATTGCTATTGAAAATGCAGCTAGTGTTGCTGGATTACTCCTTACAACCGAAGCTACTATTGTGGAAAAGCCTGAGAAGAAAGAACCGGCAGCACCTCCAATGCACGGCGGTATGGGTGATATGTATTAATCAGTTTTTGATTGATACGTATAATAAAAAAACCCCTGAGCAATCAGGGGTTTTTTTTAAAGTGTAATAAAATGCATTTTTTTATATGAAGTTCACTTTATAGATGCCGATTAGAGTTAATGTCAATAGTTGTATAAAAATGATTTAAGCGGCACATCGTAACTTAGGCGATGATTTTGATTTTATTTGTTGATTTGATACTATGCCAGCGTTGTTTGGGGAACTGCATAGAAGTAAATAATTCAGTAAGGATATTATCAAC
>FWPV01012204.1_pt1 | contig 13334 bp, 9 predicted proteins | sample 2228371 | NCBI WGS metagenome assembly FWPV01 (sample SAMEA103939776, study PRJEB20133) | metagenome | reverse complement strand
AAGAAGAGATCGGATGAGAGGGTGGGTTGCGTTGTCGGTCCTCCTGATTCTCGGGGGATGCGCGACGAAAAGGGACGTGGTGCTTCTCGATAGGGAAACAAGTCGACTTTCCTCCCAAGTGACCGTCCAGCAGAAGGAGAGAGAGTCCCTTCGGAGGGAGATTGAAAAGCTTCATAGAGAAGTGGAGAAGCTTCAAACGGATCTAAAAACTTTTAAGAAGGAGACAGATGACTTGAGAGCCGAAGTTACCACAGAGCCCAAGAAAGTCCAAGCCGATCTCCTCCTGCGCCTGGAAGCGCTCCAGACCGAAGTGCGGACGTTGACCACGGGTATCGAGGAATACAAGGGTCTCCTCAAGAAGCCCTCCAAGGAGATAGATCAACTAAGGGAGAACATCGTACTGCGGACGAAGGCCCTCGAGGAGAAAGAAAAGGGTCTCGAGGAGAGAAGCCGAAATCTCGAAGAGAGAAGCCGGAATCTTGAAGAGAGAATGAAAGGATTCGAGGAGCGATTCAAGGCCTTAGAAGGAAAGATCGGCGAAGTCGCTACAAAACAATCTGAAATGGAGCATTCCCTCAGGGTGAGGGAGCCGGTTGCCACTGCGGAACCAAAGAGAATAAGCGCTTCTACGCGGGCCGGCGATCTTTACAAAGACGCCTACGAAACTTACCAAAGGGGGGATTACGAGGGGGCTCGAAGAAAATTTGAGGCCTTTTTGAAGCAGTATCCCAATACCGAACTCTCCGATAATGCCCAGTTCTGGATCGGAGAAACATACTATGTCAAGAAGGATTATGAAAAGGCTATCCTGGAGTACGAGAAAGCAATTGCCAAATATCCCGAAGGCGACAAAGTCCCCTCCGCCCTGCTCAAACAGGCCCTCGCTTTTCTGGAGCTTGGCGACAAGACAAACGGTAGGAATCTGCTGAGGCGGGTTGTCGAACGTTACCCTCAATCGGAACAGGCCGAAATGGCGAGGAAGAGGTTGGAAGCGATAAAGTAAGATTCCGGGACATGTGGGGCACAGGGGAGACAGAGGCCATAGCACGCATTTTGATGATCACAACTTTATTTCCTATGCTCCCTTTCCAATGTTGTCTTCGGTTCGGATTTGGCGTGAAAAAAAGCCCATTCCGCAACGGAATGGGCTTTTTTCTGTTCTTTACTCTCGCGCTTTGCCCCGTGCCCTCCGCTCTCGTTAGGCAGGAGCCACAGCAAAAACCCCAGTTTCTCCCGTCGGTTTTTCCTCGCCCCCTGTGAATCCCTCGACCCACAGTTCCATCCGCTTAAATTGGGGGAGGCCCGTTCCTGCCGGAATGAGCCGACCCATGATGACGTTTTCCTTCAACCCTTTCAAGTAGTCGATCTTCCCAGCAACGGCAGCCTGGGTGAGCACCTTGGTGGTCTCTTGGAACGAGGCAGCCGATATAAAGCTGTCGGTAATGAGGGAAGCCTTGGTGATGCCCAAAAAGAGCGGTTCTCCGACGGCCGGTTTCCCCCCTTCTCTCATGACCCGGGCATTCTCTTCCTCGAAGACGTGCTTCTCGACCTGGTCGTCAACCAAGAAGTGAGTATCCCCCACCTCTTTCACCTTTACTCGTTTGAGCATTTGGCGAACAATAACCTCAATATGTTTGTCATTGATCTTCACCCCTTGAAGCTTGTAGACTTCTTGGATTTCGTCAACCAGGTACCGGGCCAATGCCTTGTCTCCCAGGACCCTCAAAATGTCATGAGGATTGGAGGGCCCATCCATCAAAGGCTCTCCTGCTCTGACGAAATCGCCTTCGTGCACGCTCACATGCTTTCCTCGCGGAATTATGTATTCCTTCGGTTCCCCCACCTCGGGTCGGATGATGACCTTTCTCTTCCCCTTAATGTCTTTTCCGAATTCAACGATGCCGTCAATATCGCTGATCAGAGCATACTCCTTCGGCTTTCTCGCTTCAAAAAGTTCGGCCACCCTGGGAAGGCCTCCCGTGATATCCTTCGTCTTGGTGGTCTCTCTCGGGATTTTGACGATGACGTCCCCGGCTTCCACTTCGTCTCCCTCCGAGACGAAGATGTTCGCTCCCACGGGAAGAAGATATCGGGCCTGAGAGGTCGATCCTGGAAGATTCATCGTTCTTCCCTTCTCGTCTTTGATGGAAATCCTCGGCCGAAGATCCGGGTCCTTCGACTCGATGATCACCTTTCGTGAAAGTCCGGTAAACTCATCCACTTGCTCCTGCATCGTCACACCTTCGACGATATCTCCAAACTTCACACGACCGGAGACCTCGGTCAAAACCGGAATCGAGTAGGGGTCCCATTCGGCCAGCAAATCGCCCTCTTTAACTTCTTGCCCGTCCTTCACCTTCAATTTGGCTCCGTAAATCACGGAGTAACGCCTTCGCTCCCTTCCGCTCTCATCCAGAATGGCAATCTCGCCATTGCGATTCATAACGATGAGATTTCCTTCCCGGTTCTTTACGGTTTTGAGATTAATAAATCTCACCCTCCCTTCCGTACGGCTTTCCAGGGTCGTCTGTTCAGCCCGCCGGCTGGCCGTTCCACCGATATGGAAAGTTCTCATCGTCAATTGGGTTCCTGGTTCGCCAATCGACTGTGCCGCAATGATCCCAATGGCCTCTCCCACATTGACGAGTCGGCCTCGTGCGAGATCCCGACCATAGCAGAGGGCACAGACGCCGCGCTTCGATTTGCATGTCAGAACCGACCGGATCTTCACCTTTTCGATCCCTGCGTCGTCGATTCGCTCTGCCAAGGACTCATCGATCTCTTGATTCCCCTTCACGATGACCTCGTCCGTAAAGGGGTCGCGGATATCTTCCAAAGCGACCCGTCCAAGGATACGGTCTTTCATCGATTCGATGATCTCTCCACCCTCGACCAACGAGGTAACATCGATGCCGTCCATGGTCCCACAGTCATGCTCAGTGATGACAACGTCCTGGGCCACATCAACAAGTCGCCGCGTGAGGTAGCCCGCATTGGCTGTCTTAAGGGCTGTATCCGCCAATCCTTTCCGGGCACCGTGGGTGGAGATGAAGTACTGAAGCACTGTCAGACCTTCACGGAAATTGGCGGTGATAGGTGTTTCGATGATCTCCCCTGAAGGCTTCGCCATCAATCCCCGCATCCCCGCCAACTGCCTCACCTGCTGGGCGCTACCCCGAGCTCCGGAATCCGCCATCATGTAGATAGGATTGAAACTCTGGACAACCTTTTTCTCACCCTTGGGCCCTTCGACGGTTTCAGTTCCCAATTCTTTCAACATCACGTCTGCGATATTCTCCGTCACCTGTGCCCAGATGTCGATGACCTTGTTATAGCGCTCCCCATCGGTGATCAGCCCCTCCGTGTACTGCTCCTGAACCTTCTCGATCTCCTTCTGAGCTTCTTCCAGAAGAGCAGCCTTGTTGGAGGGGATCAGCATATCATCGATCGAGATGGAGATCCCCGCCTGGGTCGCATATCGGTACCCTAAGTCCTTTAGCCGGTCAGAAAGGATGACCGTCTTCTTCTCGCCGCAGTACCGATAGCAGTAGTCGATCAGGTTGGCCAATTCCCCCTTCTTCATGACCTTGTTGATCAGCGAAAATGGAATTTCTTCAGGAAGGATCTCCTTCAGGAGAACCCGCCCCACCGTCGTCTCCACCAATTCACCATCTACCCTCGATTTGATCCGAGCATGAAGGTCCACCTCACCCGCATCATACGCGACCCGAACCTCGTCAGGGCTCGAAAAGACCTTCCCCTCCCCTTTGACGAAGGGGCGTTCCCTCGTCATGTAATAGATTCCCAATACGATATCTTGCGTGGGGACGATGATCGGTTTTCCATTGGCGGGCGAAAGGATGTTGTTGGTGGACATCATCAGGATTCTCGCCTCCGCCTGGGCCTCCACCGAAAGCGGGACGTGAACGGCCATCTGGTCTCCGTCGAAATCGGCGTTGAAGGCAGCGCAGACGAGGGGGTGGAGCTGAATAGCCTTGCCCTCGATGAGAATCGGTTCAAAGGCTTGAATGCCCAATCGGTGCAGTGTCGGAGCGCGGTTGAGCAATACAGGATGTTCACGGATCACCTCATCGAGCACATCCCAGACCTCCGGCTTTTCCCTCTCGATCATCTTCTTCGCGCTCTTAATAGTCGTCGCCAACCCCTTTGCTTCCAACCGATGATAGATAAAGGGTTTGAAAAGTTCGAGGGCCATTTTTTTGGGAAGTCCGCATTGATGTAGCTTCAATTCCGGACCGACTACGATCACCGATCGGCCTGAATAGTCAACCCGCTTTCCCAAAAGGTTTTGCCGGAAGCGTCCCTGTTTCCCCCGGAGCATATCGCTGAGGGATTTCAGGGGCTTCTTATTCGCGCCGAGGATGGTTCGGCCTCGCTTGCCGTTGTCGAAGAGCGCATCGACCGCTTCCTGAAGCATTCGCTTTTCGTTACGGATGATAATTTCGGGGGCATTCAGTTCAAGAAGTCGTTTGAGGCGATTATTCCGATTGATGACCCTCCGGTAGAGGTCATTGAGGTCTGAGGTGGCAAACCTTCCACCATCCAATGGAACGAGGGGGCGGAGATCGGGTGGAATGACAGGGATCACTTCCAAGATCATCCATTCCGGTTTGTTGCCCGATTCCAAGAAGGACTCGATGATCTTCAGTCTTTTTGCCAGACGTCTCTTCTTCGCTTCCGAAGTGGTTTCCTTCATCTCCGCTCGGAGCTTTCTTGAAAGCTCCTTCACATCCGTGCTTCTCAGGAGCTCACGGATGGCCTCGGCTCCCTGCAAGGCCACGAACTCATCCCCGTACTTTTCCCTTGCCTCTCGATAACGGTCTTCCGACAGAATCTCACCTCGCTTCAGAGGAGTTCCCTTGCCGTCAAGGACGAGATAGGCCTCAAAGTAGAGGATTCGCTCAAGTTCCCTTAACGTCATATCGGCCAGAATGCCAATTTTACTGGGAATGCTTTTTAGAAACCATATGTGGGCAACCGGTGTCGCCAACCGAATATGGCCCATCCTTTCCCGCCGAACCTTCGATTGGATAACCTCGACCCCACATTTCTCGCATACGATACCCCGATGCTTCATCCGTTTGTATTTTCCGCAGTTACACTCGTAATCCTTCGTCGGTCCGAAGATCTTTGCACAGAAGAGACCGTCTTTCTCAGGTTTGAAGGTCCGGTAGTTGATCGTTTCTGGTTTCTTCACCTCCCCGTGAGACCACGATTCGATCTTTTCTGGGGAGGCGATGGAGATGCGAATGGCATTGTAGTTGATGGGATTCTTAGGCTTTTCGAAGAATGATAAATAGTCTTCCAAGGTCTCCTCCTTTTCCATTCAGAATTGGAATTTATTTGAGATCTGTTTCTTGGGATCCCGTGCTCTCATATGGCAATGCTCTTCGCTCCATGCCCTGTGCCGATTAAGGTTCTTCTCTCTTCTCCTCGATCAGCTCGGTGTCGAGACAGAGGCTCTGAAGCTCTTTCACCAGGACATTGAACGACTCAGGCAGCCCCGGCTCCAGGGTATGTTCTCCCTTCACAATGGCCTCGTACACCCGCGTTCTCCCCGCCACATCATCGGACTTGACCGTCAGAAATTCTTGTAACGAGTGAGCAGCGCCATAGGCTTCCAGGGCCCACACTTCCATCTCTCCCAAACGCTGTCCTCCAAACTGAGCCTTTCCGCCCAGGGGCTGCTGCGTCACCAGGGAGTACGGGCCGATCGATCTGGCGTGAATCTTGTCATCCACCAGATGGTGCAATTTTAGAAGGTACATATAGCCGACGGTGACGTTATGATGAAAGGGCTCTCCGGTCCTCCCATCGTAAAGGGTCGTCTGACCGGAAACGGGGAGGCCCGCATCCTTGAGATGCTTCTTGATCTCCTCCTCGGAGGCACCGTCGAAGACAGGGACGGACATGAAGATGCCGTTGCTAAGCTTCTTCGCTAACTCCCACACCTCCTCATCCGAAGCCTGCTCAAGATACTGGTTCACCTCTTTGGAGGAATAGATCTCTTTGATCCGGCGCCGGAGCAATTTGGGATTATAACGTTTCTCAAGGTATTCTCCGATCTTCCAGCCCAGCCCCTTTGCGGCCCATCCCAGGTGCGTTTCAAGGATCTGACCCACATTCATTCGGGAGGGAACACCGAGTGGATTGAGAACGATATCAACAGGCGTTCCATCCTCCAGGTAGGGCATATCCTCTTCGGGAAGGATCCGGGAGATGATCCCTTTGTTCCCGTGACGGCCGGACATCTTGTCGCCCACGGAGAGCTTCCGCTTCATCGCGATGTAAACCTTTACCGATTTGATCACTCCGGGCGCCAGTTCGTCCCCCCTCTTCAACTTCGCCAACTTATCCGCAAAGACCCCTTTCACCACGTTGATCTGAAGCTCAGCATGGTTAAGGATTCGGTGGACCTCGGGAATCACTCTCTTCCCTTCCACGACATTGATCTCTTTCAGCCGGTCAAAGGGAATGTTGAAGAGATGATCCTCTTTGATCACCTCCTTCGCTTCCAAAAAGACACGGTTCTTCTTCTCATCCGCAATACGGTGATCGGCTTTCTTCCCGATAAGGTATTTCCCGATTTTCCTCCGGGCACTATTTTGGATGATCCGGATTTCATCGGCCTGATTTTTCAATAGCCTTGCTTTCTCTTGGTCTTCGATAGACTTCGTTCGCTCGTCCTTCTCCTGACCTTTTCGAGAAAAGACCTTCGCATCGATGACAATCCCTTCAATCCCATGGGGCACCCTCAGGGAGGTGTCTCTCACGTCGCCTGCCTTCTCTCCGAAGATGGCTCGAAGCAACTTCTCCTCTGGGGAAAGCTGCGTCTCTCCTTTGGGCGTCACCTTTCCAACCAAAATGTCCCCTGGCTTAACTTCTGCACCGATCCGGATAACCCCACTCTCATCCAGGTTCTTCAATGCCTCCTCTCCAACATTTGGGATGTCACAGGTAATTTCCTCTTTCCCAAGTTTGGTATCGCGAGCGACACATTCGAGCTCCTCAATATGAATGGAGGTATAGGCATCCTCCTTCAAGATCCTCTCGCTGACGAGAATCGAATCCTCAAAATTGTAGCCTCCCCAGGGCATGAAAGCCACCAAGACATTTCTTCCCAGCGCCAACTCTCCCATATCGGTCGCCGGTCCGTCGGCAATGACATCCCCTCGTTTGACTCTCTCTCCAACCCGGACGATAGGTCTTTGGTTGATGCACGTGTTCTGATTGGACCGTTTGTACTTAATCAGGGTATAGATGTCCACGCCCGGGTCATCTTCGCGCTGGCCATCTTCGTCCGCTCGAACGACGATCCGGGTCGCATCCACGTCCTCCACCACTCCGTCTCTTTTTGCCACCACCGTCACACCGGAATCGCGAGCGACGACCGCCTCCATTCCTGTTCCGATCAGAGGGGCATCCGTCTTCAGGAGTGGAACGGCTTGACGTTGCATATTCGATCCCATGAGCGCTCGGTTGGCGTCATCGTTCTCCAAGAAGGGGATGAGCGAGGTCGCCACACTCACGAGTTGCTTGGGAGAGACGTCCATGTAGCGGACCTCCTCAGGTCTAACCATCACGAATTCCCCGCCCCTCCGCGCGGAAACGAGAGGGACCAAAAACCTGCCCTCCCGATCGAGAGGAACGTTGGCCTGTGCAATCGCAGGCTTTTGCCCATTGATCTCTTCCTCTTCGTCAAGAGCAAACAGGTGCTTCACATTGTTCGTAACCTTGCCGTTCACCACTTCCCGATAGGGGGTTTCGATGAACCCATAGTCATTCACCCGAGCATAGGTGCTCAGCGAGGTAATCAGCCCGATGTTGGGACCTTCCGGTGTTTCAATCGGACAAATTCGCCCGTAATGGGTGGGGTGCACATCCCTCACCTCGAACCCGGCTCTCTCCCGAGTGAGCCCTCCCGGTCCCAGGGCGGAAAGACGGCGCTTGTGGGTGATCTCAGAGAGGGGGTTCGTCTGATCCATAAATTGAGAGAGCTGACTTGACCCGAAAAACTCCTTGATCACCGCCGAAAGCGGCTTCGAATTGATGAGGTCATGAGGCATCAATGTTTCCACGTCCTGCAGGCTCATTCGTTCTTTGATCGCCCTTTCGAGCCTCACGAGTCCGATATGGTATTGGTTTTCGAGCAGCTCGCCCACGGTTCTCACCCGTCGATTCCCCAGGTGATCAATATCGTCGACCGAGCCCTGGCCATCCTTCAACTTGATCAAATACCTCACCACCTCCAGGATATCCCTTCTCCGCAGGGTAGTCTTTTCATCCTGCAAAATCTTCTGAACCGTCCCCTGGACATCGTCTGTGATCGTCCCGTCTTTCAGGCTGGGCATCATGCCAATCGGATGAAGAATCTTGGCGACTCGCTGAATCTCGTCTTCCATTTCCGGGGTCGCGATCGCTTCGTCAAAATCGAGCCATCCCTCGAGTACCCGATCGACCAGTTCTTTCCCTCCCGCATAAGTGGCCCCTGCTTCCAAGGCTTCTTTCTTCCACCGCTCCGTAAAGACAAGGACCTTGGGAGGGTGATTCTTCAAACCAAGCTTGTGGTTCAACTTCATCCTTCCTACCTTCGACAGGTCGTATCGCTCGGGATTGAAGAAAAGGTTATAGAAAAGCCCTATTGCCGTCTCAATGGTGGGAGGGTCGCCCGGTCTCAGCCGCTTGTAGATGTCAATCAATGCCCTTTCCGATTCTTTCTCCCGAACCGATTTCCCCGGTTCGGTTATAGGCAGCTTTTCCCTTTCCTCCCGGGTTAGCTCGATCTTGTCCATGACGAGCGTGTCTCGGAGGGACGAGCTGACATTGATATTGTCGATGAAAAGGATTTCGAACTCCTCGATGTTACGATTCTTCATCTCCTCCAGAAGTTTCTCGGTCACCTCTTCATTGCACTCCGCCAGGACCTCCCCCGTCTCTGGATCCACGACATCCTTCGCCAAATATTTCCCAACGACGTCCTTGGTTTCGACAGGAATGGTCGTGATTTTTGTCATCTCCAGTTTTCTGAAGGACTCCTCCGTGATTCGGCGGTGCTTCTTGAGAATCACCTTCTGGGTCTCGGGATCAATGATATCCGCCGTCGCCTTTTGACCAACCAGAACGTCCCTGGAGATCTCTTTGACGAGCTTACCCTTGCGATAGAAGATCTTTTCCTTATGATAGAAATAATCGAGGAGTTCCTGGCCGGTATATTTGAGTGCCCGGAGAAGAATCGTTACCGGGATCTTCCTGCGGCGATCAATTCGAACGTAGAGGAAGTCCTTCTGATCGAATTCAAAATCGATCCAAGAACCTCGATAGGGAATGATTCGAGCGTAGTAGAAGATCTTTCCCCCCGTGTGGGGCTTGACCTGGTCCTGATCGAAAAAGACACCGGGGGAACGATGAAGCTGGCTGACGATGACCCTCTCCGTCCCGTTGATGATGAACGTTCCGTTTTCTGTCATCAGTGGGATTTCTCCAAAATAGACCTCTTGCTCCTTTACCGCTTTGATGCTCTTAGCTTTCGTCTCGTCATTCACATCCCACACAACCAAGCGCACCGTTACCTTGATGGGAGCCGCATAGGTCATCCCCCTCAGCAGGCATTCCTCCACGTCGTACTTTGGTTCCGTAAGCCGATAGCTAACAAACTCAAGCGAAGCCGTTTCATAGAAGTCTTTGATCGGAAAGACGGTCTTGAACACTGCCTGTAGACCGATGTTTTCCCGCTTGTCAGGATCCACATCGGCCTGCAGAAACTTCTCGTAGGACCTCTTCTGGACTTCAATCAAATTGGAAATCTCTAATACCTCTTTGATCTTTGAGAAGTTCTTACGATACCTTCGGTAAATGGGCACTATGGTGGCCATTGCTACTCCTTTCCAAAAAATAAAAAGTCCCCTCCGTTAAGGACCGAGCCGATCTTACTCCGTCCTTTTCAGGAAGAGACAACGAAATCTCACGACCACTTCTAATTTTAACCCTACTTTATTTCGACCGTGCCCCCAGCCTCTTCGAGTTTCTTCTTCATCGTCGCCGCTTCTTCTTTCGAAACCCCTTCTTTTACAGGCTTAGGGACACCTTCGACGAGATCCTTGGCCTCTTTCAGCCCCAAACCGGTTAACTCCCTCACCACTTTAATGACCTGAATCTTTTTGTCGCCAAAACCAGTAAGAATTACGTCAAACTCCGTCTTCTCTTCAGCCGGAGCCGCTTCCGCTGCGCCCACCGCCCCTGGGACAGGCACGGCCGCAACCGCCACGGGGGCTGCTGCTTTGACTCCTAATTTCTCTTCGAGGACCTTCACCAGATCGCGTGCTTCCAGCAGGGTTAGGTTGCTAATCTCTTCTGCAATCTTCTGAACGTCAGCCATTGGAACTCCTCCTGTCTCTGTATTGGAACGTCGTATGTGAAAGAGGAGGGTAGCCTCGAAACAATAACCACTTCTACCTCCCCCTGTTCAATCTTCTCAACAAATTTCAAACCCCGTCCTTCGAACTCGCGAGCTGATCCACCCGAGCCTGAAGGACCCCAACCACCTGCTGCAGAGCTTTCTGGATGACCCCAGCCAGTTGACCTGCGGGAGCTTGAATGCCCCCCAAGATTTGAGCCATGAGGCCTTCCCAAGGTGGCATCGTCGCTAAGGATTTGACTTCCTCGGCAGTGGCGACCTTTCCTTGAATCAGACCGACCTTGATCTCGAGGGCCGGTTGGGATTTGATAAACTCTGTCAAAATCTTTGCCAAGAGGGTAGGATCACCATAAGAGATCGCAATCGCTGTCGGCCCGTCAAAATAGTCCCTTAGCTTCTCGAGATCGGTTCCTTTAGAAGCCAGTTTCATCAAGGTATTTTTTACCACATGATAGGAAATCTTCTCTTCCCTCAACCGCCTCCTCAGTTGATTCAACTGTTCCACGTTAAGGCCACGGAAGTTGGTCAGGACGGCTGCCTTCAACCCCTCAACCCGCTTGCTCAAGCTACTAACCACATTCTCTTTCTCTTTTCGAATCAAAGCCCGTTTCCTCCTCGGAGAGGTTAAGTTAGCGACGTTACTGTTTCAAGACATTCCGCACATCCAGGGGATCGATCTTGATTCCAGGTCCCATAGTTGTCGATAGCGCGATACTTCGGAGGTACACCCCTTTACTCGTCGGCGGTTTTGCCCTCAGGATTACCTCCAACACCGTTTTGATATTCTCCAACAGGCGTTGGAAACCGAAAGAGACTTTTCCCGCTGTTACGTGAACGATACCCGCCTTCTCCACTTTGAACTCCACCTTGCCCGCTTTGATCTCTTTGATCGCCCTGTCCAGATCGAACGTAACCGTTCCCACTTTTGGATTGGGCATCAATCCTCTCGGTCCCAGGATCTTTCCCAGCTTACTGACCGCACCCATCATATCGGGGGTCGCAATCGCCTTGTCGAACTCAAGCCAGCCTTTCGAGATTTTCTCGATCAGATCCTCCCCTCCGACATAGTCAGCCCCCGCATCCAGAGCCTCTTTTTCTTTCGCCCCCTTGGCAAAAACCAAAACCCTGACCTTTCTCCCTGTCCCGTGGGGGAGTACAGCCGTCCCGCGAACCATCTGGTCCGACTTCTTAGGGTCCACACCAAGACGAACCGCCAAATCCACCGATTCGTCAAACTTTGCATAGTGGGTCTCAAGAAGAAGCTTAAGACCTTCTTCCAATTCGTAACGCTTGGTTCGATCCACCTTACTCTTTGCTTCGATATATTTCTTCCCTCGGCGTGCCATCTCTCTCACTCAATCTCCAGGCCCATGCTCCGGGCCGTCCCTTCGATCGTTCGGATTGCACCCTCCAAATCGATCGCGTTGAGGTCTTTTAACTTGATTTGAGCGATCTCCCGAATCTGTTCCTTGGTGACCTTGCCGACCTTCGTCCGATTGGGTTCCCCGGAACCTTTCACAATCTTTGCTGCCCTTTTCAGCAAGATGGAGGCCGGTGGCGTCTTCGTAATGAAGGTAAAGGATCGATCCGAGAAGATCGTTATGACGACGGGTATGATCATTCCCTCTTGTCCCTGGGTTCGTGCATTGAAGGCCTTGCAAAACTCCATGATATTGACGCCATGCTGTCCCAAAGCAGGGCCCACAGGAGGCGAGGGGTTGGCCTGTCCCGCCGGAATCTGAAGCTTTACCATCGCCACCATCTTCTTTGCCATCTCTTACTCCACTAATTCTTCTCGACCTGGATAAAATCCAACTCCACGGGAGTCGACCTTCCGAAAATTGAAACCAAAACCTTTAGCTTCCTCTTCTCGGGTTTGACCTCTTCGATCGTCCCTATGAAATTGACGAAAGGACCGTCGATCACACGAACGCTATCTCCCACGTTAAAAGAAACTTTCGGTTTCGCCTTTGACACCCCCTCCTTCATGGCAGAGAGGATCTCCTCAACCTCTTTGTCCGAAATGGGAATAGGTTTCGTCCCGTCACCGGCGAAGCCCGTGATCTTCGGTGTTCCCCTGACGATATGCCAAGTCTCCTCGTTCAGTTCCATCTGAACCAAAATATATCCGGGAAAGATCTTTCGCTGGGAAGTCTTCTTCTTTCCCTTCACGAGCTCGACAACAGTCTCTGTGGGCACGATAATATTCGAAAAATACTCGCTTTTCCCGAGGTTCTTAATGCGCTCCTCCAAATTCTGCTTCGCCCTGTTTTCAAAACCAGAATAAGTATGAACGACGTACCATTTCTGCGCCATGGGTTCCTTTTCGCTTCCCTCTTAGCTTAAGGACTTCTTGAGCAGTTCGCGGACCAGCGCAGACAGTGCTGAGTCGACGATTCCCAAGAAGAGAGCAATGATGAAAACTGCTACCAGAACAACAGCTGTCCCAGCTAAAGTGTCCTTCCTTGAAGGCCACGTGACCTTCTTAAGCTCGGTTTTCACCTCCCTTAGGAACTGAATGGCTTTCTCGTACTTTTCACGAATTGGAAAAGTCATTGTTCTTTCCCGTATGAAAACGACGGCGTCCTCAGCACGTATCCGGAAACAGGGCCTTTTGCATAAATCCGATGATCCGAGGCAGCTCGAAAGACCTGGAAGGTATGTGCCTTTCCCGGCCTTTGATGACGAATATGGCAGGCCAGGAGGGATTCGAACCCCCATCACCCGGATTTGGAGTCCGGTGCTCTATCCGTTAGAGCTACTGGCCTATCTTTATCACATCTCTCAAATCCCTTTACTTCGTCTCCTTGTGGACCGTGTGCTTGTGGCAGAATGGGCAGAATTTCTTGAGCTCCAACTTGTCCGGGGTGTTTCTTTTATTTTTTGTAGTCGAATAGTT
>FWPV01009303.1_pt1 | contig 13334 bp, 12 predicted proteins | sample 2228371 | NCBI WGS metagenome assembly FWPV01 (sample SAMEA103939776, study PRJEB20133) | metagenome | reverse complement strand
CAAATTGTTTCATACTAATTTTGAAGTGGTGACACATGCTGCCAGGTGGTCGAATCAGTTGTTGGGCACTCATTTTGATGTTGGAAGGATACTTCCCCCTGTAGGTATCTCTTTTTTTACATTCCAAACCATGAGTTATGCCATTGATTTATACCGGGGTCTTATCAAACCCGTTAAGAATCCTTTTGATTATGCCTTTTATGTATCGTTTTTTCCACAGCTTGTTTCAGGTCCGATAGTGCGGGCATCTGAATTTGTCCCACAGTTATATAAAGATACTGTAATTACACAGGAGGAATTTGGAACAGCCATTTATTTGATTCTCAAAGGATTATTTAAAAAAATATTTATCGGCGATTATATTGCGGTTAATCTTATTGACAGGGTATTTGCCAACCCTGTGTCATATACAGGATTTGAAAATCTGATGGGGCTATATGGTTATTCATTACAGGTTTATTGTGATTTTTCGGGATACACCGATATTGCCATCGGCCTTGCTCTGTTGATGGGCTTTAAGCTGCCACAAAATTTTAATTCACCATACAAGGCGAAAAATGTGGGTGATTTCTGGAAGCGTTGGCACATGTCGCTTTCATCATGGCTGAAAGACTACCTTTACATTCCTATGGGGGGCAATCGTAAAGGGTCACTGTTTACCTATATCAGTCTGTCAGTAATACTGGGGTTTATAGTTTTAATAGCAGGCAAACTTTGGCTGGTATGGATTTTTGCAGCTGTTATTGTTGTTGTATCAATTTTAGCAAGAATATTCCCTGCCCTGAAGGTGACCATCACAACAAATATCAATCTGCTGATGACCATGTTATTGGGTGGGTTATGGCATGGAGCCAACTGGACGTTTGTAATGTGGGGAGGGCTTAACGGACTGGGACTGGTGGTATATAAATTTTGGAGGAAAATAAGCCCTTATGAAAATTCAAATCACTGGCTGGCAACCCTGTGGAAAATATTTCTGACATTTAATTTCATCACCTTTACAAGGATATGGTTCAGGGGCGAATCAATGCAGGGCACAATGGATTTACTCAGCCAGATAGGCAATAATTTCGGATGGGAGCATATTCCGGCTATGCTAATTGCTTACCGGAAGGTTGTTGTAATAATTATTCTTGGATATGTGCTTCATTGGTTGCCCTATGCTACTAAGGATAAATTGCTGAATTGGTTTATTGAAACTCCGGTTTATGCTAAAGTATTATTAAGTGCTCTTGTTGTATTCATAATCTACCAGTCGGTTTCGGCCGGTCTGCAGCCATTCATTTATTTTCAGTTTTAATATTGATAATTTAACGTGAGTTCGGGCATTTATTTTAAATGGTAAATTGTTTTAGGCATCAATACAGAAGGTTTTCTTTCAAAAAAAAGATAAGCAGCAATAGCGGCCCAAATATTGATGATGGCATTAACCGGACTTCTATGCCTGGTGTGTTCAATATTGCAAGCTGACTTGAGCAATTCTATTACAGATTCGACCACACCTCTCTTCATAAGAAACAGGTTGTTTGATACGTTGATTAACTTATTCTTCATATTTCTTCGAATGGTAGTAAAAAGTTCTATTCCTTTTTCAAAAAGCTCTGCGAACAACTCTTTGCTGATATAACCTTTATCGCCGAATAACTTACCAAAGAGGTTGGCACACATTTTTACAACAATATTTTTATTATTGTCAGCTACATTTCCCGGGGTTAACCAAAAAGAAACAATTTCACCAAGATGGTTTATTATCAAATGCAGTTTCAGGCCATAGAACCAACCGGTAGAAGTTTTGCCACGCCTGGCGATGCCCTTGAAGACTTTGTTCGAGTGGATACGTAAATTATGGCAAACTACCAACTTTGTGGAATCAATGTAAGACACACCTGTTGAAAATCCAAGTAAACACATATTTATAAAGGCAAACAGATAGAGGTTAGTACGTGGTTTTAACTCTACAAACCTGTTGTAAGATACCAGGTTCGGAAAGTATTTCTTAAACGCCGGTTCAACCATCTGGAGATAATAATATTTAAAACATTCATGCCCCGACAAATGGTACAATATCTCTATGGTCATGATTTCGCTTATGCACATTTGGGGTTCCGGAACTTTCCGGTTCTTACTTTTCACCCCCAATTCATGCTGTTGAATATTTTTTGAAAATTCATTACAGAAATCATCAACCATACAGAAAATTTGTATTAACTTGTCTTCATTTAAAATTTGCATGGGAACTTAGTTTTATTGGTTTTGCAACCCTAAGTTCCCTTTTCTTTACTTTTAATATATTTAAATTATTAACAGCTTGTTTATTAATGCCCGAATTGACGTTTTTTATTATGTGGCGTTTTTATTTATCTTTCTTCATCTTTTATTTTCCACTGTAACATTCTCATCTTCCACTAATATCACCTGTGAGTTACTTATTGGATATAGTTTTAACTCAGATTCATATTTTGAAAGTATTTTCTCAACCGCTTTCTTAAAGGGAAAATTTGTGTGGTGAGGCAATGGATAAAAATCAACCAAATTCAACGCCGAAAATGTGTTTAGTTCAGGCGCTTTTTTAGGACTATCCATATCTTTTGCGTATTCAATGTTTGGAGAAACAATCATTGAACCAGCAGATTCGCCAATAAAAAGTTTCCCTGAAAGAACTTCCTTTATGATAATCTTATCCGCTCCTGTTTTTTGCAACTCTTGAAGCAAGAAAAATGTATTGCCGCCTGTGATGTATATATAATCGTTTTTCTGCAACTTATCAGATACTTCAGCGGCTGTTGCTTTTGTCAATTCCAATTCGTCAACTGTTAATCCTAATTTCTCTAAAGCTTTTTTGCCCGAACTAACATTAAATAGAACTCTGAGCGATCTGCAAGTCCCGGCGATGAGTCGGTGTTGAACTACACCCGCCGGATTCGAGGCTATGCACTTCACGACCGTTTTCTGTTCTTTGAAGTAGTTTTAACCCAAATTACGCATTAAACCCGGATTAGTCATTAGGAATCGCAATGATGTGGGGCGAACTGATGGCTTACCCGGGTTTAATCGGTCACTAATGTATTATTGATCTTATCTTTCGGTATCAGCAACACTGTATAAATATATTGCCACCCCAAACGTAATTGCTGCACTTAATACAAACGTTGCCGTTGCCCCGAACCTTAACCATATCAATCCGGCCAGTGAGCTGGCGATGAGTGTGCATATACTCTGAAAAGCCGTAAATGTTCCAATAGCGGTTGCCACATCAGCCTTGTGAGATATATTGGTTATCCATGCCTTGGATATTCCTTCGGCAGCGGCTGCATATACTCCGTATAAAAAGAACAGGGCGGCAAAGCCAGGTACAGATGAGTTAAACCCAAATCCGGCATATACAATGGCAAAAAGTATCAACCCTGCAACCAACACACGCTTCAATCCTATCTTATCGGCCAGCATACCCATGGGGTATGAAAATAAAGCATAAACAAGGTTATAAAAAATGTAAGTACCTATAACAATACGGTCATCAGCCCCTGATTCCTTTATCTTCAGCAGCAGAAAAACGTCTGAACTGTTAAAAAGGGTAAAAACCAGCAAACCTGCCACCAGTTTACGGTATAATAAAGGACTTGTCTTCCAGTATTTCAGGAAATCAAAAAAAGCAACCCCTGAAGACGTGTTTTTCTGAAATGCCTGTTGTTCTCTCAGGAAAAAAGTGCATAATACCGCAATTATTCCCGGTATGAATGCTACCAGAAATAACATACGGTATTTTTCGGGAAATATCCACAGAAAAACCAATGCCGACAGAGGACCAACAACGGCTCCCAATGTATCCATACTGCGGTGAAAGCCAAACACCCTCCCTTTTGTTTCTGCAGTTGCTTCTGCCGATAAGATTGCATCGCGTGCGCCTGTGCGCACACCTTTCCCAAGCCTGTCAACTGTTCGTGCCAGAAATATCCAGAGCGGATATACAAATACGGCCATCATTGGTTTTGAAATAGCGCTCATCAGGTAGCCTAACCTCACAAACGGAACATGCTTACCTGACGTATCAGCTAATTTTCCGAAATACCCCTTGCTGAGGCCGGCTGTAGCTTCGGCAAGGCCTTCAAGTATGCCAATCAAAAGCACCGAAAAACCAATGCTTTTTAAAAATATCGGCATCACAGGATAAAGCATCTCACTGGCCACATCGGTAAAAAAACTTACAAATGACAGTATAATTACAGTACGGGATATTATTTGCAGTGATTTCATTGTTTAAGGTTATTTATGAATATACTTAATATCGGACTGATACTGAAGCATAATTTTCTTTTTTCGTGAACCGGTTTCAAGGGTTTTGATCATTTTATCAGATGAAGTGATAACTTTGCAATAACCTGAAATAATTACTTTATTGTTCCTGTCCGAAAAAACAAAAGCCCGGGATGCCCTTAATTGGTTTATCATATCATTGCCACTGCCCCGGGAAATTTTATAAAACCAGGCCTTTTCTCTTTTATCATATCGGCCGGATCTTTCGGCTTATTACCGGTTCCAGAGTTTACCGCTCTGCGGGCATCTGAAATAATTGCATATTTTTCTTCATTCATGAACCCTTCGGTAATTTTATACAGGTTGATTACTCTTTTAAATGTCCTGTGCCATAATGGTATTTGTGAAAAATAATTGGTTGACATATTAATTGATATTATTGATAAACAAACCCTTTCCTTCTCCTCAGCCTATTCATATATAAATTCCTTGCTAATCGGGATATAACAGATATTTCTTCCGCATTTGCCGGTATTTTTCCAATGCAGGCTGCCAGCTTTCTCTTATTTTTTCTTCAGTCCATCCTGACTCAATTTGTTTTCTCAACTGATATGTGCCGGCAAGTTGTGTGAAATACGAATTGAAAAAATCCTTTTTATGCATGGTTTTGTATGCCGTGATCATATAGTTCAGGTTTATTTGTTTAAGACCAACCAGGGAATCGAAAGTAAGATTGCGCAGATCGGTTCCATAGCATTGCATGCCTTTGTATTTCGGATTTTTATTTTCAGCAGATCCGAAAGGAGTGTATGAAAATTCTTTCAGCGGATAATCGGGATGTCCGAATACCTGAAACGGGAATGGTGTACCGCGTCCTACGCTCATAATTGTACCCTCAAAAAGCCCGAGCGAAGGATATAAATAAACTGCCTCCATATTCCGCAGGTTTGGCGATGGATTTACAGGTAACCTGTATAGGCTTTTGTGCGTATAATTAATACAGGGTATTACTATCAGGTTACATTTTAATTCGTTTCCTAACCAACCTTCACCGTTAATCATCATAGCCAGTTCGCCTGCCGTTAACCCATATACAAGAGGAATCGGGTGCATGCCGACAAATGATCTGCAGCAGTTTTCAAGTACAGGCCCGTCAATATAAAAGCCATTGGGATCAGGCCGGTCGAGAATAATGAGCTGTAAGCCTTTTTCAGCGCATGCTTCCATAACATAATGCAAGGTTGAAATAAAGGTGTAAAAACGGACGCCTACATCCTGTATGTCGTAAATCATAACATCGATATCCTTAAGGTCATCAGCAGAGGGTTTATTCTTATTTCCATAAAGAGAAACAATGGGAATACCTGTTGCCTCATCAAGAGTATTTTTAATGCTTTCGCCATCAGCGACATTCCCTCTGAAACCATGTTCGGGCGAAAATATTTTTACAACTTCTATTTTCAGTTTAAGCAACGAATCAACCAGATGTGCCGAGCCAATAATGCTCGTTTGATTGGCTATGACAGCGCATTTTTTATTTTTAAGCAGCGGCAGGTAAACAGCAGTCTGTTCCGCTCCGGTTTTAATAGTTTCGGGTATTTTTCGGCTACATGCCGCAAGAGGAAAGGCGATTACAATAATTGTGACGAAAATGTTTTTTTTCATTCTTTTGTTTGAGCCTATTTGAGAGAACATGCTAAATTAGCATTTTCAAATAAATTTCTGCAGTAAAATTGAACACTGAATATTTCATAGCCAGAAGGCTTATTAAAGATACCAGGGGGCAGAAAACATTTGCCCGGCCTGTTTTGCAGATATCGCTTGCAAGTATTGCCCTGAGCCTCACGGTAATGATAATCTCCGTTTGCACGGTAACCGGTTTTAAAGGTGAAATCCGCCGTAAGCTCATTGGTTTTGGCTCGCATATTCAGATTCTGAATTTTGACTCCAATTCATCATTTGAAACAAAACCTATTTCAAAGCATCAGCCATTTAATGGTTTTATCGATTCGCTTCCCGGAATTAAGCATGTACAGGTGTTTGCCACCAAGCCCGGTATCATGAAATCGAATGATGAGCTGAATGGCGCAATAGTGAAAGGCATCGGCAGTGATTTCGACTGGAGTTTTTTCCGTGAGAATCTGGCTGAAGGGAATATTTTTACCGTCAATGATACTGTAATAACTAACAATGTACTGATTTCAAAATACATGTCAAATCTCCTGAAACTTAAACCCGGTAACCGCTTTGCCATGTATTTTATTGACGACAGACCACGCGCCCGTGTCTTTGAGGTATCCGGAATTTATCAGACAAGCCTGGTTGAATTTGACAAACAATATATTCTCGCCGATATAAAGCATATCCAGTCGCTTAACAACTGGGATGAAGACCAGATATCAGGCTTTGAGATTCTGATTGATGATTACGACGATATTGATTATATGAAAGAGACCGTATTTTCTGTAGCGGGTATTAGTTTTAACCCTGACGGGTCAAGATTAAAAGTTGTAAGCATTAAAGATATTTATCCACAGATTTTTGACTGGCTAAGCCTTATTGACAAGAATGTCTGGGTTTTGCTGGGGCTTATGCTCATTGTGGCAGTCTTTAATATGGTATCTGTCCTTTTAATCATGATTCTTGACCGCACTGTCATGATTGGTATATTAAAATCGCTCGGTTCGGGCAATTCTTTTATCCGTAACATCTTCCTATATCAGGCCGGATATCTTATCATAAAAGGGCTGATATGGGGCAATATAATAGGAGCAGGGCTTTGCTATCTGCAATATCACTATAAATTTATAACCCTGAATCCGGAATCGTATTTTCTTGACTTTGTGCCGGTTAATTTTAGTCTGTGGTATACTTTCCTTTTGAATGCCGGTGTGCTGACGCTTGTTATGGCTGTATTGCTAATTCCCGCAAGAATTATATCGCGTGTTGATCCGGCAAAAGCTATCATTTTTAACTGATTCGGGATGGACCGCCAGATAATAAGACTTAAGGAAGAGCTTGCAAAGCCATTGCCCGGCGAGGCTTTTCATGCAGTTATGTCGCCTTCAGTACGAAGGACTGCACAGGTTAATTATCCCCAACGTAACAGCAGCGTTTTACTTTTGCTTTACAAAGTAAACAATATATGGCGCACTGTTTTTATGAAACGCCAACATGATGGAGGCCCGCATAGCGGACAAATCAGTTTCCCCGGAGGAAGGACAGAAACCGGTGATCAGTCGCTTATACACACTGCCCTGCGCGAGGCTTATGAAGAGACAGGCGTTGTGCCCGAAATGGTTGAAGTGCTTGGCACCCTTACACCCCTGCACATCCCGGTAAGCAATAATACGGTCCTTCCGGTAGCAGGCTATACAGCGGTAACTCCTGTTTTTAAAACTGACCCGGCCGAAGTTGATTACCTTATTGAAGCAGACTTGTCGCAATTACTTGACCCACATATAATTAAAAAAAAGATTACAGTAATAAACAGTGTTAAAGTTACTGTTCCCTATTACGAAATAGAGAATCATCATATATGGGGCGCCACTGCAATGATTCTGAGCGAATTCCTGGAAATTTTGAGAAGATCGGGCTTTAGAAGCAAGGATGAAGCCGGTAATCAGTCCTGATAAAATTAACCCAGATTACGCATTAAACCCGAATCTGTCATTAGGAATCACGCTGGCACGAGATGAACTGATGACATCCCCCCCCGATAAAGATTTTGTTAGTTTTTCTCACTTTCGTGAAACACCCATGCAACACACTTTCACTACAAGGCATGAACAAAAAATGGGTGTTACATCCCTGAAGCTTCAAAATAAATAAATGTAAATCAATGAATATTAAGATATTTAAAGTTTTTTAAGGATGAAAAGGAAGAAAACCTAACAAAATATTAATCGCCCGGCTACCATGAAAAAAATCTAATGAGTTTTTTGGGATTAATTCAGATCAGTCATTAGAGTTTCGCATTCTCATAACGAACTATTGATTATTTAACCCGGATTAATAAATAGAGGCAATAATATTGATTAGCTCAGACTGATAATTTGATTGAACCCTTTAAAATACTGAAATACAAATTATTATCAGTTACAAATCTTTAATTGGTAACATAGGTTAAAGCACAGATAGCAAAGGTCAAGTCGTTATAAATAAAATATGTGGATTTAAAATCAAGGCATAACACAGTATATTTCATGTCTATACCTCAAGCCATTTATTTTCACTATGCGCTGATTCAATTACTTTTTCAATAAAAAGCATGCCCCGCATACCCTCTTCTATACCCGGGAAGTCGAATAACGGATTGACCGTTTTGTTTTCTTTAAGGCATCTCAGGGCGAGGGCAAAATTACGGTAAATATTTGCAAATGCTTCGATGTATCCTTCGGGATGGCCGGCAGGAAGTCGTGTATGCGCCAATGCAGCCTCAGAAACAAAACCTATTCCTGTCCTTATGATTTCCTTTGGATGATCGGGCCATTTCAATACCAGCGAGTTGGGTTCCATCTGATGCCATTCGAGACCTCCTTTTTCGCCGTAAACCTGTATTTTAAGAGCATTTTCTTCGCCGGCACATATCTGGCTGGCAGTTAACACACCACGGGCGCCGCCATTAAAACGCAACAGTACACTTCCGTCATCGTCAAGCAGCCGGCCGGGCACAAAGGTTGTTATATCGGCACAGATGTGTGAAATCGTCAGCCCGGTAACATATTCAGCCAGATTAGCTGCATGTATCCCTATGTCGCCCATGGTACAGCTTTTACCCGCCTGCAAAGGGTCAGTCCGCCATTGCGCCTGTTTATTGCCGGTTTTTTCAATTGCTTCTGACAGCCATCCCTGCGGATATTCAACCATTACCTTTCTGATTTTGCCAAGCCTTCCTGATTTAATCATATGACGGGCCTCTTTAATCATAGGATATCCTGTGTAAGTATATGTTACAGCAAACAGTTTTCGGGTATGCTCAACAGCATTTTTAAGTTTGATAGCCTCCTGAAAAGAAAATGCCAGAGGCTTATCACATACCACATGAAATCCTTTTTCAATGGCCATGTTTGCAGGTTCAAAATGTGTGCTGTTGGGGGTAACGATGCTGACAAAATCCATCCTTATACCTTCAGGTAACCTGCTTTCTTTTTCAATCATTTCGGCATAGCTGCCATAACACCTCACCTCGTCCAAGCCATATTCCAAACCCGATTTTACTGATTTCGCCGGATCTTTGCTAAAGGCCCCGCAAACCAGTTCAATCTGATTGTCAAGTAATGCTGCCATGAGGTGCACCTTGCCAATAAATGATCCGGCGCCTCCTCCAACCATGCCCATTTTAAGTTTCTTCATCAGCTTATTTTTATTGACGAAAATTAATTCATTTTCACGGATGAAACAATAAAACAGAAATACTATTGATTTTATCGGCAATATTTCGTAACTTTTAGAAAATATTTAACTCCATTCAACCTAAAAAACCATCGTTATGAAAATAAAATCGATTTTCTTGTTTTTTACAATGTTTGCCCTGTTTTTTGTGTATGGTTGCAGGGAGAAGACCACGATAGGCCTTCTTATGGATAATTATGAGGTAGAACGTTGGCAGCGCGACAAAGATTTGTTTATTGCACGCATCAATGAGCTGGGCGGTGAAGTAATAACTGAAGTTGCCAACAGCAATCCCAGAATTCAGTATGAACAGGCGCAAAAATTACTTGAACAGGGTGTTGATGCCCTTGTAATCATTCCGGTCGACCTGAATGATGCGGCCAGAATTGTTTCTTTAGCGCATAAGTATAACGTCAGGGTTTTGTCTTATGACAGGCTTATAAGAAACTGCAGGCTCGATTTATATATTTCATTTGATAATGTTGAAGTAGGTGCATTGCAGGCTGATTACATGTCGAAGGTATGTCCCAAAGGTAATTATGCGCTTATCGGCGGAGCAATTACGGATAACAATTCATTTATGCTGAAAATAGGGCAGATGAACGTACTGCAGCCTTTTGTCGAAAGGGGCGATATTCGTATTGTTTTCGATCAGTTTGCCAATTCATGGGCTGAGGAGGAAGGCTACAGGCTGATGAAGCAGTGCCTTGAGACAAACAGGGAAGTTGATGCAGTGATTGCCGCCAATGATAATCTGGCAACCGGCGTAAACAAGGCATTAAAGGAAAAAAACCTTGATGGCAAGGTTCACATTGCCGGGCAAGATGCTGATTTATTAGCCTGCCAGAGAATAGTGTCAGGATATCAGACTATGACGGTATATAAGCCCATTGAGGCAATTGCCACAAAAGCAGCTGATTTTGCTATGCAAATGGCTGCAGGCGAAAAATTCAACAAGCTTAACCTTTCAGTCAATAACGGTAAGCACATGGTTCCGGCAGTATTACTGCCAGCCATGGTGGTAAACAAAGAGACAATAAAACTTACGGTAGTGGCCGACGGATATCTGAAAGAAAATAAAATATATAAATAAGTTATTTCATTAAACTGCAGGCTTAAAGCAGTCTTGTAAAATCACTGCCGTTATCTGCAGGTTTTATTCGCACGCTGATTATAAGTGTTTTTGTTTTCGTATATCCTGCCCCTAATACTTTGCCACAAGAGGCATGCGGCGGCCCATGCCAAAGGCTTTGCTTGAGATCCGGAGTATAGGCGGTGTCTGATAACGCTTGTATTCGCTTGAGGCAATCATGGCGGCGACTTTTTTTATAAGCGCTTCATCAAAACCTTCGGCCACAGTGTCTTCAACTGATTTCTTCATTTCAATTAACGCAAAGAGTATTTTATCAAGTATTTCATAAGCAGGCAATGAATCGGTATCTTTCTGATCGGGTCTTAATTCGGCCGAAGGAGGCTTTGTTATTGTATTTTGCGGAATGATAATGCCGTTGCGGTTGATAAATGCAGCAAGACGGTAAACATCAGTCTTGTAAACATCACCCAAAACCGATAATCCTCCGCTCATGTCACCGTAAAGCGTACCGTAACCCACAGCAGCTTCGCTTTTATTTGAGGTATTGAGCAAAATGTGGCCAAACTTGTTTGAGATAGCCATCAGCATGTTGCCTCTGATACGCGCCTGGATGTTTTCTTCGGCGATATCTTCAGGCAGACCTTCAAATAAAGGCTTTAGCGATAAGCGGTATTGGCTGAAAATGTCATTAATGGGCACTATATCATAATGCACATTGAGATTTCGGGCAAGGTCAACGGCATCTTTCACCGAATGCTCCGATGAATATTGCGAGGGCATCAGTAATACCCTTACGTTTTCATTGCCCAGAGCTTTGCAGGCAAGCACAAGGGTAACAGCCGAGTCAATACCGCCGGAAAGACCTATAACTGCTTTATGAAATTTCATTTTCCCAAAATAATCCCTTATGCCTGTTACCAGGGCATCATGTATGTTTTCTATTATATCGCCCTGACGAGGAAGTGACTGCGTTTCATTATTTGCCAAAAGGTTTTCAAGGTCAATAGTCCTGAAATCTTCCCTGAAAAGACTCAAGCGGTCAACCACCGCACCTTTGGAATTAATAACCAGCGAAGCTCCATCGAAAATCAGCTCGGTATTTGCACCTGTCTGGTTTACATATAAAACAGGCAATCCACAGCTGCGTGCATTTTCAGTAATGATATCCTCCCTTATCTGATGCTGTATATATGAATAAGGCGAAGCAGAAATATTAATGATAAAATCAGGCTTCAAAGGCATCAGTTCATTCACAGGGTTTACCGTATATAAGCTTTTTTTCCCGAAGCCGTCATTCAGGGGCATTTTATACCAGAGGTCTTCGCAAACAGTAACTGCAATTCTGTAACCTTTGTATTCCCATAATCTGAAATCCCTGTTTCGTTCGAAATACCTGTACTCATCAAAAATATCATAGGTGGGCAGTAATGTTTTATAAATCAGACGCTCAATTTTGCCGTTGTTTATGATGCAGGCCGCATTGAAAATATTCTTGCCGATGGGACCATGATTAACAACCGGGCTTCCGATGATGGCCGCAATGCCGCTGCACGATCGGGCTATGCTTGCTACCGTTTGCTCACAGCGTTCAATGAAGTATCTGAATTCAAGCAGGTCAAGAGGAGGATAACCGCACACTGCAAGTTCAGAGAAAATAACCAGGTCGGCTTTTTCATGTTTGGCCCTGGTTATGGCATCTGTAATCTTCCGTGCATTCTCTTCAAATGCTCCAATGGTGTAATTTAATTGTGCAAGAGAAATGCGCATTGGTAGTGTTGATTAAAACATTATACCCAGCCGTAATGACAGATAGTTTATGGCAGCATTATAGCTTCTGTTGTTAAGTATGTCCATAAACCCGTTGTTAAAAAACAAACCTGCTTCAAGGGCAGTGGTGCCTCCAAGTGAATATTCAATTCCTCCTCCTAAAAAATAGGAAAAATTAAGCAAACTAATTTCTTTGTTTACATTATCCTTTTCAAGCTGCCTGTTTGTAGCGTCAGCCGTGGCCTTAACATTAACCTGTATATCCAGGCCAATGCGTGCAAAGTAGGTAATATACCCTATCTGGTTGCTCCGCAGTTTTAATGAAACAGGTAATGTAATATATTGCAGATTATAACCGGCAGTTGAACCCGGACGCAACAGTTTTGTCCCTTCTTCGCCGGTGTCAATATAAACCGAATCTTCATAAAGCAAATTGGCGCTGAGGCCTGTTATACTTATTCCGGTGGCAAATGCATAATTGTCCATAAAATATTTTTCCATGGTAAGCCCAATATTATATCCAAGGCCTGAACCGTCCTTCTTAATGTGTTTTGAACCGGGTGAAAACCATGAAATCATGGGATCTATCGAAATGCCAAATCGCAGATTTTGCGCCGCAAGGTTTATACTCATCAGTCCTGCAAGTACTATGAACAGTTTTCTCATATTATTAAAATTAATGTTGAACCAGCAAATTTATATAAGAATGATGTAATGTATGAAGAATTAAATTATTAAATATATTCTGCCTGTATTTTTATTCTTTTTCGGCCGAAATTTTGTTTATTTGTTATCTTTATCAAAACACCGGAATGAAACGAGCAAT